>JAEIGA010003402.1_pt1 | contig 24951 bp, 22 predicted proteins | sample 9270691 | NCBI WGS metagenome assembly JAEIGA01 (sample SAMN17057246, study PRJNA624740) | gut metagenome | biome: biome; isolation source: fecal sample | host: Bos grunniens | place: China: Xizang | collected 2019
ACAAGGCGATAGGTGATTCCTAGACGGCGGAGTACGTTGGCTACGTAGGCATGCAGCTGATAGAAGCTGGTCTTCTCCTCTTTTTGAATCCACGATTGAGCGGTCTTGTTGCCCGTCAACCAGAGTGCTAGGTGTGGCTCTTCGCTGTAAGCGTAGAGTGGGTCATATGTCCAGTGTGGGTCCTTGGCTTGGCGATCAGCAATCTTCTGCGCGCTGTAGTGGTAGCAGTTGCCAAACTCGTAGAACTTGAGGTCGGCGTTCTTGCGGTTGGCATTGCGCTGGATACTCTCCAGACCGCCGAAGAGCAGCGTCTGGCGCATCACACCCAGATCCTGACTGAGTGGATTCATGATCTTGACACAGGTATCCAGTGTGTAGCTCTCTAGCGACTCGTAGTAGGACATCTTGGTGAGCGAGTTGTTGAGTATCTCGTTGAAACCTTGAGCGGTGAGTTGCTCCGAAAGGCGGATTTGCAAAGCTACTGGGTTAGGCTTTGGATTGTAGCTGAGCGAGGTGTTGAGCTTCTCTGGGAACTCCACGTTGTTGAAACCATATATACGCAGGATATCCTCTACAACATCGCACTCTCGTTGTACATCTACTCGATAACGTGGAACGCCAATCTGCCATGTCTTGCCCTCTTTGCTGTATATTTGAATCTCCAATGCGTGGAGGATAGTCTCGATGAGCTCTTCGCCCAACTCCTTGCCAATCAGTGAGTGAACGCGATCGATATTGAGCTCGATAGGGAATGGCTCGAAGCATGTGGTACCTTGGTCGGTTACCTCCATGGCAATCTCGCCACCTGCTACTTCTTGAATCAGCATAGCACAACGCTTCAACACGTAGAGAGTGTTATTAGGATCGCAACCGCGCTCATAACGGAAACTGGCGTCAGTAGATAGTTGGTGGCGACGAGCTGTCTTGCGGATGTTTACAGGATTGAAGTATGCGCTCTCGAGGAAGACGTTTTTGGTCTGCTCGGTGATACCAGAGTCTTGTCCGCCGAAAACACCCGCAATACACATAGGCTCTTCTGCGTTGCAGATCATCAGGTCGGCAGCCGACAGGGTGCGCTCAATACCGTCTAGCGTGGTGAACTTTTGTCCTTCAGTAGCATTCTTGACAATGACTTTGTGCCCTTCAATCTTATCAGCATCGAAAGAGTGAAGAGCCTGTCCCATCTCATGGAGTACAAAGTTGGTGGCGTCCACAACGTTGTTGATAGGACGAATACCGATAACGCTTAATGCTTTCTTCAACCAGTCAGGTGACTCTGCAATGGTAACACCTTTGATGCTCACTCCCGTATAACGAGGACAAGCTTCTGTATTCTCAACAACTACCTCAATAGGCAATTCATTGCTATCAATCTTAAATGCTTCTACGCTTGGCTTTGTAAGTGCAATATTTTTACCTTGTGCTTGGTAATACGCATAGAGGTCTCGTGCTACACCATAGTGGCTAGCAGCATCAGAACGGTTAGGTGTTATATCCACTTCAATGAGTGTGTCATCCTCTATACCGAAATAGTCCTTGGCAGGCATTCCCACAGGCGTGTCGGCTGGTAGTACCATAATTCCATCATGGTTGGTACCTACGCCAATCTCATCTTCAGCGCAAATCATACCCAAAGACTCTTCACCACGAATTTTGCCTTTCTTGATGGTGAACTTATCATCGCCGTCATATAGCACAGTACCTACAGTAGCCACAATCACCTTCTGGCCTGCAGCAACGTTAGGTGCTCCACACACGATTTGTAGGGGGGCTGTATCGGGTGCTACGCGAGTAGTGGTGATGTGCAAATGATCAGAATTTGGGTGGTCTACGCAGGTAATCACTTCACCTACTACTAAACCCTCTAATCCACCTTTGATGGTTTGCACTTTCTCTACTGTACCTACTTCCAAACCTATGGAAGTTAAGATTTTTGCTACTTCTTCCGCGCTGTCTGTAAGTGCGATGTAGCGTTTGAGCCAATTGTACGAAATATTCATTGTTTTAGGTGCGCTTAGCGCTTATAAATTATCAAAATGAAACATGCGCATAAAATGCGGTGCAAAGTTACTGCTTTTTTTTGATATTTGCAAACAAAATGAAGGAAAATTTCGTTGTGCTTAGAAAAATGGATTTTATATTCCTTTTCTTGTGTGCTTGCGAAAAAAAAATTGTATCTTTGCACGATAATTGTAGGAGAAACTCCGAAATACCTTGAGATTTCATGATGGAATCTTGAAAACTATTTTGAACTTTAAAAACTATAGATACATGGCTAAAAAAGAAATTCAATTCTCGCTTGTCTATCGCGACATGTGGCAAAGTAGTGGCAAGTATGTGCCACGCAAAGATCAGTTGGCTAAAATCGCACCTGTCATTATCGATATGGGCTGTTTCGATCGTGTAGAAACTAATGGTGGCGCGAGTGAGCAAGTTAATCTGCTTTATGGAGAGAATCCTAATCAAGCGGTTCGTACTTTTACCAAACCTTTCAATGAGGTGGGTATCAAGACTCATATGCTTGATCGTGGTCTCAACGCTTTGCGTATGAACCCAGTACCAGCAGATGTGCGTAAACTTATGTATAAGGTAAAGCATGCACAAGGTGTGGATATCACTCGTATCTTCTGCGGATTGAACGATCCACGCAATATTATCCCATCTATCAAATGGGCAAAGGAGGCTGGTATGACTGCACAAGCTACCATGTGTATCACTTATTCTCAAGTACACAACGCTGAATATTATATCAATCTCGCTGAAGAACTCATTGCCAATGGTGCACAAGAAATCTGCTTGAAGGATATGGCAGGTATCGGTCGTCCTGCAATGTTGGGTACTATTGTAGCAGCTATCAAAGAGAAACACCCTGATATCATTATTCAATACCACGGTCACTCGGGTCCAGGCTTCTCTGTAGCTAGTATGCTCGAAGTGGCTAAAGCAGGTGGCGATGTTTTGGATGTAGCAATGGAGCCTCTAAGTTGGGGTATGGTTCACCCAGATGTGATAACTATTCAATCGATGCTCAAGGACGCTGGCTTCCTTGTGAAAGATATCAATATGAAAGCCTATATGGAAGCTCGTTCGCTCACACAAGAGTTCATCGATGACTTCCTTGGTTATTGGATCGACCCACGTAATTCCAAGATGACCTCTCTGCTCGTTGGTTGTGGTCTTCCTGGTGGTATGATGGGTTCGCTCATGGCTGACCTTAAGGGTATGCATGCCGCTATTAATGCCAACCTTACTAAGCGTGGAAAATCCCCACTCAGCGAGGACGAATTGCTCGTAGAGCTCTTTGACGAAGTACAACGTATCTGGCCTATGCTCGGTACACCTTGTCTCGTGACTCCATTCTCACAATATGTTAAGAATGCAGCTCTTATGAACCTTTATAGCAAGTCCATGGAGGAGAAACCATTTACACGCATGGATCCTGCTATGTGGGGTATGATCCTTGGTAAATCAGGCAAGTTACCAGGTACATTGGCTCCTGAGATTATCGAACTCGCTAAGGAGAAGAACATGGAGTTCTATACAGATGATCCACAAGCCCTCTATCCAGATGTATTGCCACAATTTATCGCGGAGATGGAGAAGAACGGTTGGGATCGTGGTCAAGATGATGAGGAACTCTTTGAGTTCGCGATGCACGAGAAACAATACCGCGAGTATAAGTCAGGTCAAGCCAAAGAGCAATTCAACAAGGATCTACTCGAACGCATGGAGAAAGCTGCTCAAGCAGGCCAACCTGTTAAGTTCCTCTCTGCTGCAGACAAACGCGCTATCCTGCATCCTAATGCAGAGCCACTAGAGGCAACGCTCTCTGGTAAGGTGTTGTGGGAACTCGACTTTAATGAGGATAGCAAAGCTCCTGCTTTGGGTACATTCTACAAGCAAGGTGATGTGGTTTGCTACTTGCAAACACCTCACGGCATCGAGCCTATCCGTGCTTACTGCCACTGCCGTGTAGCTTCTATCGAGAAAGAGCAAGGTGCTACTGCCGTTAAGGGAGATGCGCTCTGCTGGCTAGAAAAGGCTGACCTTGTAGAAGAGGTGGTTGAGAATGTCAAGGATGCGGCTAAGAAAGTCAAAGACGCTATCAAAGAGGCAGTTAAGAAAGCCGATACCGAAATTATTGCAGGCAATGATAGTAAATGGAAAATGACGAAAAACCATAAATAATCATGAAAAAATACAATTTTAATGCAGGACCAAGTATCCTGCCACAAGAAGTTATCAAGCAAACAGCAGACGCTGTTCTTGATTTCCAAGGCGAAGGTTTGAGTATTTTAGAGATCTCTCACCGCGCTAAGTACTTCCAACCAGTTCTCGATGAGGCAGAGGCGTTGATGAAAGAGCTTCTCGGTATTCCAGAGGGGTACCGCGTGATTTTCCTCGGTGGTGGTGCGAGTATGCAGTTCTGCATGGTGCCTTTCAACTGCCTTGAGAAGAAAGCAGCATACCTTAACACCGGTGTATGGTCTAAGAAAGCCATCAAAGAGGCTAAAGCTTTTGGCGAAGTCGTTGAAGTTGCTACTTCTGCTGCGGATAACTTTACACATATTCCTGTGGATTTTGAAGTTCCACAAGATGCTGATTACTTGCATATTACTACCAATAACACTATCTACGGTACCGAGATTAATGATGAGAAATTGAAAGCAATTTACGAGAAAAAAGGCAATGTACCTTTGATTGCGGATATGTCTTCTGATATTCTCTCTCGCCCTATTGATGTGAGTCAATACGATATGATTTATGGTGGTGCACAAAAGAATCTTGCACCTGCGGGTGTTACTTTTGTGATTGTGAAAGAGGCTCTTCTCGGTAAGGTTAGTCGCTATATTCCAACCATGCTTGATTACCGCACACATATTGAGAATGGCTCTATGTTCAACACGCCTCCTGTATTGCCAATCTATACTGCACTCTTAACTCTCCGTTGGTTGAAGGCTAATGGTGGTCTTGAGGCAGCGCTCAAACGCAATGTGGAGAAAGCAGAGACACTTTACAAGGCAATAGATGAAAGCAAAATCTTTGAGGGTACTGCTAAGGCAGAAGACCGTTCGCTCATGAATATCTGTTTTGTGCTTAAACCAGAGTATGCTCATTTGCAAGACGACTTCTTCAAGTTTGCTACTGCAAAGGGTATGGTGGGTATTAAAGGACACCGCCTTGTGGGAGGTTTCCGTGCAAGTACCTATAATGCAATGACTCTTGAAGGAGTAGAAGCGTTAGTAGCATGTATGAAGGAATATGAAATGCAGCTATAATAAGTACACTTTGTTATAAAAAGAACCACAGGGCCCTGTGGTTCTTTTTATTTTAGTATACGTCCTTAGTGATAATCACTATTCGTGGTGATAGGGTTCACCACGAAGGATAGTCATAGCACGGTATATTTGCTCAATGAGGAAAAGACGTACCATTTGATGCGAAAAAGTCATTTGACTGAGTGATATTTTGCTATTAGCACGTTCGTATACAGCAGGAGAAAAGCCATAAGGACCTCCGATTACAAAGACAAGATCGCGACCTGAAGACATTTTCTTTTGCATTGCTTGAGCAAAGTCGATAGAGCGATATTCTTTTCCATGTTCATCCAATAGAATTAAGTCTGCTGTAGGTGGTACAGCTCGTAGTATCAGTTCGCCTTCGGCTTGTTTCTGTTGTTCCGGTGTAAGCGCTTTGGTATTACGCAATTCAGGAATTATTTGCACACGTACAGGTAAATAGTGTGTTAGGCGCTTGAGATACCCTTCGCAGAGTACCTCTATGTGTGGATCTGTAGTTTTGCCAACAAAGATAAGGGTGGTGGTCATAAATATTTATGGTTTGGGATAGATGTGATATGCCTATTGTGTGGAGTCTTTGTGAACTCGTAATAATGTTGGATATTGTGTCAGATTTGGCGAAGAGATTTAATATGTTCGTAGGCTTCATTGATAGCACGAAACTTGTCGGTGGCTTGTTGGCGGATATTTTCGCCTGCATTAGCTACTTTGTCGGGATGATACTTCATAGCCATACGACGATAGGCCTTTTTTACCTCGTCATTAGTGGCTGAAGGTTCAATACCCAAGGCCGTATATGCCCAATTTGTATCCGTTTGTTTATGATAGAGTGATAGAATAGATTGATAATCTGGTGTCGTGACACCCATATGGAATGCAATGTTTTTAATGATATTGCTTTCTGCTTCTACTATTTCGCCATCCGCTTGGGCAACTTGAAGAAGCAAGTGTACTAATTCTAGACGAACAGAATAATTGATGTGTTGACGGATTTGTTGAGATACGGCTGCAGGGTCTATATCTTGTTCTAATAATTGTTTAAGTAATTGTAATGCTTGTTTAGCACCATCTTCACCAAAATTGCGTACAAGAAAAGGTTTGATGTATGTAATTTCGGACTTTAGTATACGTCCGTCTGCTTTAATTACGCACGCAAGTAGGACGATTATAGATACATTAATATCTCCTTGTGTGGTATGCTGGCGTGAGGAACGACTCTGATTAGTTTCCTTAGCTTTCCATTCGTCGTTAGCACTATCAAAGATAGAACCGACTAGTGCACCAATCAAAGCACCAATCGGTCCGCCTAAAACGAACCCTAGTCCGCCTAAAATCCATTTGCTTGCTGACATATATACTACATTTTATGATTAAGGGCGGCATTGCCGCCCCTAATTTTAATATTTTACTTAAAATTACAAACGAACTTTAATAGCAGCAGATTCTGCTTCATATCCAGGTTTATCAAGCAAGGCAAACATATTTTTTTTGTATGCTTCTACGCCAGGTTGATTGAATGGATTAACGCCTAGGATGTAACCTGATATACCACATGCACGCTCAAAGAAGTAGAGCAATTGGCCGATGTAGTATTCGTTGAGCACAGGCAAAGTAATTTTCATATTAGGTACACCACCATCAATGTGTGCAAGCATAGTGCCGAGTTCTGCCATCTTATTTACTTCATCCACACGTTTGCCTGCTAGGAAATTGAGCCCATCTAGGTTCGCCTCATCATGTGGAAATGGCACAATATAGTTAGGATTAGATACTGATATTACAGTCTCAAACAGGATTCGCTCGCCTTCTTGGATGTATTGACCCATAGAGTGGAGATCGGTAGTAAAGTCCACACTAGCGGGGAAGATACCTTTACCTTCTTTGCCTTCTGATTCTCCGTAGAGCTGTTTCCACCATTCGCTAATATTATGGAGTTTAGGGTGGAAGTTAACAAGCATTTCAATCTTCTTTCCTTGTTCGCTATAGAGATTATTGCGTGCTGCTGCATAAAGTGCTGCGGGGTTCTCTTCAAAAGGCGTGTCCATGCCGCAAATTTTCATCATATGCTCTGCACCATCAATGAGAGCAGTGATGTCTAGACCAGCACATGCAATAGGCAATAAACCTACAGGAGAAAGAACAGAAAAACGACCACCAATATTATCTTCGATTACAAAAGTTTTGTATCCCTCTTGTGTGGCAAGTGTGCGCAGTGCACCACGCTTAGCATCTGTGATACATACGATTAATTGCTTAGCTGATTCTTTACCCTGTTGTTCTTCAAGTTGAGTTTTTAAAAGACGGAATGCGAGTGCTGGTTCAGTTGTAGTGCCTGATTTGGAGATTGAGATAATACCGAATTTTTTATTCTTCAAGAGTGTTTGCAACTCATATAAATAATCTTCGCCAATATTTTGTCCAGCATATACAATGGCAGGTTTTTCTCCCTCAAGCCATGCGAATGAACTAGTAAGTGCATCTATGACAGCCTTAGCACCGAGGTATGAACCGCCAATACCGATGCATACAATTACTTCACATTCGCGTCGAAGTAATTCGGCTGTAGCTTGAATGTCTGCTAGTTGTGGACGAATGTCGGATGGTAAATTCATCCAACCAAGAAAATCATGGCCCAGACCAGTACCGTTGACTAGTTGCTCTTGTGCGGAGGCAACTTGTTGTTTGTATGCTGCAATAGCTGTATCAGTTACTGCTTGACCATAAGAAAATTGGATATCTTTCATTTTGCTTTATTGAAATTTTTGAGTTAGTTCTTTGATTGTGTTTTTAGTAGATTTGCGACCATAGAGTATTTGGTACATAGCATTTACAATTGGAAGATCAACTCCCAGTTCTTTATTTACCATGTATATGGCTTTTGTACCGTAGTATCCCTCAGCTACCATTTCCATTTCTGTTTGTGCCGCTTTTACGCTGTATCCCATACCAATCATTTGTCCAAATTGGCGATTGCGCGAGAAGTTGGAATAAGCAGTTACCAGTACATCCCCCAAATACCCGCTTTGTGTGATATCGCGTGGTATATCAGACTGAGCTTGCGCAAAGCGTATAATTTCGTGCATGGCGTTGGTTAGTAGTACTGCTTGAAAATTATCACCATATCTAAGACTTGAACACATACCAGCTGCGATAGCGTAGATGTTTTTCATCACGCTGGAATATTCTAAGCCAATCACATCAACACTGGGAGTGACATGCACGTATTTGTTGGTGAATGCTTGGCTCCACAATCGTGCTTGAGTCATGTCTGTACAACCAATGGTGAGAAAACTTAGTCGCTCCAAAGCAATCTCTTCGGCATGGCAAGGCCCTGCAATCACACCTAATTGTTCCTGAGGAATACCATAGTGTGTATGTAGGTATTGTGTTATCCGCATGTTATCGTCAGGAATCATACCCTTGACAGCAGAAATTACTTTTTTATGTGATATGTCAATCTCAATTTCGTTCAGACAAGATTTGATGTACGGAGACGGGATAGCGAGAATAATCGTGTCAGACTGGTCAATAATCTCGTTGATATTGGTCGAGAAATTGATTTTAGATGTATCGAAATACGCCCATTCCAAGTGGTTAGGATTGCGGCGATTTTCGATAAAATCGTCTATGGTTTCTTGTTTGCGTATGTACCAGTTGATTTCTGATACATTGGTTAAGATAATTTTCGCTAGTGCTGTTGCCCAGCTTCCTGAACCAAGTATAGCTACTTTCATATCCTTGCCTTTCAACTCTAAACGTTAAACTTTCATTTCTCAATAAATAGGCAGTGACTGCCACTCCTATAGATACGAAATTATTTCTCTGGTTTCATTGTAGGGAATAATAGTACATCCTGAATGGATGGTTGTCCCGTCATGAAGATAGCGAGGCGATCTATACCAATACCAATGCCCGATGTAGGAGGCATACCATATTCCAATGCACGCATAAAATCGTGGTCGATAATCATAGCCTCATCGTCTCCCTTGTCTGCAAGCTTCATTTGTTCCATGAAACGGTTGTATTGGTCGATAGGGTCATTAAGCTCGCTATATGCATTAGCAACCTCTTTACCGTTAACCATCAGCTCAAAACGCTCTGTGAGTCCTTTTTTAGAACGGTGCATCTTGGTAAGAGGTGACATTTCAACTGGGTAATCGGTTATGAAAGTAGGCTGAACAAAGGTACCTTCGCAAGTCTCACCGAAAATCTCATCAATGAGTTTGCCTTTTCCCATTTTCTCGGTGTCTTCAACGCCGTATTGTTTAGCCACTTGTCGAATCTCGTCTTCAGTCATGGTGCTCAAATCATAGCCGGTCTTCTCCTGAATGGCCTCCAATATAGGAAGACGGCGGTATGGCGCTTTGAAATCCACGATGTTTTCGCCAATTTTCACTTCTGTAGTGCCATTTACGGCAATCGCAATCTTCTCAAGGAGTTGTTCGGTAAAAGACATCATCCAATTGTAATCCTTGTATTGCACGTAAAGTTCCATACAGGTGAACTCTGGGTTGTGGCTACGATCCATACCTTCGTTACGGAAATTGCGTCCAATTTCGTATACACCCTCAAAACCGCCTACGATGAGTCGTTTCAGGTACAGCTCGGTAGCAATGCGCATATACATATCCACGTCTAAGGCGTTGTGGTGGGTGATGAACGGACGTGCTGAAGCTCCACCTGCTATGTTTTGTAATATTGGAGTCTCTACTTCGGTATAACCTGCCTCATCAAATACTTGACGCATTGTGCGGATAATGGTGGCACGCTTGAGGAAAACATCTTTTACGCCTTCGTTTACTACGAGATCTACATAACGTTGGCGGTATCGTTGCTCGGGATCGTTAAAGCCGTCATAAGCTACGCCATCTTTGTATTTTACGATTGGTAGTGGACGAAGACTCTTTGCCAATACTGTTATTTTTTGTGCGTGTACGCTGATTTCGCCCATTTGAGTACGGAATACGAAACCCTCAATACCTATAAAATCGCCTATGTCCAACAGCTTCTTAAATACAACGTTGTACATTTGTTGCTCTATGGTAGTAGCTGTTTCGCCTTCAGCTATAGGAGCTTGAACATCATCACGCGATACATATACTTGTATTCGACCTTTTGAGTCTTGTAACTCGATAAACGAAGCCTTACCCATAATACGGCGAGACATTAATCGTCCAGCAATACGCACAGGTTTACCTGTATGCCAAATAGCTTCATTATCTTCGTCAACGAAGTTAGCTTTAATATCGGTAGAGTATCCTGTCACTACGTATTCGTCGGCTGGGTAAGGGTTGATGCCCATGTCGCGCAGTTTCTGCAGACTCTGTCTGCGTACCAATTCTTGTTCAGAAAGTTCCATATCTTTTTGTGTTATTATTTTCAAATGTTTTAGTGCATAAAATGGGGTGTTTACACACAATCCCCCAGTTTCGGCTGCAAAGATACAACTTTTTTATGAAATACGCAAACTTTACAGCGTTTTATTTGTTTATGTCGAAAAAAAGTACTACCTTTGCGCTCCATTTTTGTGTTGTAGGAAATTATGTTAAGTTATCTTTTATTATATTTATTCATTGCTCTTGGAGTATCATTTATCTGTTCGTTGTTGGAGTCTACGTTAATGTCTACTACGTTATCTTATATCAATCTTCGTGAGGAGGAAGGATACAGACCTGCTTTACTCATGAAGAAATATAAGACAGAAACCGAACGTCCTTTGGCTGCGATTTTATCGTTGAATACAATAGCCAATACGGTTGGTGCGAGTGGTGTGGGTATGCAAGCCACTTTATTGTTCGGTGAGGCGTGGTTTGGTGTATGTAGTGCAGTAATGACTATATTGATATTGGTTTTATCTGAAATTGTGCCCAAGACTATCGGAACGACCTATTGGAAAAATTTAATGGGGTTAGCTGCACATACAATTCAAGTGTTGATTATTTTGATGTGGCCTGTAGTAAAGCTTATCGAGCTTATTTCACGTCTTTTTCCAGAGCCAGATGAGGCTACGGTTAGTCGTGAGGAAGTGATTGCTATGGCCAATGTGGGCGAAGAAGAGGGAGTGATTGAGGAGGATGAGAATAAGATGATTCGCAATCTTATGCGTCTTAATGAGGTTAAGGCATACGAGGTAATGACTCCGCGTGTTGTGGCTGCTACGGCTGAGGAATGTATGACGTTGCGTGCGTATTACGATAGCGATGCTTACGATCATTTCTCTCGTATTCCTGTGTATGCAGAATCACAAGAGTTTATTACGGGCTATGTGTTACGCGATGATGCATTGGAGGAACTTACAGAGGACCACTTTGAAAAAACTTTAGGAGAAATAAAACGCCCGTTATTGTATTTTAATGAAGAAACGAGTGTTAGTGATATTTTTGATCGCATGTTGCAAGAAAAGTCTCAGATAGGTGTTGTAATAGATGAGTATGGTTGTTTTCAGGGAATCTTGACTTTTGAGGATGTAATAGAAACAATATTCGGTTTTGAGATTATTGATGAGATGGATGTTGTTACTGATATGCAGCAATACGCGCGCGAGCGCTGGCAGTTGCGCCAGAAAAAATATCGCGTTCTCTCGCAGAAAGAAATGCCTAAAGATGACTCTGATTTACAATCCGAAGCTCTCAATAGCTCGGAGAGTTAAACGTGATAGTGCGTAGTTGTCAATCGAAGTGATAGGCAACGAAATAGTATTAGGTATCTGAGGTAACTCGGATACCCTTTTTATATAAAAACGTGCGTGTAGACGTTGGTGAGACAGTATATGGTTTAGAAGTATGCTGGGACTATCACTCTCGGCAGGCAATAATTCGCTCGTTTCTTGTAGAGGAAACTCATATAGATGTTTCCATATGTCGTTCTCTGTCCGCTGACGAATTAGAGTCTGCATGTTAGGGGTGATGTATATAGTGTATATAAGGTATCGCTCGCGCAGGGGTGTGCGTGGCTTGCGTACGGGAAGCATATCCACTGTGTGATGGGCATATGCCATGCAACAAGCTTGAATGGGACAGTTTTGGCAATCTGGAGAGGTTGGGGTGCAATGTAGTGCTCCAAACTCCATGATAGCGGAATTGTATAAACCTGGATGTTGTCTATCTAGCAGTTCTGTAGCTAATTGCCGAAAGTGCTTTTTTCCTTCTGTGGTATCAAAAGCTATCTCGCAATCGTATAGTCTTGATAAGACGCGATACACATTGCCGTCCATGGCAGGGTAGGGTAGATCAAAAGCAAATGAGGCTATTGCACCTGCTGTGTACTCACCTATGCCAGGCAATGATAGTAGAGTATTAAATACTAGCTCTGGAGGTAGTTTGTGGGCTGCTATAGTGAAAATAGGTAATTGTTTTTCTACAACTGTCTGCGCCGCTCGGTGCATGTTGCGGGCACGAGAGTAGTAACCCAATCCTTGCCAATATCTCAACACTTCAGATTCTTCTGCACCAGCAAGAGATTCTACATTGGGAAAACGATTGATGAAACGTAAGTAATATTCAAGTCCTTGATTGACACGTGTTTGTTGCAGAATTATCTCAGACACCCATATCTTGTAGGGGTCTTCTGTTTCACGCCATGGTAGAATACGATGGTGCTGCTCGTACCAATGGGATAGTTTATTATGTAGTAACTTGTGATTCAAAATCTCTGCAAAGGTACTATATTTTTACGAAATATACAAAAAAATGATTTTTTTTTCGTTTTTTCTTGTGTAAATCAAAACTTTATCGTACCTTTGCAGCCGATTTTGGATTATGCGCCTTTTGCGAGGCCCTTTACGTTGTCGAAAATAGTATAACTTATATAAAAAATATTCATTATGACAAAAGCAGAACTCGTTAACGCAATTGCGATTAAGACTGGTTATGACAAAACTACCATCATGAACGTAGTAGAGTCTGCCATGGACAACATTAAGAATACTGTTGCTGCAGGAGAAACTGTATATCTCCGTGGTTTCGGTAGTTTTGGTACAAAGGTGCGTAAGCAAAAGATTGCTCGCAATATTACTAAGAAGGAGTCTATCATTGTGCCAGAGCACAAGATTCCTGCTTTCAAACCATCTGATGCATTTGCTGAAATCTTGAAATAATTATTAACTACTAAATTATATTTTACTATGCCAAACGGTAAAAAGCACAAAAGACATAAGATGTCTACCCACAAACGTAAAAAACGTTTGCGCAAGAATCGTCATAAACATAAATAATGTTTGACGAAGAGTTTAACTAACGGCTTTGTGGTAGAATCCCATTTGGGCGCAAATGGGTGACCACAAAGCATTTTTTTGATTTATTGGAATATGAAAAGCGAACTGATTGTGGATGTAACTCCGCAAGAGGTAGTCATAGCGCTTACTGAAGATGCACGACTCATGGAGGTTAATCGTGAGCAACGTGGAAAAGACACGTTTGCAGTCGGAAATATCTATTATGGTCGTGTCAAAAAAGTGATGCCGGCTTTGAATGCTGTCTTTGTGGATGTTGGTCATGAGAAAGAAGCTTTTCTGCATTACCTTGATTTAGGATCGGGGTTTCTGACGACGCAGAAGTATGTCACTAAGCTGATTTCTGATCGTCGCTCTATACCTGAAGTTCACAAAATTGAACGTCAACCTGATTGCACAAAAGAAGGACAGATTGCTGACTATTTGAAAGTTGGTGATACCATTTTGGTGCAAGTGACAAAAGAGCCTATTAATTCTAAGGGACCACGACTTTCAGCCGAAATATCCATCACGGGTCGTAATTTTGTTCTCATACCTTTTATTGATAAAGTTATGGTCAGTAACAAGATTAGTCGTGAGTCGGAACGTGGACGCTTGAAGCAATTGGTACAATCTATCAAGCCGCATGGTTTTGGGGTAATCGTTCGAACGGTTGCTGAAGATAAGCGTGTTGCTGAGCTGGATAATGAGTTGCGTTTGCTGCTCAAACGATGGGAAGATTGTGTGCGCACTTTGCAGCGCAAAGAACCGGTTAGCTTAATTACTCAAGAATTGGGGCGTACTATAGGTATTATTCGAGATATTTTTTCTGACGATATTGAGAATATACATGTCAATGATGAGACGGTATATGAGGAGATTAAGCAGTATCTAGATTTGATAGCGCCTCAGGCAGCTAAAGTGGTCAAACTATATAAAGGCGATCAGCCTATTTTTGATAAGTTTGACATCACACGCCAGATGAAGACGGGATTAGGGCGTACTGTTGGCTTTAAAAAAGGCGGCTATTTGATTATGGATCGCACTGAGGCTTTATTTTCTATTGATGTTAATAGCGGTAGTAAGAAACTTTTTGCCGATCAAGAGCAGAATGCCTTTCATTTCAATATGCTTGCAGCAGATGAGATAGTGCATCAGCTCAGATTAAGAGATATTGGTGGAATCATTGTTGTGGATTTCATTGATATGGATGATAAGGCTAATCAGCAAGCGCTGTATGAACACATGCAACAGCTGATGAAACGAGATAGAGCCAAACATAATGTACTGCCACTCAGCAAGTTTGGACTAATGCAGATTACTCGACAACGCGTGCGCCCAGCGGTGGAGATGAATGTAATGGAAACCTGTCCTACCTGTATGGGAAAAGGTAAGATACAAGCCTCGTTATTCTTTACAGAGCAAATTGTTGAGCGTATAGAAGCGATGGTGGCGTTATATGGTAGAGGATTACGCTTGCACCTACATCCTTTTATTTATGCATATGTAGCAAGAGGATGGATGTCGTTGAAAACCCAGTGGGCTATCAAACATGGGGTACGAGTGATTGAAAACCAAAGTTTAGGTATGCTAGAAACCAAATTCTATACGAAGGCGGGTGAAGAGCTCCTAATTACTGAAGAAAAGCAAGAAAACAAGGAATGCGAAAAGCATTAAACAGAAAACTGTCTAACCTTTGGTTGGGCAGTTTTTTCTGTTTAATAGCATTTTTTCAGCTTTTGATTTGTATATTCCAAATTATTTTCTTAATTTTGCGGCGAAAAATAATAAAAAACGTTATTTATTATGCTTAAATATCCACTTTTAATTAACTTTGTAATGGGGCTTGTAGGTCGGATAGAATTGCGCAAACTCAATGCGGCTTCTCGAGATCCGCGCAAATCACAGGAGAAAACGCTACGCCGAATGCTCGAATTATCGAAGGATACAGTTTATGGTCGTGAGCACCACTTTGCAGAGATACTAGATTGTAAAACAGATACTGAGCTTTACGCGCGTTATCAACAATACGTCCACAAACAAGATTACGAGAAACTTCGTCCGTATGTTAATCGTACTAAAGAAGGTGCCCAAGATATCCTTTTTCCAGGTCATCCAGTGATGTATGCCACCACTAGTGGCACCACCGCAGAGCCCAAATGGATTCCCATTACGCGTCATTATTTGAAACGTATCTATGGTAAGATGACTCGCTTATGGATTTACAATTTCATTCGTCATCGCAGCAAGGTGTTCGCGGGAAGCGTGGTGATTATTGTTGGCAAGGCGGTTGAAGGTCGTGCCTTAGATGGCACGGTGTTTGGTTCTGTATCAGGCCTTACACGCAAGGATGTACCTAAATTTATTAAGAAACATTATGCATATTCGTCATCTGTATATGATATTCCAGACTACAATGCACGTTATTACGCTATCATGCGTTTGAGTATAGAACAAGATGTTACTATGTTAGTCACGGCTAATCCTTCTACTATCGTTGAGATGCAACATAATGCAATTGAGTATTATGATAAGTACGTAGAGGATATTGAGAATGGTACACTAAATAAGGACTTGAATATCCCTGCACATATCCGCAAAGAGTTGGAGGCTACACTTCGCCCTAACCCTAAGCGCGCTGCTGAACTTCGTAAAATGAAGGAAATTTACTACACTCCGTTGCCTAAGCATTATTGGCCAAACCTTCAAATTCTTTCAACGTGGAAATGCGGTAATACGAAAGTTTATCTGGATAAGTTTCATGGTACTTTTCCCGATGATATTTGTCATCAAGAGATCGGCTATTTTTCATCGGAATGTCGTTTTGGCTTCGTGATGGACGATTCTGTGAATACAGTTTTATTCCCACATTTCCATTATTACGAATTTGTAGCAGAGGAAGATTTAGAGAATTCTAATCCTCGTTTCTGGCAATTATATGAGTTGGAGGAAGGTAAACGCTATTCTCCTATTGTAACTACATATGCAGGCTTATATCGTTATGATGTAAGTGATCTTATTGAGGTAGGTCCTAAATACATGGGCACACCTACTATTCATATGGTGCAGAAGGTTAATGGTATTGTTAGTATCACGGGCGAGAAGTTGCAGGAGAATCAATTTATGATGTCTGTTCAAAATGCAGAAAAAGATTTACAAATATCCACTAAGTTCTCAATTGCTTTTGCCGATGTGGAACGTAGTACCTACCATTTCTACTTCGAGTTTTCTGATCAAAATACTTCTCAAGAGGAGGCAGAACATTTTGCTTCTGTAGTAGATGAACATCTCAAGAAAATGAATATTGAGTATGAGTCTAAGCGTGATAGCCTACGTCTTAAGCAACCAATAACTCACCGCCTGCGCCGCAATGCTTTCGATCAGTTTAAACAAGCATCTATAGCAGATGGAACAGGGCGTGATGGTCAGTTTAAAGTTAATCTTTTACTCCAAGACGAGAAACGTCATGATAAGTTTAAACAATTGGCTATGGATGCAAGAGAGGCTGTTGAAAAAGCTATTGATAATATAGAGCAGATGCATACTGCACGCAAGCATGCTAGAATAGTGAAACGCAAATTGCAAAAAAAATGAACCAACAGTATCAACAAATGACCGTGCGAGATGGGGAATATATACCTCAACCTGCATTAGACTATCCACAGGATAATCCGTTTACCCGCACGTTATTTCCAAAATACACCAAGCAACTTACTATTGATGAGCATTATCCATATGTTGATGATTCTTTGCGCTATCGTTTTAATTTGTTGTGGGGGTATTATTTGGTTGTTCATTTGCTATTACGTCTTAAGTTGCGAGTGCAAATGGGATTGCGTATCCGTGGGCGTGAGGTACTACGCCAACATCGTGAAGGGTTAAAAAATGGAGCTATCACCATTGCTAACCATGTCTATCGCTTGGATTGTCCGTGTGTGTTGATAGCGGTACGTGGAGTTCATACCACACGCATCCCTATGTTCGCTCCTAATTTCCGCACCAAAGATGGATTCTTTATGCGTTTGGCAGGTGGTATTCCTATCCCAGAGGCATGCGCAGGTATGAGTGCTATGAAGAAATTTAATGAAGCGTTCGATGAATTTAATCGCCGTGGTTGGTGGTTTCACATTTTTCCAGAGGCATGCCGTTGGGATATGTATAAACCTATACGCCCCTTTCAAAAAGGTGCTTTTACAATGAGTTATAAGTACAATAAACCTTTGTTGCCATGTGTGATTACTTTCCGAGAACGCAAAGGTATTTTCCGGCTGTTTGGTCCTAAGAGTCTACCTTTGCTTACAGTTACTATTGGCGAACCTTTGTATCCAGATACTACTCAGCCCCGTAAGGTAGAGGTAGAACGCTTGCGTGATACAGCCCACCAGCAGATGACTACTATGGCTGGTATTATCCATAACCCTTGGCCTTCTTCTTGGGGTAATCAGTAGTATACGAGTCAACTGTGAGGAAGAATATAGCCACTTATGTTTTCGCATAAGTGGCTATATCGCTTACTAAGAACTTGTAATATGCAGTATGATAGATAGCCAGTCTGTGATATAGTACTAATAGGTATTTTACTATACCGAAGAGAACGTATAATCTTTTTGATAAGTTTATGCGATTTCTCTTGCACATTTCCATTATTTTCTGTACCTTTGCAAACTAATTTGGATAAATAAACATTTTATGAACAACAAGGTATCGGAAAACCCTTTCAAAAACCGCGGCTATGAGCCGAATAATGTGAATCAGACTTCCTTTGTCGTTATTAGTGCATTGTTTGTTACGCTCTATGTAGTTAGCAACGTCATGGCGGTTAAGGTTATTGGTCTTTGGAATCTTTTTTATTTTGATGCAGGAACTATCACTTTCCCTTTTGCCTATATGTTGGGCGATGTGTTGACAGAATTATGGGGGTATAAGACTGCACGAAAGGTGATTTTGACCACACTATTGTGTAATATTGTGATGGTGGTTTGTACGCAAATTGGCGTATTTCTTCCTTCTCCAGATTATTTAGATGCTACGGCACAGGCATACAATACTATGTTTTCGTATGTGCCTCGTATAGTGATAGCTTCGCTAACAGGTTTTCTGTTGGGCGAATTGAGCAATGCTTGGTTGATGGAGAAAATCAAGAAATGGACAAAAGGGAAACGATTATGGGTGCGTACAATCGGTAGCTCAGCTGTAGCGTATTGGTTCGATTCGCTACCATTTGTGTTGATAGCTTTTGCGGGAACTGTGTCCACACACGATCTGCTCCTGATGATAGCATTTCAATATGCGTCAAAACTATTGATAGAGGCTGTACTTGGTACACCAATGGCGTATGCAGTGGTAAAGGCGTTGCGCAAGGCTTAAAAATAACAATACGACTTCATGCTACAACACCATTTATGCAACGCTATGCACTAATACATACGGTGATGCCACGGGAGTTTGTGCTCTTGCAGGGGCAAGGGTGTCGTTGGAAGCAATGCGCATTCTGCGATTATCATACGGATGTGAGTGCTAATCCCCTGGTGGTGAATAGCGAAGTGCTAGACCATGTAACTGGTGTTTACGGGGTGCTGGATATAATAAACTCTGGTTCAGCTATGGAGTTGGACGAGCAAACAATAGAGGAGATAAAGCGTGTAGCTAAAGAGAAACAAATCCATACGCTTTGGTTTGAAGCACACTATATGTATCGCAAACAACTAGCAAAATTTGCAGCACAGTTTGATGGGGTAGAGGTTAAGTTTCGTTGTGGAATAGAGAGTTTTGATGGCGCATTGCGTGAGCAATGGAATAAGGGCATTGCAGCGGATGTAACAGCAGAGGATGTTGCAAAATATTTTCAAGGAGTTTGCCTGTTATGTTGTACAAGAGGGGATTCTCAAGAGCGGATTTTAAGGGATATAGCATTAGTGGAGCAATGGTTTGAGTATGCTAGTGTGAATGTCTTTTGCGAGAATACAACCAAGGTTAAACGCGATGAAGCATTGGTAAAGTGGTTCGTGGAAGAACTTTATCCCAGCCTAACACAATCGAAGAAAATAGAGATATTAATTAGCAATACAGATCTTGGAGTAGGATGAAATACGAAGAAATAATGATAGGTCTAAAACATGGTAAATATGCACCAGCATATATGCTTTGTGGTAAGGAACCATACTATATTGATAAGGTGGCTGATTATATTGAGCACAATGTGCTAGATGAGATGGCGCGCGAGTTTGATCAAACGATTATCTATGGCAAAGATCTTGTAAGTGGTGATGTGGCACCTGTCATTAGTGCAGCACGTGGTTTTGCCATGATGGGGGGCTACAAGGTTATTATCGTCAAAGAGGCGCAGAATATTAAGAAATGGGAGGCTCTAGCTATGTATATGGATAATCCACAGCCATCTACGATACTTGTTTTTTGCTATAAATATGGTTCACCAGATAAACGACAAAACCTTTTCAAGAATTGGGAGAAGAAAGGTGGTCTTTTGATGGAATCCGAACCATTGCGTGATTATCAGTTGGAGAAATGGATTCGCGATTATGTAGCAGAGTGGAATAAAACGAAAGGGCAAGAAGGTGATGAGGCAATAAGAATAGATGATAAGGTAGCAAAAATATTAGCAGATAGTATAGGAGCCGATTTGACGCAGATTGTGGGGGCGTTGCAAAAACTCATCGATGGTCGTCCAGAAGGTGTCAAAGTGATAGATTCTGCACTTGTAGAACGCAATATAGGTATATCTAAGGACTTTAATGTCTTCGAACTGCAAAGTGCTTTGATTGCGGGAGATGTAGTAAAAGCAAATCGTATTACGCAGTATTTTGCTTCTTCTAAGGATCACCCCATGGTGAAGGAATTGGGTGTGCTGTACGGCTTTTTCGCTAACTTGATGATTTATCACTATTTACCTGATAAAAGCGATCGCGCTGTTGCTAGCGCATTGGGGATCAATCCGTATTTTGTAAAGGATTTTACTACTGCTGCCAAACGTTTTACGGCTGGTAAGACTTTTGCTATTATAGGCTATTTCCGTGATACAGATGCACGTTTGAAGGGAATTAATAACCCTAGTGCAAAAGAAACTGACTTATGGAAAGAGTTAATATATAAGATTTTACATTAAGACTATTTACGCCGAAGAGGGAATTCTTATTCTTCTATAATAACAACAACGAGATTACTGGATGGTAATCTCGTTGTTGTTTTGAATGCTATAAGGAGTGATTATTTCTCAAACTCAATGATATAGCCACGTGCGATAGCGCGCTTCTTAGTATATACAACCCATTGCTCAACGGAAGTTGTAGTGGTGATGTTGATGATTTGTTGTGTACCTGTAAGATTAGCGTTCTTGTACATCTCGCTAATGGCGTTGTTGGTCAATGATTTCTTAGAGAGACCACCAATACCGAATACATAAGTGGCTGACCACTCGCCTTCAACTTGACCAACGATTTTGTAGTTGGCCTCTTTAAGAATTAGTTTGGTTTCTGGCATGTTGTGATCGTAAGGTGTCGTGTTGATACCGGCACAACTAGCGAAAAGTACTGCTACGAGGCAGAAGAGAATAACTTTAATAGTTTTCATGTTGTTTTGAATTTTAATGAATTAGTTTCCGGGTGCAAAGGTACAAAAAATAATTTACATATGCAAATAAAATTTACCCCCCCCCTATGTTATTTGTAAATCGCTGATAACAAGTCGCTTATAATATTGTATTTTTTTGTGAATTTTGTAAAGAAGGAATTGATAATAGGTTTATTCTATGGTTATATTAAGGTGTTGTTTGCTAAATAACCTAAAAATAACCTATGAATAACCTATGAATAACCTAAGAATCACCTAAGATTTACGGCTGAATTTCGTGAGCAAAATGGGCATCGAAAGTTAAGTGAGCTTTTAGAGGATATTGATTAGTTTTATCTTAATTGATTTGTATTATCTTAATTGGTTTATCTTAATTGATTTGTATTGTATGATAGACAAAAGTCTATCTTTTTTGAAAATAATGCTCGCTTTGCTTGCGTATGTGCATTTTTTGTTGTACCTTTGCAGCCGATTTTGAAAGAGGATAAATTTGACTGCTTGCGACCTCTATAAAAGAATGCTAAAAACTTGTACCACAAGCATAAACAGTCGGCTTGTGGATTTTTTTTATCTAAACAAAATGAACTATTTATTTACATCAGAGAGTGTCAGTGAAGGACACCCAGACAAAGTAGCGGATCAAATTAGCGATGCTATTCTTGATCAATTTTTGGCATTGGATGCTAACTCACACGTAGCATGTGAAACCATGGTTACCACAGGACAAGTAATTGTGGCAGGCGAGGTTTCAAGCGAGAAATACGTTGATATTCAAAATACTGTCCGCAAAACCATTGCGGAGATCGGATATACCAAATCTGCTTATAAGTTTGAGGCAGAGAGCTGTGGTATCTTGACTGCATTGCACGAGCAGAGTGCCGATATTGCGCGTGGTGTGGATGGTCAAGGCACAGAGAATGTAGGTGAGCAAGGTGCTGGTGATCAAGGTATGATGTTTGGCTATGCTACAGATGAGACAGAGAATTACATGCCATTAACACTTGATTTGGCACACACCTTAGTATATACGCTTGCGCGCGTACGTAAGGAAGGTAAGGAAATGCTTTATCTTCGTCCAGACTCTAAGAGTCAAGTGACCATGGAGTATAGCGAGGAAGGTGAACCTCTCCGTATTGATACCATTGTGGTTTCTACGCAACATGATGAGGATGCTACCCAAGAGCAGATTAAGGAAGATATACGTCGCGTATTATTGCCACGCGTAGCGAAACGTGATGCACGTTATGAGGAACTTCTGAAGGATGATTTCAAATTGCTGGTTAACCCTACAGGTAACTTTGTGATTGGTGGCCCTCACGGAGATACAGGTTTGACTGGTCGTAAGATTATCGTGGATACTTATGGTGGTCGTGGTGCACATGGCGGTGGCGCATTCTCAGGAAAGGACCCTTCTAAGGTGGATCGATCAGCAGCATACGCGGCTCGTTGGATTGCGAAAAATATGATTGCTGCAGGTGTGGCAAAGGAAATGTTGGTGCAAATTAGCTATGCAATAGGTGTAGCTAAGCCTGTAAGTGTATGTGTAAATACATATGGTACAGCCAAAGTGGCAATGAGCGATGGCGAGATAGCGCAAATAGTAAACGAAATGTTTGATCTTCGTCCACAGGGTATCATCGAAGCACTCAAACTCAAGCAACCAATGTATGAGGAAACTGCTCGCTATGGACATATGGGACGTACCAATGAGGTAGTGAAGAAGGTGTTTGTGGATAATGGACAAATAATTGAGCGTGAGGTGGAACTCTTTACTTGGGAGAAACTTGACCGTGTAGAGGAGATTCGCCAAAGATTTGGCATTTAATGAACGGCGCTATGCGCCTGCTGTTTAGATATGATGACTAAGAAACAACAAAGTTGGTTGGTAGCAGGATTGGTGCTGCTGGCGTTGGTGGTAGATCAGCTGTCGAAGATCTATGTGAAGACGCACTTCGAATTGGGAGAAGCACATGAGGTGTTCTCGTGGTTCTGGATTGCGTTTGTGGAGAACAATGGTATGGCATTTGGTATAGAGTGGTTTAGTAAATTGTTGCTAACCTTGTTTCGTATTGTGGCGGTAGGTGTCATTGCTTGGTATGTCCATACTATGATACATAGACAACAGATTCGTACTGGCTATCTAACAACCGTTGCTATGGTGATGGCGGGTGCTATGGGCAATATTATCGATTGTGTCTTCTATGGCAAAATATGGGGGTATGCAGGCTGGTTTCATGGTCGCGTAGTGGATATGCTTTATTTCCCTCTAATACGCAATGCTGCAGGAGAGTGTATATTCTTTCGACCTGTATTTAATATTGCAGATTCGTTTATCACTATAGCGGTATTTCTGATTATCTTGTTCTATCGCAAGGACCTGGATGAGAGTTTAAACCAGATTTTCCCCAAGAAAGAAGATAAGAGCGTTTAGTGGATGGCGCGAAGCGCCTACTATTTATAGATGAGAGACTCAGGATTGAAAATAGTGTGTATTCTACTATTGTGCGTGGCTGTGATGGGCTGTCGCCCTCGTGGTGTATTGTCGAATAGTGAGATGCGTGATGTGTTGTATGATTTGCATCGCGTTGATGGCGCATTGCAGGTTGCGGGATATAATTATGGCCATTCGCAAGAATTGTCAGCGTATTACAAATCGGTGCTGGATAAACATGGTATCACACAAGCACAGTTTGATTCGTCATTGGTGTGGTTTACGGATAATCCGCAGATTTTCAATAAGATTTACCCAAAGGTAATAGACCGCCTACAAGCAGATTTAGATCGTGAAGAGGCCTTACGTAGTGAGCGTATCGCTAAAAATAGGAATAGTAAGGAAACAAAGTTGAAAGCGCAAGAAGAAACAAATGTACAACTGCTTCGCCCTATGGAAGAAGTAATCAACGAGTATCAGCATGGATTGAAAAATCCTTGGAAAGTATGGCAAGAAGAAATCTTTAGCGAAAAAGATGTGATAATATTTGGAAATAAGTGATATTTGCACTTTTTTACATAAAATTGCATTTTTTTTTAAAAAAAATTGCGTATTTGATTTTTTTATAGTACCTTTGCAGCCGATTTGCGTAAAAACGTATACAAATAACCAAAATATTAATTCGCTATGCTGGGCAGTTGTGTCTCGAATGTGAGCGCGTAAAGTCGTCTGTCGGCATAGTTAAAACATTAAAAAACAAATGGATACATTAAGTTACAAGACTGTATCAGTAAACAAGGCAACCGCTCAAAAGGGCTGGGTTGTTGTTGATGCAGAGGGCCAAGTACTCGGCCGTATGTGCTCGAAGGTAGCAAAACTCCTCCGTGGCAAGTACAAACCAAACTTCACTCCAAACGTAGATTGCGGTGACAATGTAATTATCATCAACGCAGCTAAAGTAGAGATGACAGGCAATAAGTGGAATGACCGCGTTTATGTTCGCTACACTGGCTATCCAGGTGGTCAACGCGAGATGACTCCAGCAGAGATGTTGGAGAAGAAAGGTGCTGATCGTTTGATCAAGAAAGTGGTTAAGGGTATGCTTCCTAAAAACCGCCTTGGTAACAAGATCATCGCTAATCTCTATGTATATGCAGGTGCTGAGCATGACAAACAAGCACAACAACCAGTACAAATTGATATCAACACCCTTAAATAATTATTGAAGATATGGAAATGATTAATGCATTAGGTCGTCGTAAAGCAGCTGTTGCTCGCGTTTATGTACAAGAAGGTACCGGCAAAATCACAATCAACGGTCGTGATTTGGATGTGTACTTCCCAAGTCCAATTCTTCAATATGTTGTTAAGCAACCTCTTAACAAACTTGAAGTGGCTGAGAAATATGATATCAAAGTTAACCT
>JAEIGA010003403.1_pt1 | contig 24951 bp, 21 predicted proteins | sample 9270691 | NCBI WGS metagenome assembly JAEIGA01 (sample SAMN17057246, study PRJNA624740) | gut metagenome | biome: biome; isolation source: fecal sample | host: Bos grunniens | place: China: Xizang | collected 2019
ATGGCGGTGGCGCAGGTATGCTTATGATGCCTCAGCCTATATACGATTGTTATATGAAGGTCTGCGATGAAGCGCAGACTAAACCACATTTTATTTATATGTCTCCATGTGGCAAAACCCTTACTCAGGAAAGAGTTAAGCTATTGGCTCAAATGCCTAATATTGCAATACTTTGCGGACGATACGAGGGCGTTGACCAACGTATTATAGACGAAATTGTAGACGAGGAAATTTCTATTGGCGATTATGTTGTTACCGGCGGTGAAATGCCTGCAATGATTCTCGCGGATGCGGTTTCTCGTATGCTTCCGGGCGTTCTTTCAGAGCCAGAAGGATTTATGGGAGAAAGCCACTATAACGGTCTTCTTGAGTATCCTCAGTATACAAAGCCACCTGTGTGGCACAATATGGAGGTACCTGAAGTATTGGCATCGGGACACCACGCAAATATAAAAAAGTGGCAGAGAGAGAAAGCTCTTGAACGTACTCTTGAGCGTAGACCTGAGCTTCTTGAAACGGCAGAGCTGACAAAGAAGGAAATGGAATATATAGAAAAAATGAAAAAATAACAGTTTCGATGTGTTTGCAGATTACTTTGTTCACACTATATAATATCTTTCTACAATTGTTGTAATTTTGCACAAATCCACATCTTTTTTTTGAGATAGGTTTAGTATTCCAACCGAATTATTGATTTTGCACAAAAAGGTTGTTGCTTTTTCGTTGACTAAAAATAAAAAAATGATATAATGTAGTAAGTGCAAGGGATAGGTGTGCACTTTTTTAGAAGAATATAAATTAAACAAACTATAATTAAATGTGGGAGAAATATTATGTACGTTAAAGATGTTACAGTTCAGAATCAGGTTGGCCTTCATGCACGTCCAGCAACTTTCTTTATTCAGAAAGCAAATGAATTCAAATCTTCTATCTGGCTTGAGAAAGAAGAAAGAAGAGTAAACGCAAAGAGCCTTCTTGGTGTTCTTTCACTTGGCATTATGGGCGGAGCAGAAATTCGCATTATTGCTGGTGGTGTAGATGAAGAACAGGCAGTTAATGCTCTTGTTGCTCTTGTGGATAGCGGCTTCGCAGAATAATCAATATAGTTTATTTTCAGGTGGTAAGTTTTAACTTGCCACTTTTTTTATTCATAAAAATGTGTTAGAATATTAATACAAATTACTTTATACGTATGAAAGGTGGTGAGTATATGGATTCAAGACTTCGCAGACTTAAGGTTAAAGCTAACAAATTGCCTCTTACACCTGGTGTGTATATTATGAAAAATAAAGAGGGTGAAATCATTTATATTGGTAAGGCAAAGGCACTTAAAAATCGTGTGAGCCAGTATTTTGGGTCTCAGGAAAAGCACTATACAAAGGTGCGTAAAATGGTTGAAAACGTTGAGGATTTTGACTATATACTTACCGATAGCGAGTTCGAAGCCTTAGTTCTTGAATGCAGCCTTATAAAGCAGAATATGCCTAAATACAATATTCTCCTTAAAGATGATAAAGGCTTCAGTTATATTAAAATAACAAAAGGTGAATGGCAGAATATTTACCCTGTACTTCAGAAGGATGATGATAGCGCAGAGTATGTTGGTCCGTATACAGCAGGCTTTTCTGTAACCCGTGCAGTTGAAGAGGCAAAAAAAGTTTTTATGCTACCAACCTGCTCAAAGGTTTTTCCGCGCGATATAGGAAAGGAACGCCCCTGCCTTAACTATCATCTTGGCATTTGTTGTGCCCCTTGCTCAGGCAAACTTTCAAACAGTGAGTACAGAAAAAATGTTGAGAATGCCATATCTTTTCTCAAAAACGGAAGCAAGGAAACAATAAAGCGCTTGACTACTCAAATGGAAGAAGCATCGGAAAACTTAGAGTTTGAAAAAGCAGCTAAAATTCGCGATACTATTCGTAGTATTGAGAAGGTTGGTAGCAACCAGAAGGTTGTTTTTTCTACCTATAAGGAGCAGGATGTTTTTGCTCTTTCTGTTATGGATGGTAAAGCGTGCTTCTCGGTTTTGAGATTTGACAATAATCAACTCTATGACAGTGAACATTTCTTTTGTGATGAAGGTGAAAGCCTTTCTGAAATGAGAGGGGAAATTATTACTTCCTACTACACTATGAACAGAAAAGTTCCGCCGAGAATCGAAATTGACGGAGAGCCTGAAGGAATAGAAAATATTGAAAAATGGCTTTCTGAAAAAAGAGGTAGTGGTGTTAGTATTGTTATTCCGCAGAAGGGTATTCAGGCTAAATTAGTTGAAATGTGTAAATCAAACGCCTCTCAGAAACTTCTTGAAAAATACAAGGTGAATGACAGAAATCGTGAAGCTTTGGAAGAGCTCTCTTTGCTTCTCGGTATGTCCAAAATACCTGAATATATTGAGGCGTATGACATTTCACATACAGGAGGAACAGATAACGTTGCAGGTATGGTTGTATTTAAGGATGGTAAACCGCTTAAAGCAGCTTACCGAAGATTTGCTATAAAAGGCTTCAGCGGACAGGACGATTATCGTTCAATGAACGAGGTGCTTTCGAGACGTTTCGAAGAGTATTATTCTCATAAAGAAAAAGGCGAAACAGTTGGCTTTGCAAGACTTCCCGACCTTATTTTGCTTGATGGCGGTAAAGGTCAGGTTAATGCAGTTTTGCCGCTTCTCCAACAATATGGAATAGATGTACCTGTATTCGGTATGGTGAAAAACAGCAAGCATAGAACATCCGCAATTTCTACAGGTGGTGGCAGAATAGATTTCAATGCCCGCAAAAAAGCCTTCAACCTTGTTACAAATATACAGGATGAGGTTCACCGGTATGCTGTTGCATACCACAGGAAAAAACATACTAAATCTGCCCTTTCTGCATCTCTTACAGATATTAAGGGTGTAGGTCCTGCAAAGGCAAAAGCATTGATTATAAAGTTTAGTACCTTGCAAAGAATAGGTGAGGCAACCAAGGCTGAGCTTATGTCTGTAAAGGGAATAACAGAAGAAATTGCTAATGAAATAATCAAAGCGTTCAAGGGTGAATAAAATTATGGCGTCAGAGTATTTTGCGGTGCTTTGGCGCTGCTTTTATGCATAAAAACTTGACAAAAAGCCTATTAAATGTAATAATAAAATGATATCATATGTAATAATGATTATAGTTAGTCGAAACAGTGTAATTTTACACTATTTCTATACCAAATATATGATTTGGTATCAGATTTTCATTGGAAATTCGACTATAATCCTTTCAATGAATCAGTATGTTTTCATGGAGGTGTAACGATGCGAGTAATTACGGGCTCGGCAAGAGGACGAAAACTTCAGACCCTTGAGGGCGATAGTGTAAGGCCGACTACCGATATGGTAAAAGAAGCTATGTTCAGCATTGTTCATTTCGATGTTGAGGGTGCAAGGGTTTTAGATATGTTCTGCGGATGCGGTCAGCTTGGTATTGAGGCGCTTAGTCGCGGTGCTCAGTCCGCTGTGTTTGTTGATATTTCAAGGCAGTCAATGAGCGTTACTGAGAAAAATCTTGAAACAACCGGTTTCAGGAATGTTTCGAAAACAGTTATCGCCAACTCTCTAGAGTATCTTGACAGAACTTCAGAAATTTTTGATATTGCGTTTCTTGACCCACCATACAGAGCAGGTGTTATGGAAGACGCAATTGAAAGAGTAAGGCTTCATATGGCTGACGATGGTATAATCGTCTGCGAAACTGCTTCGGAGGAGGTTCTTCCTGAGACAATAGAGGGCTTTACTTCTAAACGCTATAAATACGGTAAAATAGCACTTACAGTTTACAGAAAGGGTGCTTGATTATGGGTAAAAAAGTTGTTTGTCCCGGTAGTTTTGACCCGCTTACAATAGGTCATCTTGATATTATAAAAAGGTCAGCCAATCTCTTCGATGAAGTAATCGTTGTTGTAATGAGAAATCTCAACAAGGATGTTGGTAGCTTTACTCCTGAAGAAAGGGTTGCGTTTATCAAAAAATGCACAAAGGATTTGCCTAATGTCAGTGTTGATACTTATCAGGGGCTTCTTGCAGATTATGTGCGGGAAAAAGGTGCGTCAGCAGTTGTAAAGGGATTAAGAGCTATTTCAGACTATGATGACGAATTTCGTCAGGCTCTTACAAATCAAAAGCTGAATCCTCAGATGGAAACAATTTTTATGGTTTCCAATTCGGAGCATATGTTTTTAAGCTCCAGTGTTGTAAAGCAAGTTTGCAGTTTGGGTGGCGATATAACGGAGTTTGTGCCTGCCGAAATCTGTGAAGATATAATCAAAAGATTAAGCAGAAAATAAGTATATTTATCGAAAGGAACGATATATTATGAGTAACATTGAAACAACACTTGAAAGCATTGACAGACTTATTGCCGAAGCAAAGGCAATGCCTTTTACAGGTAAGCTTCTTATTGAAGAAGAAGAGCTTGCAAGACTTGTTGAGGACATCCGTCTCAATATGCCTATCGAAATCACTCAGGCAAAGAAAATTGCTCAGGAAAGACGTGATATTCTTAACGATGCTGAATCTCAGGCAGAAGAAATCATTGCTAAAGCTCGTCAAAGAGCAGATGTTATGATTGAGGAGCATCAGATTACAAAAGAGGCTAAAGGTGCTGCAGATGGTATCCTTCAGCAGGCAAGAGACGAAGCGACAGCTGTTCGTTCAGAGGCTAAGGCAAATGCACGCGATATTATGGATAAGGCTGAAAAATGGTCTGACGATATCCGTAGAAATGCAAGCGCTTATGTTGAAACAATTATCAGAGATACAGATGAAACTCTTACAAAGAGCGTTAACGACATCAGAAAGCTCCGTCAGAGTGTAAGAGATGCTTTATCACAGAGCGGTATGTCAGCAAAGCCAAAGTTTGAAGACTAAGGATTTTCAAAATGGAAAAAGAGAAATTGTGTTTGCGTTGTATGCGTAAAATAGGCAACAATACTACTTGCCCTTATTGCAGCAACGAGAACAATAAACCACAGGAAGATTATTTTCTTCCTCTTAAAGCAGTTGTAGGTGGCAGATACCTTGTAGGTAAAGCTATCAGCAGCAACGCTGAAGGCGTTGTGTACAATGCTTTTGACCTTGAATTAAAGAAGCCTGTTGCACTTCATGAGCTTTTCCCGGAAGGAGTGCTAACAAGAGGTGAGGGTAACTATTGCCTTGTGAATGTAGGTAAGGCGTCTGAATTTATAGATGCTAAGGATTCATTCCTTCGTTTATGGAAAAAACTTCTTAATATTTCAGGTTATACAGCTCTTACTCCTGTTTACAATGTTTTTGAAGATTTAGGTACAGTTTATTCTGTAACTGAGTTTCTCGGTGAAGGCAAAAGCCTTAGAGAATATCTTCTTGAAAAAGAGCAGGGCTACATTTCCTGGGATGAAGCAAGGATTCTTCTTATGCCCGTTGTTTCTGCTTTGGGTGAACTTCACTCTGAAGGTATAATTCACGGTGCTATTTCTCCTACAAATCTTGTAATAGATTCTAAGGGAAAGGTTAAAATTTCAGGCTTTGCCATCCCTGAAATAAGAACAGGAAAAGGTAGCCTTCAGGCAGAACTTTTTGATGGTTATGCTGCGGTTGAACAGTATGGTCTTAGTGGCGGTATGAGTCCATGTACTGATATCTATGCTTTGGCCGCTGTTCTTTACAGAACGCTTATAGGAAGCGTTCCGATGAGTGCTTCTTCAAGGCTTACTAACGATAAACTTATGATCCCGGGAAAATTCGCAGAGCAGCTTCCTGCATATGTTATAAATGCACTTGTTAATGCTTTGCAGATTCTTCCTGAGGACCGAACTCCATCAATAGAGCTTCTCAGAAATGAACTTTCAGCTTCACCTGCAGCAGCAGGTACCGCTGCAGAGGCCTACTCTTCTCTTTATGAGGACGAGGAGGAATATGCAGAAGAACAAGATTTAGTTGAAGATATACAAGCTGATTATGAGGAAGAACAGGTTCCTCAGGCGGCCGCTCGTAAAAAGAGTACTATAGTAGCTTTTGTTGTAAGTGCAGGTATCTGTCTTGCAATTCTTGTGGCAGTGCTTATTGGTATCAAAGGAATGTCTAAACCTGATGGCGATACTGACACACCTGTGGAAGAATCAACTTCCGGTAGTGTGCAGGATGACGAAGGTAATGAAATTGTTTCAATAAAGCTTCCTGATTTCAAGGGAAAAATGTATGATGATATCAAGAATAATCCGGATTATAAGGATGTTCTTGTTTTTAAAACAGAGTATATCGATAGTGCCGAGGAAAGAGGAACAGTTGTTTCTCAATCTATAAATGCAGGCACAGAGGTTACTTCAATTAATCCTAAAACAATTGTTCTTAAAATCAGTAACGGTCTTGAAGTGCCGAATGTGGTTGGCGAAAGCCTTCAGGATGCTATCGAGAAACTGAAGGATGCAGGCTTTAAGAATATAAAGAGCGAGTCTGCAAAAATTGCCAATAATTCCAATGAGTCAAATAGCGTTTACAGAATCGCATATGAAGATACCGAAACAAATGATTGGGCAGAGATTCCAAGCGATAAAAGGCTTTCTTCAGGTGATGTTATAATTCTGTACTATTTTGGTGAATTTGAAGAAACAACAGAGGAAACTACTACTCAGGATATTCCTGTAGACGTTACTGAAACTGAGACGCAGCCTGTTGAAAGCTCTACAGAAGCCGCGGTTGAAGAATAAATTTTGAAAAACAGTAAAAAATGCTTGACAAACTAAAGTAATACTGTTATTATATTTGAGCAATAAAGCAGAACTATTCCGTTCTCACCAAACGAGAGTATTGTTTGGTCAATAGCTTTTTAAAAGTAACGCAATATTTGCGTCAATTGAGCTTGAACGGAATTTTTCGTTCAAGCTTTTAATTTTTTTCTGGAGGTGCTTAGGTATCAGCAAGGAAACACAGATCAATGAGGAAATCAGAGATAAAGAAGTAAGAGTTATTTCTGCAACTGGTGAGCAGGTAGGCATTATGTCTGCAAAAGAAGCTCTCTCATTAGCAGAAAAAAGCAACCTTGACCTTGTAAAAATTGCTCCTGGTGCAAACCCACCTGTCTGCAAGATTATGGACTATGGTAAGTATCGTTTTGAGCAGGCAAAGCGTGAAAAAGAAGCCAAGAAGAATCAGAAGGTTATGGATATCAAAGAGGTCCGCTTATCATTGAATATTGACACAGGCGATTTCAATACTAAAGTTAATCACGCTCTGCGCTTTTTAAAGTCAGGCGATAAGGTTAAAGTATCAATTCGTTTCAGAGGCAGAGAGATGGCTCACACAGAAAACGGTACTGTTATTATGCAACGCTTCGCAGAAGCTTGCGAGGAAAACGGTTCTGTTGAAAAGCCTGCAAAGCTTGAAGGCCGTCAGATGCTTATGTTTCTTGTTCCCAAGGCATCAAAGTAAAAAGCAAATTTAAGGAGGATTTATTATGCCTAAGATTAAAACACACTCAGGCGCTAAGAAGCGTTTCAAAATTTCCAAAAACGGCAAGGCTATTCGCGCACATGCCAATAAGTCTCATATCCTTACAAAGAAGACTACAAAGCGTAAAAGAGGTCTTCGTCAGACAGGTGTTGCAGACGTTACAAATCAGAAGCAGATTAAGCGTCTCATTCCTTACAAATAAGAAGAAATCAGCAGGAGGTAACTTATAATGGCACGTATTAAAGGTGCGATGATGACTCGCAAAAGAAGAAATAAAGTTCTTAAACTCGCTAAGGGTTATTATGGCTCAAAGAGCAAGCTCTTCAAAACTGCTAAGCAGGCAGTTATGAAAAGCGGTAACTACGCATATATCGGTAGAAAGCAGAAGAAGAGAGATTTCCGTCGTCTTTGGATTACAAGAATCTCTGCAGCTTGCAAAATGAACGATATCAACTATTCAACATTTATCAATGGCCTTAAGAAGGCAGGCATCGAACTTAACAGAAAGATGCTCTCAGAAATTGCTATTTCTGATCCAGAAGGCTTCAAGGCTCTTGTTGAAAAAGCAAAAGCGGCTCTTTAATAATCTTAACTTACGCCCAACCATTTTGGTTGGGCGTTAGATGTTTTTATTGGAATAAAAAACAGTAGTAATTTTTTGATAAAATAAGGGTGAATTATTACGGAAAAGATTACAAGTAAAGCAAACGATAAGGTGAAATTTGCCGTGAAATTAAGGGAAAAAGACAGTTTTCGTAAAAAAGAAGGTCTTTTCTTTATCGAAGGGGCAAGGCTTTCGCAGGATGCCGCTCTCAGCGGTGTAGAAATAAAAGAGCTTTTTGCAACAGAAAGCGCAATGAGTAAATATTCTGACTATATCCGTTCAGTTGAAAATGTGGCTGAGCGTTGCTTTGTAATATCTGAGGAAATTGCGGAAAAACTCAGTGATACAAAGAATAATCAGGGCGTTTTCTGTGTGTGCAAAATGCTTGACAAAAAAACAATTATAGGTAAAATAAAATATAATGGGAAATATATAGCCTTGGAAGATGTTTCAAACCCTTCTAATTTTGGTGCTGTTATACGTACAGCGGAGGCAGTCGGGCTTGATGGCGTAATTGTCAGTGGAGGCTGTGATATTTATAATCCTAAGTCTTTGAGAGCATCAATGGGCTCTCTTTTTAGACTTTCAGTTTTTGTTGCAGATGATTTGTCTGAATACATTGTTGAACTGCAAGAAAACGGTATGAAGGTATATGCCGGTGTGCCCGATAGTTCTGCTCTTAAAATAACCGAGGCAGACATGTCCGGTGGCGTGGTTTGCGTTATCGGTAATGAAGGTAACGGAATAACAGAGGCTACTAAAAATGCATCTACTAATCTTGTAACGATACCCATGAAGGGTAGAGCAGAGTCTCTTAATGCAGCATCCGCGGCATCAATTTTAATTTGGGAAATGATGAGATGAAATCTTCACCTGTAGAGTTTTGGATATGGCTTCAGACTGCACTGGGTGCAGGTGCGCGTACAGATGAGTTGTTAGCGTATTTTGAAACACCTGAACAGCTTTACCTGGCAGGTTCTAAGGAATGGCGACTGTCGGGCTTGCTTACTGCTAAAAAGATAGAAGCCCTTAAAAACTCTACACCCTCACAAACTGCTCAAATCATAAAAGAAAGCAGATTAAAGGGCTATGAGATAATCACACCCGATAACAAACTTTTTCCTAACAGATTAAAAAACTTATCAAGTATGCCTCTCGTGCTTTATGCACAGGGCGACTGCACAGTATTAAGCGATGAGGTTTCACTGGGAATTGTTGGAACAAGAAATGCCAGCGCTTATGGTACAGAGATTGCGCAAAAGCTATCCTATCGTCTGGCGGAGGCAGGTGCTACTATTGTCAGCGGTGGTGCTTTAGGTATTGATAGTGAAGCTCATGCAGGCGCAATGCTTGCAAAAGGAAGAACTGTTGCATTTTTAGGCTGTGGCCTTTCGGCAAACTATCTTCGAGAGAATGCAGCTCTCAGGCGGGCTATTACCCGTTATGGCGCAGTTGTTTCTGAATTTCCTCCTTTTTCTATGCCTTCTAAATCCAGCTTTCCTATAAGGAATCGTCTTATATCAGGAATCAGCCTGGGTGTAGTGGTTATTGAGGCAGGAGTAAAAAGCGGTTCTCTTATTACTGCTAACAGGGCAGCTGAGCAAGGCAAAGATGTTTTTGCCGTACCTGGCGATATTGTGCGATCATCCTTTGATGGTACAAATCACCTTATAAAGAATGGTGCAAAGCCTGTTTTCTCTGCTTTGGACATTCTTTCTGAATATGAATTTCGCTATCCTGAGCTTATTGATTTTCAAAAAGCCGGTTTGCCGTTGAGTGAACTTCAATATGTGAATTACAGGAAACCTGCGAAGAAAAGTGCGCCTGAGAAAACAGTTAGAAATGAAGCTCCTCCTCAGGTTGAAAAGGTAAAAACAGAAATAGTACCAAAGATTGATTTAGAAGATACTGCTTCTGAAAACGCGAAAATTGTGTATGGTGTATTAAGTGAAACACCTATGCATATTGATGATATTGTGCGAAGCACAAATCTTAAATTGAACATTGTCCTCTCGTCTTTAACAGAACTGGAATTATTAGGTGTATGTGAGTTGACGAGCGGTAAAAAATATAAGACTATCACTTTGAAAGGATGAAATAAATGTCAAAGCTTGTTATAGTTGAGTCTCCTGCAAAAGCAAAGACTATAAAAAAATATCTTGGGAATGATTTTGACGTTGTAGCATCAATGGGTCATGTAAGAGATCTTCCTGCTGCTAAACTCAGCGTTGATGTTAAAAATGATTTTGCGCCTAAGTATGCAATAATAAAGGGAAAGGAAAAGCTGGTTAAGGATTTAAAAGATAAGGTTTCCGCAAGCGAAGCAGTTTATCTCGCAACTGACCCTGACCGCGAAGGAGAAGCAATTTCATGGCATCTTGCCACTCTTCTTGAACTTGACCTTAACGAGAAGAACAGAGTAAAGTTCAACGAAATTAATGAAACAAGCGTTAAGAGGGGTATCAGCAATCCTGAGGTTGTTGATATGGGGCTTGTTGATGCTCAGCAGGCTCGCCGTATTCTTGACAGACTTGTTGGCTATAGAATAAGTCCGTTTATTTCGCAGAAAATCAGAAGAGGTCTTTCTGCAGGTCGTGTGCAGAGCGTTGCAGTAAGACTTATTGTTGACCGTGAAGAAGAAATCAATAAATTTAATCCTCAGGAATATTGGTCAATTGATGCTAAATTCGCTGTAGGTAGAAAAACCTTCACTGCTGCTCTTACTGCAGATGAAAACGGCAAAGTAGAAATAGAAAATAAAGAAAAGGCAGATTCACTTCTTGCACGTCTTGATGGTGCAGAATACGTTACAGATTCTGTTAAAAAGGGTACTCGCAAGAAACAGCCGTCACCTCCATTTATTACATCCTCAATGCAACAGGATGCATCTCGTAAGCTTAACTTCCAGGCTCAGAAAACAATGAAGCTTGCTCAGGAGCTTTACGAGGGTATTGATATTGATGGTTTCGGAATGACAGGTCTTATCACCTATATGAGAACCGACTCTCTTCGTATCTCTGAAGAAGCAAGAGCATCTGCAAATGCATTTATTACCAAAACCTATGGTGAAAAATATCTTCCTGAAAAACCAAGATATTTCAAAACTCGTGCAAACGCTCAGGACGGACACGAAGCAATCAGACCAACAAATATTGAAATTACTCCTGCAATAGCTAAAAAGAGCCTTACAAATGACCAGTATAAGCTTTATAACCTTATATGGTGTAGATATGTAGCATCTCTTATGGCTCCTTGCGTTCAGGATACAGTAAAGATTGAAATTAAGGCAGAAAAAGAGGGTGCAGCAGGTTTCCTCATGTTCTCTGCTAGTGGATATTCAATTAAATTTGACGGCTTTACCGCTCTTTATGAGGATGCAGTTGATGATGGCGATGAAAGCGCAATCCCTGAGGTTAAAACAGGTGATGTGCTTAAGCTTAAAGAACTTAAAGGAAATCAGCACTTCACTCAGCCACCTGCACACTTTACAGAAGCATCTCTCATCAAAACTCTTGAGGAAACAGGCGTTGGCCGTCCAAGCACATATGCTTCAATCGTAAGTACAATTATCAAGCGTGAATATGTAAAACGCGATGGCAAGCTTCTTAAGGCTACAGAGCTTGGTTGTGCTACAACTGCTCTTCTCAAAGAGAAGTTCCAGAAAATTGTTAATACAAAATTCACTGCCTCAATGGAAACAAAACTTGATGAAATTGACAGTGGTTCAATAAACTACATTGAAATGCTCCATGAATTCTATAACGAGCTTGAAGCATCCCTCAGCAAAGCAAAGTCCGAAATGCAAGGTCAGAAGATTCAGCTTCAGGAGGATATTACAGATATCAAGTGCGATAAATGCGGTAGAAATATGGTTGTTAAATCAGGCCGTTTCGGTAAATTCCTTGCTTGCCCAGGTTACCCGGAGTGTAAAACAACAAAACCTCTTGTCGAGGAAACAAATGCTGTTTGCCCTGAGTGCGGTGCAAAGGTTATTGGTAAAAAGTCCAGAAGAGGTTATCAGTTCTACGGCTGCGATAACTATCCTCAGTGTAACTTTATGACATGGGATAAGCCAACAGGCGAAAATTGCCCTAAGTGTGGTAAATCACTTTTCAAGGGCAAAGGCGGTCTCGTAACTTGTCCTGATGAAAAGTGTGGTTATTCATTCAAAGCTCCACGAAAGAACGCGAAGAAAACAGATGACGAATAATAAAGAAGCTATAGTTATCGGTGGCGGTCTTGCAGGTGTTGAGGCAGCGAAGCAATTAAGCAAAAAGGGTATAAAAGTTACTCTTTATGAAATGAAACCAAGAAAGTTTTCTCCTGCGCATAAAAGCGAGAAGCTTGCAGAGCTTGTGTGCTCAAATTCCTTGAAGGCAGAGCGTTTAGGCTCTGCAGCAGGACTTTTGAAGGCTGAAATGAGGCTTTTTGGTTCAGTGTGCTTAGCTGCGGCAGATGTTGCAAAAGTTCCTGCAGGTGGTGCCCTTGCGGTGGATAGAGATGTTTTCTCCCACGAAATAACAAAAGCTATTGAAAACGATGAAAATATAACTCTCGTAAGAGAGGAAATAACAGAAATTCCTCAGGGGGTTACAGTTATTGTTGCCGCAGGACCTCTTATGAGCGATGCTCTTGCAGGAAGTGTTGCAGAGCTTTGCGGAAAAGGATTTCTTTCATTCTATGACGCAGCAGCGCCTATTGTTACTGCTGACAGTATTGATATGGAAAACGCCTTTACGCAGTCAAGATATGACAGAGGCGGTGAGGATGACTACATTAACTGTCCTCTTGACAAAGCTCAGTATGAAGAGTTTTATGAGGCTCTTATAAATGCCGAAAGTGCAGAGCTTCATTCTTTTGATAAGAAGAAGGATGTTTACGAAGGCTGTATGCCAATTGAGGTGCTTGCTTCCCGTGGCATGGATGCTATGCGATATGGTCCTTTAAAACCTGTTGGTCTTACTAATCCTAAAACGGGACACAGACCATGGGCAAACCTTCAGCTTCGCAAAGAGAATAAGGACGGCACAATGTATAACCTTGTAGGATTTCAGACTAATCTGAAATTCCTTGAGCAGAAAAGAGTTTTCTCAATGTTTCCTGCTCTTAAAAATGCAGAATTTGTGCGCTACGGTGTAATGCACAGAAATACATTCCTTAATTCTCCGGGACTTCTTTCCTATGATTTCAGTCTGAAGAAAGATCCACGTATATATTTCGCAGGGCAGATTTCAGGTGTTGAAGGTTATATGGAATCAGCCGCTTCAGGTATACTTGCCGGCTATAACGCGGCAAGACGAATGGAAGGCAAAGACCCAATTCTTCTTCCTAAGATTACTATGATGGGTGCCCTTTCGCAGTACATTTCAGATGAATCAGTTAAGAATTTTCAGCCGATGGGTGCGGCATTCGGCATAATAGACCCATTAGAAGAAAAGATAAGGGATAAAAAAGAGCGCTACGAAGCACTTGCTCAGCGCAGTATGGATTATTTTAAAACTCTCGATTTATAAAAGGTAGGTTTTTATGGAAAATATTCAGGCTTTTGAAAAGGTTATAGGCTATACCTTCAAAAACAAGGAGCTTTTGCGTATTGCATTAACTCATTCTTCATATGCAAACGAAAATAAGCTTCCTCGGGATAACGAGCGTCTTGAATTTTTAGGCGACTCTGTTTTGGGCTTTGTTACTGCCGAGTATCTTTTTTCTGAATATAAATCAAGACCTGAAGGTGAGCTTACAAAGTTGAGAGCTGCAGTTGTCTGTGAAAAATCACTTTTTAAATTTGGTGAAAAAATCTCCCTTGGTGATTATATTTACATGGGCAAGGGCGAAGAAAACTCAGGCGGCAGAAACAGACCATCAATAGTTTCCGATGCCTTTGAGGCAGTAATCGCGGCTATGTATATTGATGGCGGTATTGAGATAGTAAAGCCGTATATTCTTTCTTTTATTACTGAGGCAGTAAAAAGAGAAGCAAACTTTAAAGATAATAAATCACTTCTTCAGGAGGAAATTCAGAAAAGCAAAGGTAATACAATTTTCTATGAAGAATTAGGTGAGAGTGGACCTGACCATGAAAAAGTTTTCAGATTTGCTGTTAAAATAAATGGTGAAGTTGTAGGTATGGGTGAAGGCAGAAGCAAAAAGGAAGCGGAGCAGGCGGCAGCAGGCGCAGCTCTTGAAGCGCTTGGCGTATGAAACACGCGAACATTTCTCTTTTTGTAACTCATATGGGTTGTCCCCATCAGTGCTCTTTCTGTAATCAGAAAACTATTTCAGGCTCACTTACGGAAATTACACCCGAAGAAGTAAAAGAAACACTTATTAAGGCCTCTTGCGATAATAACGCCCCTGAAAACACAGAAATCGCCTTTTTTGGAGGTAGCTTTACTGCTATAGACAGAGGCTATATGGTAAGTCTTCTTGAGTCTGCTAAGCCTTTTATAGACAATGGCTTTTTCAAGGGCATAAGAGTTTCTACAAGACCTGACTCTATTGATGATGAGGTTCTTGCGATTCTCAAAAAATATGGTGTAACCGCAATAGAGTTAGGTGCCCAAAGTACCGATGATGATGTCTTGAAACTTAATAACAGAGGTCATTCACGTGAGGATATAGTTAATGCATCTCACATTATAAAAGAAAATGGTTTTTCTTTAGGGCTTCAGATGATGACAGGTCTTTTAGGCGATACAGATGAAAAATCTCTTCAGACCTGTGAAGATATTATTTCCTTAAAGCCTGATACAGTACGTATATATCCTACAATTGTTCTAGAGGGTACATATCTTGGCGAGCTTTATAAAAAAGGCGAATATGCACCGCAAACTTTAGAAAACGCGGTTTCTTTGTGCGCGAAGCTTCTCAGAAGATTCCATAAAGAAAATATAAAGGTTATCCGCTTGGGTCTTCATTCAGGCGGAAACGTTGAAGATGGCTATATAGCTGGTCCTTACCATCAGGCTTTCGGCGAGCTTTGCGAAGGTGAGATTTATCTATCTGTTGCAATGGAAGTGTTGAAAGATTATGGTGAAGGCAAATATATAATCTATGTGAACCCTCGTGAAATATCAAAAATGACGGGGCAGAAACAGAAGAACAAAAATTATCTTCTTTCTTCAGGTTATGAAATAACCGTTAAAGGAAAAGAAGATCTCAAAAAGTACGAAGTTGAAATCCAACGAAACGAAAGGTAGAAATTCAATGTATCTTAAAGCCATTGAAATGCAGGGCTTCAAATCATTTCCTGATAAAACAGTCCTTGATTTCGGAAAAGGTATAACGGCCGTAGTTGGCCCTAACGGTAGCGGTAAGAGTAATCTTTCCGATGCTATGCGTTGGGTATTAGGCGAACAGTCTACAAAGAATCTACGTGGTTCCAAAATGGAAGACGTTATTTTCAGCGGTACAGATTCAAGAAGAGCTGTTGGCTTTGCAGAGGTAACTCTGAAACTTGATAACTCAGATATGGCCCTCAATAATCCTGAAAAGCTTGTTACAGTAACAAGAAGATATTACCGTTCAGGTGAGAGTGAATATAAAATAAATGGCGAGCAGGCAAGACTCAGAGACATTCACGAGTTGTTTATGGATACAGGTCTTGGTAGAGACGGTTATTCTATGGTCAGCCAGGGTAAGATTGAAACTCTTATTTCAGGTAAGTCTGACGACAGACGTGATATGCTTGAAGAAGCAGCAGGTATTTCTCATTACCGCTATCGCCGTGCAGATGCAATGCGCCGTCTTAATCAGGCAGAGGAAAATCTTTTAAGACTCCGTGATATTCTTACAGAGCTTGAATCACGCGTTGGTCCTCTTAAAACCCAAAGCGAAAAGGCGCAGAAATTCCTTGAATATGCAGGGGAGAAAAAAGACCTTGAAATAGGTATCTGGCTTTACACTATCGAAAAAGCCAAATATGACCTTCGTGAATATGATAAGAAAATTACAATAACCGAAGCTCAGTATGCTGATGTTTGCAAAACTCTTGATGAGATTGCAAACAAAATTGATTCTGCAATTGCAGATTCTCAGAAGATTACAGTAGCTGTTGACGAAATCAGACGAGCTTCTGCTCAGCTTGAAGAGCAGGCAGCGCTCCTTGAAAGTCAGGTTGCAGTTCAGAAAAATACAATTGAACACAACAATGAAACAATTCAGCGTATTGAAAGAGAAAAGCTCGAAGAGAATGATACCGATTCTCAGATTTCAGAGCAGATGGAAGCGGCTGAGAAGATTATAAATGACCTTAAAACAACAATTGAGGCTAAAAAGGTTACTCTCAACTCATTCTCAGGTCAGCTGGCGGTGCTTACAGATGAAAACAGTAAATCAGCTCAGAGAAGCGTAGAGCTTTCTGAAAAGGTTTCTGCTCTTTCTTTACAGATTGCAGATAGCAGAGTTATTGTTTCCACTGCAAGCTCATCTGTTGAAGAAATCGAAAACAGAATCAGAGTTATTGATGAAAACATCGAAAATCAGGCGCCGATCATTGAAGCTCTTGAAAAAGAAAGAGACGAAGTAAAGGCTGAGCTTGATGGTATAATTGAAAGAAATACTGAGCTTAATAACTCTCTTTCAGGTATTGAACTTTTGGCTCAGAAGCGCCTTGAAAAGTACGAGAAGCTTAAAGAAGAAGAAAATTCTCTCAGGAACGAATTTCATATTAAAGAATCAAGGCTTGTTATGCTTACAGACCTTGAAAAGAATATGGAAGGTTATCAGGGTAGCGTAAAAGCTGTTATGAAAGAGGTTCAGCGCGGTACTCTTAAAGGTATCCACGCGCCTGTTTCTCAGATTATTTCTGTTAAGGATAAATATTCTCTTGCAATTGAAACTGCTCTTGCAGCTCAGATTCAAAATATTGTAACCGATACTGAAAATGATGCTAAAAAAGCAATCGGTTACCTTAAAGAGAGTCGTGCAGGTCGTGCAACATTCCTTCCTTTGACTGCAATTAAAGGTAAGGAGCTTGAAGAAAAAGGTCTTGATGATTGCTATGGCTACATAAACCTTGCCTCAAACCTTGTTGAATGTGATTCAAAATATGGGGAGATAATTAAATCTCTCTTAGGCAGAACAGTTGTTGCAGATGATTTGGATGCAGCAATTGCAATCGCTAAAAAGTATAATTATAAATTCAAAATTGTTACCCTTGATGGTCAGGTTGTTAATGCGGGCGGCTCAATGACCGGTGGTGCAAAGCTTCAGAATGCGGGTATTCTCAGCCGTGGTAATCAGCTTGAAAAGTTAACTGCAGAATGTGCAGAGCTTAAAGAAAAGCTTCAGCTTATGGAAAAGGATGTTCAGTCTCAGCATGAGAGTGCTGCATCCGTTTCTGCAGAGCTTGAGGGGTGCAAGGCAGAAATTACTGCATTAGGTGAAGAAAAAATCAGAGTTGAAGGTGTACTTGCTCTTAAAAATGGCAACCTCCAAAACCTTAATGCCGCTAAAAATGCAGCAGAGGAAGAAAAAACACAGTTAAGAGAGCGTATTGATGGTATTAACAGTGGCGTTTCTTCTGCTCAGGAAAAGCTTACAAGCCTTCAAGGTGAGCTTGAAGCCGTTGAATCAGAGCTTTCAACACTTACGGGAGATAGAGAATCTATCAGCGAAAAACGTGAGAAATTAACTGCAGAAGCAGCCCAGATAAATCTTGATATTGCTACAGCTCAGAAAGAAATTGAAGCAAAGCAGGATGAAATTACAAGGCTTCAAGGCAGAGCAACAAGCCATAAGGATAAGCTTTCACAGTTGAATGGAGAAATTGCAGAAATTGAGGCCAAAAACGAGGAAATCAGAAAGAGAATAGAAATTCTTAATTCTGAAGCCTTTGCTTTGAGAGAGCAGAGCGCTGCTTCAAAAGAGAAAATTGCTTCCGAAATTTCAAAAAGAGAGCAGTTTGAGCAGGAAAGCGGTAAGCTTCGTCTTCTCGAAAGAGAAAAAACAGAAGAACGCGAAAAACTCAGCGGTGAAAACGCAAGGCTTACAGAGCGTCGCGACACAATGCAAAAAGAGTTTGACGATATTTCCAATAAGCTTTACGATGAATATGAGCTTTCTCGTCGTGAAGCAGAAGAACTTAATATTGTTATAGAAAATATTCCTGAGGCTAAGAAGCGTCTTAATGAGCTTAAAGGTAAAATTCGTGGACTTGGTAATGTTAATGTAAGCGCTATTGAGGAATATAAAGAGGTTTCCGAGCGATACAGCTTTATGCATGGTCAGGTAAACGATGTTGAAAAATCAAAGGCAGAGCTTATTAAGCTTATAAATGAGCTTACAGGCAAAATGGGAACACAGTTCAAAGAGCAGTTTGATAAAATCAACTTCAGCTTTGGTCAGACCTTCTCAGAGCTCTTTGGTGGCGGTAAGGCATCTCTCGTTCTTACAGACGAAAACGATGTGCTTGAATCAGATATTGAAATCAAGGTTCAGCCACCGGGCAAAAATGTTCAGAATATTTCGCTTCTTTCCGGTGGTGAAAAAGGTCTTTCAGCTATTGCACTTCTTTTCTCCATTCTTAAAATCAATCCTTGTCCGTTCTGTATTTTTGACGAGGTTGAGGCTGCTCTTGACGATGTTAACGTTGCTCGTTACGCTTCATACGTGCGCCGTATGACCGATAACACACAGTTTATTCTTATTACACATCGTCGCGGTACAATGGAAGAAGCAGATATGCTTTACGGAGTAACAATGCAGGAAAAAGGTGTATCAAAACTACTTGAGTTGAAGACTGCCGAAATGGCTTCCAAATTCGATTTGACGTGATGTCGCGCAAATAACTTGGTTTTGCTCGCTCGTAGTATTTTTATACAACATCGCTCGCCAAACCTGCGTTCTTTACACAACCTCACGCCAAATACAAAAAGTCGGGGTTGTTGATAGAGGGTTGAATGTTCTCGCGGTATTTTCATACAGCGTCGCTCGTCAAAGCAGCGTTACTCACGAAACCTTATGTCAAATTTATGAAATAAATTTTCATTCTTAATAATTAAAAACAAGGAGTTTTTTACTTGGGTATTTTCAAAAAAATAAACTTCGGTTTAAGAAAAACAAGAAATAATGTTTCAGGTGCTATTGATAATGTGCTTGACAGCTATACATCTATTGATCAGGAGCTTTTTGATGAACTTGAAGAAGCTCTTGTAATGGGTGATGTTGGTGTTAACACTGCATCTGAAATTACACTTCGTCTTAATGATGTTGTACGTAAAAAGGGTATCAAAAACCCTGCAGACGTTAAGACCGAAATTAAAAATATAGTTGCCGATATGCTTGAAGGCGGCGAGGATATGGGTCTTATTACCATTCCATCTGTAATTCTCGTAATCGGTGTTAATGGTGTTGGTAAAACAACAACTATCGGTAAAATGGCTGCCCGTTACAAAGCAGAGGGTAAGAGCGTTATTCTTGCCGCAGCTGACACTTTCCGTGCCGCTGCTATAGACCAGCTTGATGTATGGGCTCAGCGTGCAGGCGTTGATATTATCAAGCATAAAGAGGGTGCAGACCCTGCAGCCGTTATTTTTGATACTATCTCTGCTGCAAAAGCAAGAGGTACTGAGATTATTATCTGCGATACTGCGGGCAGACTTCATAATAAGAAAAATCTTATGGATGAGCTTGCAAAAATCTACAGAGTTATTGATCGTGAGCTTCCATATTCTGACCGTGAGGTGCTTCTTGTCCTTGATGCAACAACTGGTCAGAACGCAGTAAATCAGGCTCGTGAATTTGCAAAGATTGCAGAAATTACAGGTATTATTCTTACAAAGCTTGATGGTACAGCCCGTGGTGGTGTTGTTCTTTCAATTAAAAATGACCTTAAGGTTCCTGTTAAGTTTATCGGTGTGGGCGAGGGTATAGATGACCTTCAGCCTTTCAATCCAAAGGCTTTTGCCGAGGGTCTTTTCGAAGCGCTTCCTGACGATTATGAAGAAGATGAAATCGACCTTTCTGCAATCCGCGAAGATATTCCTCAAACAACTGCAGATAGCGAACAAGAAGAACTTGCTACTGCGGTAGGTGAGATTTTTGAGGCTATGGCAGAACTTCAGGCTCAGGAAAACGAAACTGTAGTTGAGGCAGAGACTGAAGAAGTAGCAGAAGAATCTGAGATAATCAGAGAGCCTGTAGCAGAGGTTGAGGAAGAACCCGAAGCAGTTGAAGAAATTGCTGAAGAACAGGAAACTGAGCCTGAAGCAGTTGAAGAGCCTGCAGAGGAAGTAACAGAAGAGCCTAAAAAGAAAAAGGGCTTCTTCGGGAGGTTGTTTGGCTGATGGCTATGGAATTTTTAATCGCAACTCATAATATGAAAAAGAGAGATGAACTCTATAGAATTCTCTCTCCTTTGGGTATAGATGTTAAAACTGCGGATCAGGTTGGTATTGAAATTACCGATGTTGATGAAACAGGTGAAACCTTCTTTGAAAACGCGCTTTTAAAAGCGCAGAGCGGTTGCCGTGAAAGCGGTATGCCTTGTGTAGCAGATGATTCAGGTCTTGCGGTAGATTATCTTGTTGGTGCACCTGGTGTTTATTCTGCCCGTTTTGCAGGTGTTCATGGTGATGATGAAGCTAACAACCAGAAGCTTCTTAAGCTTCTGCGCGATGTACCTGTTGAGGAGCGTACCGGTAGATATGTTTCTGTAGTATGCTGCGTTTTCCCTAATGGTGATATTCTTTCTGCAAGGGGTACTTGCGAGGGTTATATAGGCTTCGAGCCAAGAGGTAACGGCGGCTTCGGTTACGACCCATTATTTGTTATGGGCGAAAAAACTATGGCTGAGCTTACTGCAGAGGAAAAGGACGCTATAAGCCACAGAGGCGAGGCTACACGCCTTTTAGCTGAAAAGCTCAAGGAATATTTTGAACAACAGAAATAACAGTACCAATTTCGGTAACATCGATAAGCATTTCGATGTTGCCGATTTTTGTTTCCTTTGTGTTAATATCCCTTATAAATATGGCATTATCAAAATCAGATTCTGATATTAAGTTATCTGTTTCGGTGGTGTTATCAATGAAAGCATAAATAGAATTTTTTATAAAATTTATTTGAGTTGTATCATTTTTCGTTAAGTTGTCAAAAACAATATGTAAGGTGTGTAATTCGTTTTTATCGTTACAAACAAAACTAAGCATAATTTCTTTTTCGTTAAATGAATAATATTTTGTTAAAGAGTTTTTGCCTTCGTCATATATAAATCCTTCAGGCGTTAAATTGTAATCCTCATAAATTTCATTCATTCTTTCGCAAAAAGCACTTAAACTTCGCCCTTTTTGAGATAATCCGCACCCACCAAGCAGAAAAATAGCGAAGAAAAGGGCAGAAATTCTGTAAAAATTTGTCGACATAAAAACCCTCAATTCTTAATATTTATTTAACATATATCTTGAAATTTGTTGTATAATTATGTATTATATAAATTAGATTACTATCTTTATATTTTAATTATAGTTTAGCAGAGAGATGATTATGAAAAATTTATTTAAAAAATCATTTTGCATATTACTGTGTGTGCTTGTGGCGTTTTCTTCTTCGTTAAGTGTTGCCGCAGGCTCATTCAGCTATCCTTCCGGAGTTTCTGAAAAAGAAGCTCTTAATGCCGTTTACGGAACAGATAAACTTCTCAATAATGTAATGGCATTACTTGGTAATGAAAACCTTTCTTCTTCAATTAAATCTACGCTTTATACATCAGAAACTCTTTCAGATCTTCTTGTTAACACATATGCTCCTCTTGAAGAAATGAGTAAAGAAATGAAGCTTATAGGTGTAGATGCATCCACAAAAAAGCTTTCTGCCGCTTTAGGTAAATACCCTAAAATCTGTGTTGCTCTTTATAATTACGATACTTGGTCAGAGGTTGACCTTACAGGTATCAGCTGGGGCTCCGCAGTTAATACAAAAGAAGGCTTTGCCGAGGCTTTAGGCGCAGTTTTTTCACCATTTAACGATATTCTATATGCGCTTCTTTGTGGTGGAGTATATAAAATGAATCCGTTAGTAACAATCAATGGCGCAAACGGATATGCAAATGCTATTGTACCTTTCCTTGAATCTTTAGGTTGTAGCGGTCTTCCAAGTCAGATAATGTTCAATTTAGATGCTCAGGCAAACAAAAACAATATGGTGAAAAATATTGTTATTCCTGTTCTTACAATGCTTGAAACAGCTCTCGAAAGTCCTGCAGTAAATCTTACAGAGATTCTTCCTCGCTTTGCATACTTTGTGGATAGCGGCGAGTTCAACCAGTGCTTTAATAAGCTCCTTGAGCCTATTACTACAAATCCACTTGTAGAAATAGCAGTTTTCCTCAAAATACTTGATTTGGACTCTCTTACAAATATTGATGTTAATCAGCTTTTGTCTTCAATGATGTCAGGCGAAGAAGGCGGATTGAAGCTTGCGGAAATAAATTTCTCTTCTCTTGCTGCTTGCGGAACAATGACGGAGTCAGGTTATATTGCTGATAAAGGTAAAGCGTATGTTGAAATAGTGCGCTGGCTTGTAGAAACGCTCAAGCTAAATAAAGACAACCTTGGCGCACTTTCTCTCGGTGCAGAAGGTGAGTCTATGGATTTATCCTTCCTTTCGGAGCTTCTCAATAAGGATACAGATGCTTTAACAGCTATGCTTGTGCTTCTTTTCACACCTGCGGAAATCGGCGCTCCTGAAAAAATGGTTTATCCTGAGTTCAAAAAGGGTAACGTGCAGAATACAACAAAGCTTACCGATAAAAATCTTCAAAAAGTATATAACGAAATAGATGACCTTCTTGACCAGTTTGTAAAAGAAGGTGGTGCCTACGGCAGTGTTGGCGCAATGCTTACTTCTTCCGTTTATACAAACGAAAATATAAATGCTGCTCTTGTTGGCATTTATAAAATGCTAGAGGACGAAGGGCTCGTCTCAATACTTTCGATTTTGGGCATAAATACTTCTCCAAAAGGAGTTGCAGCACTTTTGGGTGATGGCTATACTCAGGGCTACAATGCTCTTGTGAAAGCAGATTCCTGGGCAGATATTAACCTTAAGGGCGTAAGATGGGGCTTCTATAATGGCTCTCGCAGAGGTTTCCAAAATGCTCTCACCGCGGTTCTCAGGCCATTGTTCCCGCTTCTCAGAACAGTGCTTGCAGGCGAAAATCTTGTGATTCTCGATAGTATTACCATAACCGGTGCAGATGGCTATAATACAGCAATTATACCTGTTTTAGAAGCATTAGGCTGTGGCCCTATGACTATCAAAAGCTATAACTACTATAAAAATCACGCCTATGGAGATGGGGTTCTCAAAAATGTTCTTGACCCTGCTTTTGATATGCTTGACAAATTAGCTGATAAGCCGGTGCAGACAATTGTAGATATTCTTCCTAATGTAGTTTACTTTATGGAAAGTGGCTCGTTGGAGAAATGTATATCTAATCTTCTTCTGCCAATAACCTCAATGCTCAACAGAGTTCCCGGAGTTGTTGATTTCAATTTAGATGCAACTGAACTTACAAAAAGCCTTGATTTAAATGCTTTAATGTCATCTTTACTCAAAGACTCGGGTGTTAAGATGCCTGGATTTGATATTAAGTCCCTTGCTTCTCTCGGTACTGCTACGCAGAAGGTAAGTAAGAGCGTTATCGGTGGAGAAAAAGTAAAATACACCTATATTGAGGCGGATAGAGAAGCAATAATTCTTTCACTTCTCAAACTTGTTGCAAAACTTCTTAAAACACCAGGTAATGAAACTCTTCTTATGGGTTCAATGGGCTCAGGCGGGAATATGAATTTTGATACATCTTCAATGACTGCTCAGTTTGAAGGTATGAGCGAAGATGAATTCATTGAATGGCTCTACAATCTTTTCTTTAAGGAAAGAGTTCAGTTTGAAATAGTTCAAGGTGATGATTATTCACCAACAATTATATATAAGCCTGTTGAAAAGGATTATACAGCACTTTATATAATTTCAGGTTATTTAGGTCTTTGTGCTATAGTTGGCGTAATTTTCTTTATTAACAGAAAAAGACTCTATGGCGACGCGGAGGATTAATTATGTTAGTTTTAAAAAATATAGTTAAAGATTACGTAACGGGTGATACCACCGTCAGAGCCCTTAAGGGTATTGATATCAACTTCCGCGAAAATGAGTTCGTTGCAATTCTTGGACCGTCCGGTTGCGGTAAAACAACAATGCTTAATATTATTGGCGGACTTGATAGGTACACAAGCGGCGATCTTTTTATAAACGGAAAATCAACAAAGTTTTTCAGCGATGCTGATTGGGATACCTACAGAAACCACTCAATAGGTTTCATTTTCCAAAGCTATAACCTTATTCCGCATCAGACTGTTTTATCTAACGTAGAGCTTGCCCTTACTCTTTCAGGTGTTTCTAAAAAGGAACGCCGTCAGAGAGCAATTGATGCCCTTAAAAAGGTTGGTCTTGAAGAGCAGATTTATAAAAAGCCTAATCAGATGTCAGGCGGTCAGATGCAGCGTGTTGCAATTGCACGTGCTCTTATAAACGACCCTGATATTCTTCTTGCTGACGAGCCTACAGGTGCTCTTGATAGTGAAACAAGCGTTCAGATTATGGAGCTTCTCAGAGAGATTGCGAAAGAGAAGCTTATCATAATGGTTACCCATAACCCTGATCTTGCAGATGAATATGCAAACAGAATTATCCGTTGCCTTGATGGTGAGGTTATTGATGACTCTAATCCATATAGTCCTGAAAAAGTTGATGTAGAGCGTCAGGTTGAAAAGAAAGAGAAGGCAGATTTCGCTGTAATGGCACCAGAGCTAGAGCCCTGCCAATAGAGAGAGTCCTCGATAGCCTCAATAGGAAGAGCATGCAACTTGATTAATCTCTTCCGCTAAGTGTG
>JAEIGA010003404.1_pt1 | contig 24949 bp, 23 predicted proteins | sample 9270691 | NCBI WGS metagenome assembly JAEIGA01 (sample SAMN17057246, study PRJNA624740) | gut metagenome | biome: biome; isolation source: fecal sample | host: Bos grunniens | place: China: Xizang | collected 2019
GAAATCATCAACAACCTGAATATTAACAAATAAACTATATCCGATATGCTTACAGCTATTTCCCCCATTGACGGAAGATACCGCAGACAAGTCAAAGAATTGGCCGACTATTATTCCGAATACGCGTTGATCCGCTACCGCGTTCGCATCGAAATCGAATACTTCATCGCCTTGTGCGAATTGCCCCTGCCCCAATTGGCAGACTTCGATGCCAGCAAATTTGAAACCTTGCGCGACATCTACCGCGAACTGACTGAAGAACAAGCCCAAGAGGTAAAAGACATCGAAAAGACCACCAACCACGACGTGAAAGCCGTGGAATACTTCATCAAACGTCGTTTTGATGAAATTGGCATCGATCCCCGCTACAAAGAATTTGTGCACTTCGGTCTGACCTCCCAAGACATCAACAACACCTCCATTCCCCTTTCGTTGCTGGAAGGAATCCAGGACGTATATTTGCCCAACCTCTACGAAGTATTGAACCGCCTGGGTCAAATGGTGGAAGAATGGGCTGAAGTTCCGATGCTGGCCCACACCCACGGACAACCGGCCTCCCCGACCCGTTTGGGCAAAGAATTCGAGGTTTTCCGCACCCGTCTCAATGTTCAGTTGAAGCAACTCCTGGCTGTTCCCTATTCTGCAAAGTTCGGCGGCGCAACCGGTAACTTGAACGCACACAACGTAGCTTACCCGCAATACGACTGGCAAAAATTTGCCAACGAGTTTGTGGAAGGCCGTTTGGGCTTGCACCGTTCCTGCCCGACCACCCAAATCGAGCACTACGACAACATGGCGGCCCTCTTCGATGCCATCAAACGTATCAACACCATCCTCATCGACTTGTGCCGTGACATCTGGACTTACATCTCCATGGAATATTTCCGTCAAAAAGTGAAAGCCGGCGAAGTCGGTTCTTCGGCCATGCCCCACAAGGTAAACCCGATCGACTTTGAAAATGCAGAAGGTAACTTGGGTATTTCCAGCGCATTGTGCGAACACCTGGCTGCAAAACTCCCGGTGTCCCGCCTCCAACGCGACCTGACGGACTCCACCGTGCTCCGCAACGTAGGTATGCCCTTGGCACACAGCATCATTGCCTTCCGTTCCATCGCGAAAGGTCTGGACAAACTCATCCTCAACCAAGTTGCTTTGGAAGCTGACTTGGAAGACAACTGGGCCGTTGTAGCCGAAGGTATCCAAACCATCCTCCGCCGCGAAGCCTATCCGAATCCGTACGAAACATTGAAAGCCCTGACCCGTACCGGTGGCCACATTTCTCCCGAATCCATCCGCGAATTTGTGGAAAGCCTGGACTTGGCAGAAAGCGTAAAAGAAGAATTGAGAAGCATCACTCCTCACAACTATACCGGCCGTTAGTCCTATGAAGAAAGTATTGGCGTGCATCGGAGTGGCCCTGGCGTCCTTGCTGACCCTGGGCCAACTCCAGGCAAAAGAATATACCTACGACGAACTCTTTACTCCGGATCGTTTGCGCATCGACTTGATTTTCGGAGGCAACGACCGTGCAGAGTACGTATACCTGTCCGGCTACCACCACGAAACAACGTGGAGCGGCCCGAAGAAGAAATTGGTGGAACCCTTCGGATACGGAGACTATGTGTACGAACTCCGCTACCAAGACGAAGTCGTTTTCTCCAAAGGTTTTAACTCGTTGTTCCGCGAGTGGACCACAACGACCGAGGCCCAAGCCATGGACAAGGCCATGACCACCTCGTTGTGGGTTCCGTTCCCGAAAGAAAAGATGGAACTGCTCGTGTACCGTCGCAGCAGCGAAACCGGTCTGTTGGTCCAATTGTACGAAACGACGATTGATCCGCAGTCCAAAATCATCCGCCACGGACGTCAGAATGACTGGAACGTGTACACCGTCCAAGAAATGGGAGATCCGGAAAATCACGTGGACCTGGTCTTCGTCGCAGAAGGATACACCGCAGAAGAAATGGACAAGTTCCGGGCTGACTGCCACCGTTTTGCAGAGAATTTGTTTGCCATGGACCCGTACAGCCAACACCGCCAGGACTTCAACATCTGGGCAGTAGAATCCATCTCCGAAGAAACCGGCACCGATCTGCCCCACAAAGACATCTGGAAACAGACCGTGTTGAACACGCATTTCTACACCTTCTACTCCGACCGTTACCTCACCGTTCCGGACCAGACCCTGGCCGCATCGTTGGTTTCCAACACCCCGTGCGACGCGCTCTACGTCATTGTGAACACCGATGTGTACGGAGGCGGAGGTATCTACAACTACTACGGTCTGAGTATGTCCGACGGCAAATACAATGCAGAAGTGTTTGTGCACGAGTTCGGCCACAGTTTTGCCAACTTGGGGGATGAATACTACGACAACTCGACCAGCTACGATGAGTTCTTCAACCTCTCGATCGAACCCCACGTGCCGAACGTAACTTCGTTGGTGAACTTCGAAAGCAAGTGGAAAGACATGTTGCCGGAAGACTGCCCGATCCCGACTCCTGAAACCGAGGAGAACAAAAACAAATTGGGGGTTTATGAAGGGGGCGGTTACATGGCCCGCGGCCTCTACCGTCCTTGGATCAACTGCCGGATGAAGACCAACTACGCCGAGCAATACTGTCCGGTGTGCCAACGTGCCATCGTCCGCATGATCGAACATTACACCCGCTAACCCACCCTCCCGTGAAGGCTTACCGATACTACTTGTTTGACATCGACCGGACCCTGTGGGATTTTGACACAAACGCCGATGCTGCACTCCGGAGAATGATTGCCGACCATCCGTTGCTGGCACCGTTCTCCGGACAGCCGGACGTTTTCATCGCCACGTACGAACGAAACAACCACCGTTTGTGGGACGAATACGAAGCTGGCCGCCTGAGCAAGGATGACCTGCGTTGGCGTCGGTTTGCTGACACGCTGAAAGAATTGGGATCGCCCAACGAAGCCCTGGGCCGAGAAATGGGCGAGCGTTACCTGAACGAGATGATTCAAGGCACGGCCTTGATGCCCTACGCCCGCCAGGTGCTGGAACTCCTGCGCCAACAAGGAGCCCGCATCGGTGCCTTGACCAATGGTTTTCGGGAAGTGCAATACCAGAAACTGGAACGTTCCGGCATCCGCCAGTATTTTGATGCCGTGGTCATCTCCGAGGAAGTGGGCTACCTCAAGCCCCATCCCGAAATTTTCCGCATTGCCTTGGAACAGACGGCCGGCATCACCGCAGCAGACGATCCGCAGGCCTGGAAAGCCCTCAAAGAAGAGACCCTCATGGTTGGAGACGATGCCCGCAACGACATCATCGGGGCTCAGATCTTTGGCATCCACCAATGGTTTGTGAAAAAAAATGCCGCATCCTACGGGGTAGGTGCGACCTATGAATCCGACGACTTGGGATTGCTGTTCCAATAAGGACTACTCTTCGTCCACGACCACATAAATCACCTCATCCTTCTCGTGGAAGAGGTACTGTTCCCGGGCATACCGCTCAATCGAATCTTTTTCCTGCGTCAACTCTTCCAGACGACGGTCCAAGCGGTTTATTTCCGCATCGTACCATTGGATGGCTTCGCGTTGTTGGCGGAGATCCGCCTTTTTCTGCATCAGGAAGAGCAAACCATTGTCTGCAAAGAACAACGAAATCACAACAAAAGCCAAGGTGGCCAACGTGTATTTGTTGGTCAGAATCCGGAACCAGCGGCTCTGTTCTCGCTTTTGTTTGAGTTGTTGCTTCAGTTTCAAGGAAATACCCTCCTATTTTGAACAAAGGTATTCCATTTTGCCTAATTAAACAATATTTTGACTATTTTTACCTGCTAATTAGAACGTCCGTCGCATGAAAGACAGAATACAAAACTACCTGCCGAACCTCAAGGAATCGTGGATGCTCGTCCTGGTCCTGCTGTTCGGCGGTTTTGTTTGCCAAGGCCTCTTCCTGTGGGTGGTCCGGACCTGTTGTCCCGACCAGGAATGGCTGACCAAGGCGGTTTCCTACGTGATGTTGTTCCTCCCGTTGCTGGCCGTTGTCAACTACCGCTGCCGCAATTTGGACACCTTCCCGCAGACCCATCCCTCGTTTGGGATTCCACTCTCCGTACCCCTACAGAGCCGTCTGCCCAAGTGGGTTGTGTACCTACTGTTGTTGCTCTCCGTTCCCTGCCTGGCCTTGTTGTCCGAAGGCCTGATTGCCTGGCTGCCGGCACCGGAGTGGTTCAACCAACTCATGCAAGAAATGACCGGCGGCAACTTGTGGATCAACCTGCTGAGCGTCGCCGTTCTGGCACCGCTCTTGGAAGAGTTTTTCTGCCGGGGCCTGGTCCTGCGCGGTTTGCTCCGACACGCCACCCCGACCCGAGCCATCCTCTGGTCCGCATTCATCTTTGCCATCATTCACCTCAACCCGTGGCAAGCCCTCCCGGCCTTCCTGATGGGGATCTTTTTTGGATGGGTGTACTACCGGACCGGCTCTTTGTGGACCGCCATCTTCCTGCATGCGACCAACAACGGTCTCTGCGTACTCATTCCGAACCTCTTCCCGCAACTGGGAAGCGACTACCGCTTGACAGACCTCTGCTCGGACACCCTGCCCGTCTGGGTTTGCGATGCCGCAGCCACGGTTCTTCTGCTTGTCATCATCCGAATCCTTCATCAAAATACACAACCTCTAGTAATCCAATCCCATGAGTCAAAATAACAAACACCTCCACCCTTTGAAATTTGTCCCCGTAGCGGCAAAACGCCCGTGGGGCCAACACCGTCTGGCACAAGACTGGAACAAACCCTTTGACCCGAAAGAAACCTTGGGCGAAAGTTGGGAAATCTCCGGATTTGCCGACGACAGCAGCATTGTTGCGGAGGGTTACCTGGCCGAAAACGCCTTGTACGACATCATTGAAACCTACATGGGTGACATCGTCGGAGAAGACCTATACAAATTCTTCGGCAATGAATTCCCCTTGTTGATCAAACTCCTGGATGTACAGGAAAAGCTTTCGTTGCAGGTCCATCCGGACGACGAAACAGCCTTTGACCGCCACGATAGCTACGGCAAGACCGAAGCCTGGTACGTGTTGCACGCCGAACCGGGAGCCAAGATCTACATGGGCTTTAACCGGGACATGGACCCGAACGAGTTCTACCAACGCTGCAAAGAAGGCCGTGTGTTGGATGTGCTGAACGTCGTAGAACCCAAAGCCGGAGACTTCTTCTACATCGAAGCTGGTACCGTTCACTCGGCAGAAGGTGGTATTGTCATTGCGGAAGTGCAACAACTCTCGGACGTCACCTACCGCCTCTACGACTGGGGCCGCGAACTCAACCCGGCCACCCGCCGCGAGACCCACTTGGAACTGGCCTTTGACTGCATCAACTACAAAGCCTACGACCCGGAAAAAGCCTTTGTGCCGGCAGAACAAGAAAGTCCGTTGTTGACCCAAAATCGCTACTTCACCATCAACCGACTGGACTTGCAGAACAGCTACCACATTTACACCGACCAATACCAAAGTTTCATCCTCTACTTTGCCATCGATGGTGAAGCCGTGCTCTCGGCTCCCGGTGGAAAAGTGGGGCCGGAATACCGCATCCGTCGCGGGGAATGGATTCTCGTGCCTGCGGCCTACCCGGACTTTGTCTTATCCGGAGCAACTCCGGGCACCCGTGTACTGGAAGTCTGCATCCGTCCCGAAGAAGAACACGACCATCACGATCACGACCACCACAAACATGGAAACTAGGATTGACAAATACCTCTGGGCCATTCGTGTTTTCAAGACCCGCTCAGAAGCAGCAGACGCCTGCAAGAGCGGAAAAGTCAAGGTCAACGAAGTAGAAGCCAAGCCCTCGAGGGATGTAAAAGAAAACGATATGATCACCGTACGTAAAGGAAGCATTTACTTTACGTACCGGGTGATTGTGCCGATCGACAAGCGCGTCGGTGCTGCACTGGTCCCGCAATACGCCGAGGACCTGACCCCGGACGAAGAACGCGAAAAGTTGAACGCGCCTTTTGAGACCATCTTCATGCGACGCGACCGTGGAACAGGACGCCCCACAAAAAAAGAACGCCGGACGTTAGACCGGCTGTTGGATGATTTGACTGTAGAATAACGGCTATCCGTTGTACTGGTTCATGGTACGGTCGATGCCGATGGTACCGAATGATTTGACCGCTTGTATTGCCTTGTCACAAATTTCAGGCAATGCGGCGGTTTCTTCGTCTGTCCATTTTCCCAGTACGAAATCCACTTGTGAACCAAAACCCAAATGGCTTCCGATACCGATGCGCATCCGGGGATAAGCCTGGGTTCCCAAGCACTCAGCAATGTTGGCCAAACCGTTGTGTCCGCCATCACTGCCTTTCTTGCGGATGCGGATGCTTCCGAAAGGCAAGGCCATGTCATCGACAATGACCAGGATGTTTTCCAAAGGAATTTTGAGGGACTGTGCCCAGTAATTCACCGCTTTCCCACTGAGGTTCATGTAGGTAGAGGGCTTGAGCAAATGAAAGGTTCTGCCTTTGAAACGGACCACTGCGGTACTTCCATAACGGCCGGATTCAAAAAGAATGTTGGATGCTTGAGCCCAAGCATCCAACACACTGAATCCAATGTTGTGCCGTGTATGAACGTATTCGTAACCGATGTTTCCTAAACCAACGATCAAATAATTCATACGTGAATCGACAAAACGTTACGATTAACCTTTTCTTGCAGCAGCGGCAGCAGCAGCAGCAGCACCCAATGCAGCACGGGTCATCTTCACTGCACAAACGATGGTACCTTTCGGAGAAACGATTTGGATACCTTCGTAAGACAAGTCACCAGCAGAAATTTGTTTACCCAATTTGAGTTCGGTGATGTCAACCGGCAAGGTGTCAGGCAAGTTTTCCAAGCTACCGCAAACACGGAGTTTACGAGCAGAAACCATCAATTTACCACCTTGTTTAACACCTTCTGAGTTACCGAAGATGTCAACCGGGATGTCGATCACTACCGGACGATCAGCAGAAACTGCCAAGAAGTCAACGTGCAAAGCTTCATCGGTTACCGGGTGGTATTGGATTTGGTGGAAAGTTGCTTTGTAAGCAGCACCTTCGATATCCAAGTTGATGATGTAGCTAGCAGGAGTGTGGGTAATGAGTTTCAAATCTTTGTCTTCGATTGAGAACATTACGTTTTCAACACCTTGTCCGTAGAGGATGCAAGGTACTTTACCTTCTGCACGGAGTTTTTTGATGTCCGATTTTCTGTTGGTTGTACGGAGACAACCGGTCAAGTTCAATTCTTTCATTTTGAATAAATTAAAAATGTGTTACTCAGTCCGGGCTTTCCGGACCCCATTGCACCAAAAACCGAGGTTTTTAAGCGGCCGCAAAGATAAATAAATATCTGAGATTCAAAAAATAAATCTATTCGTTTTCAGAAACAACGAGTTGGACCCGGCCGTTCCAGTCCAGGGTCCGGTAAAAATCCTGGAGGTAGTTTTCACCGGCAGCCGGAATGTAAGTGCTCAACCCACAATGGGTGCGGATTTCAAAACCGTAGCTATAGTCCATCAGGAAGCTCTCGGTGGCAGCTTCGTACAGCACACAATCGGCCAGGGCTGTTTCAAAGGCAGCGTACTCGGCATCCGTAGCCAACTGACGGATGAAGTCTTCCAGATCAAAGAAGAAGGAGCGTTTGTTCCGGTAAAAACCTTGCACCCTGCGGCGGTCAAAATTCGCCAATTCTTCCCGGTGGTTCGCAAAGACGGTCTTGACCGCATCGGCCAAGGCTTCCAGAGGAGCGGTTTGTACCAATGCGATGGTCGCGGCCCGGTAACTGCCGGTCTGGCTGTCGTAATGGTCAAAGAAAATGGAGGCCACGCGTTCCAGGTCGGCGCTTCCGCCCGCCAACAAGGGAGACACGATCTTGCGGTACGGGAATCCTTGTGCCAAGATTTCAGCCACCGAAGCAATGATGTAGTCGGCTTTGTTGCGCAATTGGTAGGCCACCTCCACGCCTCCCATCAGGCAAGCATCGAAGATGATGTAGTCGTAGTGGATGGGCAAGGCCTGCTCAAGATCTTGGATATCGACTTCGATCTTGGAATCCGGTCCCATGCTCTTGAACCAGTCCCGGTACGGGTCTTCGGACAAGGGAGGGAAGACCTCGGCTGTGCTTGCACAAGAAGCACCGGCCTGGGATTCAAAGTCACTCGGATCGTCGTAATAACCCCGGGGCAACCAACCGCTACCGTGGGACCACAAAATCAGCCCGTTTTCCTGAGCCGGATAACTTTCGGCAGCCTCGGTCAGAACCTGTTTCATCACCTTCGGATCCAAGGAATTCTGATCGGGGTACTCCCGAATCAGTTCGGAAGACACGTGGCCCTTGTTGTTCTCAAACAGACGGACCAGGCGCGGCAAGGTATCGGCTGTGTGCATGTACACCAACAGCACATCTCCTTTGCCCGGTTGGCACCACTTCGGAATGTAACCACCGTTCAAATCGGAGTAATTCATATAAGCATAGGAAGAGAGGTTGTTGTTGCCGGCCATGTAGATCAACAAGGTCTGCGGGTTGTCGGTTTCTCCCTGCCAACCGCTTTCGCAACCGGAGAGAAGGGACACCAGCACCAACACTCGAAAATAATATCTTAATTTCTTCATAGACATCTGCATATCGCGCAAAATTGAGTAAAATAACTTACATTTGCCAAATAAATTCTATATGATGAAGAAATACACCATGATTTTACTCGTTTCCGGCCTGGGTTTGCTGGCCGGTTCCTGCAAAGAGTCCGTTCAAAAAGAACCGGATTTCAAGTACCTGATTGATGAATTTGCAGACTTGAAGGTAATGCGTTACCAAATCCCGGAATGGGAAAACCTGAGTTTGCAACAACAAACCTTCCTCTACCATTTGGGAGAAGCTGCCAAATCCGGCCGCGACATCATCTGGGACCAACACTTCAAATACAACCTGGAAATCCGCAAAGTCCTTGAAAACATCCTGATCAACTACAAGGGCGACCGCACCTGTGACGAATACAAAGCGTTTGAAGTTTACGCCAAACGTGTATTCTTCAGCAACGGGATCCACCACCACTACGGCGAAGAAAAATTCTTGCCGGGTTGCAGCCAAGACTACTTCGCATCGTTGATGGATGCCTGCGGTCTGGAAGCACAAAAAGAAAAGTTGTTGCCCATCCTCTTTGATGCCGACTTGTATGCTCACCGCCGCTACACCGGTACCGACAAAGACATCGTGGAAGCTTCTGCAGTAAACTTCTACGAAGGTGTGAACCGCAAAGAAGCCCTTGCCTTCTACGGAAAAATGGAAGATCCGAAAGACAAAACCCCGATTTCCTACGGTTTGAACAGCAAACTCGTGAAGAAAAACGGCAAGGTTCAAGAAGAAGTTTGGAAAGTAGGAGGTTTGTACGGTCCGGCCCTGGAACGCATCGTGGCACACTTGGACACCGCAAGTACCTATGCTGAAAACGAAACCCAACGTGCTTACATCCAACAACTCATCGAATACTACAAAACCGGTGACCTGGTGATCTGGGATGAATTCAACGTGGCTTGGGTACAAGACAACGAATCCCAAGTGGACTTTGTGAACGGTTTCGTGGAAAACTACTCCGATCCCCTCAGTATGAAAGCGTCTTGGGAAGCCCTCGTCAACATCAAAGACATGCAGGCTTCTGAAAGAACCCGCTTGATCTCGGACAACGCACAATGGTTTGAAGACAACTCCCCGATTGATCCGCAATTCAAGAAAAAAGAAGTGAAAGGTGTAACCGCCAAAGTCATCAACGCAACTACGTTGGGTGGCGACTGCTTCCCGACCCCGCCGATTGGTATCAACTTGCCGAACGCTGACTGGATTCGCAAAGACTACGGCTCAAAATCCGTTACCATCGCAAACATTTCAGACGCTTACAACAAAGCGGCAGAAGAGTCTCCCCGCAGCTTGCTGAAAGAATTTGCTTGGGACGAAGCTGAACTCCAACGTGCGAAAGAATTCGGTGCCTTGACGGGTAACCTCCACACCGACTTGCACGAATGCTTGGGCCACGGTTCCGGCCAATTGTTGCCGACCACTTCTCCCAACGCTTTGGCAGAATACAGCTCAACCTTGGAAGAAGCCCGTGCTGACCTCTTCGCATTGTATTACATCGCAGACCCGAAATTGGTTGAATTGGGCATCCTCCCCAACGAAGATGCGTACAAAGCTGAATTCGACAGCTTCATCCGCAACGGTATCTTCACCCAATTTACCCGCATCGAATTGGGCAAACAAAACATCGAAGCCCACATGCAAGACCGCAAGCTCATCGCAGACTGGTGCTTTGAAAAAGGTGCTGCTGAAAACGTGATTGAAAAACGCGTTCGCGACGGCAAGACTTACTTCGTGATCAACGATTACAACAAGTTGCGCACCCTCTTCGGTGAATTGTTGAAAGAAATCCAACGCATCAAATCCGAAGGAGACTACGCTGCCGGTAAAGCCCTCGTGGAAACCTACGCAGTGAACATCGATCCGGATTTGCACCGCGAAGTGAAAGAACGTTACGAAGCCCTCGAACTCAAAGCCTTCGGTGGTTTCGTGAACCCGGAAATCATCCCGGTTCGTGAAAACGGCAACATCACTTCCTTCCGTATCGAATACCCGACCGACTACTTGAAACAAATGTTGGAATACGGCGAAAAATACGCAACACTCTAATCCGGTGTTTGGCTATCAATGAAAAAGCTCGGTGTACCGAGCTTTTTCTATTTTATCTCATCAATGTCCACCAACTTATTGACAATCGCATAGATGGTCAAACCGGCAGGACTGTGAATCTGAAGTTTGGAGGCAATGTTCTTGCGATGGGTCATCACCGTGTGTGTCGAAAGGAAAAGCTGGTCTGCAATCTGTTTGTTGGTCATTCCCTTGACGACGCAAACCACGATCTCCTTCTCGCGGGCAGTCAGTTTCTGACGCAGGTCCGTCGGATCCTCCTCGGAGCGCTCTTCCTGGATAAAACGCAACAGAATCTCACGCAAGGTCTCCAGGGAATCGTATACCGAAAAGACCGCATCGTATTCCCGCAGGATGGCTGCCGGTGTCTGCGTGTGCTGCAAGGCGACCACCTTCATGGCCGTCAACCCCGACTGCTCCCGCAACCAATCAGGCGTTTGGGTTCCCAATTCGGCCGGATTGACCACCAGCACATCGGGCCGGTAACGCACCAACTGTTGGGCCAGGTCCGAAACTTCCCAGATCTCGGCCACCTCGATCGGGAGGTTGGCCAAGCGGCGCAGGATCGCCATCGTTCCTCCACGCAGGACTTGTGACGATTCTGCAACCAGGATGTGTATTCTAGTTGCCATAACTGCTGCGTCGTTTTTCGTGGTAACGGATCACCGGCACAAAGAGATGATCCTCAATCAGGTTGTGGTCCGCCAGGTCCACGGAACAGGTGAACATATCCACCAGAACGGAGTTGAGTTCGTTGTGACTCGGAATGGCCAGGTACTTGAGGATGATGTCCTTCAACTCAACCAGTTTCTCCTCCACATGGTCGTGACGGGAACTGAAGATCCCAATGTTGTACTGAGGATCCGTCGCCTCTCCGTTCAAGAGGTGCTCCACATAGGTAAACACTTGATGGTCCTCGTAGTCCATGTGACGATGGACCTCCTCAACGTATTCGTCAAAATACGAAAGGACCAGGTCCGTCATGCGTTCTTCGGGCTGCGCCTTGACCAAGGCCTGCGCCAGCCGCTCCCGCAACTGCGGCAAACGGTAACCCAAGAAAAACTGGTGGGACGATTGCAGGTAGTGAATCAAGGTCGGCAAGGAAATCTGCTCGGGACGGAGTTGGAAATTTTCCTCATCCGACAGCAGGTTCACCACTGCCAGGAAGGTCGACACATCCACTCCATTTTCCTGACACACTTCTCCAATGGTCCGATCGCCCACCCCCAAGGGTATGCCAAAACGCACCATCACCAACAACATGGAATAACGACGACCAATCAAATCTTCCACGCGATCGTCTGCGTGGTAACAAGTTATCTTATACATAAAAAACTATTCTTCTCTAAAACATCAGGCGCAAACCCAAATAGAAGTTGCGGGGAAGTGACGGACCGTACATATAGCCAGAGTCACGGTCAGCTCCCTCATCAAAATCTTGTTGGTAGGCATTGAAGATGTTCTGTACCCCCAAGTTGAATTGAAGGTTCATGGTCTCCCAGAACTTCAAATCGTAGGACACCTTGGCTCCCAAATCAAAGAAATCCGGGGTCACTTCTGCCACATCTTCGGGAATGGCTCCCGCCATGTGTTGCACCAACATAGAACCGGTATAGGTTCCGTTCAAGGCTACTTGCCAAGCCTCCGTCAACTGAGCCGATGCAGTGAAATAACCGTACCAATCTGGTGTCCGGAACATTTCCCAAACGGCAGGAGCGGTCTCACTCCATTCGTACAACTCATCGTAGCGGCTTTGTTGCCAAGTCAGACCCGCTTGCAATTGGAACCAGTCGCGGTAAGCCACCTTGGTCTCCAAGGTCACGCCAGCCACCCAAGCGCCGGGGCCATTCAAACGTTCCTGAACCAAGACCCCGTTTTCTACAACGGCCGGTCCCAATTCAAACACATCCACCAAGTGGGTGTAAAAGCCCTCCAACAAGAGGTTGGCTTGCCAATCGCCGAACTGGTGGTAGAGATCTCCGGACAAGGTAAAGCTGTGGGAGCGTTCCTCTCTCAGGTCGGCACTGTTGCGAATCATCAGGACCGTACCCCCTACGTTGGCCACGTGCAAGTCTTCGTCAAATACCTGCGGTGCGCGGTAGCCGGACGAATAGCTGGCGCGCAGGTTGACTTTTTCGCTCGGGTTGAAACGCAGGTTCAGACGCGGGCTGAAGATCGGGTTGCGCAACAAGGAGTTCTTGTCCAACCGACCACCAATCAGGAAGCTCCAGCGACGGTTCTTCCACTCGTTTTGTGCAAAAATACTTTCGGTAAACACCTCTTGCTCGGTGTATCGGTTGTAACCCCACATCGTATCGTTGAGGTAGTCTCCGATGATCTCGGTACCCACGGTCAGGTCGGCCGGCATAAAAAGGCAATCGTCCATCTTGTAGATGTATTGTGCACCTCCCACCCAGGTCATACCACGGGTCGAGCCATAGGCATTGAGGTCCTGGCCTCCACCGTAATAGCTCTCACGGGCAATGTGTTGCGCCGATCCGAACACAGAAAGACGGTGCTTGGTGTTCGGGCTGAAGTAATCAAACTTCACACTTCCGGCATTGATGTTATGACGGATCTGCTCCGCAATGTTCGCTTCGTGCGGAGGACGGCCCAAGCTGTCACCGCCACGACGGTATTCGTTCATGTGGTGGTATTCGAAACTCAATTTGGAATACACGCCGGTTTTCACATACGAGCGCAAGCCCAAGGTCTGGCCTTGCAATTCAGCCAATTCTGTAAAGCCATCGCCGTTCGCATCGTAACCACCGCGGTCGCGACTTTGTCCAAACAAGAACAAACCCGCTTTGTTGTCATCGGTCACAAAGGAAGCATTCAACGACGTATTGTGGTCCATTGATCCATTGCCCAACACCGTCATGCCGTGGCCGACTTCCCCGAAGTTCCGTACGGGCTCCTTGGTGATGATGTTGATCGTCCCTGCGATGGCCGAAGAGCCGAACAAAGCGGATCCACCCCCACGCATCACCTCCACACGTTCCACCATGCTGGCCGGAATCTGCTCAATGCCATAAACCCCAGCCAATGCGCTGAAGACCGGACGGGAGTCGATGAGGATTTGGGTATAGGGACCGTCAAGACCGTTGATCCGGATCTGTTGAAAACCGCAGTTCTGGCAGTTGGTTTCCACACGAATCCCCGGTTGAAAGGCAATCCCTTGCGCCAGGTTCACGGAGTTGGTTTGGCTGAACACCTTGGCATCCACCACGTTCACCAAGGTCGGGGCCAATTGACGGAGGGTTTCGCTACGGCTGGCCGTCACGACCACGCCCCCCAAGGCAATGGCCTCTTCTTCCAGGTGAAAGTTCAACTCCAGGGTCCGTCCCTTCTTCAAGGTAATGGGGCGAGCAATGGTCTTGTATCCGATGGCCGAAATCTCCAAAATGAATTCGCCTTCGGGCAGGTTCTTCAAGTAAAAGTGACCCGAAGCATCGGAAGTGGTTCCCAGCATCGTACCTTGCAAGACTACGGAAATAAAAGGAAGGTGTTCGCCAGTATTTTTATCCAGGATGTGGCCCACAAGGTTGGCGTCGGTACCATCGGGCTCTGAAATTTCTGCAAACGCAGGAAACGCTGCAGCGCACAACAGGGCTACAACGAAAAATATTTTTCGAAACATGTTATGTTAAGGTTGCGACGAATGACTCGTCCGGTTTTTGGTAAGTTTTATAAAAGGGTAAGCATCAGAATTCTCACCCGGGCAGTCGAGGACTTAACCCAGGCAAGGCTTCCCTACCGGAGGAGCACGCAACGAAGGAATGGCCTGCAGACCGGTCTCGTCGGCCAGCAGACATTGGGTCTGGATCGTCTCACAATGATCCCAAAAAAATGCAGGAATTGCCAGCATTTCTGCGGCAATCCCTGTATTGTGATTGACGAGGTCAACGGCGACAAAGCCTTGACTCGTGTGGTTGTGATGGGCGGCATACGGGTGCTGGTGAACCACTCTTTGTCCGTCAACCACGTGGATGTGGGAGAAGAACGGAGAGAGAAAGAACTGGTAAACAACCAGTAGAAATAGGAAAGCTACCCGCCAGCGACGCATCAAACTTTCAAATTGTCGTTTTTAACCAAGGCTACGGAAAGGGTGGCTTGTACACACAAGCGGCCTTCTACGTGAGCTTCGGCATCGATGAAGAAAATCGGACCGCGTTTGGCCGTGACTTTGGCTGTCACTTCTACGGTGTCACCGGGTACAACAGAACCTTTGAAACGGGTCTTGTCAATACCGGTAAACATCGGGGTACAACCTTCCATTTCTTTCATCACGAGGATGGAACTGGACTGACCCATGATTTCACACAAGATCACACCGGGAACAACCGGGTGACCGGGGAAGTGACCTTGAAGGAAAAACTCATCGCCACGAACGGTGTATTTACCGTGGCAGATGCCGTTTTCATCAATTTCCATCTCATCCACGAGCAACATCGGCTCACGGTGAGGCAAAAAGTTTTTAATTTCTTCGCGTTTCATAACTATTACTCTACTCTTCTCAATGCAATACTTCCGTTGTGACCACCGAAGCCCAATGAGTTGGACAATGCAATGGTGAAGTCACATTTGCGGGCTTTCAACGGAGTGTAATCCAAGTCACAATCCGGGTCTGCTTCGGTCAAGCCAATGGTCGGAGGCACGATGCCGTCGCGGATGGCCAAAGCAGCCGCAGCCAATTCCACACCACCGGCAGCACCCAACATGTGACCGGTCATGGATTTGGTGGAGCAAATCACGGCACGACGTGCATCTTCTTCGCCCAAAGCCAATTTGATTGCAGCTGTTTCTGATTTATCGTTCAACGGAGTACCGGTACCGTGTGCGTTGAAGTGAGCCACTTCACCCGGACGGTAACCTGCTTCGTTCAAGGCTTGACGGATTGCCGCAGCGGGGGTCGTACCATCCGGACGGGGTGCGGTGTAGTGGTAAGCATCGCAGGAGTTACCGTAACCGCAAACTTCCGCGTAGATTTTTGCACCACGGGCTTTTGCATGTTCGTATTCTTCCAAAACTACGATACCAGCCCCTTCTGCCATTACGAAACCTTGGCGGCGGGCATCAAAAGGAAGGGAGCCTTGGAGGGGATCTTCAGAACGGGACAACGCCTTGCTGTTGGCAAAACCACCGATGGACAAGGGGCTGATTGAAGCTTCAGCACCACCGGCAATGATGGCATCGGCATAACCGTGTTTGATGGCACGGAAGGCTTCACCAATCGCGTGTGTACCGGTTGCACAAGCGGTTACCACCGGCAAGCAGGGTCCTTGTGCGTTGTGTTTGATGGCGATGTTTCCAGATGCGATGTTGGAAATCATCATCGGGATGAACAACGGAGAGATGCGGTTTGCACCTTCGCGGTCCATTTTGCGGGTTTCTTCGATGAAGGTGTCCATACCTCCAATACCGGAACCTACATACACACCAAAACGGCCTGCTTCGATGTTTTCTTGAGCAACCAAACCACTGTCTTCCACTGCTTGGTTCGCAGCTGACAATGCATACAAACAGAAACGGTCACTCTTACGGATGGTTTGCGGATCCACTCCGAATTCTTTCGCATTGAATCCTCTGATTTCGCCAGCTATATGTACAGGCAGTTCGTCTGTCGGGAAATAAGTAATGCGATCAATGCCGCAGACGCCGTTTACCAAATTGTTCCAGAACGTCTCCACATTGTTTCCGACGGGAGTAATCACTCCCATACCGGTAATTACTACTCTTCTCATAGATAGTCGGTTATAGATTTTAGATTTATTCGTATTTAATTTCTGACCACTTCAACAAACAAGCGGCGGTGGTGAATCCAGCTCCAAAGGCACTCATGGCGATGCGGTCGCCGTCTTTGATCTTGCCTTCACGAGCCATTTCATCCAAGAGCATCGGGATGCTGGATGAAGAGGTATTTCCATATTTCTCAATGAAATGCGGGAATTTTTCCCAGCCTTGTTTCATGTATTCTCGAATGGTATCGATAATACGGATGTTGGCTTGGTGCAACAGATAATGGTCCACTTGGTCGGGGGTCACGCCAGCCGCCTGCATCACACGGTTCAAATCGCGGATGGAGCCACGTACCGCCATTTTGAACACATCCTGACCGTTCATGATTACGGCGTGGTCGTGTTCTTCTTTGTTCACGTACGGGGTGTATTGCAGTTTGTGACGTTGGTAGAGTGCTTCCGGCATGCTGGTGTTGGTCAAGGAGAAACTTTCGAAGTTATCCCCTTCGGTCAGGACCACCGCACCGGCACCGTCTCCGAAGAGCACGCAGGTACCACGATCGGTCCAGTCCATCATGCGGGACGGTTCTTCGGCCGCTACGACCAAAACATTTTTCACACGACCAGACTTAAAGAAAGCATCGGCAATGTCCAGGCCATACAAGAAGCCGGCACATGCCCCATTGACATCGATGGTCGGGCAGGTGGCGCCAATCATTCCTTGCAGCACACAACCCAAACCAGGGGTGATGTATTCATTGACTACATTAGAGCAGATGATATAATCAATGTCCCGAGCCGTCAGTTTTGCGCTAGCCAAAGCTTTGTTCATCGCTTCGGCAGCCAAGTCTTCCAATTTTTCGCTGGAAATCACACGTCTTTCTTGAATTCCAGTTCTTGAACGAATCCACTCATCGTTTGTCTCCAAGAAGGTGGACAACATCTCGTTAGTCACCACTTGTTTCGGATGAGCACTTCCGGTTCCAATGATTTTCATACACATAAATATTAAGCCCGCAAAAATAATCGTTTTGCGAGAAAAATCTACAATTATTTCAGAAAATGTGACGAATTCGTCATCTTACATTCCCATATATTGCTGTTGTTCAGCACTTAAGCAATCTATCTCAATGCCCCAGAATGCCAAACGACGGGATGCCACGGCAAGATCCACCTCTCTGGGCACCGGAATTACCTTTCTATCAGCATTTTTCAGCTCATCCTTGTGGGCAACCAGGTAGGCAGCGCTCAAAGCTTGAATTGCGAAGCTCATGTCCATGATTTCGGCCGGGTGACCGTCTCCACAAGCCAGGTTCACCAATTTTCCTTCGCCCAAAATGTAAATGGTACGACCGTCTGCCAAACGGAAACCTTCAATGTTCTTGCGGGCTTCGAACACCGATGCTGCGATCTTGCGCAAACCAGCCACATCCACTTCCACATCAAAGTGACCAGCGTTGCAGCAGATGGCTCCGTCTTTCATCTTCTCGAAATGGCGTACGCCCACCACGTCGTTGCAACCGGTTACAGTCACAAACACATCGCCCAGGGGGGCCGCTTGGTCCATTGTCATCACAGCGAAACCGTCCATCACCGCTTCCATGGCACGCACCGGATCCACTTCGGTCACGATGACAGAAGCACCGAGGCCTTTCGCACGCATGGCCACACCTTTGCCACACCAGCCATAACCGGCTACGACCACGGTCTTGCCGGCCACAATGAGATTGGTGGTGCGGTTGATGCCATCCCAAACCGATTGACCGGTACCGTAACGGTTGTCAAACAAGTGTTTGCAATCCGCATCGTTCACGGTAATCATCGGGAAACGGAGGGTACCCAGGCGTTCCATCGTATGCAAACGGTGGATACCGGTCGTTGTTTCTTCGCAACCGCCAATCACTCGGTCCAGCAATTCAGGGTAACGGGTGTGGATGAGGTTCACCAAGTCGCCACCGTCATCGATGATGAGGTCCGGTCCGATTTCGATTACGCGGGTCAAATGGCGATCGTATTCTTCGGGGGTTGCATTGTACCAGGCAAAGACGTTCAGACCGTCGTGAACCAATGCTGCCGCCACGTCATCTTGGGTCGACAGGGCATTGCTTCCCGTCACATACATTTCCGCACCCCCGGCCGCCAAAACCTTGCACAAATACGCAGTTTTTGCTTCCAAGTGTACCGACAAGGCAATTTTCAAACCTTGGAACGGCAATTCACGACGGAAATTTTCTTCGATGCCACGCAAGATGTCCATGTGACCGATTACCCAATCGATCTTCATTTTTCCACTTTCCCACAATTCGGGATTTCTAATTTCACTCATGTTATATCGTTTTTTACTCTATTTCAGAATTTTGTCGCAAAATTAACTATTCTTTGCGAAAACGAAACACTTTCCTAACTTTGTGTGTTCAACACGACAATAAATTTACAAGATACTATGAAAAGACTGAACCGAATCATTACTGTTTTTTGTGCAGCCATCCTCCTGTTTACCGCCTGCACCACCCAAAAATCTTACATGATTGAAGTTCCCGTTCCGGAACGCGAACCCGGCCAAACCGATGTGGTCGGCCTCGTGACCGAAAAACTGGAAACCGTCCGCGTCGGCTTCATCGGCCTGGGTATGCGTGGACCGGGTGCTGTGGAACGTTTCACCTACATCCCGGGGACCGAAGTTGTAGCCCTCTGCGACATCGTTCCGGAACGTGTAGAAGCCTGCCAAGAAATTCTCCGTCGCCGGAATTTGCCCGAAGCAGCTGCCTACAGCGGTAGCGAAGATGCGTGGAAAGCCCTCTGCGAACGCGATGACATTGATTTGGTGTACATCGTCACCGACTGGAAAAATCACGCTCAAATGGGCGTTTATGCCATGGAACACGGCAAACACGTGGCCATTGAAGTACCGGCAGCCATGACAATGGACGAAATCTGGGCCTTGATCAATACCGCTGAAAAGACCCGCAAACACTGCATGCAACTCGAAAACTGTGTCTATGACTTCTTTGAATTGACCACGTTGAACATGGCACAACAAGGTCTCTTTGGCGAAGTGCTCCACGTGGAAGGTTCGTACATCCACAACCTCGAAGATTTCTGGCCTTACTACTACAACAACTGGCGTATGGACTACAACCGCACCCATCGCGGTGACGTCTATCCGACCCACGGCATGGGTCCGGCTTGCCAACTGCTCGACATCCACCGCGGCGACCGCATGAAATACCTGGTTGCAATGGACACCAAGGCGGTGAACGGACCGGCCTACATTGAGCGCACTACCGGTGAAAAGGTTACCGACTTCAAAAATGGAGACCACACCCTCACCCTCATCCGCACCGAAAAAGAAAAAACCATCCACATCCAACACAACGTCATGACCCCGCGTCCCTACAGCCGGATGTACCAATTGACCGGAACCGATGGTTTTGCAAACAAATACCCGGTACAACAATACTGCCTGCGTCCGACCCAAGTAGCCGCAGATGAAGTTCCGGACCACGAAAACCTCAACGCCCACGGAGCCGTTTCCAAAGAAGTACGGGAAGCGTTGATGTTGAAATACAAACACCCCATCCACCAAGAATTGGAAGAAATCGCCAAGAAAGTGGGCGGACACGGTGGTATGGACTTCATCATGGACTACCGTTTGGTCTACTGCTTGCAAAACGGTCTGCCGTTGGATATGGACGTGTACGACTTGGCAGAATGGTGCTGCCTGCCCGAACTGACAGCCCTCTCCATTGAAAACAATTCTGCACCGGTAGCCATTCCGGACTTCACCCGCGGCGCTTGGAACAAGATCCAAGGTTATCGCCACGCTTTTGCAGAATAACCCCAGGCCCATTTCAGACCCAGACGTATGAAAGCACTACACAACCTGGTTTCGCACTTCCAACTGCAAGGAACCCCTCAACAGCCGGAGCCGCTTGGCTCCGGTCTGATCAACGATAGTTACCTCGTCCGTACCGTGGAGGCCGATGCTCCGGATTATGTCCTGCAACGCATCAACCACGCTATCTTTCAGGACGTGGATTTGTTGCAACACAACATCCGCTGCGTGACCGAACACATCCGCCGCCAATTGGAAGCGGCCGGCACGCCGGACCTGGACCGTCGCGTACTGCGCTTCATCCCCGCTGAGACCGGCAAAGACTACTGGTTCGACGGGACCTCTTACTGGCGCATGATGGTCTTTGTCAAAGACTCCTTTACCCACCAGGCGGTGACCCCCACCTCCTCCCGCAACGCCGGTCTGGCCTTTGGCCAATTCCAGGCTCAGCTCGCAGACCTGCCGGAGACCTTGGGAGAAACCATCCCTAACTTCCACAACATGGAATTCCGTCTCCAACAACTCGACGAAGCGGTGGCGGCCGATGCCGTAGGACGGGTTGCCGGAGTACAAGACCTGTTGGAAGCGGTGGCCCAACGCCGAGAAACCATGAGCCAAGCCGAACGGCTTTACCGAGAAGGCAAATTGCCCAAACGCATCTGTCACTGCGATACGAAAGTCAACAACATGCTCTTTGACGCAGATGACAACATCCTTTGCGTCATCGACCTGGACACCGTGATGCCGAGTTTCATCTTCTCGGACTTCGGGGACTTCCTGCGCACCGGTGCGAACCCCGTCGCAGAAGACGAACCGGATCTCAACCGGATTGACTTTGACTTGGCCATTTTTGAGGCCTTTACCGAAGGCTATCTGCAAAGTGCCCGTTCGTTCCTCACCCCGCTGGAGATCGAATTGCTCCCCTATGCTGCCGAACTCTTCCCGTACATGCAGTTTGTCCGTTTCTTGACAGACTGGATCAACGGAGACACGTACTACAAAATCCAATACCCCGAACACAACCTCGTGCGCTCCCGGGCTCAGTTGCAACTGCTCACCCGCGTCGAGGCATGTGAAGACAAGATGAAGAGCATCATCCGAACCCTACTTTCGAAACAATAACCCTTACTACGCATGAAATACACCCGCTTCGCCGTTATTTTGACCGCCCTGTGTCTGTCCATCGGTCTCTTTGCCCAAAAGAAAACCGATTATGCAAAATACGTCAACCCCTTGGTCGGTACTGACTTCCACGGCCACACCTATCCGGGAGCCGTCGCTCCCTTCGGCATGGTCCAACTCAGCCCCGATACCCGTTTGACCGGCTGGGACGGCTGCTCGGCCTACCACTATTCCGACACTTTGGTTTATGGATTCAGCCACACCCACCTCAGCGGTACCGGCTGCTCCGACTACGGCGACATCCTGTTGATGCCCGTGACAGGCTACCAAGAGGCTGAAATCCGCAACGACCGTTACCGTTCGGCCTTCCGCCACGAGACAGAAACGGCCTCTCCGGGATATTACAGCGTCTTTTTGGACGACTACCAAATTCTGGTGGAACTCACTGCCGGTCCCCGCACCGGTCTGCACCGCTATACTTTTGAAAAAGGTGCCACCCCGCAAGTGGTGTTGGACCTGATCCACCGCGACGAACTCCTGGATAGCGAGTTGAAGGTCCTCGACGACCACACAGTCCAAGGTATGCGCCGCTCCAAAGCCTGGTCCGAAGACCAACCGATCTACTTCCACTTGGAATTCTCCCGTCCGATTGTCGCACAACGCTACAATGCAGACAGTACCCAAGTCATCTTTGAATTTGCACCCCTCAAACGCAAAAACATCCTCGTTGCGAAAGTCGGCATCTCCAACCACACCTGCGAGAATGCCCGTACCAACTTGTATGCAGAACTTCCCAAGGCCAAGTCCTTTGACTTTGACGGTATCCACAAAAAGACCCGCACAGCCTGGAACGAATACCTCGGTAAGATTGAAGTCGGCTACCATCCGCAAGCCACCGCCTCGGCCGAGCGCGACTCCCTGGAACAAGAATACCTGCGTACGTTCTATACCGCTTTGTACCACACCGCGGTGAGTCCGAACCTCTACTCCGATGCCGGCACCCCGGACGAATACACGGTATTCTCTCTTTGGGACACCTTCCGCGCCCTGCACCCGCTCTTCGCCTTGATCGAACGCGAACGTACCGAGGATTTCATGGATACCTTCCTGATCGTGTACGACCAACTTGGAAAACTCCCGATGTGGGAACTTTCCCGCTACGAAACCGACTGTATGATTGGTTACAACTCCGTCTCTGTCATTGCAGATGCTTTGGCCAAAGGCATCACCGACTTTGATGTGGAACGGATGTTCGAGGCCATGATTGCCAACTCCCACGAGAAAGAGTACGGCATCGATGTCTTCCACCAAAACGGCCTTGTGCTGGGTGAGTTGGAACACGAATCGGTTTCCAAAACCTTGGAATACGCCTACGATGACTGGTGCATCGCCCAAACCGCCTTGTACCTGTACAACACCACCGGCGATGAAAAATACCAAGACTACTACCGGGAATACATGGGTTATGCCCAATTCTACCAAAACGTCTTTGATCCGAGTACCGGTTTCATGCGTGCCCGCCAGGATGGACGTTGGATGACCCCGTTCCGCCCGGCCGAAGTTAACAACCACTACACCGAGGCAAACTCGTGGCAATACAGTTTCTTTGTCCCGCACGATATGAGCGGACACATCCGTTTGCTGGGAGGAGACCAAGCCTATTGTGAAAAGTTGGATCAACTCTTCACAGCCAACAGCCGCACCGTCGGACGGACACAGGTGGACATCACCGGCCTCATCGGCCAGTATGCACACGGCAACGAACCGAGCCACAACTATGCTTACTTGTACACCTTTGCCGGCCAACCCTGGAAAACCCAAGCCCGCGTACGTGAAATCCTGACAACCTTGTATGACTCGTCACCGGACGGACTCTGTGGCAACGAAGACTGTGGTCAAATGTCTGCCTGGTATGTGTTCAGTGCCATGGGCTTCTACCCCGTAACCCCGGGCTACAACCAATTTGTCTTGGGAGCTCCCCTGTTTGATTACGTGGTACTCCACCTGGAAAACGGCCGGGAATTCCGCATTGAAGCCAACCAAGCGGTTCAAGCTCCCTACGTACAAGGACTGAGCTTGAACGGCCAACCCCACAACCGGATGTACCTGACCACCCAAGAGATTCTGAACGGTGGTGTATTCCGCTTTGAACTGGGAGAAACCCCGAACTACGAATTCGGCACCGGCACAGAGGAACGTCCCCACACCGCCCTTGAAAGCAACCTCGTGGGCAACCCGTGGTTTGAAGTGGAGGTTCCGATGTTCGATGACCAAACCAACGTGTCCATCGGTTCGTACGATGCGGCCAACGAAATCTGGTATGCCATCATCGAAAACCGCGGTGCAGAACCGAAATACCAACGCTACACCGGACCGTTTGTGGTGAACCAAACCTGCATCCTTCGCGCCTACGCGGTGTCTCCGGGAGGAAAACGCAGTTTTGTTTCTGAAACCACGGTAACCAAACTCCGCAGCGACCGCAGCATCAACATCCTCTCGGAATACAACCCGCAGTACAACGCAGGGGGCGACCGGGGCTTGGTGGACGGCGTTCGTGGCCGGATCAACTGGCGCACCGGTGGTTGGCAAGGTTTCCAACGCACCGACTTCGAAGCCATTGTGGACATCGGTAGCGTACAACCCATCACGGCAATCACGGCTGGCTTCCTGCAAGACGTCCGTTCGTGGATTTGGATGCCGACCTACGTAGAATTTTACATTTCAGAAGATGGAGAACACTTTACCCCGCTGGGACGTTTCACCCACGAAGTATCCATCAAGGACTACGAAATCCAAGTGATGGACATCCATTGGGAAGCAACTCCGACCTGCGATGCTGCCACCCAAACCTGCAGCGAAGCCCCGAAAGGCCGCTACGTGAAGGTCTTTGCAAAGAACTACGGGGTGATTCCTGAATGGCACTTGGGTGCAGGTGGTCAGACCTTCATCTTCATCGACGAGATTGACATAAAAAATTAAAAAAATATTTGCGATTTCAGCGAAAGACTGTACCTTTGTCGTCTCAAATAAGGATGCTTCCTTAGCTCAGCTGGTAGAGCACGACACTCTTAATGTTGGGGTCCAGGGTTCGAGCCCCTGAGGGAGCACAGAAAACGGCTTCACAGACACCTGTGAGGCCGTTTTTATTGTTTTCTGTGGACAGGAGCCTTGTTTGGCAGCCGGTATCCATAAATCAGGCGGTTTTTGTGGATGGGGGCTTTGTCAGGCGGCCGGTATCCATAAAACACGCGCATTTCGTGGACAGAAGCCTTGTTTGGCCGCGGCTATCCATGAATCAGGCGGTTTTCATGGATGGGGGCCCTTGTTAGGCGGCCGGTATCCATAAATCAGGCGATTTTTGTGGATAGAAGCCTCGTCAGGCAGCCGGTATCCATAAATCAGGCGGTTTTCATGGATGAACGATTAGAAAGGCGGGCCTGTGGTGATGACGGAGGAGGACTTCGTTCGCTTCGCTCTCTCCGGCCCCTCCCACCGTATCCTGCGTGGTCTAATCGACC
>JAEIGA010003405.1_pt1 | contig 24940 bp, 14 predicted proteins | sample 9270691 | NCBI WGS metagenome assembly JAEIGA01 (sample SAMN17057246, study PRJNA624740) | gut metagenome | biome: biome; isolation source: fecal sample | host: Bos grunniens | place: China: Xizang | collected 2019
AAGACACTCTCCGCCACAGGTCCTTCACTCGGTCCCGTGATCTGGAAACTCTCGCCCGGCTCCTCCGAGAAGCAGTTGAGATTCAGGCAATCATTCCAGTCCGCCCTGCCGATCAGCGGCAGTCCGTGCGGCCCCAGATGGGTGGCGGTAAATGTAAAGCTCCTCTTTAAGTGCTCCAGGAGCGGTGCTTTTGTCTCGGGATTATTGTTGAAATCGCAGAGTTCATCCAGAATCGTGAAGTCACCTGTCTCTCTCAGGTACGCAGCCACCGCGGAGATCAGCCAGAGCGGATCATCATTAAACCCGCTTCCGAGGCCCGTATTACCGCGCTTGGTAAGAGGCTGATACTGGTGATAGGCGCTGCCATCCGGGAACTGCGTATTGGCGATATCGAGAATCCTCTGCCGCGCTTTGTCCGGGATCATGTGCACAAAGCCCAGGATATCCTGACAGGAATCGCGGAATCCCATGCCGCGTCCGAGCCCGCTCTCATAATAGCTGGCGGAGCGGCTCATATTGAAGGTTGTCATACACTGGTACTGGTTCCAGATATTGGCTGTGCGATTGAGCACCTCATCATCACTCTCCACATGATAGACAGAGAGCAGTTTCTCCCAGTGAGTGCGCAGCTCCTCAAGCGCCTGATCGACCTGCTCATCAGTCCTGAACTTCGCCAGTATTTTCTGCGCCGGTTTCTTGTTGATGACGCCAGGAGCTTCAAACTTGTCCTCCTTACCCGTTTCGCAGTAGGCGAGAACAAAGATATATGAGACGGACTGCTGAGGTTTCAACGCGCATGTCAGATGATGACTGCCGATCGGGGCCCAGCCGTGGGCGATACTGTTCTTACTCTCGCCCCGTATGACAGCCTCGGGGAAGGACGGTCCGTTGTAGGCGCCCAGGAAGGAGGTGCGGTCCGTGTCAAAACCGACAACGGGCTTGTTGACCGAGAACACCGCATAGTGACGGCGCCTCTCACGAAACTCCGACTTGTGATAGATATCACTGCCGATCACTTCCACTTCACCAATTGAATAATTACGCTGGAAGTTGGACATGTCCTCCAAAGCGTTCCAGAAGCAGAACTCTACATAGCTGAACAGATCAAGCTCTTTTTCCTTATAAGTTTCATTGGTCAGCGTGATCCTGGTCACCTCGCAGTTCTCGCCGCGCGGGACGAAAACCTCCTGCTTCGCACAGATGCCGTTGCGCCTGCCCTCTATGACGGTATAGCCGAGGCCGTGCCTGCAGGAGTATCCGGCCAGAGCAGTCTGCGTCGGTTGCCAGCCGGGATTCCAGATCTTATTACCATCCTTAATATAAAAGTAGTGACCGTTCGAATCCGGTCTGTCGCTGTTGTAGCGATAGCGTGTCATGCGCAGCAGGCTTGCATCTTTATAGAAACAATACCCGCCGGCTGTGTTGGAGATCAGTCTGAAAAAATCGTCCGATCCCAGATAGTTGATCCACGGAAGCGGAGTCCGCGGGTCTGTAATCACATACTCTTTCCTTTTGTCATCAAAATATCCGTAGCGCATAGTCACCTCTCATCTGCGAACACGTTTTCGCTTCTTAAGTGCTTTCATTATATACAGGATTTCCCCCCGCTGTAAACACCATTTTTGCTCTTCCGAAAAAAATTACGAAAACTTTTTCGGAAACTGTATTGACAAGGTTTCGAAAACGGTTTAGAATAAAGCCACGAAAACGTATTCGTAAACAGTTCCGGGACAACCGCATCAGAAAGGATTACCATGGCAACAATAAAAGACATATCCCAAAAATGTGGTGTCTCCCCGGCGACAGTTTCCAAAGCGCTGAATGGTTATACAGACATCAGCCAAGAGACTGTTGAACTGGTTCGGCGTATTGCCAAAGAGATGCATTACACGCCGAATGCCGCTGCCAGGCTGCTGAAGACGAACATCTCCCACAATATCGGAGTCGTTTTCATGGATGAATCCGCATGCGGCCTGACACACGAATATTTTTCCCGTATCCTGAACAGCGTCAAGGAAGAAGCTGAAGCAAAAGGGTACGATATCACATTCCTCTGCCAGTCGATTGGCGGCAGGGAAATATCGTTCCTCGAGCATTGCAGATCCCGCCGCTGTGACGGAGTGGTGATCGCGTGTGTCGACTTTGAGAGCGACGCCGTGAAAGAACTCATCGAGAGTGAGATCCCCGTGATTACCATCGACTACACATTTGATGGTACGAGCTGTGTTCTTTCAGATAATGAAGAGGGTGCTTATGCGCTGACAAGCTATCTGGTTGAGCATGGACATTCACGGATCGCATTTATCTACGGTGAGCGATCACAGGTCACCGACAAGCGGCTGGCGGGCTATCGCAAGGCTCTCTCCGATCATCATATTGTGATCCGCGAAGATTACATTATCCGGGGTCGCTATCATGATCCGGAGCTGTCAAAAGAAGCAACAGCTCAGCTTCTTTCGATGAACGAGCCGCCTACAGCTATTATGTATCCGGATGACTTCTCCTATCTGGGGGGTATGGCTGAGATAAGATCTGAGGGGCTCAGCATCCCGCAGGATGTCAGCGTCACCGGATATGACGGGATCAATCTTTCTGAGGTTGTCGAGCCGAATCTGACCACATGGAGACAAGATACAGGTGAGATCGGCCGGCGCTCCGCTCAGAAACTGATTGAGACCATTGAGGGAGGGGAAAATGTTCCCGCGGAAACAATCAGCGTTTCGGGAAAACTGTTTACAGGGTGCAGTATCATGGATCATGGATCCGCAAGGTAAAAACCGGGTCCGACACTAAGAGGAGGAATTGTTATGAAAAAGAATCTCAAGGCATTAGTAGTGCTGGCTCTTGCATTCGCAATGGTCTTTACTATGGCCGGCTGTGGCGGCGGAAGCGAAGGCGGCAGCGAAGGCGGCGGCGAAGCCAGCGAAGGCGGTAAGGTCCTGAATATCTGGTGCTGGAACGACGAATTCCAGAGCAGATTCAACGACTATTATCCGGAAGTTAAGGAAGTTGCTGAGGACAAGTCCACCACAACTCTGAACGACGGAACAACAGTCAAATGGACGATCAACCCGAACGAAGGCAACAACTATCAGGATAAGCTCGACGAAGCTCTGCTGAAGCAGGCTGACGCAGCTGATGATGACAAGATCGATATCTTCCTGGTAGAGGCTGACTACGCTCTTAAGTATGTCGATGCTGACGTGACAATGGATGTTAAAGATCTCGGCCTGACAGATGATGATATGGCTCAGCAGTATCAGTATACAAAGGACATCGTCACTGATTCCAACGGCGCTCAGAAGGGCACAACATGGCAGGCAACACCTGGTCTGTTCGCTTACAGACGTTCCATCGCCAAAGACGTTCTCGGAACAGATGATCCGGAGCAGGTTCAGGAAGCTCTCGCTGATTGGGCTAAGTTCGACGAAGTAGCTGCAAAGGCTTCTGAGAAGGGCTACAAGATGCTCTCCGGTTATGATGATGCATATCGTACATTCTCCAACAACGTTGCTGCTCCGTGGGTAGACGGCGACACAGTCAAGGTTGACGAGAACATCGTGAAGTGGATCGACCAGACCAAGGATTACACAGACAAGGGTTACAACAACAAGACTTCTCTGTGGGATGAGAACTGGGCAGCAGATCAGGGCCCGGCAGGTAAGGTCTTCGGTTTCTTCTACTCAACATGGGGCATCAACTTCACACTGCTTGGCAACTCTCTTGAGACTCCTGTAGACCAGGGCGGCAAAGAGGAAGTCGGCAACGGTATCTTTGGTGACTACGCAGTTTGCTACGGCCCGCAGCCGTACTACTGGGGTGGCACATGGATCTGCGCTGCTACAGGCACAGACAATGCTGACATCGTCAAAGACGTTATGCTCAAGCTCACATGCGACAAAGACATCATGAAGAAGATCACTGAGGATACTCAGGATTACACCAACCATCAGGAAGCTATGCAGGAGATCGCGGATTCTGATTTCGCATCAGATTTCCTTGGCGGCCAGAACCACATCGCTCTGTTTGTCGAAGCTGCAAAGAACATCGACATGAGCAATGCTGGTCCGTATGACCAGGGTCTGAACGAGTCCATCCAGACTGCATTCAGAGATTACTTCGACGGCAACGTAGATTTCGATAAGGCTAAGGCTAACTTCGAGAAAGCTGCTCAGGAGAAGTATCCGGAACTCAAGACATTTGAGTGGCCCAAATAAATAACTGATGAGGTTAACGGGGGGTGGCATTTGCTGCCCCCTTATTTTATCTAACGATCTATAAGGAGCCCCTATGGAAAAGAAAAAAGGGAAAATGAACAAAATAAAGAGCGTCGATTACTCTAAATGGGGTTATCTGTTCATACTGCCTTTCTTTCTGGCGTTCTTTATTTTCCAGCTAATACCGCTGATTTCAACGGTATATTACAGTTTCTTTGAATACTACAGATCGGGCCTTAAGGTCATCGGACCGACACCTGTCGGCCTGGCCAACTATAAAGCCCTCTTTGAGAGTGACTTCCTGAAGTACACGGGCAATACCATTATCCTGTGGCTTGCCGGCTTCATTCCGCAGATCATCATCTCTCTGCTGCTGGCGGCATGGTTCACGGATCTGCGCTTAAAGATCAGAGGCAAGCAATTCTTCAAGGTAGTCATATATATGCCGAACCTGATCATGGCATCAGCATTTGCCATGCTCTTCTTCGCACTGTTCTCAGCCAACGGCCCAGTTAACCATGCGCTGGTCAATATGGGCATTCTAAAAGAACCGTTCCGTTTCCTGTCCTCCGTGGCAGGCGCGCGCGGACTGGTCGCGCTGATGAACTTCCTGATGTGGTTCGGTAACACCACGATCCTGCTGATGGCGGCCGTCATGGGCATCAACCCGTCTCTCTTCGAGGCGGCAGAACTCGACGGATGTACGCCGACACAGACATTCTTTAAGATCACGCTTCCGATGATTCGTCCGATTCTGGTCTACGTTCTGATCACTTCCATGATCGGCGGTCTCCAGATGTTCGATGTGCCGCAGATCTTGACAAACGGCAAAGGCACACCGGACAGAACGGTCACGACGATCATCATGTACCTGAACAATCACTTGTACAGCAAGAACTACGGTATGGCCGGTGCGGTCTCCGTTATCCTGTTCATCATCTGCGCGATCCTGTGTCTCCTCGTGTACTTTAACCTGAATAAGGATGATACCGTCAATGCGACAAGAAAACACAGAGGAAAGAAAGGAGGCGCGAAATAATGGAAGTTAAAACATCAAAAGTCAGAACAGTTCTCGCATATATTCTGCTGCTGATCCTGACATTCCTGTGCCTGTTCTTCTTCTACATTCTGATCGTGAACTCGACCCGAAGCCACGCCCAGATTATGAAAGGATTCTCGGCTATTCCCGGGAAGGCATTTCTGGTTAACCTTAAACACGTCATCCATGATGCCAACATCCCGGTTCTTTCAGGTATCAAGAACAGCTTGATCGTATCCGCTGGTGCGGCGGCACTGGCCACCTACTTCTCGGCAATGACCGCTTACGGCCTGTATGCGTACAGCTTCAAGTTCAGGAAAGCAGCATTCATCTTTATCATGCTGATCCTGGTTATGCCGACACAGGTATCCGCACTTGGTTTCATGCGCTTGATGGATAATATGGGCCTGTTAAACACCCTGTGGCCACTGATCCTTCCGTCCGTAGCTGCACCTGCTGTCTTCTACTTTATGTACAGCTACATGCAGTCCTCGCTCCCGATGGAGCTGGTGGAAGCGGCGCGTATCGACGGCTGCAGCGAGTTCAGAACATTTAACCGGATCGTGCTTCCGATCATGAAGCCGGCCATCGCAGTACAGGCAATCTTCGCGTTTGTACAAGCCTGGAACAACTACTTCATTCCGGCCTTGATCATTTCCGAAAACAAGAAGAAGACCCTGCCTATTCTGATTGCCGCTCTTCGTAGCGCGGACTTCCTGAAGTTCGATATGGGCAAGGTTTACATGCTGATCACGATCGCGATCGTACCGATTATCATCGTCTACATCCTGTTATCCAGATACATCGTTGCCGGTGTTGCTCTGGGCGGTGTTAAAGAGTAGGAGGTTTACTAATGGCAAGCATTTCATTTAAAAACGTAGTTAAAACATATGAGAACGGTGTGACCGTCATACCGGACCTCAATCTTGATATCGAGGACAAAGAATTTGTTGTTCTTGTCGGTCCTTCAGGATGTGGTAAATCGACAACCCTGCGTATGATCGCAGGCCTCGAGTCCGTCACAGAGGGCGAGCTGTACATCGGCGACAGACTGATTAACGCGGTTCCGCCGAAAGACAGAGATATCGCGATGGTCTTCCAGAACTATGCGCTCTATCCGCATATGTCTGTGTACAAGAATATGGCCTTCGCACTCACACTTCTGAAAGAGGACAAGGACGTTATCGATCAGAAAGTGCACGAGGCAGCCAAGATCCTCGGTTTGGAAGAGTACCTTGACCGCAAGCCGAAGGCTCTCTCCGGCGGACAGAGACAGCGTGTGGCTCTCGGTCGCGCAATGGTCCGTAATCCTTCCGTTTTCCTTCTGGATGAGCCGCTGTCCAACCTGGACGCCAAGCTCAGGACAGAGATGAGAAGTCAGATCTCTAAGCTGCATCAGAGACTCGGCACAACATTCGTCTATGTCACGCACGACCAGGTCGAAGCGATGACGATGGGCGATCGGATCTGCGTCATGGACAAGGGCGTCATCCAGCAGTTTGACACCCCGCAGGAGCTGTACGACAATCCGTGCAACCTGTTCGTGGCCGGCTTTATCGGATCACCGCAGATGAACTTCGTCGACGCCGTCGTTGAGAAAGCCGGTGACTGTTATGCGTTGAAGTTCGGTGAGACTTCCTTAAAGGTCGCCAAAGACGAGCTTGCAGATCATGTCGGCAAGACCGTTGTGGTCGGTATCAGACCCGAAGATCTGAGCTTTGACAAGGAATTCTTACAGGACGGCAACACCATCAAGGCAAATGTTGATCTCGACGAAATGATGGGTTCAGAGACTCTTCTGTATCTGGCTTACGGAGATGACAAACTCATCGCGAAAGTTCCGTCACCGTGTCCCGCCCATACCGGCGATGACGTCGAGATGATCGTGAACTTAGATCGTCTCCACATCTTTGACAAAGAGACAGAGAAGGCGATCGTCAACTGCTAAAACCAGCTGCCGGCTGATTGGCAAGCGTTTTCTTTATTACAAAAGAGGCTGCCGCACCATCCACGGTGCGACAGCCTCTTGCCTTTGCTGTAATTGATTTAAATATAGAACGGAACGGCTGCGCCGATCATGCCGGCATCATTGCCGAGAGCCGCCAATCTGAATTCCGTCTCGGTCGAAGCGTGGAACGCATAGCGTCTGTAGGACTCTCTGATCCCGCCGAGCAGAAGCGGCCCTTCACCCGAGACGCCTCCGCCGATCGTAAAGACATCAGGATCAAGAGTACTCGCAACTGCTGCAATTCCCATACCGAATGTGTCATAGAAGAAATCTCTGACTTCAAGAGCCAGCTTATCGCCCTCTCTGGCTGCTTCAAACACCTCACGGGCTCCCATGTTTTCGCAGTCTCTCAGGCTGCTCTCGAAGAACTTGGCACCCTCACGCGCAAAACGGATGATCCCGGTTGCCGAGGCAAAATACTCAAAATCATCAAACGCGTTGATATCAGCGCCCGCTTCGCGCAGTTTTGCCAGGAGCGGATGCTGCGGCGCGATTTTTATGTGGCCGATCTCTCCGGCGCATCCGAAATAGCCCCGGATGATCTGGCCGTCACGCACGATACCGCCGCCGATACCGGTTCCAATCGTTACCAGAACTTCCGTGACCTTGCGGTAGGTTCCGATCTTCTCAGCCATATCACGGACAGAGCCGCAGATGATCTCGCCGAGTGCTGCCGCGTTCGCGTCATTTTCCACGACCACTTTCTCGATGCCGGTCAGCTCGGACAACTCAGCGGCGACATCCTTGACGCCCCATCCCAGATTGACGCATTTGTTGACCAGCGTCTGGCCGGGTCTGTCGCCGATGATAACCGGTCCGGGAACACCGACGCCGATCCCGTCGATCTGCGACTTATCGATCCCCTCATCCTCAAAAAGCTGCTTGATGCCCTCCGCGATGTCGGGCAGGATATATTTTCCGCCTTCATCAGGCCTCGTTTTAACAGAGCGCTTAACAATAATCTCAGGGAAATGCTCCTCGCTGAACAGACCAAGCTTGGCAGTTGTCCCGCCGATATCAATTCCTAAAATATAATTACTCATTTTTCTCTCCTCTCTCCAAACTCTCCACTGCGGACGTGCCCGCTGTAAATCCACTGGAAAATGCCCACTGCAGGTTATAGCCGCCGCACATGCCGTCGACATCGAGCAGTTCTCCGGCCAGATACAGTCCCGGAACCTTGCGGCTCTCCAGCGTCTCCGGAACGACCTCGGAAGTGACGACGCCGCCCGTACAGACCTGTGCCTGCCTGAAGTTGCCATGGCCGGTCACTTCTGCCGGAAGTGCTGTCATGACCTCCGCCAGTTTTCTGACATCCTCTTCTTTCAGATAATGAATCGGTTTGCTGTGGCGTATCCCAGCCTGTCTGATGAGGCTGCGGGCCAGTTTCTTCGGGATCAAACCGATCAGATACTCGCGCGCGAGATAATCCTTCACGTATTCAAAACGCTTCATCAAAAAGTCAAAAGCCTCATCCGTCGTCATGCCCGGAAGGAATGAGAGTGCTGCTTTCACTTCTTTCCCCTCATCGAGCGCTCTGGACGCATAGCGGCTCACATTCATCGCCGGTGCGCCGCTCACACCACTGGCACTGAGCTGCAGCCTTCCGGCGGAGACACACACTTCCTCGCCATCGACGAAGAGTCTGATCTCACCGTCACAGTTCACCCCCTCCCAGTCGCCGCTGCACGGGGAGAACAGGCGAAGCGAAGTAAGCGCCGGAAGCGGTTTCTTCACTTTCATGCCGAGTTCCTCTGCCAGCCGGCATCCGGAACCGTCCATGCCGGTCTCAAGTGATTTTGATCCGGCAGCCAGAACGACCTTTTTTGCATAGAAGGTCGATTTGATGCCTACGACCTCAAACAGGCCGTCCTGTGTCTTGTTTATTGAAATGACTTTCTGATAAGTCTCAATGCGTACAAAGCGGCTGTTGAGCTGCAGGCGCAGTGCATCGCGCACATCGACTGCCTGCTCGCTGGCAGGACAGATCCTTCCCCGATCGGATCTTAAGGCAAGGCCGATCTTTTCAAGCCAGCTCTGAAGTGCCGGTCCCGGAAGATTCCCTAAGACTTCATCTAATACAGCCGGATCAGAATCATAATAGTTTTCCAGCCCGACCTGTTCATTGGTCACATAGTAATTACCGTTATCAGCCGTCAAAAGCTGACCGCCGATGTGATCACCTGCCTCCAACAGAATGACATCCACACCCTTTTGAGCAGCTGCGATCGCGGCGTTCATGCCGGAAACACCCCCGCCGATTACCAACACATCATAGGGACGACTCATTTATAAACTCCTGCCTTTCCTTACCGGTTTACCGATCCGGTTTTATGTCGTTAGGACTATTCTATCGATTTTCGGACTATCTTTCAAGAGAAAGAATCTGAAGCCGTGACAAGCTTGTTTCCCTCATAGCTTAAGGTCATCGAGATCTGATCCCTTCCCTCTGCAATCTGACGCAGAAAGAGCCGGTCTCCCTCCCACATCGGAAGGTCGAACAGCTCCTTTTCTTTTATCCAGGCGAGCTCGCCCTCATCGCAGAGGGCGAGTCCGTCATTTGTCTCAAAATCATCCGAGGAGTAAAGATACATATCCTCGTCTTCCCAGGCATCGGACCTGAAACGGATCACTCCGTGAAAATGTGCCGATCGCAATTCGATACCTGTCTCCTCGAACACTTCACGCCTGTTGCAGGCATCGGGCGTTTCGCCCGGCTCGATCCGGCCGCCGATCCCGATCCACTTGCCCGCATTCGGGTCGTGCGGCTTCTTGTTGCGGTAGAGCATCAACCACTCATCCGCTCTACGAAGATAACATAGAGTCGTTCTTTTCATCGTCGGCCTCAAGCCGCTTCCGGCTCTTCCTCTTTCTTTCTGCGCGAACGCAGTGCCACCGTGGCACCCGCGATACCGACGAGCAGACCACCCAAGCCTGCAAGTGCAACTGTTCCTCCCGAAAACGCCGAAGCCGTTTCCTTCGCAAAGGCATTCTCATGTACATCCCAGAAGAAGTAGACTCCTTTCTTATCGTTATTGAAGGCCCATGCCGTGTCTCCCAAATCAAGCGTATTGGTGTATGTGAACAGATGTAATCCCTTCGTGCATCCCTTTGGCATTTTCTTGTCGCCGTACTGCAGTGTCAGAGAATCCGCCATAATCGGATCTCCCTTATTAGAAGACTTGACCGTGTAGAGCGCAAGCCACTCCTGCCCCATATCCGCGTTCAGATCCGCGATATCAAAACAGTAGTGCTCATCGTTCTTATACTCTTTAACGCCGTCCTGCCAGTCTCCGATCTCGCCGACATCAGGCCTGTTACATTTGACTGCTGAATAATACTCATACGTATTAAAGTCAATATTCTTCTTCTGGTTGCCCTTCTCATCGAGAAGCGGCTTTCCTTCATCATCTGTCAGATAGGTCACAATATCCGACTCATCCACGATCATCCGGGGAATCGGCTTCATGGTTCTCTGATAATACTTCCACATCTGAATGCCTTTGACAATCGCAGCGCCGATCAGCAGGGCACCGCCAATGCCCATGACCCATCGTCCGGCAACGCCCATCTTGGTGACCTTCGCATCCTTGTATGCCCTGTTCAGATCCCATTGCGCTTGCTGTCTCTCCACAGGATCAAATGACTCCAGCCGCGCGCGGATCCGTTGCATATCGTAAATACCGAAATCATATCCCTTAGCGACCATGACTCTGCCGGCGATCAGAGAAACGACACCGACAGCTGCTGCTGCATAGGATGTGATCGACACGATACCGGTGTGATCCCAAATCTGGTCAAAAGCCTGACCTTTTCCCGCGTTCTGTTCCATGAGCGCTTCACTGGTGATCGCTACACCGGTGCGGAAGGCTTCACGGTTAACGCCGGTAAAAATATCTATCTCTTCAGCTTCACCGAGAAACTCCTTGATATCGGGCAGGGCACTCTTAAAAGCCTCCTCATTGCCAAATCCGATATTCAAAAGCATATTGAGCGACAGAAAATCCATTGCTGCCGCCTGCCCCGGTGACAGCGCCGCTGCCATCGGCAGGAAGTATTCCTCCTGGCCGTAGTCTGATCCGTCTGCCGGATTGAAGAAATCGCCCATTGTCTCGCCCCATTCTCCCTCGTACGGCACCTCGTAAAGATTATTGTAAAGAATCTCAGCGTGGTTATAGTGCTCCTCATCTTCACTGCTTCCGGATTCATCTGCAATACTCTTGAAGTATTCCTCCTTGCGAGCCATGTAAGCTTCGGTGTCCTCCCCGTCTTCCTGCCAAAGACCATGTTCGTCGTTGTACGCTTCGTACCAGGTCATCTCCTCGTTGATATCTGCCCATTGCTCAGCAAGCGCCATGGCAATGTCGCCATATTTCTGACCCAGATACTGCGAAACAGCGGATTCCGCGACATCCTGCCCTTCCGCCTCCGGGGCGTATTTCGCCAGATTCTCGGAAAGTTCATCGCCGGTCAGACCGGCAGCGCGTTCAAGCCACGTATCTTCAGCGGGATCTGCACCGAGCGCGAGAAAAGTTTCCACGATCAGCATCGCCGGGCCGCTGCTCTCGAGGATCATCTGCTCCAGGTCCCCACCGTTTTGATCGCCTTCCTGCCTTGTGGATGCAAGGAAGAAATCTCCGAGACTCATACCGGTATCATTTGCTGAAACCGGATCTTCAGGATCGCCGTCGTAGAACTTGTTGAGCATGTCATGAGCGATCTGGGCTCTCTGCTTACCCGGCCCTTCTTCCTTTTTGCTGTAGTTGGCGCGGTACTCATCAATGACAACCTGGAAGTTGGTTATAAACTCATTGATCTCGGCCTTCTTCTGCTTAACCAGATTCTGGTAATCGGGTATACTGTATCCGCCTGTCATGTTCATGACTGCCATATCCGTGATCGCATTGTGTTTGTCATCGGTGCGCTTAATGCCCATGACAGCTGCCACGTTCTGATCCTGGATCTTATTGTCGTCAAAGAACGATGCCTTGCCGGCGTTGAAATCGCCCTTCACCGGCTCCCAGCCATTCTTTTTCAGCCAATCTGCCGCCTTATCCTCAGTCTTGCCGTAGGCGATAAAGACGTCGCTGACATACTTGCCGCCGCTTTCCTCAGCCCAGGCGGTCGCCGGCATTCCTGCGGCTGCTGTCAGACCGAGCGCCATCACTCCTGCCAAAACACATGACAATACTTTCCTGATCCACTTGTTTTTCATTTCTTTCTCCCTATGCATTTTCTTTCTACTACTTATATCTCAAGCCGCTTCCGGCTCGTTTTCTTTCCTGCGCTTCGCTCTGATCACAAGTGTCGTTCCCGCGATACCGAGAAGCAAACCGCTGATAGCAGCAAGGGCCATCTGCCCTGTGCCGAATGCTGAGGCTGTATTCTGCGCGAATGCCTCCTTATCCGCATCCCAGAAGAAATACACGCCCTTCTTTCCGTTATTATATGCCCATGCCGTATCGCCAAGGTCAACCGTGTTCGTGTAGGTGAACAGGTGCAGACCCTTTGAGCAGCCCTTCGGCATTGACTTGCTGCCATATTGCAGTGTCAGCGAATCGGCGAGTATCGGATCGCCTTTGTCCTGCGACTTGACCGTGTAAAGCGCAACCCACTCCTGCCCCATGTCGGCATTCAGATCTGCTATATCATAACAGTAGTGTTCCTGATTCTTATAGTCGCTGACGCCGTCGTTCCAGTCGCCGATCTCACCAACATCGGGACGGTTGCATTTGACGCTCGTGTAATACTCATAAGTCTTAAAGTCAATATTCTTTTTCTGCTTACCGTTCTCATCGAGAAGCGGTTTCCCGTCATCATCCGTCAGGTAGGTCACGATATCTGATTCGTCCACGATCATCCGCGGGATCGGTGTCATATCCCGATCATAATATTTATACAACCGAATGGCAGAGACAACCGCTGCGGCTATCATCAGCGCGCCGCCGATGCCCATAAACACACGACCTGTGACCCCTATCTCATTGACCACCTTCGTGCCCTGAGCCGCTTCCAGATTCGATTCAGCCGCGGTGAGTTCAGCCTGATCCGCCTTTGATATCGTTTCGAGGAGCACGCCTTCCTCGGATTGCATATTGATTTCCATCAGCGTCGCATTATATTCACCCTGTAGAAATTGAACCTCCTGAGCCGACTTTGTGACGACATCAAACCCTTTGACGGCCATGAGCGTACCTAGGCCAAAGGTAACCGCACCGACTACAAAGCCCGCATATGTGGCCATTGCGACCATACCGGTATTGTTCCACATCTCGTTAAAAGCATTGCTTCTGCCTGCGTTCTGTTCCATCAGCGCCTCACTGGTGAGTGCCACGCCGTTGCGGAACGCTGCGCGGTTAACGCCGGTATACAGATCAAATGTTTCATCATCCGCGATAATCTTTTTGATCTCCGGGCTGATTGAGTCAAAAACCTTTTCCGACTCAAGCCCGAGCAGAATTAATGTCTCCAGCGATACAAGCTGAAGTCCGGCCCGCTGCCCTTCGGAAAGAGCCGCCGCCAGCGGCAGAAAATAATCCTCAGACGGATAATTCCATTCCGCATCAGCCGGATTAAAGAAGTCGCCGAGTGTCTCGCCCCAGTCTCCTTCATACCTGATCTCATAGAGGCCGTAATACAGACTCGACACTCTGTCGTACCGATTGGCCTCTGCCATGCTTTCCGGATCCTCCGTCTTGCGCAGCCCATCCAGATAGGCATTGATCCGGTCGACAAAGTCTTCATCCGATTCGTCATCATCCTGCCACAACTGGTGTTCATCATTGTATTGCTCAAGCCAGAGCATATCACTGTTGACCGGCTCCCAGTATTCCGCCATCAGCATCGCGGTATCGCCATACTTCTGTCCCAGATACTGCGGGACTGCTGAAGCTGCTACATCGACGCCCTCCGCCTCGGGGGCGTACAGCGCCAGATTCTCCTCCAGCGTCTCGCCTGTCAGAGCACCAGCGCGTTCCAGCCAGGAGTCCTGACCCGTATCGGCTCCCAGCACGAGCAGTGTCTCTACAGCCGTCATCGCCGGACCGCTGCTCTCCAAGACCATCTGTTCCAGATCGCCGCCCTTTTCATTCCCTTCCTGTCTGGTCTCAGACACCAATAGCTCGCCGAGTTTTTTGCCGGTGTCATTGACAGCATTCGGGCCTTCCGGGTTGCCGTCATAGAACTTGTTCAGCATGTCGTAGGCCAGATCGGCGCGTTTCTTCCCAAAAACGCTGCCTTCGCCATTCTTGTTGGCGCGGAATTCTTCGATGACAACCATAAAGTTGTTGACAAATTCCTTGATCTCACTCTTTTTTTGCTCGAGCAGCTTCTGATAATCCGGGAGGCTGTAACCACCTTTCATATTCATGACGGCCATATCGGTGATCGCATCGTTTTTATCACCGGTACGGCGTATGCCCATGACTGCGGCGACATTCTGATCCTGCAGTTTGTTGTCATCAAAGAATGACGCCTTACCGGCGTTAAAGTCACCTTTAACCGGCTCCCATCCGTGCTTGGTGAGCCATTCTGACGCCTTGGCCTCAGACTTGCCGTAGGCGATAAAGACATCGCTGACGTACTGACCGGTATCTGCCGTCTCATCGGCATAGGCGTGTAAAGCCGCCATATTGAACATCATGGCGCCTGCCAGTAAAACTGATAATGCTTTACAAATCCAAGATGTTTTCACGCTGCTACCTCGTCCTCTTTCCTGCGTTTCGCTCTGACTACAAGTGTCGCTCCCGCGATACCGAGAAGCAAGCCGCCAATAGCGGCCAATGCGACATGTCCGCCTGAAAACGCGGAAGCCGCTTCCCCGGCAAACGCCTTCGAATCCTCATCCCAGAAGAAATAGACACCCTTCTTATCATTATTGAATGCCCAGGCTGTATCACCCAGATCGACCGCGTTGGTATAGGTGAACAGGTGCAATCCTTTTGTGCATCCCTTCGGCGTTTTTTTGCTGCCGTACTGCATGGTCAGGGAGTCAGCCAGAACCGGATTTCCCTTATTCTTCGACTTGACTGCGTACAACGCGATCCACTCCTGCCCCATATCGGCATTCAGGTCGGCAATATCGTAACAGTAGTGTTCTTCATTCTTATACTCTTTGACACCGTCCTGCCAGTCACCGATCTCACCGACATCCGGGCGGTTGCATTTGACTGCTGTATAGTATTCATAAGTATTGAAGTCGATGTTCTTTTTCTGTTTACCGTTTTCGTCGAGCAACGGTTTACCCTCGTCATCGGTCAGATATGTCACGATATCCGACTCGTCCACGATCATCCGCGGGATCGGAATCATCTTTCTCTGATAATACTTGTACAACTGGATACCCTTGACAACCGCAGCACCGATCAGGATCGCACCACCGATACCCAGCACCCAGCGGCCGGCAACGCCCATCCTGGTTGCCTGCGTGTTTCCTTTTGCTTCATTAAGCTTTTTCTGCGCAGTCGCAAGTTTGTCCTGGAGATTCTTAGGTACGGCTTTTCCATACCCAGCATTATCAATACCCCACTGGGTAATAGCCATTTCAGCATTAGACACATTTTCGTTCAGTACATACATCTTTTCAGCGGAAGTAATACACTCAACTCCTGTCTTCATCATATACGCGCCGACGCCCATGGTGACTATCCCGACAAATGCTGCGCAGTATGACGTAATCGCCACGATGCCGGTATTGTCCCAGATCTTGTCATAAGCCTGGCCTCTGCCGGCATTCTGCTCCATCAGCGCCTCACTGGTCAGTGCCACGCCTCCGCGGAACGCAGCACGGTTGACACCGGTGTATATATCTACCTCTTCACCGTCTTTGAAGATCTTTCTCACTTCTGAAGCGATCTGATCCAGACCTTTTTCCGATCCAAGGCCAATGATCAGCATCATCTCCAGAGACAGATAGTCGAGTCCGACTCTCTGTCCGTCGGACAGCCCTGCTGCCAACGGCAAGTAGTTGTCAGCATCCGTGCTGAAGGCATCATCGTCGGCCGGATTAAAGAAATCGCCCAGTGTCTCGCCCCAATCGCCCACATATGGAACTTCATACAGTCCGTTATAGACTATCGCGAGTTTAGAATACTTGTCGTACTCTTCCTCATATCTCTCCTCATCAGAATCCTTCAGATCGTTAAAGAACTGACTGACGCGCTCAAGATACTCATCATTCGACTCATTGTCATGCTGCCACAGGTCATGCTCTTCATTGTAAGCCTCATACCAGAGCATATCATCATGGACGTCTGCCCACTGCTCTGACAACTGAGCTGCTGTATCGCCGTACCGCTGCCCCAAAAACTGTGATACGGCTGAATCTGCGACATCCTGCCCCTCTGCCTCCGGAGCATATTTGACCAGGTTCTCAGCCATCTCATCTCCGGTGAGCCCGGACGCACGATCCAGCCATGTCTCTTCCCCGGTATCGCAAGCCATGACCAGAACAGACTCAACCGCCAGCATGGCCGGGCCGCTGCTCTCCAGCATCAACTGCTGAAGATCGCCGCCCTTTTCATTACCTTCCTGTCTGGTGTTTTCTTTGAAGAAGTCTCCCAGTTTCTTTCCGGTATCATTGGCTGCCTCGGGATCTTTCGGATTGCCGTCATAGAATCTGTTGAGCAGATCATAAGCCAGATCAGCTCTCTTCTTTCCGAATGAGCTGCCTTCATTGTTGCGATTCGCGCGAAACTCCGCGATGACCGGCTTAAAACTGCTGATCATCTCATCAATCTGAGCTTTCTTATCCTTGATCAGCTGCTCGTAATTCGGGATACTGTAACCGCCCTTCATATTCATAACGGCCAGATCAGTGATCGCGTCTTCCTTATCGTCCGTGCGCTTAATGCCCATGACCGCGGCCACGTTCTGATCCTGCAGCTTATTGTCATCAAAGAATGACGCCTTACCGGCGTTAAAGTCTCCCTTCACCGGCTCCCAACCATTCTTTTTCAGCCATTCTGATGCCTTATCCTCTGTCTTGCCGTATGCGATAAAGACATCGCTGACGTACTTTCCGCCCTCTGTCTCATCGGCATAAACAGCTGCAGGGACACTTGCCGCCGAGAACAAGCAGACAGACATGACCCCTGCCAGAACCACTGATATTGCTCTTCTGATCCATCCGGTTTTCATTCGAGAATCCTCCTTGATTCAAACAATTACAGGTAGTTATCCACCCTGATATTATTATAGCTTATGGTATGCAATGATTCATTCACCGCAACGGTGAAAAGAGCGGTATTCTCCCCCATACTCCCATATTATTATATACCAAAAACCGCTTGAGAAAAACATAAAAAACTGCCGCGCCTATGAGGCGCGGCAGTCCGATCAATACCAGGTTTATTCTGTTACGCGGCCTGTTCTTCCTCTTTCTTTTTCCGTGGTCTCAGCACAACGGCTCCTCCCGCCATACCGAGAATGAGGCCACCGATACCGGCCAGCGCAAGATACCCGCCTGAAAACGTGGAGGCAGCCTCTGTCGCAAAAGCGCCTTCATCGACATCCCAATAGAAGCGAACGCCCTTTTTGCCGTTGTTAAATGCCCAGGCTGTATCTCCCAGATCAACCGCATTCGTATAGGTAAACAAGTGTAGTCCGACAGTACATCCCTGCGGCATCTCAGCCTTGCCGTACTTGAGTGTCAGAGTGTCCGCCAGAATCGGGTCGCCTTTATTGGAGGACTTGACCGTGTAAAGCGCAAGCCACTCCTGTCCCATATCCGCGTTCAGATCCGCGATATCAAAACAGTAATGATCTTCATTCTTATACTCTTCGACGCCGTCCTGCCAATCTCCGATCTCACCGACCTCCGGACGGTTACATTTGACGGCCATGTAGTACTCATATGTGTTAAAATCGATATTCTTTTTCTGATTACCCTTATCGTCGAGCAAGGGCTTGCCGTTATCATCTGTCAGATATGTCACGATATCCGATTCATCCACAATCATCGTCGGAATCGGTTTCATCGTCCTTTGATAGTATTTCCACATCTGAACACCCTTTACAATCGCCGCACCGATCAGAATGGCACCACCGATCCCGAGCATCCAGCGGCCTGCAGTCGAGACATTATAGCCTCGGGCCCTGTGAAGATCCCTTTGTGCCTGTTGAAAACTTGCCGTATGAGGGTTGTTGGCTGCCGGGACGCCCACTTCTCTGTGGACATGCCACGAATCAAATTTAAAGTATTCAAATTGAGCTTTTCCTCTGCAATTCTCAATAATACCCGGCGGAGAAGCTAAGATTGTTTTCTTCACTGAAAAGTACGCTCCCGTCGCCAGTGTGATAAGACCAATTGCTCCGGCCGCATAACTGGTGATCGCTACGAGTCCGGTATTGTCCCAGAGCTGATCAAAAGCCTGCCCTTTACCTGCGTTCTGTTCCATGAGCGCCTCATTGGTGATCGCCACGCCTTTGCGGAAAGCGCCGCGGTTGATGCCGGTATAGACATCTATTTCCTCTATGTCATCACTTAATACGTCTTTCAGATCAGGCTTGATATAGTCCAACCCCTCTTCCGATCCGAGGCCGATGATGAGCAGTGTCTGGAGAGAAATGAACTCGAGACCGACGCGCTGTCCATCAGAGAGCGCCGCCGCCATCGGGAGAAAATACTCCGAATCCATGTACTCCTCTCCATCCGCGGGATTAAAGAAGTCTCCCATTGTCTCACCCCAGTCGCCCTCATAGGGGACTTCGTACAGGCGATTGTACAGAATCGCGTCTGTATTGTATCGCTGACAATCTTCGTTGTACTTGTCTTCATTCTGTTTTTTCAGATCGTCAAAATACTGTGTCAGGCGGTCCGTGTAGACTTCAGCATCCTCTTCCTCGCCCTGCCACAGACCGTTTTCGTCGTTATACGTCTGATACCAGAGCATTTCATCATGGATATCAGTCCACTGATCAGCCAAAACAGTTGCAGTATCGCCATAGTTCTGGTTCAAAAACTGCGACACAGCGGATGGCGCGATATCCTGTCCTTCCGCCTCCGAGACATATTTCTCCAGATTCTCCGACAGCTCATCGCCGGTCAATCCCGAGGCGCGTTCGATCCATGTCTCCTCTCCGGTATCCGTTCCAAGCGCCAGGAGAGACTCGACAGCCAAAACGGCCGGGCCGCTGCTCTCAAGAATAATCTGTTGGAGATCGGCTCCCTTGTCATTGCCCTCCTGCCTGGTCTTCTCAAGAAACAGCTTACCGAGATTCTCCCCGGTGTCATTGACCGCATAACGATCTTCCGGATCCCCGTCATAGAACTTGTTCAGGAGCTCGTAAGCCATATCCGCACGCTTCTTGCCGTACTCGGACCCCTCATTATTGTAGTTGGCCCGGTACTCCTCGATGACGACCTTGAAATGATTGATGTAATCATCAATCTCCGCCTTCTTCTGTCCGAGTAGTTCCTCATACTGAGGCAGGCTGTAGCCCCCTGTCATGTTCATGACGGCCATATCTGTGATGGCGTCGTTTTTATCGTCCGTACGCTTGATGCCCATGACAGCGGCAACATTCTGATCCTGAAGCATGTTGTCATCAAAGAATGACGCCTTGCCGGCATTAAAGTCTCCCTGGACAGGCTCCCAACCGTTCTTCTTAAGCCATTCTGATGCCTTGGCTTCAGTCTTGCCGTACGCAATGAAGACCTCACTGACGTACTTGCCGCCTTCAGCTTCCTCGGCAAAGGCAGTCGCCGGCACGGCTGCCGTAGCTGAAAGACACACGACCATCGCGCCTGTTAAGGCAGCAGCCATCAGTTTTTTCATCCAACCTGACTTCATTTTTCCTCCTTTAGATGTGCTTTTCCTAATACATAAACAAATGAGTTAACTACTTATGCCACTTCCGGCTCTTCTTCTTTCTTCCGCGGTTTTAATACAAATGCCGCTCCGATCGCCCCGATCAGCAGACCGCCTAAGCCCGCCAGCGCAAGCTGTCCGCCGGAAAACGCGGAGGCGGTTTCCTCTGCCGGGAATGCTTTTGTATCCGCATCCCAGAAGAAGTATACGCCCTTTTTATCATTGTTGAAAGCCCAGGCTGTGTCTCCCAGGTCAACCGTGTTGGTGTACTCAAACAGATGCAGTCCCTTTGTGCATCCCTTCGGCGTCTTGCTGCTTCCGTACTGGAGTGTCAGAGAGTCAGCGAGAACCGGATATCCTTTATTCTTGGATTTAACCGTATAGAGTGCGAGCCACTCCTGTCCCATGTCGGCGTTTAGATCCGCAATATCATAGCAGTAATGCTCCTTATTATTATACTCTTTGACACCGTCCTGCCAGTCGCCGATCTCCCCGACTTCCGGCCGGTTGCATTTAACTGCTTCATAGTATTCATACGTGTTGAAATCAATATTCTTTTTCTGGTTGCCTTTATCGTCAAGCAGGGGCTTGCCATTGTCGTCAGTCAGATAGGTCACCACATCTGACTCATCGACAATCATCCTTGGAATCGGCGTCATATCTCTGTCGTAATACATGTACAGCTGAACGCCTTTGACGATAGCAGATGCGATTAAGATCGCACCGCCGATGCCTAGTACCCAGCGGCCTGCAATTCCCATCTCTGTAGTGTAGGTGGCATTGTAATCCTTCTGATAGCTTGCATTTAATTCGTTATATTTGTTGACTGATTTATCGAGTGCTTCCTGAGATATTGCCCCTCTGTTAAATGCTTTTTGGGCTGAATTCGCTGCTCTTTCTGCAGCGTCTACCTCACATTTTGCTCTCATCAGCCAAAATTGTCCGCGGTTCATATAATCCCACCCTTTTGCCATCATGGTTCCTCCTGCGATCATCATGATGACGCCGACGGCGGCTGCACAGTACGCGCTGATGGCCACAATACCTGTGTTGTCCCAAATCTTGTCAAAAGCCTGCCCTTTGCCGGCATTCTGCTCCATGAGCGCTTCACTTGTAATCGCCGCGCCGCCCCGGAATGCCGCTCGATTGACACCGGTGTAGATGGAAAGAGTCTCCTGGTCCCCGAACACCTTTTCTACTTCAGGAAGCACCTGTTTAAATCCCTCGTCGGTTCCGGTTCCGATCAGCAACAGCATCTGGAGGGAAAGGAAATCCATCGCTGCCCGCTGCCCGTCGGAAAGAGCCGCCGCCATCGGAAGAAAACTCTCAGGCGCTCTGCTGTAAGCGTTATCGCCGGCGGGATTGAAGAAATCTCCCAGTGTCTCTCCCCAGTCTCCCACATAAGGCGTTTCATACAGGTTGTCATAGAGAATACCGCAAATGCTGTATCTGTTCCGGTCCACGATGCCGTTTTCGGAATCGGAATCTACGAGGTTCTCAAAATACTGGTCAACTCTCTCTTCGTAAGCACTATCATCTTCGCCATCCTGCTGCCACAGATCGTGCTCATCATTATACCCCTCGTACCAAGTCATCTGCTCATGTATGCTGTCCCACTGATCTGCCAGCTCTGTGGCCGTATCACCGAAATGCTGATTCAGATACTGTATGGCCGCTGAATCGGCCAGATCCTGTCCTGCTGCCTCCGGAACATAATTGACCAGATTCTCGGAAAGCTCATCTCCGGTAAGACCGCTCGCGCGTTCCAGCCATGTCTGGTCACCGGCATCTGCACCGAGCGCAAGGAGCACCTCAACCAAAGTCATCGACGGGCCGCTGCTCTCAAGCATCAACTGCTGCAGATCGCCCCCGTCATTTGACCCTTCCTGCCGTGTAGGCTTTAACAGCAGATCTCCTAACGGCTTTCCGGTATCATTGAGAGAATAAGGCTCGTCTTTACCGCCATCGGTAAATCTGTTAAGAATATCATGTGCAAGATCAGCTCTCTTCTTGCCGAACGCACTTCCTTCTTTCTTGAAATTGGCGCGGTACTCCTCGATGACGACCATAAAGTTGTTGATAAACTCATCGATTTGCGCCTTCTTCTCATTGACAAGTTTTTCATAATTCGGAAGGCTGTAGCCGCCCTTCATATTCATGACTGCCATGTCCGTGATCGCTTCCGAGGCCTCATCCGTGCGTTTGATACCCATCACGGCCGCGACATTCTGGTCCTGAATTGCGTTATCATCAAAGAACGAAGCCTTGCCTGCGTTGAAATCTCCTTTTACAGGTTCCCACCCGTTCTTCTTAAGCCATTCTGATGCCTCGGCTTCATTCTTGCCGTACGCGATAAAAACATCACTGACATATTTGCCGCCTTCAGCTTCCTCGGCAAAAGCAGTCGTCGGCACGGCTGCCGTAGCTGCCAGGCATACAGTGAGCGCACCTGCCAGCATAACTGATATTGCTTTTCTGAACCAATTGTTCTTCATGTTTTCTCCTTTATCCGCATTGTCAGACTGTTGTCTCATCCTGAGTAATCAGTTCTCTTTCCTTCTTTCTCTTCGGATACAGCGCGAGAGTTGTCCCGAGAATGCCGAGCGCCAGACTGGCGGCGCAGGCCATCGCGATATGTCCTCTTGAAAATGCGGAGGCCGCATCTGCCGGGAACGCCGAAGTGTCTTCATCCCAGAAGAGATAAACGCCTTTCTTGTTATTATTGTAAGCCCAGGCTGTATCGCCCAGATCGACCGCGTTGGTGTACGTGAACAGATGCATCGACTTCTTACAGTTCTTCGGCATACTGCTGCTTCCATACTGAACCGTCAGGGAATCGGCCAGGATCGGATATCCCTTGTTCTTGGATTTCACCGTGTACGGCACCACCCACTCCTGTCCGTAGTCGGCGTTCAAATCGGCGACATCAAAACAACCGTGGGCTTTGTATTCTTCAACACCGTCATTCCAGTCATCGAGCTCGCCGACCTGGCGCCGGTTGCATTTGACGGCCTGATAGTATTCATAGTCATTAAACTCAATACTCTTCTTCTGATCTCCGTTTTCGTCGAGAATCGGCTTTCCGGCATCGTCGGTCAGATAAGTGACAATATCCGACTCATCGACGATCATCAGCGGAATCGGTTTCATGTCTCTGTCATAGTACTGCCACAACTGAACGCCGCGCACAATGGCTGCCGCGATCAGCAGCGCGCCGCCGATCCCGAGCATCCAGCGGCCGGCAATGCCCATCTTGGTGACAGTCGTCGCGCTCTTGGCATTTTCAAGATCTGTTTGTGCACTGATATAATTATTATAGACATTTTTATTAAAACTGCCTCCCCCTTCCATCGACTTTACCATAGCATCGTGCGCTTCTGCTGCCTTATCAAAAGTCGTCTGGAAGGTGGCGATCTGAGTCTCGGAATACTTCGCTGTTATGCCAGCGGGAACCATGAAGCATCCCATGCCGATGGAAAACAGTCCTGCAAAAGCCGCCGCGTTGGAAGTGATCGCCACGATACCTTCGTTGTCCCAGATCCTGTCAAAGGCCTGACCGTTTCCGGCATTTTGCTCCATGAGGGCCTGGCTTGTCATGGCGACACCGCCGCGGAAGATACCGCGGTTGATACCGGTGAAGATATCCATCTCTTCGTGCTCGCCCATGACTTTATCAACTTCAGGCATCACCGCGTCAAGCCCCGCCTCCGCGCCGAGACCGGCCAGAAGCATGGTCCGCAGGTTCAGGAATTCAAGCCCTGCCCGCTGCCCCTCGGACAGCCCGGCTGCCATCGGAAGGAAATTGTCGGGATCCAGCCCGTAATTCTCCCCGTCCGCCGGATTGAAGAAATCCCCCATCGTCTCGCCCCAGTCTCCCTCGTAGGGCATCTCATAGAGACCATCGTACAAAACACCGGCTGATGTGAACTTGTCAGCATCCTCGTCATATGCATCCTCATCATTTTTCTTGAGATCATCAAAGTATTTCTTCAGGCGCTTGCTGTACGCGTCATCGGACTCACCTTTCTTCGGCCACAGCCCATGCTGATCACAGTAGGACTCGTACCAGAGGAAGAACTCATGGACATCGAGGTACTGCTCGGCCAGCATGGTCGCTGTATCGCCATACTTCTGGTTGAGATATTGCGCGACTACCGACTCGGCGACATCCTGTCCCTCAGCCTCCGGCGCATACTTGGGAAGGTTTTCCGCCATCTCATCGCCGGTCAGCCCGGACGCGCGCTCCAGCCAGGTTTCTTCTCCTGTATCAGTGCCCATCGTCAGGAGAGATTCAACGGCAAACATTGCCGGACCGCTGCTCTCGAGAATCATCTGCTGCAGATCACCGCCCTCTTTGTTGCCTTCCTGCTTCAGCTGCTTGATAAAGAAATCTCCCAGCTTCATACCGGTATCATTGACCGCGTAATCTCCCTTGGGATCACCGTCATAGAATTTGTTGAGCGCGTCATAGGCCAGCTGGGCCCGCTTCTGTCCGAACTCGCTGCCCTCACCGTTGTAGTTGGCGCGGAACTCATTGATTACCACCATGAAAGAATTGATGAACTCGTCGATCTGCGTTTTCTTCTCCTGGATCAGTTTTTCGTAATCAGGCAAGCTGTAGCCTCCCGTCATGTTCATGACAGCTATGTCCGTGATCGCGTTGTCCTCATTGTCTGTGCGTTTAATGCCCATGACCGCTGCAATCGGTTTGTCCCAACTGGAGTTTTTGCCCGCGTTGAAATCACCTGCGACCGGCTCCCAGCCGTTGTCCTTGAGCCACTTCGTCGCCTCGGCCTCATCATGTCCGTACGCAATGAAAACGTCGCTGACATACTTCCCGGCGCTTTCATCGGCATAAGCACGCGCA
>JAEIGA010003406.1_pt1 | contig 24939 bp, 18 predicted proteins | sample 9270691 | NCBI WGS metagenome assembly JAEIGA01 (sample SAMN17057246, study PRJNA624740) | gut metagenome | biome: biome; isolation source: fecal sample | host: Bos grunniens | place: China: Xizang | collected 2019
CCTATTGAAGTCCGCGCAGAACGCATCGCATCTAGACAGGGAATGAGTCTTGAAGATGCAATGGCAAAAGCCCAGGAGAAAGACAAGAAAAGAGCTGAATACTACAATTATTACACATTTGGGGAATGGGGCGCTGCAGGAAATTACGACCTGTGCATAGACTCGTCCATTCTAGGAATCGAAGGAACAGCAGACTTCATCATCGATTTCGCAAGAAAAGCAGGTAAGATTTAATCAATGAAGAAAAGACACATCATCATATCATGTATTGCAATTGCCGCCCTCGTGACGGCATTTGCCATTATTTCACGTTGCAGGGTAGATTCAGCACATGAGAATGACACAAGACTCAGGTTGAATGATACTCTGACCAACGCCATGTCTGAAATTCCCGAACTGGAAAAGATGGATGCCAGGATCATGAAATTCATGACCAGATGGCATATCAAGGGAGCATCACTTGCCATTACGAGAAATGATTCGCTCCTTTATGCAAAAGGATACGGATGGGCTGATGCTGAAAAAGGCATCCTGATGGAGCCAGGTCATATCCTGCGCATGGCGTCAGTATCCAAACTGCTGACCGCTGCTGGTATCATGGTTCTTCAGGACAGAGATTCACTGAGCATAAAAGACACAGTCTTTGGTCCCGGTGGCATACTCGATGACCCTTTCTTCAACGAACTTGTCAAGTGTGACAGAAATTACACAAAGATTACGGTAGAGCACCTGCTGCGACATCAGGCAGGTTTCAGAAGAGACCCTCTGTTCTCATCGGTTGACGTGAAGAATCAGCTTTGTCTGGACCACGCACCGACCAAGGAAGACCACTACGGACTTGTGCTAAGCAGAAGACTCAGATGGGTACCCGGAACAAGTCAGAAATACTCGAACTTCAGCTACCTTCTGCTCTCTGAAATCATAGAAAAGGTATCTGGAATGCCATATGAAGAGTTCATGAAGAAGGAAGTACTGGAACCTGCCGGATGCTTCGACATGCATATAGGTGGTACATATTACGGTGACAAGAGACCTAATGAGGTCAGGTACTATACCCATGAAGGAGACGGCAAATATGTAGAGGAGTATACAGGCAGCGGCCGCATGGTTGAACGCTGCTACGGTGGAACTAATCTCCCGCTCCTTTCTGGAGCCGGAGCATGGTGCGCCTCCCCGGCAGAAATATCCCGCTTCGTTGCAAGCATAGACGGCGATCCTGGCGTGGAGGACATAATCTCTCACGAGAGTTTCCTTCAGATGATCGAATATTTCGACCAGAACACGTTCTCATTGGGATGGAATGACACAGATCCGGCAAAGGGATGGAACAGAACAGGAACACTTGCAGGCACAAGCGCCCTGGTCAGATACTATCCGGACGGAGAATGCTGGATCATGATCACCAACACCAGTACATATAGAGGACCCCGGTTCCCTAAGTATACCGAAGCCCTCTTCAAAGAATGCAGATCACTATACAGTGACAAGATGCCAAAAAGAAACCTGTTCGAATAACTTGAACAGGTTTCTTTTATAATATTAATAGTTCTTTACTTCAAACTCACCGGCAAGGATTCCGTATCCGTTCTCAGCAAGTGACTCGAGCTCATTCTCTCCTGGATAAACCTCCACAGGAGCGATGAACTGTACCATCTCTGTGATAGGTCGGGTGATAGGCTTGCCATAAGCGATACCTCCGGTAAGGATGATCGCATCGACCTTTCCACCGACAACTGTTGCCATTGCACCGATATATTTGGCAACTGAGATACAGAATGCATTAAGGAACTCTACAAATGCAGGTTCTCCTGCTACTGCCCTGTTTTCCACCTCACGGAAATCATTGGTTCCAAGGTGACCTACTGCTCCGCCCTTTCCGACAAGCATCTTCTTGATCTCAGCCTTGCTGTACTGACCGCTGAAGCAAAGATCAACGAGCGGGAAAGCTGGCACTGAACCGGCGCGCTCCGGGCTCATAGGGCCATCTCCACCGAGAGCATCATTCACATCGATCACAAGACCGTTCCTGTGAAGAGACACAGAAGTACCGCCACCCATATGAGCAACGATGACAGTCACATCCTTGTTAGACTTTCCTACGCTGCGGGCATAACGACGCACCATAGCACGTGAGTTGAGCGTGTGGAAAGCAGGTCTGCGCTGGAATGCAGGATGTCCTGAGAGTTTCAGTTCAGGAAGCATGTCATCAGAAGTAGGAGCATCAGCGATATATGCCTTGCAGTTACCCTCCTGACCCTTTGCAGCACGCATTCCGTTGATTTCAGCAGCAAGATCATCTGCGATAAGGGCGCTGAGGTTGCATGCATGGACACCGTCCTTGCCCTCGACAAGAGCGTCGCGCATCTTCTGAGTGACCTCATAGACACCTGTCTGGATCGGAGTGATCAGGCCTCCGCGAGCCATGATGAGGTCAATGGAGTCAAGCTCGACGCCATTCTCCGAAAGGAAGTTCACGATGGCATCACGGCGCATACCGCCCTGCTGCATCACTGATTCATACTTTGCGATTTCTTCTGCAGAATGGCTGAGGTTTGTCTCGAACTTCTGCTGGCCGTCCTCGTAGAAACCTATTTTGGTCGAGGTCGAACCTGGGTTGATTATAAGTACTTTACCTTTCATGGCATTATTAGAACATTGCTGCAATAGCGATTGAGTTCAACTTCGTATCGATGCTGTCCGCACGGCTGGAGAGGACACATGGAACCTTTGCTCCTACAAGGAGACCTGCCTGTCTAACGCCAGGAACCAGCTTCGAGTTTGCCTTGTAGAATACGTTTCCTGACTCGATGTTAGGGAAGAGGATGCAGTCTGCATCTCCTGCAACAGGGCTGACAAGTCCCTTGATCTGAACCGACTCCATGTCGATTGCCACATCAAGAGCAAGAGGGCCGTCTGCGATGCATCCCTTGATCTGTCCGCGTTCAACCATCTTGGAAAGCATAGCAGCCTCGACTGACGCCGGCTGGCTTGGAAGAACCTGCTCTGTCGCAGCTAGGATAGCCACCTTTGGAGTCTGCACTCCTACAGCCTTGGCTGTCTTCACAAGCCACTCCATGATTGTCTGCTTCTGCTTGAAGTCAGGTGCAGGGATAACCGCAACGTCACCGACAAAAAGAAGCTTATGGTATGAAGGAATCTCAAGAGCTGTACAGTGGGTCAGCGTACCCTTAGGAGGAAGGAGGCCCTTCTCCTTATTAAGGATGGCACGGAGGAACTTGTCTGTCGAGCAGAGTCCCTTCATAAGGAAGTCACCCTCACCGTCATTGATCATCTGGACGGCCTGAGCGACTGACTTCAGTTCATCAGGATTGTGTACGATGGTAAATACCGAAATGTCCACTCCTTCCTCGGCACATGCCTTGGCAATGAGGTCCTGATCACCTACAAGTGTCACATCAGCCAGGCCAAGCGCAATCGCCTTGCCTGCAGCGGCAACAGTATGGGTATCCACTCCCCATGCTGCCACCATTCTCTTCCTGCTGCCTCTGCCCTTGAGCTCGGCATAGATCTGTTCGAATTTTGTAAACATATTCATATAAAATATATCCCCGGCACACGACCAGGGATGTTGATTAATCTTCGTTCTGAACGATATTCATAGTGTCGCGAGCAATCATCAACTCCTCATTTGTAGTGATGAGGGCAACCTTGACCTTAGAATCAGGGAGGGTGATGATCGTATCTACTCCTCTTACAACATTTGCGTCATAGTCGAACTTGACACCGAGATAAGTGAGATTCTCACATACTCTGCGGCGGAGACGGCTGTTGTTCTCTCCGATACCGCCTGTGAAGACGATGAGGTCGACACCATTCATCGCAGCAGCATATGCTCCGATGTACTTTGTGATCTCATAAGTAAGCTTCTTGAGAACGAGCTTTGCCTTTGGATCGCCCTCGTTTGCCGCATTGTCAAGGTCACGTGCGTCAGATGAAACGCATGAGAGACCGAGGAAACCAGACTTCTTGTTCAGCACCTTACTCATCTCAGCGGCTGAAAGACCCTCCTTCTCCTGAATATATGTCACGACCTCAGGGTCAACGCTACCGCTTCGTGTTCCCATGATGAGACCCTCGAGCGGAGTGAATCCCATGGTTGTATCGATTGACTTTCCGTTCACTACAGCTGCGATAGAGCTTCCGTTACCGAGATGGCAGGTAATTACCTTTGAGTTCTCCGGATCAAGTCCTGCGAACTTTGCTCCCTTTGCAGATACATACTTGTGGCTTGTGCCGTGGAAACCATAGCGACGGATGCCATATTTCTCATAATACTCGTATGGAAGACCATACATGTAAGCGTATGCAGGCATTGTCTGGTGGAAGGCTGTATCGAATACGCCTACCTGAGGTACTTCAGGAAGGACCTCAGACACAGCTCTGATTCCGAGAATGTTGGCAGGGTTGTGCAGAGGTGCGAACACCGAGCACTTCTCGAGCTGGGCAATCACCTCGTCGGTGATGAGCTGGCTGCATACGAACTCCTCAGCACCATGAACCACTCTATGGCCTACAGCCTCGATATCTTCGAGTGTTTCAAGCACGCCATACTCCTTGTCGAGGAGAGCCTCAAGGACAGCCTTGATACCTACTGTATGGTTCTCGATCGGCATTTCCCTCACGAGATTCTCCTTACCTGTAGCCTGATGCTTAAGGCAACCTGTTTCCATTCCGATCCTCTCCACAAGACCTTTTGCAAGAAGATCGTAAACCTCTTCGTTCTTCATGTCAAGAAGCTGATACTTCAGAGAAGAACTTCCGCAATTGAGTACTAAAATAATCATGTCGTTATATTTTGTTTCTGTTTTTACGTATTCCGCCGGAATTTCACAGAAATTCAAGCACATCTCTGCAAAGTTATGAAAATATTCGCTACTTTAGCAAAAATACGTAAGGAAATGAAAGCGGAGAGAGAGATTGCAGGAATCGTATTGCCATTTGTATTCGGAACGGCAGTGGTCACGTACATAGGAGGCGCATCAGCAGCAACATCTGCTCCGGCATTGTTTTCCATTACGCTCATTCTTCTTGGAATTCTACTATACACCCGTAATCTGCATAGCGGACACGCTCTCGTATGGACCGCTATAATTATCTGCATGACGACATGCGGAGGGCTTGCAGCGTCGACAGACTTCGTGCTGTCGGCAAGCAGGCATCGGGAAGCGTCATGGATTGTTTCAGCAGCAATGAATTTCGGGAAAAGAATGCAGGAGTCGATAGAGGCTGTCCCTTTTAGGAACGAATCAACAAACCTGATAATAAAGGCATTGCTCACAGGTGAAAGAAGTGGAATTCCAGACAGCATAACCAGCGTCTTCAGAGGTAGCGGAGCCTCACATATACTTGCCCTTTCCGGTCTTCACCTCGGCATCATCTACACCATAGTGCGGTTTATGACACGCTGCCTTGGGAACACTCGGAAAGCGAAGTCAGTAAGGTCGGTCATTCTGGTGAGCACATGCGGGTTCTATACTCTTGCCACTGGAGCAGGAGCATCGATCGTAAGAGCATTCATATTCATACTGATAGGAGAATACGCCAGACTGAGTGGCCGCCCGGGCGGACTTCGTAAAACAATGATGGCCTCCATGCTGTTACATCTTGCCGTCGCACCATCATCCATTAAAGAAGTCGGATTCCAACTCTCGTATGCCGCCATAGCCGGCATCGCTTATATTTTCCCGTGGATGCAAGGCTTCTGGCCAGGCGACAGGCATGAAGATACCGCACTTACAAGATGCGCCAGATGGATATGGGACTCTGCCGCTATGTCCATATCATGTCAGATAACGACCGGGCCTTTGGCCTACTTATACTTCGGAACATTCCCGACACAGTTCATTATGACCAACCTGATCGCACTGCCGCTGACCGGAATCATAATTCCGATGGCACTGTTTACTCTTGCTGCGTGCAGCATGGGGTGGAACATCGATTTCCTGATCAAAGGTACAGAATGGATGGTTACATTGCTTTGCGAGGCCCTAGACCTGCTGAGCACCATGTAACAAACTCTCCCCCGTCATCATAGATAAGACATCCTTCAATGTCATCCCTTGACTCAATGAAGGCCTTTGCCTGTTCGAGACCTATCACCATGCAATAGGTCGCATACGCATCAGCAATCATTGCATCGGGAGCTATAATCGTAGCACTGAGCAGATTATGAGTCACCGGATAACCTGTACGAGGATCTATTGTATGAGCATATTTCTTTCCCTCATTGACGTAAAATTTCCTATAATTTCCGGAAGTAACGACTCCATGAGGTCCATCCGGAACTGAAAACACACCCTGGAGCTGCGCTCCGAGTTCATTATTTCCGTCCTCAGGTCTATCGATTCCGATAGTCCATGCGACTCCTGAAGGATTCTTTCCGTCGCAGAAGATCTCGCCGATGTTCACCATCATATCCTTGACTCCGATGGAATAAAGATATCTTGCAACAAGATCACAGCTATATCCCTGGGCGATGGCATTGTAATTCAGTTGAGGAGAAGCATGACCTTGGGGGTGGAGATAAAGAGAGGTGGGTTCCAGCTCCTTGCCAATAAGATCAGTTATCGATTCGCGACAAAGTCCCATTCCACAAAGGCTACTGACCGAATCAACCTGCTGCTGCGATGGCAGCGAACCGCTCTTGAAGCCAAATCCCCATAGGTCGTACAGAGGCGAAAAGCTCACATCCACAGCCCCCTCTGTATCTTTCCATACTTCATGACCCATGGAATATATCTCTGCAAACATCTCATCGACCACAACTTTTTCTCCGGCATTGAAACGACTCAGAACGGAGTTCTTATTATAACCGGACAAGGTAAAATCTATCTTTTTCAGGATATTTTCTACAGAATCCCTTATCTCGACCGGAGTCTTGTCAACACCTTCCATATTGAACGTTACGGAATAGGTTCCGCCCTGGGCGTAGCCCTCTACCTTGACATATCCGCCGCGCTTTGCGCATGAAATCGAAAGCAGAGCGATGACTACCAATGAGAATATGCTGATCTTATGTTTCATTATCCTGTGTCTATATAGTTCAGGCAAAGTATTTGCTTATCAAATATAATTGCACAAAGTTAGCGGTTTTTACTATATTTGCAGAATTATTCGATTAAATGAAACCAGAAATGAGTCATCGCAAACTGAACATTCTCATATTCGCAATAGCTGCGTCTGTCTGCATCGTATCATGCAAGAAGGATGACGAGACAAAGGTAACCCCAACTCTTTCAGGCGCACTTTCATTCAGCGTTCCGGAATATGTCTTTCCTAATACGACCTTGACCATGACTCCTTCGGGTGTGACACATCCGAAAGACGAAGGACTAGGATATTACTGGAAGGTAACTCCTACCATGACAAAGACAGACACCACCAGATACCAGAACGGATTGGACAAGAACGGAAAACCGTCTGACGGATCCTTCACATTCACATTTCCTGACACGCTCCAGACATACAAAGTCAGCGGCTATGCCTTTGCCCAAGGATATTCATACACATCAAAGTCCGTTGAATGCACAGTGGTCGAAGGCGGAATCGACAGATCGATTACGAATCTCGGCATCGCTGACAAGCCATCCATAACAGTAGACGGGATAGTTTACCCATATGTTACTATCGCCGGACTTGACTGGCTCTGCAGAAACATCGCAGACAACAGTGCCGGTGCGCCATATAAGAACAGCGATGTGATGAGCGATGTATTCGGAAGATATTATTCATTCGAAGAGGCGCAGACAATCTGTCCAGAGGGATGGAGACTGCCTACAAACGCAGAATGGGAGTCGGCTGCCAAGGCCTATGACAACAAGATGGCAGCACTGATGGGCAACGCATATTTCAACGGTGACCTCATGTGGGAATACTGGCCTGCAGTGGGAGACATCACAAATGAATCTGGCATGTCTATGATTCCAGCCGGATACGCAATGCTCAGCGGTAAAGACGCAGACGGACACTATACCAGCGCTCAGTTCAATGGATTCAACGAGTATGCAGCATTCTGGACAGCTGACACCGTTGAAGGAGAGGAAGGCATGGCATACTACAGATATATATACTGCGAGGAGCCGGTGTTCCAGTTAGGCAAGGTTGATACGAGAACATTCGGAGCATCGGTCCGTTGCGTAAGATAACGGCTAGAGTTCAGTAATAATCCAGTCAGAACCGAAAGAGACCTGGGGACGGAAAGCGTTCTCAGGTTTTATTTTTGACTTTGTCGCGGATAATATCTTCAGATCGACCTTCAGACCATCCTGCATGACAAAAGATGCAGATATCGGATTTCCAGCCGCATCAAACACGATGTCAGCAGATGTCGGATCAAGAAATGCGTTGACTCCTGCATTCCCTACCTGCTCGACATAGACCTCCTTCAAGGATGGATCCACAGTCCAGACCTTTGTACCGTCACAATACACCTCGATACCGTTACCACGCATCATGTAGGCATTTCCCTGCAGCATGACTTCTGCCTCTCCCTGAACACGGGTCTGGGAGACATACATGCTATAAGTACACACAAGGGTAAGGCAGGAATCAGAAATCGCAGCACGCAGCCTTTCCAAGGCTGCATGCTGCGTCTGCTGGGCCGCTGCCGATGCCGCAAGAAGCATTGCAGCTATGACTGTTAATATTCTTCTCATTCTTATCTGTTCAGGTAAGGAGCTATAATCTCATCCAGCTCGTCAAGAGTAGAGACAAGTACCTGTCGTGGTTTCGAGCCTTCCTGCGGCCCTACTATGCCCGCCTGCTCGAGCTGATCCATAACCCTTCCCGCTCTTGCATAACCCATGCCGAGCTTGCGTTGAAGATCGGATGTAGAACCCTTCTGAGACATGACAACAGTACGAGCCGCCTCTTCAAACTCAGAATCAAGAGTCTGGATGTCAAGGCTTCCGCCTGCAGGACTTCCGTCAGGAGACTCCGGCATAGGAAGGTAGAACGGAGTATTATAGCACTGACCGAACTTTGTCTGGCTTCCGATGAACTTTGTCACGCGGTTGATCTCTTCCATGCTTATATATGCACACTGGATACGTTCCATCTTGACTCCGGCATAGTACAGCATGTCTCCCTTACCGATGAGGTTCTCGGCACCGACCGAGTCAAGGATAGTTCTTGAATCCACACCTGAAAGCACTCGGAAGGCTATTCGTGTCGGGAAGTTCGCTTTGATAAGACCTGTGATCACATTAACCGAAGGTCGTTGGGTCGCTATGATGACATGGATACCGGCAGCCCTACCCTTCTGCGCAAGACGGATGATTGCAGCCTCAATGCTCTTGGCCGACTTCTTATCCTCCGGAGATGATCCTCCTGCCATGATAAGGTCTGCATACTCGTCCACAACGACTACCAGATACGGAAGATATCTGTGTCCCTCAGTAGGAAGAAGATAACGGTCCTTATACTTTTCATTATAAAGCTTGAAGTCATTTACACCTCCCTTAGCGAGAAGCTCATATCTCTCATCCATCTCAATACAGAGAGAGCTGAGCACCTGTTCTGCATCCTTAGCCTTCTTGACGATTGCCTTTCGTTTCTCTTCTTCCTCGTCCGCTGCGGTAGGCAGTACCGCAAGATAATGCTTCAAAAGAGGATTGTAAGGTGTAAATTCCACCGTCTTAGGATCGATGAACACGAACTTGAGCTCGGAAGGATGCTTCGAATAGAGAAGCGATGAAATAATCACATTAAGACCCACTGACTTTCCCTGCTTTGTCGCACCTGCCACAAGGAGGTGCGGAGCATCAGTGAGGTCAAAAGTCTTTACCTTCTGCGCAAGAGTAGAATAACCTATGGCGATCGGGAGTTCTGCCTTGCTGTTTCTGAATGAATCGTCATTCAGCATCGACTTCAGAGGAACAATCGAAGGAGTGCTGTTCGGAACCTCAATTCCAACGCATCCCGGAAGCGTCACAACTCGCACTCCGCCCACTTCAAGAGCCATAGCGATCTCTCTGTGGACACTTTCAATCGAGGCCACCTTCATTCCCGGAGCAAGAACAATCTTATACAAGGTCACAGTCGGGCCGACAACGGCAGTAACTTTTTCCACCTCGATCTTATAGTTCTTGAGGGTCGTACGGATCACCATATTGTTCTTGTCAAGTTCCGCCTGACTGACAACATGCTGCTGCCCGGTATAATCATGAAGAAGATCCAGCGAAGGGAAATCATATCTGCTGAGCTCATCACGGTTATCGATCCTCGGAAGATCCTCGACAACGGGTACTACAACTTCACCCCTTATCACTTCCATATCATCAGCTGGATCAGCTGGGGCAACCTGATCATTGGAGACAACAGGTTCCACGTCTGCTTCCAGTTCTTCCTCTTCCAATTCCTCGTCAAGAACATCATCTTCATCCGGAACCTCTTCCTCCTCTGACTCAGGTTCTTCATCTTCAGACTGGATTTCCTCCTCCGTATCATCATCTTCGGCCCCTTCCTCCTCAACAGGAACAGCCGCATCAGCAACAGGTTCCTCTACACGGTTTCTATCACCAGACAATGCAAACCATCGTGCAAACCTGCCGCTGGCAAAGAGCATCCAAACAACAGCCAGAGCAACCACGATAAGCCATGGAAGGACAGGGCCCAGAAGGTTTTCCAAAGAATCAGTAACAGCACGTCCTGCGTCACCGCCCAATCCACCATCAAAGACTCTCACTGAACCAAACAGCGAGAGAGCCATCGAAAGCACAAATGCTCCGCTGACAGACAGAAATGTCAGTCGCATCAGTCCTATATGTCTTTGCCAAAAGAACAATCTATACGCCAGAGCAGCCATCAGGAACACAAAAACGAAACTGGCGAGTCCAAGCATATCAGAGATGAGAAAATGGCTCCACAGATATCCGAGCTTACCTCCCATATTGCTGACATCCACATCTCGACTCAGTCTCTCAGCGTTCATAAGAAGGTCCATGTCAACTGACCATGTGAAAACATATGAAAACATCGACACAAATGTGAACAATGCAATCAGAAGAACAAGTCCTCCCGCACACTTCACAAGTATTGACTTGAGCTCAGGATCCATATCCCTGAAAAACGTGAACATGCTTTTCCAGGACTTAGCGTTTGATTTATTTTTCTTTGTTTTCCTATTCTGCGCCATATTACTTGTTGTGCTTCCTTGATTTCTGATTTCCCTTCTGCCACTTTCCCTGTTTCTGCTGCTGGACGCCAGGACGTGAATATGACGCACCTGTATCAAGCCTTGACAATTGCACTCCCTCAGGAATCCTTATCTTATAATCCGAAAGTCTTTCTATATCCTGAAATATGGTTGCATCCGATACAGAGTCCTTGTTCCAGATCAAGTACTGCTGCCTCATATAAGTAGCAAGGGTGCGGATCATGGTTGTCTTCTGGTCCCCGTCCTGCATTCCTGCGATCAATGCTATGAAGTTCTCTATATTTCTGCCATAATGCGTTGCCTTGACAGGTCGGTCTGGCATCGGAACCATCATTGGCTTTTCATGAAGACGCTCAGGAGCCGGTACAGGATACGGCGAATCCACATCCAGATCAAATCCCGATATGATGTGAAGATGATCCCAGAGCTTCTGCTCATAGTTATCCTGAAGATGGACTGCCGGGTTAATGATCTCCATCACCTTGACGATGGCACGCGCCTGCTCATTACGTCTGTCGCGATCTTCAATGGTCTTCAGATAGTCCACCATCTTCTGGACATTACGTCCATATTCCGGTATATATAGCTTTACACGCTCCGTATTATACAGAAGCTTGCATGTATCTATTTCATTTGTCTCCATATCTTTCCGATGTTAATATTATAACTTGCAAATATACAAATTTATATTCAGATAACCTTGTACATGCCGGTCTGAACATACCACAGAACTGCGGTAACGTCTGCATATCCCATCCGTCGGAAGATTGCAGAGTACATCTTCATCTGCCTCTCATATTCAGTATGATGCTGACCGAACTTGTAATCTATTACCAGAACCTTTCCGTTCTCAATCACCACTCTATCAGGTCTATAGACCTGTCCGTCAAGGTCAACGATATCAGTTTCCACCATTACCATGGAAGGATCATCCGGAAACCACCCTAATTTCTTCGCCTCTGAAAGCCTGGCACTCAGAAGTTCCTTTGCCTGTTGAGCCTGCTCCATGGTAAGGTCGCCGCTAGCGTAAGCGCCATCCAGAGCACTGTCCAGGTCTTCCGGGATGACAACATGCGCAAGCACGTCATGCAGCACCACTCCCTTGATGCGCCTTGAAGCCTCAACGCCTGTCAGACCATCCTCAGAAAAGAAGTCAACGGCATCTGCTGAAAATTTGAGACGAAGCCCCGGATTAAGCTCATATGAAGGATACCATCCGTCATCACCGGCAGAATACGGCATATTTCCGACAACATCGGTCTTCCTCATTGCTCCGAAGTCGACAATGTCGCCTACGTCAAACCGGACAGAAGTCTCTCCCTTGGTAATTTGTACATCCAGCAGTTTTCCTGAAGCAGTAAGAAACCAGTAGAGTATCTGCGAGAAATCTGAAAATGCAGGCATCCAGTCCTCCGCCATGTGGTTCTTCAGGTTATCAAGACACTTCACAGAAGGAGCAGCAGCTATTATATGCATGCCCAGCACAGCACGGGTCATGGCGACATATATGGTGTTTATATTATCAACCTGCTGAAGAAGATTCTCTCTCCTGTAATGCTCCGCAAACAATGTCGATTCGGTAGAACGGGAAAGGGTGACATCATATACACCCTCAGCAACGCCTTCCAGCGGCGTCCCGCTCAATTCAGGCGCACACCACCTGCTGTCTGACTTGAACAAGCCTATATTTTCAGCAAACGGTATTATTACATAGGGGAAATCCAGTCCCTTGGACTTATGGATCGTCATTACACGGACACTTTGTCCCGATGCAGGAGAACTTATGGACGGATCTTCACCTTCCCAATACTTCAGAAATCCGCGCAAACTGTTGCCATTCGATGCCACATATTCATGAAGATGGTCCATAAACGACTGGACATGAAGAATTTCGCCATTGATAACCCCATCAGAATCACTTTTCTTGAGTTCCCTTATCAGGGACTCAGCCATATCCACCAGAGAAGTGCCTCCTCCCGGAACCGTCACATCCAAAGACTCGGCAAGATAGCCATTAATAGTGTCCGACGGATTTTCTGCAAGAGACATCAATGACACCAGACGCCTGACGGTAACAGACCGCTTCACTTTAAGTGAATCATCCGTTATCACAGTTATACCGTTGTCTATAAGATAGGATGCAACACTCTGGCCTATCGCATTGCTTCTCACAAGTACAGCGATTTCCGACAGGTGTGCCCCTGAAGACTGCACCTCCTTTATACTGTCCAGAACTTTTGCAAGTTCATCATCCTTGGTACAGAATGTAACGCTGACACTTCCCGACACCTTACCTTTCTTGGCAACCTTCTGCTCCACATCGGCATATATTCCAGACATATACTTATCTCCGCCATTCATCTTATCCAGAATTCCGGCAGCTGCTGAAAAGTAAGCATTATTGAATTCGACAATATTCGAAAGGCTTCTGTAATTTGTTTCAAGAATTTCCTCTTTGAAACCAGGGAACTCATCAGGAACCGTACTGTCAAGAAGTTTCCAGTCGGACCCCCTCCATCTGTATATGCTCTGCTTCACATCGCCAACGATCAGATTCTCTTTTCCCTGCGCATGGCTGTTATGCAGAAGAGGACTGAAGTTACTCCACTGGACCGACGAGGTATCCTGAAACTCGTCAAGAAGAAAATGGTCAAAACGCACACCTATCTTCTCATAGATGAACGGAGCATCAGAACCGTCGATAATACCTTTAAGAATTGTGTTCGAATCATCTATACACAATACGTTCTTCTCCTTCATCAGTTTATGGAATGCATCGGAAAGTTCTCTTGCCACTCCAAGGCCGTAGATCTGTTCATCCAATATGCAGGCTGTGGAATAGACAGGATATTCCTTAGTCCACAGGTCACAGAAGTCCTTCATTGGAGATTCAAGGGCAGGACACAGCTTATGGAGAAACGACTTCGCCTTTGATCCGGCAAACCATTTGTCACTATACGGAGCCCGGCTCATGAATGCAGCGGTAGGAGGCGCCAATACATCACGCTCCGACAATGACGCATATACAGCAAGTGCCCTCATGAATCCTCTGTAACTTTCCTTCGGATCCACCTGAGCCTCCTTCAATATCTCCACTGCCACGGCAGCTGTTTCCTTGACACGGGTTCTGAAATCTGCAATGATTTCCCTGCACCTGCCTCTGATGGAGGCAAGCGACTCCGGTGAACAGGCCACCTGCTCATTGATTCCGGCCCTGTCAAGTTCTTCCTGCCGCTGAGAAGACCGAAGTCTGAGAGCCATACCTAAGAGATTGGCATCGGTACTATATCGTCCTCCCTGCTTTATCTGCTCCAAAACGTTGTCAGTAAGCCAAGAAAGCAGACCCACATCATCCTGAGTAAGAGAATCCAGGACACGGTCTACACTCTCAGCTACAAGAGAGTCCTTATCCAGTTCCACCTGATACGATGCGAACTGTCCGATCTCACGGGAGAAGGCTTTCAGGGTCTGTTGGAAGAACCTGTCTATAGTGCTGACAGCGAAGGCGCTGTAGTCATGGAGAATATCCCTCAGGACTGCTGCTGAGCGGCTGCTCAACGCTGAATCATCAGGAAACACAGACGGGACGAATGCATCGTGATAGTCAGAACTCGAGGGAGATGTCGCCAGTACATGCAGTTCCTTGAGGATACGGCTTTTCATCTCTTCCGTAGCCTTATTGGTAAATGTGACTGCCAGAATATGCCGATATGCATACCGGTCTTCATTCTTCAAAAGAAGAGTTATATAAGTCTTTGCAAGGTTATAGGTCTTACCCGAACCTGCAGATGCCTTCATGATCCTTATCATAATCTATCTTCCGCAAATCGTCTTGAAATCACAATATCCACATACATGTTCGTCCTCTGTCCTTCTGAAGCCGACCTCGGGATCGCACATCTCATCCAGCAGATTGGAGAGATTTCCGGACACCGCGTCAAAGAAAGTCATGTTCAAAGGCACTGCCTCCGGAAGCTCCCCAAAAAGCCTGGACGTAGAATACACACAATTATAGAGTTTTCTGCCCTTGACCTCGTACCTGTCCTTGACGAGCAGGTCGTATATAAAGAACTGAAGCGCAATCTTAGGTCTATCCTTGACATCCGGGGTAAAAATCTTCTGAGCTATGGCTTCAGCATTGCCGTCATCAATAAATATGTCATCATCAAGGACTCGGCCGGTCTTGTAGTCTACAACCCTGACCTCGTCCGGGCTGAATGCGTCCAACCTGTCGATGAAACCCTTGAAACCGAATCCATGGAATGTTCCGCCAACCCTAAGTTCACGTCCGATAATCTCGAAAGAGTCTCTGCCACTGTCCCTGAGAATCTGCAGATCACTATTGAGAGTCTTGATAACGTAACAGACAATCACATCGGTAACAACGAGGTTTCGTCCACTTACCTCTACCAGATTCAGCTGATGCTCAATCAGCGAACGCACCTTGGTCCGAATCACATCCTCCCGATCAAGCCAACTTTGTATATAACTCCTGGTTATATATCTCAAAGGCGTGATAGACCTTCCTGCACCAGGAGTATCGAAGAAAAAGTCCGGGGACATCGCAGCTTCCGAAGTATAAAGCGAACGCATGACCTCATGAAAAATAGTGCCGAACATGCCTGCATCCAGACTCTCAGACACCTCATCCTCTTTTGCCAGTCCTTTAAGTACAGCATAATAGAACTTTGCAGGACATGCCAGATAATTCTGGACAGCTGTCGCCGAAAGGACGGTTTCCCTGATTCGTCTTACATCATCTTCCGTTTTTCCTATATCAGGAAGCTGAGCTGTCTTCATGCTGTCCATCTGTACAGTGAATCTGTTCAACGGAAGCCCGAAATGATACTCCAACTGCTTTATATAGCGGCTCTCCTCACCGGACTTCAGCCCTTCTGTACGCGAGTCAACCAGCATCCAGACGTTTTCTGCACGAGAAATCATTCTATAGAAATAATATGCCCAAATGGCATCCTGAAGCTCATATGTAGGCAAGCCGAATCCCTTTCGCAGCTCGGGCGGAACGAACGACGAGCTCACGCTCCTGTGCGGAAATATACCTTCGTTAGAAGACATTATTATAAGGTTACTGAAATCCAAAGCTCTGGTCTCCAGTGGTCCCATTATCTGAAGTCCCTTTAAAGGCTCTCCTTTGAAAGGAACCGATGACATGCCCAGCAGCTGACTCAGCAGTCTGACATAGGTCAACGGTAGAATCTCCATATCCATCAGACTATCCCGCAACATGTTTATACCCTTATAATATTCCTTGGCGTATTCAAGTTCCAGAATCAGCTGATGATCTGACACGGCAGAAGACACTACGGCTGTCAGCACCCCCTGCTGATACTCGGCAAATGCAGCTATCTGCGCCTTATCCTTTGATTTCGGATCAGAGATGACAGGTCTGAAAAGAGCATCAAGGAGAGGTGTTCCACCAAGATCTTCCTGAGGGATATAATACTTGGCAGATGACTTTATATCTTGAACGATCTCCTTCGTCCTGTCGTCAGAAGCATTTCTGAACAAAGGATTCGAGAACAGGTCCCACACCTGCTTGTGATAAAAATGCCAGCTGTTCCTCCGGAAAACCAGATGCAGCTGCATGGCCGATACAGTCTCCATCAAAGAATACAGAATGCTTCCTTTCATAGGAAGTCCCATGGTCACATTGACCGCATCCACCTGCGGAGGGATGGAATTCAGTACCGGAACCAGAAGATTCTCGTCTGGCAGGACAATGGCGCAATCGCCGTAATCCTGGACCGAAGCCAGGATGTCCGGAATCCTTTTCGCCTGACCTACGGAGGATGGAACACTTACTACATTGACTACTGGTACGCATGCCAGGTCCTGATCCCACATTGTCACTTGGGGAAATTCCTTGATATTTTCACTCATGAAGAGAGAGGAACGGTTCTGCGGATCCTGTATCATCGCTCCACAATAGTCCCAACAGAACTCCGCCCTTGAAGCTTCCTTCAGCTTTTGCAGAAGTTTCTTCTCACACTCGTTAAGAGTGTTGAGACCGACAAAAACGAAGATATCATCCTCATTAAAGCCTGTCTTGAACACATCCCCGACAGCCTCTGTCTTCAATCTCTCTGCAACTCCCCTGTAGACCATACCCTCATATGCAAGGCCTTCATGCTTCAACAGAGCATTATACTTACAATAGAGCGGATAAAGCAGATTCCATATCTGTAGGAAGCGTTCCTTGACTGCCGGATTATCAGAATCAAGATCAACGGTAAGCTTTCCCGAAAGGTCACTGAAATGACTCACAAATCCCTCAATCGCCTTCCTCTGCGCCTCCGTAAGGTATGAATAATCGTCCTGCAGGTGCTTAAGGTCAGCGACATTGGCAAAAAGTTGTTTAGGATCCGCCAGATATTTATCTACATCATTGAAGTCTCCCAGAATGACATCTCCCCAGAAGATGAATTCATCCAAAGGCTCTGCCTTGGTATTGAGTTCTGCATAACACCTATACAGATAAAGAAGAAGACGCACCTTGTCAGCCGGAGCCGCACCGCTGACCTCATAGAAGAAGTCATTTATAGTCAGCATGCGTGGCATGACCAGAGGAAAAGCTCCGGTATCAGCAGCCAAAGCCTCAGCCAGATGCTTCCTGAAGAACACCATCGAGCGTCTGTTCGGGAAGATGAAGCAGCGGGAGCCGATCTTTCCCGAATCATAATAATATCTTGCAACCTGTTTAAGGAACGGAACCATATTTATTTTAAATTTGTATGCAAATCTACACGTTTTAAATGCCAAAGTATGGCACATGATAAATTTACGGATTTTTTCGCAAATTTTCACAAAAAGTGTTGCAGGATTAGAAAATTTACCTACCTTTGCAACAGAAACAATTTAGAATTATTCAAATTTACAATATCAACAATTTTAAAATTTACATTTATGACAAAGAAATTCAGATGCTTGGTTTGCGGTTATATTCATGAAGGTGAAATGGCTCCTGAGGAGTGTCCACTCTGCCACGTAGGTTCGGATCAGTTCGAGGAGATCGTCGAGACAGGTGAGGATCTCGTATGGACAGACGAGCATAAGCTTGGAGTTGCTCAGGGAGTAGATCCAGAGATCCTTAAGGGTCTTCGCGATCACTTTGCAGGCGAGTGTTCAGAGGTAGGAATGTACCTGGCTATGAGCCGTCAGGCTGACAGGGAGGGTTATCCTGAGATCGCAGAGGCATTCAAGAGATATGCATGGGAGGAGGCAGAGCATGCAGCCAAGTTCGCAGAGCTCCTCGGAGAGTGCGTATGGGACACCAAGACTAACGTGGAGAAGAGAATGCTTGCTGAGCAGGGAGCATGCGAGGACAAGATGAGGATCGCAAGACTGGCTAAGCAGCAGAACCTGGATGCTATCCATGACACTGTTCATGAGATGTGCAAGGATGAGGCTCGCCATGGAGCTGGATTCCAGGGACTTTTCAAGAGATATTTCAAGTAGGATATACATAAATTAAAGGGTGTAGAGCCCGGTGGTCCTCCCCACTTCGTGGGTCCCCTCCCTTTTCGGGAGCCAATGCCACCGAGCTCTACACCCTTTAATTATATCGTGCAACTTATTTTTGTTTGCTATTCGTCATCATCTAAGCCGAAAGATGCGGCGAGGGAATTTGCGATGTCGTCGGGGACATCGAAGTCAAGGCTGCTCCAGAGGTCTTCCATCTGGCGGCGGTCTTTTTTAGTTGGACGGCCTGCCCCCCTGTCGCGCTTGAGGAAGAATGTCTCCACAGGTGCGCGGAGCTTTGCAAGCTCTTCCGCCGGGGTCTGGTTCTCTGCATAAAGAGGAACCAGCTTGGCGCCCTGCCTCTTATCGATCAGCTGCAGCACCTTATATGTATATACGACTGCGCCTTTACGGGCAACAATAGTATCGCCTGCCTTAACGGTTTTCGAAGGCTTGGTATCGGCGCCGTTAACGCGCACCTTGCCTCCTTTGCATGCATCTGTCGCCTCGGTCCTTGTCTTATAGACCCTGATCGCCCAGAGATATTTATCTATCCTTACCTCTTCCATGGCTAATTGAAGAAGTTCAGAGGTGACGCGCCGGCAGGGGCAGAAGGTTCATCGGCCTCGTCCTCGATTCCTTCATAGTCTTCACCCTCAAGGAATGCCTCTGTCTCAGGATCGATGTACTGGTCAACCTCCTCTTCCGGACGTGTCACAGCCTCAAGAAGGAGGGTTTCACGGTCACGCGGCACAAGGAAGAAGTCCGGCATGTCGGCAGGGACAAGGATGGTCTCGCCCTTCTTGAACTCGTAGTTCTCCATGCAGGCCTCGCCATTTTCATTTGTCGAAGGCACCTGGATAGATGCCGCACCCTCAAGGCATATGTATACGATGAAGCTCTCGAACTGCTCGGTATAGATATGAAGAGGATCGGTAAGCCTTACCTTAGACACACTGAACTGAGGGCACTCCACAAGGTTCTGGATCATGTGGTCCTCCTCCTGGCTTTCCTCTCCCCAGAGCGGGCCTTTGCGGTAGATGGACGGATCAAAAGCATTGTAATTGATAACGTCAATGGCCTCTTCCACGTGCATCTTGCGCGCAGTTGCAGGATTGAACTCACGGCCCCAGTCATAAAGCCTGAAGGTCATGTCAGACGACTCCTGGATCTCAGCGATAAGGATGCCGCCGTCAGCAGCGTGCACAGTGCCCGGAGTGATGAAGATCACATCGCCCTTCTTAGGGGTGATCACGTTAAGCACCTCATCTACAGTACCGTTCTTGCATCTGTCATAGAACTCCTGAGCAGTGATGTCACGGTTGAATCCGCAATACATCTTTGCCTCAGGCTTAGCGTCCATGATATACCAGATCTCCGCCTTGCCAAGGGAATCATATCTCTCAGCAGCGACCTGGTCATCAGGATGCACCTGCACCGACAGCTTGTCGTTTATGTCAAGGAACTTGATCAGAAGCGGGAACTGGCGTCCGAAATGATTATACACATTCTCGCCGACAATCCTCTCAAGATATGTCTCCATGATCTCGCTGATGGTGTTGCCCGCGAGCCAGCCGTTCTCCACGACAGAGTCCTCTATACCCATGTCAGCAAGCTCCCAGCTTTCTCCGATCAGGACATCCGGTCCAAGGACGGTCTCATTGCCTTCCTCGTCCACTTCAACGAAATGCTTGCCCAGCTCATTGACAAGCGCACTGCCGCCCCAAGGTCTCCTTGACGGAACCGGGATAAACTTCAAAGGGTATAATTTCTTTTCCATAGCCATAAAAATTTAACTGATGCAAAAATACAACAATTAATCACACTCACAAAGCTATCCCGCATATTGATAATGAGAAAATGTTTTGCGAACTTAGCAGTTTTGCGCAAAATCGGAACCTATGACAGACTACAGCACTATCATCGCAGAAAGAGTGGCGGAACTATACGGCTGTCTTGAAGAGACAGTATCCGTTACCGACATGGCCAGGATAAAGGACGCATACGCGCTGGCCCAGGAGGCACACAAGGATCAGTACAGGAAATCCGGACTGCCATATATAATCCACCCTATCGCTGTGGCGCAGATCGTGGCCAAGGAGCTTGAGCTGGGCCCTAACCCTGTCATAGCCGCCCTCCTTCACGACGTGGTGGAGGACACGCAATACACATTGGAAGATGTGCGCGAAAGATATGGTGACGATGTGGCATTCCTGGTAGACATCGTTACAAAGAAGAAAAAGGAGAAATACAGCCATTCCAAGCAGGTGGACAACTTCCGCCAGCTGCTGGAGTCAATGCAGTATGACGTCAGGGCCGTGCTGATCAAGCTGGCAGACCGCCTGCACAACATGCGTACGCTGGAGAGCATGAGGCCAGACAAGCAGATGAAGATTGCCGGAGAGACCGACTACTTCTACGCCCCGCTTGCAAACCGCCTGGGCCTGTATCACGTCAAGTCAGAGCTAGAGACCCTGTCATTCAGGTTCAGATGCCCTAGAGAGTTCTCAGAAATCGACACTCTACTCTCGGCAGAAAAGGAAAGGGACAAGGAATACCTTGAGCAGCTTACCTGCCATATCAACCGAGTGCTTGCTGACGAAGGAATACATGTGCGCACCCAGGTAAGATACCGCATGCCATACAGCATATGGAGGAAGATGCGCACCAAAGGCTGTGACTTTGATCATGTATCTGACAAGCACTACATCAGGATCATATTCCCCGATAACACCGGAATGTCAGAAAAGATCATGAGCCTGAGGATATACTCAGTCCTCACAGACCATTTCAAGGAACGTCCTGGCAGTTTCTCAAACTATATAGACGCCCCTAAGGAAAACGGATATGAGAGCCTGCACATAAAGATCCTCAACAGCCTGGGAACATGGGAGGAGATACATATCGCATCTGAACGCATGGTACGCAAATCCAGATTAGGATGCGCCGCCGAGCAGACCAGCGAGAATCTCCTGATGTGGCTAGAGAACTTCAAGGACGTGCTCAAGAAGGTGGCGGAGGACTCGGCAAGCTCAAACTTCATCGATGAGGTGCGTCTGCTCTTCGAATACAATGACGACATAATGGTGTTCACGCCAAAAGGAGAAAACATCGTTCTGCCTAAAGGCGCAACCGCCCTTGACTATGCCTTCCAGATACATGGCCATATCGGCGAGCATGCGATGTACGCAAGGATCAACGGCAAGCTGTCATCAGTCAAGACAGTGCTGCATCGAGGAGACTGCATCGAGATAGGCCTAGGAAAAGATGTGCAGATCAAGGAGGACTGGATCGGACATATGGTTACATACAAGGCCAAGAAGGCAGTCAAGTCCTATCTTGCAAAGCAGCCTAAGCCCGACTTCACCAGATGCCCTTGCTGCAACCCGCTGCCAGGAGACGAAGTCATCGGATATGGTGAGGATACAAAGCATCTCACGCTCCACAAGAGAGACTGCCACGAGCTTATCAGGCTCGCATCCCAGCACGGAAACCACATCCATGAGGCAGATCTGCATGAAGATCCGGACACGCTTTACCCTGTACGCCTTATAGTCCGTGCCGTAGACAGGTACCACCTGCTGAGCGACCTCATTGACTGCATCACAGAAAAGTTGAAGCTGTCAATGACATCCCTCGGCACTGAAACCGCTGACAACATCGGTACATGCACAATCGACTTCTGCATACATTCAGCAGCCGAACTGAGATTTGCCATTAACAGCATCAAAGAGATTGATGGCGTGGACGAAGTGTCCAGAGCCGGAGTCTGAAAGACTAAAGCGACTTCAGGTGCTCGTAGAATGAGATTCGTCCCTGAGTCAGGATCTTGATTGTCCTAGGAACGAGGTCCACGAGGTTAGGATCCTTATCTACTAACTGTTCCGCAACAACCCAGACCTCATCATCCGTGACAACGGCCTTGATGACCTTCCACTCCTTATTTACTTCGTTAACCGCAACGAGGGCGTCATCCCTGTTGTTGTCATCCACATTAAAGATTCCAGGCAGTGCAATCTTGAGATACTGATCATCGTCATCATCCCAGAAAATAAGGAAGGTAAGATTCTGATATTCAAACACGTAACCAAAATCAGTTTCCTGCGGACGGAGTCCCTCAGATGAGAGGTATGCTCCAACATCTTTTTTTGTAGTTCCCATAGCTTCAGATATTAAAAACCTATTTTTCTTCTTTTACATACTTCGCCAAGCGAGGACTTATTGCACTTGATGGAGTTGATGAGATATTCCTGCCTGATGAGGTCATCAGCAAGGGCAGCCATCATTGCAGCCTCATTGACAATAAAGGCAATATCGGCCGCGGCATAATTTTCAGTCAACTGAGCCAGTTCTTCAGCATTGATATCCTCCGACACCGGACGATTCTTCAGATGCAGAATGAACATGAGCTTTCTAGTTTCAGCATCAGGAGCCGGAATCTCGACATGAAGATCCATACGTCCTTTCCTCAGGACCGCCGAGTCAATCAGTTCTATCCTATTGGTCGTACCTATGACAAATATGCCTTTCTTCGAACAGTTGTTGAGCTGCGCAAGGAACTCGTTGACCTCCTCACCTCTCTGATGGGCATCAGACGAACCACGGGAAGGGACAAACGAATCAAACTCATCGAAACAAAGGATAACCGGCGCCTTCTTCTCCGCGTCCTTGAAGAGACTGGCAATCTTTCCCTGGGTTCCGTGCATATATGTGCTGCCAAGGTCCGAGCCGTTCACCATGGTGAAATTAAAGCCGGCCTCTTCGGCAAATTTTTCGGCAAAATAGGTTTTTCCACAACCTGGAGGGCCATAAAGAACCATTCCGTTTGGCGGGGTAAGCCTATATTTTTCAGCCTTCTCCTTATCCTTAAGCACCCATATCACCCTCTTTGTCAATTCATCCTTAAGAGTCTGCATTCCCGCCACATCAGCAAAGCCACCGCCCTGTTTCTTCTTTATCTGCACTGTGGTTGAGACCGCCTCTTCATGGGTCTGTACCTTTCCCTCCCCAGACGGATCTCCAACAGAATCCTTAGGAACAGAGGTTCCGACCTTTCTGTCTGACAGAAACTCATAGAAATCCTTGACAGAAAGTCTTATATGGTAATCATGTTCAAGGCATCCGACAATCAGGTCTATATCTTTCTTGCTGACACCTTTATCTACAAGAGCTTGTGTATTAAGCGGCTGCTTTCTCGCCGCCCTGACAATCTTCTTCTTTGCCGAATAAGGAATATCTGACGGCACATCGACATCCCATGGCGCCTTGCCCGTCAGCATCATGTATAGCACTGCCGCAGCCGAAAACGAATCACTGGTATTCTCATAACATCCCGAAAAGGTCTCAGGAGCACAGAACTGCATAGTAAGATCGTCGATCGGGAAGGTAGGAGTGCCACCGGTCGTCCTGCTCAAATGTCCAAGATCTATGATACGTGGAGAATATGTTTCAGGTCCGACCTGTTCAAGAAGAATATTGCGAGGTGTTATATCGTTGTGGGTTAGTCCCAAGGATTCATGGATATACACAAGACCGGCAAGAACATTCGTCATTATGGCCTTAGCCTCATCCCACCCATACAGCAGGCCTGAACCTATCTGCTCGGAAAGAAGACTGCCGGTAAAGAAATCGGTAATGAGGTATGCATATTCATTGCCATCCGCAAGAGTCTCCTTACCATCATACAGATATGAAATCACGTTCTCGTGCCTTACCTTTCTTGAATACGCGATCTCCATCACAGTGTCGTCCATCATCATCTGAGATGACACCTTAGACAGGTCATACAGTTTCATGAAACAAGGATTTCCGTCTTTACCGGAAACACGGTACGTGCTGGTACGGTCACCTCCCTTAATCTGATGCTCTACAGAATATGGTCCTACTAAATCGTTTTTCGTCAGTGTTATCATAGCGGTCCTTAATTTCTCCAAAATTAGGAAAAATTTCCGGATGACATGCTATTTTCTATTGAAAAGGCTCTTTACGATTCTCTTTATTTCAGGCAACACCAGAACCAGTGAGGTCACCATAGCTATACGAAGCCAATCTCCTGCTGCAAGAGGTGCGACATCAAAGAACTTTCCCAGATGGTTCACTATGAGATACTGGCCTCCCAATATTACAAGAACAATCATATAGAAGCCCCAGCTGAAGCTGTTCTTTGAGAACAGTGTAAGGAAAAATGAATTTTCCGTTCTGTAGTTCTTGGCGTTGAATATGTTCCAGAACTGGAGCATCACGAAAGTCGTGAAGAACACACCCATCTCATATCGTGTCATTTC
>JAEIGA010003407.1_pt1 | contig 24932 bp, 20 predicted proteins | sample 9270691 | NCBI WGS metagenome assembly JAEIGA01 (sample SAMN17057246, study PRJNA624740) | gut metagenome | biome: biome; isolation source: fecal sample | host: Bos grunniens | place: China: Xizang | collected 2019
GACCTACAAGACTATCACCACCTACAGCGATGGTTCTCAGACTACAGACTACGATAACTCAGAGACTTGGATTTCACTCGCCTTTACGTTGATCGTCATCGTGATGCTCGCAGTATTTATCTGGGTATTCGCAGCAATCAATTACTTGCGTAACTACATTTTCCACATTTAAACACAATACACTGTTGCACCTGTAATAACAGATGTAGCTTGTAGATATTTCGGCGGTGAAAGTCAATTCACCGCCGAAATTGTTTTTTTTAATGTTGTTGCATCTGATTTTGCAATGACCGTTGTGTTGCAATCGTCAAATCCTAAATTCACTTTTGCTGATAGTGGGAGATATTTTTTTGTATCCTAAACAAACAATGTCCTCCGTGAGTGTTGTTCGTTTGGGAAATTCTTTTTAATTTTGTAGTGCTATTCGGATAGAGTAGCAGACATATTGAAAGTGTTTTTCGCAATCCTTGTTAGAAAATGTGGAAGTTTTCAAGGCAGTAGGATGACGAGCAGCACTCATTTCTTGTATAGCTATGTGGCTGTACGCATTTTGCGTATCTATCCCCATACTATCCAAGTGTGGGGCATTGTATTCGTTTATTACTGTCAGGTCTTTCCACAACCTTCTAACAAATAAACGAGAACCAACTCCACACTTTCTGTTTTAATAATAATACGAAGTGCTGTATTGGGAGGTGATGCAGACAAACCGTTAAAATCAAGTTTATGAAGAATTTTAGACCTTTTAGCAGTGCTACAAGACTACTCTTTTGTGCAATATGCTTGGCTCTGCTATCTCCTTCACCCGCATCAGCTCAAAGTGCTGATGACTATCTTAAGCAGGCTAAGAAAGCCGAATTATGGTCCAAAGAGCGGTTTGACCTATATATGAAGGCTGCGGAGCTTGGCAACGCAGAGGCTCAATTCGAGGTTGGATTTCGTTATGCTTCTTCAAATCGTGGTGTGGCTAAAGATTACTATGAGGCATTTAAATGGTTAAAAAAGTCTGCTGACCAGGGATATGCAGAGGCAATATACTACCTCGGAGATGCTTACGAGCATGGCCAAGGAGTGCAGGAAGATGATAAAATGGCAGAAAAATACTATTTAAGCGCTGCATACAAAGGATATGAAGATGCTTATTTTTCGCTTGGATTGCTTTATAAGTATGATTCGAAAAATAAAAACGAGGCTATATATTGGTTTAAGAAGTATGCTGATTACACTTATGCTGAAAGAGGCGAGCCAAGCCCCACTGCATTGGAGAGTCTTCGAGAATTAGGCGTATACTACTTCCCTGAAGGAAAAAGTAGCTACAATACTAATATCGAAAAAAATAACCAAAAGTTAAAAAAAATAACAGATAACATATCATGGGGTATCACAAAAGACGGTACTCTAATTATTGCAGGAACTGGTGAAATGCCTACATTAAAAGAGTATCCATGGGCTAAAAAGAATGAAAAAATCTCAGTCATTCATATTGGAAATGGAATTACTAGTATTAGTGGAAATGCTTTTTATAATTTCAGTGCTCTACGAAAAATAGTCATCCCTAAAAGTCTTAAAAGGATAGAGGAATATGCTTTCTTCTATTTGGAAAATGAACATAGATTAGTATATATTACAGACCTAGAAGCTTGATGCAATATAGATTTTGGGCATATTGGTGGTAATCCCCTATCAAATAATGGGTACTTGTATCTAAATAATAATCTTGTAAGTAATTTAGTTATACCATCTGGAGTAGAAAAAATCAACAAAGATGCTTTTGCGGCGTGTAATAGCATTTCTAGTGTATCAATACCAACAAGTGTTATAGTCATTGGAGAAGGAGCTTTTGGGTATTGTAAAAATTTAAAAAACGTTAATATTTCCAATGGGGTGTTAGCTATTGGACAATGTGCATTTGAGAATAGTGCCATTGAATCTGTCATACTTCCTTCAACACTAGAATCTATTGGTGAATCTGTATTTAGGAACAATAGGATAGCTCAGTTGGAAATACCTGAGGGCATTACCAGCATTGGTAATAATGCCTTTAGCGATAACCAGATAGCAAAACTAACGCTTCCTTCGAGTTTAAAAAATCTCGGTGAATCTGCATTTATGAGCAATAATATAACTCAGTTGGAGATACCTGAGGGCGTTACTAGTATTGGTAATAATGCCTTTAGCGATAACCAAATAGCAAAACTAACGCTTCCTTCAAGCTTGAAAAATCTCGGTGAATCTGCGTTTAGGAACAACAAGCCGTTGTCATCATTGGCAATTGCTAACGGCATTACAAAAATTAGCAAGTATGCTTTCTCTTCTTGTAGCAACCTTTCAAGTGTAAACATTCCAAATAGCGTAACAGTAATAGCGGAGCAAGCATTTTCTCATTGTAATATTTCAAAACTTGTTCTGCCAAATTCAGTTAAAACAATTGAAAAATTGGCATTCTATAACTCATTAAACAGGTATTCTACGTTGAGTATAAACAATAGTGTTCAATCAATAGGAAAAGATGCCTTTGCCAATGAAAATGGTGCGTTTAATGGCACTATCATTAATCTACCATCTTGGCTTACCTTTGAAAAATCTATAATCGTAGGTTTAGCAAAAGAGTCGTACAGAGCATATAGACCAAGTGTTGAGGAAATGTACGATAAGGGCTATAAATACTATGATAGCAAAAACTACAAAACTGCACTCGAGTACTTTCTTAAAGGAACACAAGGCGAAAATGTTTCCGGCTTTAGTAGCGATGTTGCAAGGTGTTATCTATATGCAGGTTGGTGCTATGGACACCTAAATGATTATAGCAATGCTATTATAATGCTTGAAAAGGCAGAAGAATTAGGGGATAAAAACGCCAGGTCCGCGTTAAAAAGCTATAGGGAAGAATTAGCTATGCAGAAAGAGATGACAAAGGCCAAAACGGAGTATGACAAGGGTAACTATGAATTAGCATTCGAACACTACGTTAAGGCATATTATGAGAATCGTACAACAACTACTGCTAATAATCTTAATATTGTTCCAGAATACTATGAAAAAAAGGGAGATTATAACAATGCACTTAAATTTTATAATAGAATAAAAAGTATATCAGTAGATAGTAATGTTGATGAAAGAATTGCCTACTGCTATGAAAAACTAGGCAATATAAATGGTGCTATTGGTGTATATAAGTCAAAGGCTGAAGGTGGCAATAAGGAGTACCAATATAAATTAGGCGGATTATACGAAAAAGCAAAAAATAAAAATTTAGCAATATTCTGGTACAGAAAAGCTGCTGAACAACAGCACCTAAAAGCAGAAGAGGCTTTGGCTAAATATGGTATATATATAGAAAAACAGAATAATCAAAATAAGGGTAATTCTAATCATAACAACCATAATCATAGCCAAGAACAGAAGCAGCAAACATATACACCAGAGTATGGAGTTCGTGATGTTTGGGTAAACTGCTTTGATTGTCATGGTACTGGACAGTGTTCATACTGTAAAGGCACAGGCTGGTGTATTAGCACAAATGGTCGTGGAGAATACAATAGCACATACAAATGTAATATATGCCATGGCTCTGGACGTTGTACATATTGCCATGGTAGTGGTGGACATTACGAAAAACAGCAATATCAGATTAGGTAAAAGATAAGATTTGCTATACAAAGTAACCTCAAAAGCTTAAATATTTAGGCTTTTGAGGTTACTTTCTTCACCACCTTCCTTTACTTATCCGTATCAGTTGTTTTGATTCTCTCCAGCACCCTCTCAATATCCTCTACCGAACTTATCTTCACAATTTCCCCGGCGAACTCAATGTAACCAGTTACTACGTATTCTATATCTAAACACGTCGTGGCGTTGTACCTATAAATAGATATGTAGCTACCTCGAGTGGGGTAGCTACATATTTTTTATATCTCTTGTTGCCAAACAAAAACTCGTGTGGTGGGGTAGTTCGGTACAACATTTGTTCGATACGAGGTAAAACAAATGTCTATGAGAACTTCAGATTTTGATAGGATTATTAGCTCTGAGCGATTGATGCTCGTCGACTTTTACGCCACGTGGTGTGGGGCGTGCAAGGCTATGGACCCTACGCTCGACCGTGTAGCACTCGCCCTTAGCGATAGTGTGACGATACTGCGTATCGACATAGGCTCGGCAAGTAGCCGTGAACTTGTGCGTCGCTATAACATCGTCTCGGTGCCCACGCTTATGCTCTTCTTTCGCGGTCAAACGCTGTGGCGTGACAGCGGTATAGTGCCCTTCGATCGTATATGCAGCGTTGTGCGTCGTCACCAAACCGTCGGGGCCTACTGACTGCCTACTATAGGTAGTCCAGACGCCACTCCAGTTCCTCAACAATGTGCTGTTTGGTGGGTGACTCAGCAAGACGCTCCAGCATCACAGGAATACCTACCTTAACCGAGCGGTCTCGTGTGGCTATGTAGCACAAAAGGGATACTGTACCCTGGGCGATGAGCATCGACTCGGGGTTTGCCTTTGCTGCATTCTCCACAGCGATGAATGCCACCTCAGAGGTTGTACGCTCGTTGCGTGATGCGGCCATAAGTGCGGCATATGCCACAAGCTCGTTGCTCTCTGTGGTCCAGATTCCCATTAGGGAGTTGATATCGTAGATCTTCGATAGTAGTGCAAAGGCGAGCTCTTCGGCGAGCTCAGCATTTGAGATGCCACGCGACCAGAATGGGAACTCGTGGGTGTCGAGACTCTTTGCGGGTGCGAGATGGCAGGCTGCAAGCTTGAGCTCACGCACCTGCTGCTTATATAGATACTTTGCGAAGTCGTAGTCGGGTTGTTCGTCGGCTACGATTTCGCGTATTGTGGCGATGCTCACACCATAGTTGAGGCCATATTTTTGGCCATCACGTGCCATACTCTCCGACACGGCACCATTCATCTGCTTGCGTATGCGGCCAAGCAGCGATATCATTCGTTGCGTGTTGTCCATACTACCTTGCTGGAGCTACGATGGTTACTGTCTTGCCAAGTTCGTAGATTGGCAACGTACGCTTTGCAACTACCTCGTGGCCAAGGCTTATTGTCACCTCTGCATTGTTAGCATAGCGATATGTTACCTTACCCTTTGGGTTGCTCTCTGGGTAGCTCATCTCTGTTGGGTTGATAGTGAGGAGCAATATGTCGCCCGAGAGATTGTCGCTTGGCACTACGCCCACTCGCTCGCCGAAGCGTGCCACGATATAGCTCTGTGGCTTCATCTTAGGCTCTGCAGCAACAGGCGTTGTCGTTGCCTCGGTACCCTCTGTGGGTGTCACTGGCTCGACAGCTACAAACTCTGCAGGCTTCACAGGGATGTAGTAGCGGTAGCTCACTGTCGAAACCTTGCGCTTGCCAAGGAAGAGCTCTGTGTACTCCCTCTCGAGGCGGTCAATCTCACGCAAAGCACTCTCAAGACCAGCACCATAGACACCATCGCCAAGCTCTGCTGTGACGAGATCGAGGCGTGCTGTGCGTAGTGAGTAGATCTTCTCTGCAGCACTCTTGGCACGCTCCTTAAGCTCCATAGTTGCCGAGCTTAGACGGTCGATAGAGAACTCAGCGAACTCTTCGGCACAAGGTGTGTTGAGACCGTATGTCGCTGCGTTGTCTGCCAAGAGGTGCGAGTTGTTCTCGACGATACCTACGTTTGTCGATACAAGACGGTATGTCACGTTGTCTGTGAGTCGAGCCTGACAGCCGAGCATACTCTCGGCATAGCGAGCGTAAGGGCCTGGTGTGAAGTGCTCTACCTCGACTGTGAGGTCTACGGCGAGTGTAGTGTTGGCCTCGGCAACCACCACATTGCCACTCTCGGTATATGTTCCAATACGCTTCTTTACAATTTGCTGTGCAGAGAGGTCCATCGACCACAATGTTGCAATAAAAAGAATGGGTACTACAAAAAGACGCTTCATAGATATACTGCTCGTTTAATAATTTTACTCAATCCAATAGCCTCAAATACGAAAAAAGACCTCATAACACTGTTATGAGGCCTTCGAGGTTTTCAGGGTGGAAGATGGGATTCGAACCCACGACCTTAGGAACCACAATCCTCTACTCTAACCGACTGAGCTACATCCACCATTTGATTTGTTCCCAAATCGGGTGCAAATATACGCACTTTTTTTTGTTATCCAAATTTTTTGAGCACTTATTTTGCGTTTTGGTGCAAATATCTCGTTTTTCGTGCTATTTTATCTTCGCAATCGGTATTTCGCCCCAGTGTGTTGTGTAGCGAGGCGAGCGATGTTCGCTTGCTGTGCGTATGCCGCTGAGGCCTTGCGAGGCTATGATAAGGCTATTTTCGCCGCAACTCTTGTTTATGGCGTCGACAGCCTCCATTAGGCGTTTGTGTTGTGCCTGCTCCTCGGCGTTGAACATCGAGTGTGCTGACCCCTCGCGTTGGCTGATACCCGAGGCGATGATTCCAGCTCGCTTATAGCCGTAGCCACTGATGAATATCTCGTTGATAGCCTCGCGGGCAGCACGCACAAGGTGAAGGGTGCTATCTGTGGGCTCTGCAAAGGGTATCGTGATGTTGCCATACTGCTGCAACTCATCCTCGTGAAAGCGGTTTGTCGCGGCAAATACCGTAAGTTCCGAGCATAGACTATGCTGATTGCGTAGCTTCTCGGCTGTCATTGCGGCGAACTTTGCCACTTGCTCCATAAGAAGCTTACGGTCGTATATCTCGGTCGAGAAGCTTCGGGAGTTGCATATCGACTGTTTGTTTCGTGGCTGGTGCTCGAAGCCTATCGAGGGTATTCCGTGCAACTCTCGCCAGGTGCGTACTCCAGGCAGTCCCATACGTCTTCGCACACACTCCTCGCTGAGCGAGCGAAAGTCCCAGGCTGTGCGTACGCCCATAAGCTCAAGACGTGGAACGCTGCGGCGACCTATGCCCCACACATCGCCCACAGGGGTCTTGCGAAGCACTTTTTCGATGTCTACGTCGCGGTGCATAAAGCATCCTCCACGTAACTTAGGGTAGTGCTTACATAGCTCAGCTGCAATCTTGGCAAGAGTCTTGGTTGGTGCTACACCCACAGAGAGGGGTATTCCTGTGAGGCGGCGACAGCGTGCCGAGAGCCTCTTGGCAAAGGTGTCGAAGTCACTCTGTTCCACACCTCGAAGATCAAGAAAGGCCTCGTCGATGGAGTAGACCTCGATCTGTGGGGCACTCTCACGCAATACGGCACGCACACGTCGCGAGAAGTCGGCATAGAGGGTCATATTGCCCGAGAATATGGCTATGTTGTGCTGCTTTGCCAAGTTGCGGATTTTGAAGTATGGCTCGCCCATCTTTATGCCGAGAGCCTTGGCCTCATTGCTGCGAGCAATGGCACAGCCATCGTTGCTCGAGAGCACGATGACAGGACGCCCCTCAAGGTCGGGGCGGAATACTCGCTCACACGAGACGAAGAAGTTGTTGCAGTCGGCAAGGGCAAACATCGGCTTATCTCTTTGTCGAAATAATCATAAATGTTACGGCTACCATCGCTATGAGTATGCCTATTATGATGTTGTTCGTAAGTGCCTCGCCAAAGACAAGTGTGCCAACAAGTATTGCGGTGATAGGCTCAAATACTCCGAGGACTGAGGCTTTTGTAGCTCCGATGTTTCGTGTGGCAACGGCAAGTGTTGCGGTAGACACGATTGTTGGAAGAATGGCAAGACCTACCAAATTGAGCCAATCCATATTGCTGTCTATACCCGCCATAATATCTCCGCCCGATATTGCGGTGCGAGTAAAGAATATAACTGCACCAACTGATAATGTGTAGAATGTCAGCAGCGAGTTGGATATATCGCCAATTGTCTTGCTACGATTTATTATGACGATAAATAGTGCATAGACCAGTGCAGAGCCCAGCGATAGTATTATGCCAATAGGATTTATCTCTTGCGACGAGTTGCTTTGTGTCATAATTATAACGCCCACAAAGGTCGCCACAATAGCAAGCCACACCTGCCACGAGGGCACAACACGCAGAAATACCATTATGAGTGCCACAAGCACAGGATATAGGAATATGAGTGTCGTCGCCAAGCCAGAAGGAATATATTTGTATGCCTCGAAGAGGAATGTGCTGCTCAAGGTGTATAACACTCCCAATGTGATCAACACGCCTGCCTGCTTTAGGTTGATTTTGAAGCTCTGCTTATCAAAGAAGAGTATCGCTCCGAGTATCAACACAGCTATTCCATAACGAAAGAATAGTATAGAATCGACCGATACACCATTGTTCATTAAGGGCATACCGAAAAGAGGATTTAATCCATATGTTATTCCTGTAATGATGCCCGCGGGGTATCCGATTAGAGCATTTTTGCTTAGTGTCTTCATAGCTATTTCACTATCCAATAGCCTAGTGCTACAAGTACAATGCCTACGATAACACTAAGGAGAATGTAGATTATAAGATTTAGCGTGTTGCCACTCTGGAGCATCTGAAAGCTCTCGTTTGCAAAGGTGGAGAATGTGGTAAATCCACCGCAGAAACCAACGGTGAGTAGCAACGCCCACGAATTGCTCTGCACTCCACATCTGCTGAATAGGCCCAAGAACAGGCCTATGAGTAGGCAGCCCGCAAGGTTTACTGATAGCGTTCCCCAGGGGAAACCTTGACTACACACCGACTTCATAAGTGTCGATATGTAGTATCTCAAAGCACCTTCGCAAAAGCTTCCGAGACCTACAATAAGCAACAACTTTATCATAACTACATCCTCTTGATTACATATGTCACCACGCCCCATATGGCAAACTCATTCTCGGGGGTGATGCGTATTGTTGGGAACTTGGGGTTTGCGGCTATGAGGTTGATGTGGTCTGCGTGACGCTCCACACGCTTAACCGTAAACTCGCCATCGATAAAGCATACCGCCGAGCAGCCGTTGTAAGGCTCCACGCTGCGGTCTACGATGATTATGTCACCCTCGTCCATTTCGGCCTCTACCATCGAGGTGCCGCCGATGCGAAAGAAGAATGTCGATGCGGGGTGTCGCACCAATAGCTTTATGAGGTCGAGCTTCTCCGTAGGCTCCTCATCGGCCAATGATGGAAATCCCGCCCTCACCTCGCCCAACATATCGAGCTCAAGCGAGTCGCTACAATCTATAGGATATGGTCTCATCTCTTACTTATTTTTATCGTGTCTGGCACCAGGCGTGCCATCGACTCTGCAAAGATACAAACAAGCGGGAGAAAAGCAATCTTCACTATGCAAAAGTTAGGACCAGCCAATTGCAATACTAAGGTCTTATGCTATCTTAATAGTATATAATTGGCCTTAGTAATGACGATAAAATGGCTAAGAGTGGGGTGTTGAGGAGGCTTTTTGAGTTGTGGTTTTGATTTTTCAAACTTTTAGACTACCTTTGTAGGATATTAAAACTGAAGATATGAGCCCACGAGCAAAGAAGATATTAGACCCACAAGATGCTGAACAAAAGGCAGAGAAGAGGTACGTCGAGACACCGCTGATGAAGCAGTATTACGAGATAAAGGCTGTGCATCCCGATGCTATTCTGTTGTTTCGCGTGGGCGACTTCTACGAGACCTTTGGTGATGATGCCATCAAGGCGAGTAGCATTCTCGGCATCACGCTCACACGTCGTGCCAATGGTGCTGCGTCGTATGTCGAGCTCGCAGGATTCCCATATCACGCCCTCGACACCTATATGCCTAAACTCGTGCGAGCAGGCGAGCGTGTAGCCATCTGTGAGCAGCTTGAGGATCCTAAGATGACCAAGAAACTGGTCAAGCGTGGTGTGATTGAGATGGTCACCCCTGGTGTGGTGATGGGCGAGAACCTTATAGCTGGCAAGGAGAACACTTTCCTTGCAGCGGTCTACTTCGGCAAGAGCAAGACGGGTGTGGCATTCCTCGACCTCTCGACAGGCGAGTTCTACGTCGCTGAGGGCAACGATAGTTACGTTGACAAACTAATATCCAACCTCCAGCCAAAGGAGATTGTCTATCAGCGTGGTCGTGAGGAGCACTTCGCCGACATCTTCGGCTCGAAGCATTATACCTATCGTCTCGACGAGTGGGTATTCTCCGAGTCGGTAAATCGCGACAAGCTATGCAAGCAACTCGGCGTGCAAAATCTCAAGGGCTTCGGTATCGACGCAATGTCGGAGGGTATCTCGGCTGCGGGTGCTATCCTCTACTACCTTGAGTTCACTGAGCATAAGCAGACTGCCCACCTCTCGTCGATTCAGCGTATCGACCGCGAGGACTTTGTCTGGATCGATAAGTTCACAATCCGCAACCTCGAGCTCTTTGCATCGAATGGGGCACTCTCAAAGTGCTCGCTTGTCGACATCCTCGACCGCACACGTACAGCTATGGGTGGTCGTCAGCTCAAGCGTTGGGTGGCAATGCCGTTGATGGATATCGAGAAGATTAGGAGGCGTCAGAACATCGTAGAAAAAATATTGACCGACGAGGAGCTTGGCGAGGCTATGCGTGAACAGATATCGCTCATCGGTGACCTTGAGCGTATAGCGTCGCGAATAGCTACACAGCGTGTCACACCACGAGAGCTCGTGCAACTCAAGAACTCGCTTGCAGCAATCGAGATTCTCGCTGCTTTGATGGAGTCTACCGACTATGAGCCTCTCCACATAATTGCCTCAAAGATTGACCCTCTTGTTGCTATTCGAGAGCGACTCGAGAGCGAGATATTCCCCGACCCAGAGACCAACCAGATTCAGAAGGGTGGCATCATCGCATCGGGTGTCTCGGCCGAGCTCGATGACCTGCGTCGCATAGCTCTCTACGGCAAGGACTACCTCCTCTCGCTGCAACAGCGTGAGAGCGAGGCTACGGGCATCCCATCGCTTAAGGTGGCCTACAATAATGTCTTTGGCTACTATATTGAGGTGCGTAACACCCACAAAGATAAGGTCCCCGAGACCTGGATTCGCAAGCAGACACTCACAGGTGCAGAGCGTTATATCACCGAGGAGCTTAAAGAGTATGAGCAGAAGATTATGGGTGCTGAGGAGCGTATCGTGCAGATTGAGACAGAAATCTACAACTCCCTTGTAGCCTTCATCGGCCAGCACCTCGCAACACTTCAGCGTGATGCACACATCGTGGCACGCATCGACTGTTTGCAGTCGTTTGCAGCTATTGCTCGCGAGCGAGGCTATGTGCGTCCTACTGTCGACGACAGCACTGTCCTCGACATCAAGGAGGGTCGCCATCCAGTGATTGAGACCCTTATGCCTATTGGTGAGGAGTATATCCCTAACGATGTGCATCTCGACAACGACGATCAGCAGATAATCATCATCACAGGTCCCAATATGTCGGGTAAGTCGGCCCTCTTGCGTCAGACGGCCCTCATAGTTCTTATGGCCCAGATGGGCTCGTTTGTGCCAGCACGCTCGGCCCACATCGGCGTGGTAGACAAAATCTTTACTCGTGTTGGTGCTTCGGATAACCTCTCTGAGGGCGAGTCTACATTTATGGTCGAGATGTTGGAGTCTGCAAGTATTCTCAACAATATTTCGCCACGCAGCCTCGTTCTCTTGGATGAGATTGGACGTGGTACAAGTACCTACGACGGTATCTCGATAGCGTGGGCTATGGTCGAGTACCTGCACAATAACTCGCACGGTGCAGCAAAGACGCTGTTTGCTACGCACTATCACGAGCTTAACGAGTTGGAGAATATGCTCCCTCGTGTAAAGAACTATCACGTCACCGTCAAGGAGATAGACAAGACAATTGTCTTCTTGCGTAAGTTGGTGCGTGGCGGCACCGAGCACTCGTTTGGTATCCACGTTGCCCGAATGTCGGGAATGCCCCGCGAGGTGGTGCAGCGTGCCGAGGCCATCCTCTCGAACCTTGAGAAGGTCTATGGCTCGGGCGAGATTGTACCATCGGGAACTATCAAGCAGCGTGGCAAACGCCAGGCTGTGGCCGAGTCGGCAGCCGCTACTAAGGATAATATTCAGCTCTCGATGTTCCAGCTCGACGACCCAGTGTTGGTGGCCATACGCGACCAGATTAAGGGTCTCGACATCAACTCGCTAACTCCGCTTGAGGCACTCAACAAGCTCAATGAGATCAAGCGAATCACTGGCCTGTAGCCGCGATGTGAGGGGTAGGGTAGCGATGCAAAATTACTAAAAATTAGGTTTTTACATTTTTTATAATTACCTTTGTCGCCCAATGACAACACAGGAGCAATACACACAACGACTCAAGCAGGTGGTAGCTACCAAGTTTGGTCGTGTCATCACCACCTCGGACGACTGCATCGCACTTGCGAATGCCGTTGCTGAGAGTGTGGGCGTTAGTGTCGATGTGGAGTCGCTCGAACAGCTGTTCTTGGTTGAAAATCCTTCTGTTGCTCCACGCCCTATGGTGCTCTCATCTTTGGCTCGTTATGTCGGATTTACTGGTTGGGGTGAGTTCTGCACAGCTCGCGATGTTGTGCCAGCAGAGGAACGTTACAAACTTCCCGTGGTGCGTCGTTGGGGAGTGATTATCCTCACAGCCTTAGCCATTGTGGTTGTCGTCATCAGCGTTGTGGCTCTGATTGGTGGCGGCGACGATGCAGAAGGCGAGATTTTGGTTGTCGACAGCCGATTTCGTAACCTTGAGAACGAATGGGTGGCACGCACCCTGGAGCGATGCAACACGCTGCGAGCTTATTACAACGAAAATGATCCTGAGCGTTACAACAGCCGCGTAGATAGCTTCATTGCCAAGTATCGCGAGTCGCTCGAGAAGAGTGTTAAGCCCGCCATCGAGAACTACGCTATACAGAACAAGATCACAGTCGACAATGCCACAATAGACCAAACTGCAGAGATAATCATCGTGAAGTGTATAGACCTCTGCGAAGATGTCAAGATAGAGTAACTCAGATTACGCAATAGAGAAAAGTTTGGTAATCGTGCCAAAGTTTAAGGGATGTCCTACCGTGTGTAGAACATCCCTTGTTTGTGATCTCTCTTTGCAATGCGTTATCTGCGAACCAAACGAACGATGTCGGGGATGAGCAGAACGGGTGAAGTTAGCACTATAATCCAACCCCAGTCTGAGAGCGAGAGTGGTGCTACGCCAAAGAGGTTACTTGCGAAGTTTACAATGAGCATCTGACCTGCAACTATTACCACGGCGATGAGGATAAAGTAGAGGCTGTACGACTCCTTGACGGCTTGAGGATTACGCACCAGGTCTACAAGGTCGAGAATGAGGCTACGACGTGTTGCAAAGTACTTGGCGTTGAACATATTCCAGAACTGTAGTATCACGAATACTGAGAAGAATACTCCAAGTTCGTAGCGTGTGAGAGGCTCTGCTTTGCCCGACATAGAGCTGATGCTCTCGACAAAGAGACTAAGACTCTGGGATGATATGATGTCACGCACGCTGGTAATCTCCACGTGGTGTAGCAGCTGCCATAGGCCTACGAGAATCACGAAGAAGCAGAGTCCAGCACCCACAATACGACGCAACATTGGCCTGCTGATGATGTGACTCGATGGGTTGCGTGGTGGCTCGTTGAGCACTCCGCGGTCGGCAGGTAACGACGATAGTGCCATAGCGGCAAAGGTGTCCATAATGAGGTTTACCCACAACATCTGCGTCACCGTGAGTGGCGACTCGAGGCCAATGAAGGCTCCAAGAAGCACGATGAGGCAGGCCGAGAGGTTAATTGTCATCTGGAAGATGATGAAGCGGCGGATGTTGAGGTATAGCGAGCGGCCCCACATTATCGCACGGTTGATGCTCGAGAACGAGTTGTCGATGATGGTGATATCGCTGGCCTCCTTAGCTCTCGATGTGCCATCGCCCATCGAGAGACCCACCTGTGCCTTGCTCAGTGCTGGGGCATCGTTAGTGCCATCGCCCGTAACGGCTACAACCTCTCCATTATCTTGCAGAAGCATCACGAGGCGTGCCTTGTCGTCGGGACGTGCACGGGCAATAATCTTGAGTGCTGGGGTGCTAAGCATTGCTCGAGCCTCGTCGTCTGTAAGGCGTGCAAACTCGGGGCCTGTGATAACCTCGCCATCTATGCCATCAATAAGGCCGAGCTGACGGCCAATCTCTGTTGCGGTGCCTGGGGTGTCGCCAGTGACGATGATTACACGCACACCAGCATTGTTGCGACAGGTCTCAATAGCTTCACGCACATCGTCGCGAATAGGGTCGGCAATGCCTATGATACCCACAAACGTGAGTTCTCCATTACCATCCATTCGCTCAATGGCAAATCCCAATGTACGCATTGCACGGTGCTGGAAGCCGAGAAGCTGCTGCTCAATATCGCTACGCTCACGCCCGCCAGCGATGCTCTGACACATCGCCATAACAATCTCGGGAGCTCCCTTCACGAGTCGTAGACGGCTGCCACTCTTGGTGTCGATAACCTCCGAGGCCATATACTTCGTCTCGGTAGAGAAGGGCTGTTGTGCTACAATCTGAAATCTGTCACGCACCTCACGGTAGTCGATATTTCTACTACGTAGCCACACCAGAAGAGCACCCTCCGTAGGGTTGCCAATGACCACCTCACGACCATCCTCCTCACCAAGCTCTGCTGTGGAGTTTACTGCCATTGAATCTATGAAAAGCTCCTCTACTTCGCTGTCGAGAGGCTGATACTCTACCACAGTCATACGATTCATCGTAAGCGTTCCAGTCTTGTCGGTGCATATTACCGTTGCAGCACCCATAGTCTCGCAGGCGTGTAGCTTGCGTACAAGGCTCTTCTGCTTGAGCATACGACGCATACTTAGTGCAAGGCTTATCGTAATGCTCATAGGTAGACCCTCGGGAACGGCCACGACGATGAGTGTCACTGCGATCATTATCGAGGCCAATGCAAACTCAGCAATCTCGATAAATGTGAGCTCGCTCCAGGGTGTTGGCTCGAAGAAAAGGAACGAGACGATGCGACCCACGATGATGAGCGATGCGATGATGAAGCTCGCCTTAGAGATCCACTTGCCGAGCTGTGCAAGTTGTTGGTTGAGAGGCGTATCTACGTCGCTGCCCTCGCTTGCTTGTGCCACGCCGCGACCCTCCTCAGTTGCACTACCCACGGCCGAGACACACATCACAGCACTGCCCTCGATAATTGTAGCACCACGCAACAAGAAGTTGGATGGGTATGTAGCATCGGCATCGAAATCCTCCTCGTTGAGGTATTTGTTTGCATAGGTCTCGCCCGTAAAGTTCGACTCGTCGACACGTAGCTGCAAGGCGTCGACAAGGTAGCCGTCGGCAGGTATCTCATCGCCCGACTCGAGACGCACTATGTCGTCCACGACGACATCTTGCTTCGAGATGCTGACAAGTGAGGCACGCTCTGAGGCTGTACGACGACGGTAGACCTTCACCGGACGTGAGTCCTTGACCTTATTCAAAATGTCGAACTCCTTAGCGGCTTTAACCTCAAAGATAAATCCTACGCCTGTGGCCAGGAGTAGTGCCATAAGCACACCTGAAGGCTCGAGCAGAAGGTCGAAGCCCTTGCCCACAACAAATATCTCATATAGTGCAACGATCACCGAGAATAGAAAGACTACAAGGAGCACGATGATGATTGGATCCTTGAACTTCTCGAGGTAGGCACGCCAGAGCGACTCTCGCTCGGGTGGAGGTATGATGTTTTGTCCTTTGCCACGCTCTACCTCCTCTGAGGAGCTTATAAGAGCTCTGTTTAAGTAACTATTTTTATCTTTTGACATACTCTGTTTTGCTTAGTTTCTTCGCAAAGATAGTGAAATTTTGTTGCTTAAAAACGCCTGTAATCAAAATTTAACATGATTACTACAATTTTTATAAATTGTAACATTCTATCTTTTTCAGTCGACGTAACCTCTATGTAACGCTTATATTGAAATAATATTTTGATTTTTGCTCTTAATTTTATATCTTTGTTCTAATGATGGGGCTGTTGGAGCAGTTTTTGTCGCCACCACCCCGAGTAGTTTAAACAATTTTACTATGAGTACCATTCTGTCAATTAAGGGTAAGTCGGAGATATTTGTGGGACGTGTGGAGGAGGGTCTCGACAAGTTTCTGCGTGGTGAGCGTGTTGTGGTTATTACCGACGCTAATATCGATCGTCTCTATCACGATATCGTTGGTCGTTACGAACATATCATCATCGGTCACGGTGAGTGTAGCAAGAATCTTGTCACGGTGCAGAGTATATACTCGCAACTCCTTGCTATGGGTGCTGATCGATCCACGACGCTACTCGGCATTGGCGGAGGTATCGTTACGGATGTAACAGGCTATGTGGCTTCGACCTTTATGCGTGGTCTCGACTTTGGATTTATCTCCACATCGCTACTTGGTCAGGTCGATGCCTCGATAGGTGGTAAGAATGGTGTCAATGTTGCCGATTATAAGAATATGGTGGGCACCTTTGCTCAGCCACGCTTCGTAATCTCTGATGTCGACTTCCTCTGCACGTTGCCCATTCGTGAGCTTCGTGCGGGTATGGCCGAGGTCATCAAGGTTGCAATTGTTGGCGATGCAGAGCTCTTTGCCTTTTTGGAACAGAGCATATCGGAGGATTGCTATCGCGATACCGATGTTATGCGTCGCATAGTGCTAGACTCGGCACGTGTCAAGGCAGATATCGTTGACCGCGATGAGTGTGAAAAGGGTGTGCGTCGTGTGCTCAACCTCGGACATACCATTGGTCACGCCATCGAGAAGTGTAGCCGCAAACTCAACCACGGCGAGGCTGTAGCCATCGGATTGTCGCAGATTTCGCACCTCTCGCATCGACTTGGAGTGCTCAGTCGCGAGGATATGGAGCGTGTCGACTCGCTACTTCAGAGGGTTGGATTCAATCTCGAGTTGCCTGTCTCGATGACCGATATATTGCGTGAGATGCGTTATGATAAGAAGAAGAGTAACAATGTGTTGCGAGTAGTGCTTCCTGAACGCATTGGCAGTTGCCGTATCGTTGAGATGCCACTCTCGGAGCTCGAAAAATATTTTATTGCATAGTGTATGAAACGTGTATATATTCTCCTTGCCCCAGGCTTCGAGTGTGTCGAGGCTATGGCACCTATCGATGTTCTGTATCGTGCAGGCGTTGAGCTTGTGCGAGTGGCAGTAGGGGAGTCGCTCGACGTTAAGTCATCGCACGGCTTGGTAACATTGCACTGCGATGCGAATATCCGTGATGTAGACTTTAGCGATGGAGTAGCTTTGATTTTGCCTGGAGGCAATCCTGGATATATTAATCTCCGCAATAGTGATGCTGTGTGTCGTGTTGTGCGTGAGTTTTATGACTCTGGACGCCTTGTTGCAGCCATCTGTGGAGCTCCCACAGTGCTCGCTGCAGCCGATGTTGCTCGCGGGTCACGACTCACTTGTCATAGCAGTGTTATTGCCGAGATGGGCGACTACCGATATGTTGGCGATAGCGTTGTCGAGGATGGTAATCTTATCACAGCCGCCGGTGCTGGCATCTCTATCGACTTTGCCCTTGCTGTTGCTTCTCGCTTGGTCGATGCCGAGACACTATCTCGCACCCGTCAGGGTATGGAGCTTTAGTCATATATAGCATCCTATTATATATGGGTTATCCTTCGGGATAGCCCATATATTTTTTGCCTATATTACTATAAAAAATAACAATTTGACAATTTGAAATTCTTGCCTTATTTTTGCACCAGAAAACAAAATATAACAACTAAAAAGAGATTATAACTATGGCAACAATACATTTGACAAAGGCAGGTTTTGAGAATAGAGTAGCAGACATTGCAAAGCTCGCAGAGGGTTGGAACTTTAAGGGTCAGAGACCCGCACTTATCGACTTCTACGCTAAGTGGTGCGGTCCTTGTCAGCGACTATCGCCAATCATCGACGAGCTCGCCGAGGAGTATGATGGTAGGGTAGATATCTACAAAGTGGATGTCGACTCGGAGCAGGAGCTGGCAAAACTCTTCAAGGTGCGTTCAATCCCTACACTCGTCTACATCCCAACAGATGGTCTTCCAATCGTGGAGATGGGCGGCAAGGGCAAGGGAGAGCTCAAGCAGAAGCTCGATGCCCTGAAGTAGGCAATTATATATATGTGAGAGAGGGGATATCCGATGGACATCCCCTCTCTCTATCTTATAACCTTGTCTAACCCTCCTGCTCCTCGGCCTCCTTGCGGCGGAGGTCGTTCTTACGCATAAGCTTGCGAATGGACTGCGAGAGACGCTCTGGGTCGATATTACGCTGAATCTCCGAGTCGTGAGCCAATGAGATTCCACCAGTCTCCTCTGAGACCGCGATGATGATGGCATCCGACACCTCGCTCATACCGAGGGCTGCACGGTGACGCATACCGTAGGCCTTAGGTACATTCTGCTGAGTGACAGGAAGCACACACTTGGCTGCGATGACACGGCTGCCGCTGATGACCATACCACCATCGTGCAATGGTGCATTCTTGAAGAAGATATTCTCTATCAGGGCTGTTGAGACCTTAGCGTCGATAGCGATACCGCTCTCCTCAATAATGCCGAGGTCGTTCGACTGCTTGATGATGATCAGAGCACCCACCTTCTGCTCGCCCATCTCGCGACAAGCGTCGACAATAGGCTGAAGGTCGATGTCGTGCTCAGACTTGCGATTGCGGAAGTTGAAGATGCGTGATAGCCACTCGAAACGCTCTCTCTGGCGACCGATAGCCTGCAAGAAGTAGCGAATCTCGGGTTGGAAGATGATGATGATGGCTATAACACCGACAGAGATAATCTGTCCGAGGATTGTTGAGAATAGGACAAGGTTGAATGTCTTGACCAAGATCCACAACAAGTAGATGAAGAAGATGCCGACCATAATATATGGAGCACTCGTACCTCGCATTGCACGGTAGAGACCGAAGAGCAGCGACGATACAAGGAATATATCAATCAGGTCGACAAATGTAAATGGTATAAAGCCCATAATCTGAGTTAGTCTCGAGTCTTGAAACGAAGACTTGTGATTAAATGTTTGGTGTCTAAAAACAGAGGCTGTCCAACAAGGGTCTCTCCGCTTGTTAGACAGCTTCTAACTATCGTCAAATTACTCCTTTGTGAGAGCACCAGCCTCGTAGAGCTCGTCGATCTTGGCGAGTACCAACGATGAGATGTTGAGACCCTCAGCCGAGTCAACAACAACCATTGAGTTGACAATCATCTTGTAGCGGCCATCGGCGTTGATCTCGCCAACAGCACTCTTGAGCAACTCGGCAAAGCGGTTCTCGAGCACTGTGTGCTCCTCAGCCAATGCCTGCTCCTCAGCCTGAAGCTCCTCGGTAGCCTTCTGCTGCTTCTGCTGGTAGGCAGTCATATTAGCCTGGAGGTTCTGAGCACGCTTCTCGAGATCCTGCATCTTGGTCTGGAAGTTGAGTGTTGTCATCAAGCCCTTCTGGTAGTCAGCCTGAGCCTTTGCACCCTCCTGGTTGATGCGGTTCTCCTCGTAGGCGATGTTCTGGCCGAGCTGTGTGAGCTCCTCCTGCTTCTCCATCATCTTCTTCTGGAAGGCCTCTACCTTAGCCTCAAGAGGCTTACCCTCGGCAGTAAAAATCTTGCTCGACTTGAACATTGCATCGAGGTCGATATAGACAATATCGCCACTCTTAACGCACTCAGTTGAGTCTGAAAGTGCAACAAGCTCCTCGCCCTCGGTCTGAACATCCGAAGTATTAGTCTTGTCGCCTGCACACGATGCGAAGAGTGCAGCTACGGCAAAAGCAAACAAAAGTCCCTTTTTCATAATTCTATTTTAGATTTTAGTTAAAATTCAGTTTCAAAAGGCAAAGATAAAAAATTTTATTTATATTTGTAGTGATTTTTTGAATAATTTTTAACGTCGCACAACCTAATGTACGAATATATCACAGGCAAACTCGCTGAGGCCACACCAACTTATGCCGTTGTCGAGGCTCACGGCATCGGTTATTTTATCAATATCTCGCTCAAAAGCTACTCCGAAATTGAGGGTAAGAGCGAGGCGAAACTCTACGTACACTTCATCGTGCGTGAGGATCAGCAGACACTCTTCGGCTTCACAACAAAGCTCGAGCGAGAGCTCTTCCGTCAGCTCATAAGTGTCTCTGGCGTAGGCGGTAACACCGCTCGAATGATCCTCTCGACATACTCGCCTCGGGAGCTTCAAAATATCATTGCCACCGAGAATGCTGTGCTACTTAAGAATGTCAAAGGTCTTGGTTTGAAGACTGCTCAAAAGATTATCGTTGAGCTCTCGGGCAAGATGCTCGAGATTGGTGCCAGCGACCTTATGGCAGTATCGGTGCCATCATCTTCGCGTCCAGAGTCTTACGACGAGGCGTTGGCGGCATTGTCGATGCTCGGCTTCCAGAAGAGTGCCTCAGAGAAGGTGCTCAACTCCATCTATAAGGATAACCCTCAAATCGGTGTCGAGGATGCTATTCGCACAGCCCTCAAAAGCCTATAATTCGCTTTTAATTTCATTAAAAGTGTTGTTGTTGCAAAATAATTATTAACTTTGTGCGATTATATGTATATGAACAAAGTTTTTAATATAGCAATTGCCTCTGTTGCGGTTTTAGTCGCAGCACTCGTCGTGTCGTGTAGCAATGAGACCGACACTACGCTCACATCGCAGCAGAGCTCCATATCTAAGTACCTAACAGGCACTCATAAGCCACGTCTCATCGCTGAGGCTGATGTGGCAGCGTCGCTTGAAAACGAACCTCCATTCTACTCGCAGTGGGGGCTCGACATCTATCGCTACATAGCCACCTACTACGACGATGACCGTGAGTCACGACCACGAATCGAGGCGGGCGATAAGATTGAGATTATCTACTCTGCCTATATCTTCAACAGCAGTCAGCCTACTATAGATGCCCTCTTTGCTACCAACGATGCAACGCTCATCAGTGAGCTTGAGGCTCTTGGCCTTAATACCTCGTATGAGTGGACCACCGATGCTCTGGAGGTGACTGTCGGCTCCGATGACCTGCTTCAGGGCCTTAGCACAGCCCTTGAGGGTTGCTACGAGGGCGATGTTGTGGAGGTCTACCTCACATTCGAGGCTGGCTATGGAAATAAGTATGTCGGTATGGTGCCAAGTAAGTCGGCACAAGCGTGGTTTATCGACGTCAAGAGTGTAACGAAAAAGTAAGACTATATATGAGAAAAAACTTCATCCTCGCATCGCTTCTTTGTGCTCTGCTCGCTGTGGCAGTGTCGTGCGTCAAGGAGCCTACGATTAGTAGCTCCGACATCGAGCAGCGTTCGCTAAAGGCTTGGATTGAGAAATACCGTCCTGGAATTGTAAATAACTACCAGGAGGAGGGTGGCTACTATGTCGAGATTAATGATCCTGGATGTGCCGACTCGTTGCCAATCTCTGGCAAGGATGTGTGGTTGTGGTACGAGTTTACAGGTCGAGCCCTTAATGGTAGTGTCTACGAGACTCGCGACTATGAGCTTGCCGAGCAGCTTGCCACCTACACCAAGTATACTCGCTACATCCCTGCCTATCGCTTTAGCGGCAAGGAGAGTACAACAATGATGGAGGGTACATATCTCGCAACCTTCAATAAGCTAAACATCAATGGCGAGGAGTTCGAGGTTCGCTATGGCACTGATATGACGCTCTACCTCCCATCGTCGATTATTCAGCAAACAGAGTCGTCGGATGGTGGTTATGAGGGCGACTTCGAGCTCGACGATTCAAAGCCTATGATTGTGCGTATGAAGGTGTATGGCCACGTGGCTAACCCTGTGGCATATGAGGGTGAGTGTGTCGATACATTTGCTGAGAATGAGGTCAATGGTGGTCTCTGCACAGAGCATAAGGTGGTGGAAGATAAGGATGACGAGGCCGAGGCTCAGCGTCGTCGCACCACACGTGGCGATGAGACTACCGATGAGGTCGACACTCGTCCTTTGGAGTTTTACGATGGTCGCTGGCATCAGCCTGTCGATACTCTCGAGCATCTCTATGTCAACTATGCCTATAACCCTACAAAGAGCTTCAAATACGATGTCCTCGGTCGCGACACACTCAAGTTCCCAGGCGAGGATAAGTACTCAAAGGGCTCGGTATATGGTAGCGATGTGGACCAGAGGATCAATGCAAAGCTCCTGGAGCGTTTTGGCGAGGGTATCGCCTACGACAAGGTGCTTGAGACCGACTCGCTTAAGACCAAGGCAACAGCCAAGGTGTGGTATATCGGTCGTTTCCTCGATGGATTTATCTTCGATACCAATATCGACGAGGTCAAGGAGATTATCTACGGAGAGGTTAAGTCTGAGGGTGAGGCTCTCACATTTACAATGGGCGACCCAGAATCAAATAGCTATATCTTGTCGTGGAACTACTCGATTCCTACGCTTCGTATAGGCCAGTGGGCAGCTATCCTCACGTCGTCGACATACGGCTATGGAATCTCTGGCAAGGTGGGCTCGCATACCTCTACAACAACAAACGACAACACCGCCTACTACGACTATTTGAACTATATGAACTATATGAATACGATGAATAATATGTATGGCTACGGCTACGGTAGTATGTACAACTATGGCTACTACGGCTACGACCCATACTACTATGGCTACGGCTACACCTCATCGGGAGGCACCTCTACAACGGTGACAACAACCTCTACTGAGATTCCTGCATATAGTCCGCTCCTATTCCAGATATTTGTCGAGTAGCGGCGATTGTGACAAAAATAGTGGGGTGCTTCGCTTGAAGCATCCCACTTTTGTTTTGTGTCATTCTCCCCTCTATGTCTCTACATCCTCGCTCTCTATATAAGCTCCTTGACGTCGACCTCGGTAATGCCACCCTTGGCAAAGAGTATTGTGCGTGATGGGAACTGCTCGATGAGCGATATGTTGTGGGTTGACATCACCACGGCACAGCCGCTCTGGGCAATCTTGTGGAAGAGCTCCATAATACCCTCGGCAGTCACAGGGTCGAGGTTTCCCGTAGGCTCGTCGGCAAGTATCAGGCGAGGGCTGTTGATGAGTGCTCGGGCGATTGTGAGTCGCTGCTGCTCGCCTCCCGATAGCTCGAATGGCATCTTATAGCTCTTGTGCTCAAGGCCAACGAGTGTGAGCACCTCCTCGATACGGCGGCGAATATCCTCCTCCTTACGCCACCCTGTGGCACGCATCACATCGTAGAGGTTTAAAAAGACGTTGCGGTCGGTGAGTAGCTGGAAGTCCTGGAATACGATGCCCAGCTTGCGACGTAGCTCAGGAATCTGTCGTCGCTTGAGGTTGCAGAGGTCGAAGCCCACGACCTCAGCATCCCCCGATGCTGGCTCAACCTCGGCGTAGAGGGTCTTGAGCAGTGTGCTCTTGCCAGTGCCCACGCGGCCGATGAGGTAGACAAACTCGCCCTCCTCGACAGTGAGGTCTATGTTTGAGAGTATGAGGTCGTTCTCGGCGTTATTATGCTTTGTGGCCTCGCCGTGATATATCGACACGCCACGCAGTTGGATGACTTTATTTCCCATTTTTGCGATATTATAGACGCAAAATTAAAAATTATTTTTGCTTTAGGCAAATATTTACTATTTTTGCACCGCATTTGCATTGCCACAGATGCCACTTCGATTGTTTGTCGCTGTGAAAATGTCGTTTGAGTTGTTCTCGACGACATCCTGGAACACTATCTTATGGGGGTGACCGGTTTTGACAGCAGGTAGAATTCGATTGTAAGCACGTCGAGCCTTGTGTGGGGTCTCGTTAAACTGAACGCTCAAGCTATAAATGGCAATAACAATTACGCACTCGCTGCTTAATTTTCAGGGAAAATTAGCTTAATCGCGTAGCCCAAGGCGGCTGTGCGACGAGTATCCCGAGAGGTCGTTCCGCTCTTTAACGGCCAATCATTATGGGGTATCATCAATTTAGAGATAGTGTGGTATGTGCCTCGGTTATCACGCGAGATTTAGGGGCTGGGACTCGGGTTTGGCTGCCGCCTGCCTGGCTCGAGTAGGAGGACGAAATGGTCGGCTAAACGTGTAGAAAGCTCTGGGGTTCCTTGTTTGGACGCGGGTTCGACCCCCGCCACCTCCACTTTTGAAGGGATAAAATCCCCTCAAAATTAAATTAAGACATTGATAATCTGATAGATTATTGATGTCTTTTTTTTATTTCTGCACAAATTATCCTGATAGCAATCGCTATACTATACTTCTGATAGCAATTTGGTGCAGAAAGATGTTGATAGTCTGACAAATATCCACAAATCTATCCCCCCCCTGAATAGTGTCTGAAAGGTATGGGGATATGATTTGTCTTCTCATATCAGTTTGTCAGACACCTCTTCTACACGCTTCATTATTGTTTCGGGTAGTAGTTTAGCATACACCGCCTCGGTGGTTTTGGTTGAACTATGTCCGAGAACTTTTGACACGGTAAGCATATCCACACCTGCATTAAGGAGTAGTGTCCCGCAGGTATGGCGTGCAAGATGTGAGTGTAGTGTCTTCTTGATACCGCATACCTCCTGTATCTCTTTCAAGTATGAGTTGTATTTCTGATTGGTCAATGTCGGTAGGTGATAGTTATACTTGACCAATATCTCCTTGACCACAGGCAGAATGGGGATAAACGCTGAAACCCCTGTCTTGATGCGTTCTTTGACAATCCACTCTTTACCATCCTTGTCTATCTTGATATCCTTCTCACTTAAACTTGACATATCTCTGAACGCAAGCCCCGTATAACATTGCAGAATGAAAAGGTCTCGTATGTTCTCTATTCTCCTTGACCCCAATTCTTTTGTTCTTATGCTACGGACTTCTTCTATGGTAAGGGGTTCTTTCTCTACCTTGTCCTTATGAAACTTGAAGGTGATAGGGTTGGTAGATATGTATCCCTCACGAATAGCATATAGCAATATCGTCTTTAAC
>JAEIGA010003408.1_pt1 | contig 24932 bp, 16 predicted proteins | sample 9270691 | NCBI WGS metagenome assembly JAEIGA01 (sample SAMN17057246, study PRJNA624740) | gut metagenome | biome: biome; isolation source: fecal sample | host: Bos grunniens | place: China: Xizang | collected 2019
AAGGATAAATATACCTTTGTGATTGAACCCACAGGATACTTTATTGACGAAGCTCAGGCAGAGCGTTATACTATCGAAAATATTTGTGACATTAACGAATCGGGCTCTTTCCCCTATGTTGTATTGTCTCAGGCCCCTCTTAATCAGATGTATCCGTTTGGAGACCCTGAATATACAAAGAGGCTGTTTTTGTTCAATACTACAACTCGTCAATATGAAGAAATTTCTTGGGAATACAATGACGCCACGAAGGCTTTGTTGGACCGTGGACATCATGGTGCTTTTTAAAGGAGAGAAATATGAAAACAAGTATTATGTATAATACCGTTGCTCTCTTGGAAGAGTTGGCACAAGAAGGATACGATTTTATTAAACTCCCCATCAAGAAAGAATCAGAGGATGATTGCAAGGAAAGTTTCGGGTATTATTTCGCAAAACCTGAAGTAGACAGAATCAGTTACTGGTATAGCATGGGTGAAACGGCTGTTATTTATATGAAAGATGGCCGTGGAATTCAGGGCCTAGGCAAGTATGTTATATCCGATAGAAAAGATTGGGTTGAGCTATACAATAATGATTATGTCAGCCCTCCGCTTAAGTATAATGGTAAATATATTGAATCCACTGAACAGCTGGACGTGTGGCTCCTGAGTCATGGTGTATCTCAGGAAACCTTGGAAGATTGTAGCCATCAGGAAACAATCTATGAGACTATCAAATATGAAGGCGTCCCCACTCCTCGTCGTTCTTACGGCAATTGGGCATATAGCTCAGAGACTCTGGTTTTGGATGAAAGAGAAATCGAAGAAGCTCTGCATGACATCCAGGACGACCTTCTTAGAAAGAAAATTGAATGTGTGTTGTACGCTCGTGTTTTCAAGCGTACTTACTAATGCCGATTCTGATTAGTTTGTGATATCCTAAAATTATTACAGGCGAAAGGAGATGAAAGGAGAAAAAATGGCAAAACCTAAAAAGTTTTATGGCGTTCAGGTAGGACGTCAGCCTGGTGTATATGAAACGTGGGACGATTGTAAGGCCCAAGTCGACGGATTCCCTGGCGCAAAGTTTAAGGGGTTTCTGACCCGAGAGGAAGCACAGGCGTATGCGGACAACAAAACTTTTAATCCTAAAACACAAAGTTATGAAAGCCCTAATACAACTGGAGGCGTTGAAGCCTATGTTGATGGCTCTTACTGGGAAAAGAAGTACGCATACGGTGTTGTAATTCTGACGGAAGATAAGGAAATCCATATGAATGGTGTGGGAAATGACCCCGAAATGGTTTCCATGCAGAATGTTGCTGGCGAAATCATGGGTGCTACCGCCGCTATTCAGTGGGCGTTAAATAACAATATCCCAAAGATTGTTATTTATCATGACTATGCAGGTATCTCTGAATGGGCAACAGGCGCCTGGAAAAGAAATAAAAAGGGCACTGATGCATATTTCAGATTCTGCAGAGATGCTAAGGATAAGGTGGATATCCAATTCGTAAAAGTTAAGGGACACTCACACACTTTCTTTAATGACGTCGCCGATGGCTTGGCTCGAAAGGCCTTGGGTATTGATGAGCCCGTTGCTAAAAAGGTGAAAGACCATATTGAAGATGTTGAGTGCAGTGGCTGGGTCGAATAAGTTTCACAAACACTCTAAAAATAAACCTCGCATGCTTTCAGGCATGCGAGGTTTTTCTTTCCCGCTAAAGTTAAGGGGGTTGGTCTATATTAATAGTATAAAAACTAAAGAATGGAGTTGAAAATGTGAAGAAAATTATAAGTCTTATATTGTCGGTTATAATTATTCTCTCAGTTTTGTCTGGGTGTGCCATGGGCATAGGAGATAACCCTCCTTATGCTCCAACAACTAGACCCACACAGCCAATAGAAACAGAAGAACCCACTGTATCCGATGATATCATTTCTATTCAAGGTATGTTTTATCGAACCACTAATGGTGCTGCCATATTACTTAGTCAGGATGTTGGTCCATTGATTTTAAGAAACAGTATGGAAGAGTTCGATGACATCTTGAATTTTGCAATCATCAAAGCCGAAGTTGAGACCATTTTAGAATCTTATCCCGCTCAAACAACTATTAGTAATTGGAATGTCACAAATAAGGCAACTATTATTGATGATTATAGAGGCATGGTTAAGGAAATGCGTGACTTGGGGTATATCCCCGAAGAGCCATTTACAGAAGAAGACGAGCCCTATATTGCACGTTTGTCTCAATATGACAGATATGCAAAAATTATGGATGCCAGTACTGAAGCGAATACCTTGTTTAGCCCTTTGTCTTTAAATTTCGCACTTGGTATGCTCGGCAATGCTACAGCGGAAGAGTACAATATTGAGTTTGATAAATATTTTGGCGTTCCTGTTGAGGAATATAATGATTATCTTGCTCAATATATGACCAATGCACAGCCCGCTAATAGCACTACATCCATTGAAATCGCAAACGGTGTTTGGGTGAATGAAGGTTATACACTCAAAGAGGAATATGAAAACATTGTACGCAACAGTTACGCAGCCGAAGTTGTTTCCAAGGCTTTCTCGTCTGAGCTCATTGCAGAAATTAACGAATGGTGTTCCGAGAAAACACATGAAATGATTCCTGAAATCATAAACAACTTGTCGCCAGAGGCTACTAATATATTAATTAATGCTTTGTATTTTAACGCAGATTGGATGGAGCCTTATCAAGAATACCAAGTCCAAGATGTTGAATTCAAAAACGCAGATAATAGTGTTTCTACCGTAGTTGGACTACATTCTACGACAGAATATGCTTATTATGAAAACGACAAGGCAACAGGTTTTTCTAAGCCTTATGCCGACGGACGATATTCCTTTATTGGTGTCCTCCCTAAATCTGAGGGCGATTTTACTATGTATGACTTGGATTTAGAGTCGTTTCTTGCAAGCCGCTCTGTGGGTAAATATGATGTAACCACTATGATTCCCAAGTTTGCATTCGATAATTTTCATGAAATGCTGCCCATGTTAACAGAAGCAGATTTTCCTGTAGACACATATGTGTATTCTAATATGGTCAATGAAGCATCCTTGAATGTTGACAGAATCATTCAAAAAACGGCGATTAATCTGACCGAATCGGGCACAACAGCTGCCGCGGTAACCGCAGTGATTATGAAAAATGAAATGATGATAGAAGAGGAAGTTAAATTACAAAGAGAAGTACTTTTAAATCGTCCTTTTGCTTTTATGATTTATGATAATGAGGCTAAAATGCCTTTGTTCATTGGAAAAATTACTACATTATAAGATGGGGGTTTTTATGAAAAGAATTATTAGTTTACTTTTAGTAATGGCAATGAGTGTACTATTGTTTGTTGGTTGTGGAAAGGCAAACACTCCAATTCCAGACCCTACGGTAGAAACAGAAGAGCCTTATGTTCACGAAACAAACGATAGAATATTGGCTACAGGTGTTTTTTACAGAACAGAAAACAAAGGTTTTGTACTGATAGATAAAGATAAGGGCGCATTTATCCTAAAAAACGATGCGGAAGCATTTGCTACCTTCTCAGATTTTTCAATCGTACAAATTGAATTGGACGCAATGCCCGAGTCGTATCCTGCCGAAGTGTCTATTAAGCATGGAGAACTAATAGCGCAAGGAGCAACCGAAGAAGAGCGCGCTGCAATAGTTTCTTTTATGGAACAATTAAAAGAGCTGGGCTATGAACCTGCCGAAGTCAGCACATTTATATCCACTGAGACCGATTTATATGTTACCCCTTATGAAGCAATTGTAACCATTGTCGATGAGTTGGCAAAAGATGAAGAGAATATGATGTTTAGTCCGTTGTCCCTGAATTTTGCATTAGGTATGGCAGCAAATGGTGTTGATGATGAATTTAAGCAAAAATTTGAAAATTATTTTGGCATGACCATTGAACAATACAATGCATATGTCCAACAATACATCAATACTGCAACTCCTTGGTACAGTGATACCGTCGTAGATATTGCAAACTCTATCTGGCTACGTAATCCTGCCACGCTGCAAGATAACTACGCACAGTTAATGAATATTTACTATAATGCAGAAGTAAATGCGCGTGACTTTGATACAGCCTTCGTTGATGAAGTAAATAAGTGGTGTGCTGAAAAAACACATAACATGATTCCTGCTGTATTAGGTGAGCCTCCTATGAGTACTGCTTTGCTAATTAATGCCCTGTATTTTGAAGGCAAGTGGGAAAAGGGATACGATAAAGAACAAGTTTCTGAGGTAGACTTTACCACATCACAAGGAGACAGTGTCTCTGTTGAAGGCATGTATAGTACCGAAGAAACTTTCTACATGGAAAACAACAAGGCAACAGCTTTTGCTAAGTACTATAATGATGGCAGATATGCTTTCATAGGAATTTTGCCTAAGGATAAGGGAGATTTTACTCTCACAGACTTGGATTTAGAATCTTTGATGGATGCTGGCGCAATGGAATATGTAGAAGTACATTCTATGATTCCCAAGTTTAAGTTTAACAATGCGCACGCTCTCTTAGATTTGTTAAATAAGGTTGGATTGCCCGTCGACACTATGTCTTTCTCTAATATTACAGGCGCACCTTTAGCAATTGCAGACGTCCGCCAACATACAGCTGTTGAATTGGACGAAGAAGGAACGCGTGCCGCTGCTGTTACTATCGTTGAAATGGATGGAATGGCTGCCCCAGTCAAGCCCCAAGAAATCAAAGAAGTCATTTTGGATAGACCTTTTGCCTTTATGATTTACGATATGGAAAATCAGACTCCTTTGTTTGTTGGCAAGGTTGGTAATCCTACTCTATAATACACAGAATTCCTCGTGGTACCACGAGGAATTTTCTTTTGTAAAAAATAAATATTTGTTAATACATATTTTTCTATTTTGTGTTCTATACTATTTTCGATTTAAAGATACTCACACAGCGCGTGTGAAAGATACAAAGGATGATTTTGTATATGCCAAAGAAAGAGAACGAAAAAATTGAATTTGAGACACTGTTGACGAAAAATAAGAAAGATGTAGACAAGTGGATATCCTCCATTATTGGGGAAGGCAAAGAATGTGAAAAAAGCTTGCTGACAACAATTCTTCTGTTCATGAAGCATTATATGCCACAACATCAACATACATTCTCCAGAGCCATGTCTTTGGTTTTGGCCGCCCAATGTCCCTCAAAAGGCAGACACCCCAAGAGTTCCTTGGACAAAGTGATGGAACAAGTTGAACGTGTCGCACCTCGCGATATCGTATTATGGTACTACAAAGCTTATACTTTATATCCTGACGGGATTAAGAATCAAGCAATTGCTAACGTGTTTTACAAACTGTCAATGTCTATGGACACCTGGCCTACTTTCATCGCAGAGAGTCCTCCTGTGCCTTGTGATACAACAAAGCTGTTTAATAAGGAAGATGCCTCGCCTGTCAAGATGGAACCAGAAGAAGAGTTTACATTTTATTAATTTGAATTGGCATGAACGTAGCCCGCACTTCGGTGTCGGCTACGTTTTCTTTTAGCTCAAAACCTCTAAAAAATAAGGCTGCGCGCTATAATAAAGGCGATATTTGACAAAATAAAGGAGAAGAGAAAAATGATTAACGCAGAAGTTCTGGAGTTGAAGAAGAGATTCCGCAAGGATAGAGCAACTTTTTATCGTGTCGCAGGTTGTTATGTCAACGAAAAGAAGGAGAAAGTCTACACATTTAGCAAGCAGTTTTTAAATCTGCCTGAACAGGAAATGTTTAAGTACTTGGAAATTGTTACAAAGGCTTTGTCTGGTAAAATTGGCAACAACCTTCTCAATATTGAATTCCCCATTGAGGAAGAGAAGCCTGGCGGATTCCAGCATTTTCTGTACGATTTGAGAAATACCGAAGCCAATGACGATGAAGCACTCAATGAGCTGTATGATAAGATTATTACTGCTTATCAGCACATGAACCATTATTTGATTGTTTTGTTCTTTGACAAATATGATGTCCCTGTTAGAACAAAGGATAAGCAAAAGTTGGAAGACTCCGAAGAAGTGTTCCACTACATTGTTGGTGCCATCTGTCCTGTTGAATTGACTCAGCCTCATCTGGGATATATCGACCAGGAAACAGGCCTTACTATCACGGACCGTGATTGGGTTGTACAGGCACCTGACACTGGATTTATGTATCCTTGCTTCAATGACCGTAGTACGGATATCCATCAGTTCTTGTTTTATACCAAGAATGCAAAGTCTCCGCATATGGAACTGGTTGAGGATATGTTTGGCTGCGACTATGATTTGACTGCATCTCAGAAAAAGACTCGCTTCAACGAAGTCTTCCAGGCTAAACTCGACGATATGCCTCCCAGTGAAGTATCCAACATTATCGTTGACGTAGAATATAAGCTTCAACAGATGATTGATGCACATAAGGCTGAACATGGCGAAACAGAAATCCTGCGCATGAAGAAAAGTATTCTGCAGGAACTTATTGACGATGTTGAGGTCCCCGAAGAAAAGAAGGAAGATGTTGTTGAGGCATTGAATGAAATTTTTGAAGGCACCAAGACAGATGCGGCCATTTTGGTGTCCGCTGGCAATATGCGTATTGGTGAAGTGCGTGCAGAAAAGCAGATTATTGCCAATGCACTTAGTCAAACCACAAAAGAGCTGGAAATGTATAAGGAAAAAACTGTGGCCCGAAAGTATGAAACTAAGAATATCAACGGTATGGAATATATGCTCATTCCCACAGAAAAGAACACTACGGTAATCGATGGCGTAGAATATGTTTTGTTGCCTTGCGAAGAAGTCCAGTGAAACAGGAAATACATACAGACTTCTAAATTAATAAGAAATATGTACAAAGGAGACATCTATGCAAAATTATAGCTGTCCCACCTGCGGAGCGCAGCTGTATTGGGACGCCACAAAACAATGTTTACACTGCCAATATTGTGACAGTTCTTTCTCTCCTAATGATTTTACAGATGATACACTGACTCCTGCTGAAGATACTAAAGTTATTGTCTCTGACAAATTAAGTGATAATACTATTGTGTCCGAAACAGAAGATATGGTAATCTATGAATGCAAAACATGTGGAGGCGAAGTTGTTGCTCAGCGCACCACAATGGCAACTGTTTGCCCTTATTGTGGAGAAGCTGTTAGTATGACGACTAAGTCTGTTGGAGAATTCCGTCCAGAACTGGTTATTCCTTTTGCAAGAGAGAAAAAAGAAATTGTACAAGTGTTTAAAGAATATGTGAACAAATCTTTCTTGACTCCTGCTGCGTTCAAAAAGGACAATATCGTAGAGAAAATACAAGGCGTGTTTGTTCCCTTCTATTTACATACAGTGGAAGATTCTGCACGACATGTGTTGACAGGTGAAAAAATAAGTCACAGTCGGCGAGGAGATGACCGAGTCACTACTCATAAGGTTTACTCTCTGCACATAGACGCAGACGGAAAGTTTGATAAACTCCCAACCGACGCAGCAAAAGGCATTGAAAATGAATTAATGGATGCATTGGAGCCTTTTGTTTATAAAGACTTAAAGCCTTATAACCCTGCATACATGGCAGGATATGTCGCAGAACAAAAAGATGACGAGTTAATTACTTTGCAAGATAGAGCAAAAGATAGATGCGAATCTGGCATGGATGGAAAAGCCAGAGAAGCCTTTGCTAATTATTCCTCGGTGATGATTGTCTCCAAATATCATGATTTCGGCAAGATGGAATCTCAATATGTAATGTTGCCTGTGTGGATTTTAAATGTAAAACATAATGGGGAAAAATATAAATTCGCCATTAATGGTCAAACAGGTAAAATTGTTGGCAAATTACCTATCGATTGGGGCAAGTTTGCGGCCGTATGCGCTGGCATATTTGCGGCAACTGAAATTCTATCCGCATTTATTTTGCCCATGGTGCTATAAGGAGGTCCTCGCATGAAAAAAGTAACTGTATTTTTGTTCGCAGCCCTGGTGTTGATTTGTATCCTAACAGCTATCCCTGTTGCACATGCATACACTGAGGGAGGAAACGTTTGGGACTTTGTACAAGAAAACTGGCTAATAATGACTATTGCCTCTATTATTATTACGGTAATTGCAGGTTTTATCATGTTAAGTATGCATAATAGTGCTAACCAACAATTGGCCGCACAACGATATTTAACCGAAGATGGTTATTACAAAGTTCTGGACAAACAAGAAGTTTTTGAAAGAACATACGAAACAGTCCAAAGAGGATACTACCAGCAGAAAACATCCAATGGCGGGTCTGTTAGGCCTAAAAATAAATGAAAAACCACCTTAATATTTATATTTACCCTGCAGATAGTCTTATAAATAGTTATAATACATAAGAGGAGGCGATAATTTGCGCAGATTATTTAATCGAGCTGCTGACAGAATGTTGGATAGCTTGGAAAGACAAGTGACCAATAAAGCAATTGAGGTGTTGTCTCCTCACGTAGATGACATTGTCGAAGGTGTTTTAGATGCCGCTTTGAACAAATCTCCTGATGTTAGGACAACGGGCGGTGCGACAACAGTTATGATGGAAAAAATCAAAGCAGATTTTCATGACTTCCATCAAACAGATGCAGACGCTGCTATTACAACGTTTGTTCAAGAATACCTGGCAATTAAATATGCAGGGCAAGAGAATTTTGAAAAAGCCAATGTTTCCGAGAAAATAAAATTGAATGTGGGTCCTAAGTCCATGAGCCGCATCGGCAATATTCGCATTAATCAAATTGCCATCAGCAATTATGTCAAATCTCTAAATTCAGCGACTATTACTTATCGAGTATCAGTTGGCTTTGATATGGGTGGAACAAGACGAGAAAAACTGTATGAAGTCTTGTACACACTACAGCTGAGAGATGAGTACGGCGAAAAACAATTTTTGCAGTGCGATGTGTGTGGAGCCCCTTTGACCGAAACAAGTGGCGAATGCAAATACTGTGGGACCAAACATTTAAGAGATACTATCGAAAATTGGTTTATAACTGACATTAAAGAAAAATAACCATCTGAATCTTGATTCACAGGTTGATTTTAAACAAATAAAAAAATAAAATTTAAATATAAGGAGAGAAAATAATGGGTTTAATTAAGGATGCAGCAAGAAATGCTGCAAATGCAGTTGGCAATGTTGCTAAGGGTATTGGTGGCGCAGCTGGTGGCGCTCTGTTTGGCGGCCTGTCTGGTGTTGCCAATCAGAGTCTGTTCCAGGAATATCTGACCTCTGGTGATATGTCTGGTGACATTATCATGAAGAGAGCAGAATTCGTGAGAACTAACGGCTCTACCAACAACAAGAGTGACGCAAATGTTATTTCTAATGGTTCTATTATCGACGTTCAGCACAACCAGTGTATGATTATCGTCGAGAATGGTAAGATTGTTGAGGCTTGTATGGAGCCTGGCCGTTTTATTTACAACACCGAACTGGCACCTTCTTTCTTTGCGGGCAACGGCAAGTTTACTGACAATGTCGTGAGTGCTGCTAAGGAAATGTGGGAGCAGGCTAAGCTGGGTGGTCAGCGTAGAAATACTCAGAGAGTTTACTTCATCAATATGGGTATTCTCGATGAGCCTTTCCACTGGGGACTGGGTAACGTTCCTTTCCGTCACAGCTCTGTTATTGCTGACAATATGCCTCCTCTACGCATTAACATGATGCTGAAGGGCAACGGTCTTGCTAAGATTCGCGTTGTTGACCCTGTTGCATTCTTCACTCAGAAGGGTGCTCAGCGTGCAGGTGGCGACAATAACGGTATCTACACTCTGTCTGAGCTGCAGAGCCAGCTGTTCGAGCCCGCTAAGTCTAAGATTCGTCAGACTATCGCTGCTGCTGTTAGTGACATCAGTATGCGTGAAACAATTCCCTATACCGCTATCATGACCGATGGTAACGATATTAAGATTGAGGAACTGGTTAACGAGAAAATGCAGACCACCGAGCTGGGTATGTGCGGCTTCGCATTTAGTCAGTTCTCTGTCAACGGCTCCTTCATTCCTCGTGAGCAGGATATGGAGCTGCTGATGAAGAAGGAAGCAGAGCTGGGCGAGAAGGCATTTATGGCTTCCGACGCAGGCCTGGCTCAGTACGATGTCATGAAGGCTGCTGCTTCTAACGATAAGGGCGCAGGCCAGGGCTTTATGGGCCTGGGCATGATGGGCTTCGGTATGAATCAGATGAATGGTATGGGCGGTATGATGGGTATGCAGAATCGCAATCAGCCTCAGGCAGCTCCTGCAGCTCCCGCCGCTGACGGTTGGCAGTGCGATTGCGGCAATATGGCAACTGGTATGTTCTGCAGCAATTGCGGCCAGAAGAAGCCTGAACCTAAGTCCGCTGCTGATTCCTGGCAGTGTGAGTGCGGTAACACTGTAAGTGGTAATTTCTGCCCCAATTGTGGTAAGGCTAAGCCTGCCCCCGCTATGGCCGACCATTGGGTCTGCTCTTGTGGCGCTAAGAATCAGGGCCGTTTCTGCCCCGTGTGCGGGTCGAAGAAGCCTGCTAATGAGCCTCTGTATCGTTGCGACAAGTGTGGCTGGCAGCCTGCCGACCCCAAGAATCCTCCTCGATTCTGCCCTGAGTGTGGCGACCCCTTCACTGACGAGGATGTTCAGGGTTAATTACTTATAATCAAATGACCCAACCAGAAAGGTTGGGTCATTGTTTTTTCTGCAGTATGTTAAATATGTATTAAGTTGCACAAATTGCACCTCTATTTTTGTGAAAACTTGCTATAATCTTCATAGATATATTAACAAGTGTTTTAACAGAAGGGTGGTGTATGTGTGGATAAGAAAAACAAGAAGAAAGACGCAGCGCATTATGTAATGTGCGCAATTTCTGTTTTGGGCATTGCCGCTCTTGTTTTTATTGCCTTGTTAACGATTCAGAGTATGTAAACTGCACAAAAATAATACTCTTAATGTTGAATATGATTTTGTAGGTCTGCCCGTAAGGGCAGGCCTTTTTTGGTATTCTTTTTTCGAAGCAGCCTCTTGCTCTTTCTTCTACATTAACCCTAAGAATGTTATGCATTGAAAGAGGTGGAAAACATGTTTACTATACTTGAAGAAAGAAAGAAACAAGGTTTTACCCTGATAGAATTAGTTGTGGTAATAGGCATCATGTCTGTCCTATCTGCCGTTCTGATTCCTGCTGTTATTCATTACGCAGAAGAGTCTCGTACACAAAGAGATGATTCAGCAATGGCAGAAATCTGTAATACAACTAAAAATATCATGGATTCCAATATAGAGGCTTATGATGAACTATATGCTCTAGGCCAGGTGATTGACGCAGGTGACACGGGCGTTCACATCGTATGGAAAAATATGGGCGAGAATGAAGGATTTGTCCCGTATGTTCTAGGTGAAGAACTGGAAGAGATGGCACCTACCTTCTATAGAGAGTTGTTCCAGACATTAGAAGGTCCTGTTGTTATGCAGTCAGGTTCTTATAGAAGCCAGTATTATGTCATGACCTTAACAAAGGATGATGACGATGAACTGACGTGGGTAACGGGCGGTTGGTCAGAAACAGAAGTAAGGAATAATGCTGATGAAGATTATGTTCCTATTTCTCCTGAAATTCCCAATAATCCCAATCCCCCTGAGATACCTGCTGATATTCCTGCTATTCCTCCAACCGATGAGGACGATGGAGATGCGAACGCACCTATTTCTCAACCAGAAGACGAGAAGAAAGACTTCCCTGCCGCAACGGGCACTCCACCTACAGGTTTAAATACTAAATGGGATGGCAGTGCTCATGCTTTGGTGACTCCTGGTGAAACCACACAGGGCACATATTATTATAAGCTGTCTACTGATACGTCTGGTTTGTGGCAGAGCGGTGTCCCCAAAGCTTCTGCCGTAGGCGATTATCAGATTTCTTATTATATTGAAGGCGGCGATGGATTTAAAGATAGTGAGGTAGGTATGGTTCGTGCAACCATTCTGCCAGGAGATGCTGATTTTACTCATCCCACTCCTAATACAGTTATCTATTCTGGTAGTCCTGAATGCTTAATCGAAACTCCAGGCACAACCAATCCTGCCGATAAGGTCCATATGGTTTACTCCTTAGACAAAAACATATGGGACCCAACTCCTCCTTCTCGTACCGACATCGGAACTTATATTGTTTATTATAAGCTGATTGGCTCGGCTGAAATTGAAGTGCCTTCCGATATTTGGAGCGTTACATCACAAATTACACCTTGGCAAGGCAACTTCGCAATGCCAAATGCGCTGAATCCTACTTATAATGGAACCGCACAAGCTTTGGTTTCTGCTGGTACAGCGCCTGATGGATGTACCGTTTATTATCGTACAGAAACAAGTGCGTGGGGAACACAAGTCCCGACTGGTACAAACGCAGGTACATATAAAATTTACTACAAGATTGACGGTGGCGGAAGATACCAAGACGTTGGTGAGACATTGGTTACTTGTGAAATAAAGAAGGCAACACCTGTCCTGGCTTTATCATCCAGCCGTACCGTGTTTAACCCTCCCGCGTTGACCGCAACTATTACTATCACAAATACTTCCGACGGAGCGTTAACAATCTCTTCTTCTGACGTTGGAGTCGCAACTGCAACATTAAGCAGTAATAAAAAGTCTTTCGCACTCCAAGGCATAAATAAAGGCTCCGCTGTTATTACACTATCTGTTGCTGCAAGCGATAACTATCACGCAGCAAGCATTAAGCATAATGTTGAAGTGGTTGTTGGCGCAATTACAGCTACAACAACGGATGGTAGAACTACATATAATGGCATGGCCCAAGACGGTGGTGCAAAAGTTTTTGTTACCACTCCCTCTAGTGGATATACAATTCAATATAGAGAAAGTGGCAAGAACACATGGCAAGGCACTATTCCTACCTTTATTGATGCGGGCTCCTATACTGTCGAATATATAGTTTCTGCTGAAGGCTTCTCTCAGAAAACAGGTACTTTCACAATTTTAATTGAAAAGGCTGTTGCAACTGATTCTATTCACCCCATTATAACAGGTTACGAATGGGTCGACAACGGAAATACATATTCTCCTTCATTAGATAAGATGAAAGATGGGGATGGTTCTCCTGATTGGAAGTTGGTGAGTGCGCAGGTTGATTATTCAACTGTTGATGGGTACGCAACGAACGATAAGATTAGTACTTTACCATCTTTCTCAACTCCTGGCGAAATCAGATTGACTAATTTTGTTTTTAGAGACAGAACGGGTAACCATGAAGATATTACTATTAATAAGTTCTCTCTAAATTCAAAAATTGACGGCACATTAACAGCTTCTAATACTTTGATTTTGAAGTGCTATACAGCAGAGGGTGACGATACTGTTTATTATCGTGTCAATAATGGTACTTTATACTTACGAAAGACAAATCGTACTGGATATTCTGCTGCTTCTATGGACAGTGACCCCATTGACAATATGTTTGTTGGCAGCAACACAGCAGGTATTACAACAGTACATTTTGAAACAACTATTCTGCCCACCTCGTTGAAACATTGGTTCTGTGATTTGAAAGATTTAACTTCCATTACATACAATGTTATTGACGGAGAAGCAGTAACCTTGGACACCCGCTTCACAACTTCCATGGAAGGCATGTTCAAGAATTGTTCCTCTTTGAAAACTAATGCTAATGGTGAAATTCCAGGCATGATGTTAGGAACCTTCAATACTGACAAGGTAACATCCATGAAAGAAATGTTTGCTGGATGTTCGTCTATGGAAACAATCAGCCTAACGCAATTCTACGGATATGCTACAAAATCTGTTGAGGGCATGTTTGAAGGATGCACTAAGTTGAAGTCAATTGACTTTGACCAGTTCTTCGGTCCAGGCATAGAAAATTTTGCATATATGTTTAAGGATTGCTCCAATCTTAAAGAGTTAGATTTGTATGATGCAGATACTACATCAGCAACAACTATGAATGATATGTTCGCTGGTGCTGTTCGCTTAGAAACCATCCATTTTGGCCCTTGGTTTGAGTGGAATACAGGTGATGGATATCTGCCTGAAATCAATAATCAATACGTAACTGCTGCAACAGGACAGTGGTATGATGTTACAAATGCAACCGCATATACTCCTATGCAACTAGCTGACTTTATTACAAAAGATACATCTACCTACAAACTGACCTACAGTTCCGTTCCTTACTATTGGTTGGATATGATTAATGGTATGCGCGATGGTATTAAGTCTGATACACTGGAAGGCCTAGCGACCGTTGACGTTTACATTAATGGTCAATTGATGCAACAAGATGCTATCGATTGGTATCATCCATATAAGTATGGCACAACATATGAGTTCAAGAACCTAACTTTGACTTCTAATTTGGGCTATATCGGACTGCAGAATACCGTTGCGGGCGATACATTAAGTGGTACCGTTACTCACAAAGCGGTATCTTGGCTAAAGTTCGAAACAATTGCAGCCGAAGTCGAACATTCGGGTGGTGTCGAAACCTTTACAGCTCCAGCTGCTGGTTATTATCAGATAGAGCTTTGGGGTGCGCAAGGTGGCCATTCTATCGCCGATAGCAAAGTCCTGGACACTGGCTTGCCTGGTGGTTATGTAAAGGGCAATGTTTATTTGGAGAAAGGTCAAACCATTTATATTGCTGTTGGCGGTAAGGGACAAAGACCTACCGTCGGACAAGACAGTATAGGTGGTTGGAACGGTGGCGGCAACGGCGCTTGGGACCACAGCGACGACGAAGTCGGTGGTGCTGGCGGCGGTGCAACTGCTGTATATTACTCTCTCATTGGAGATGGTCAGCTATCTAACTACACTGCACATAGAGACCAAGTTATTGCTGTCGCAGGTGGCGGCTCTGGTTCTTGTTGGGAAAATAGCACCTACGGTGGTGCAGGCGGTGGCGTAGAAGCAAAAGTTGGTTCTACCGCTACTCTACAAAAGGCTGACCAAAACTTTGGTTATGCTTTCGGAAAAGGCGAAAGCGCAGTTTGGCCTGGTTCATGGGCTGCCAACTATTCCGCAAACGGACTGCCTGGTGGCGGTGGCGGTTGGTATGGCGGTCGTACATTACAAGCTGCAACTCCCTCTGCTGGTGGCGGTTCTGGCTATATTGGTGGATTAACCAATGGTGAAATGGCTACTGGCATCAACAAGGGCAACGGCGCATTTAAAATTGTTTATAGTGGCGTTGAGTCTTACTCTGTCCCCACTTCTCAAACTTTTGCTTTCACAGGTAGCGTGCAAGAGTTCGTTGTTCCTATCTCTGGCTATTACAAGATGGAAGCATGGGGTGCTGCTGGTGGTTTAGGTCGTGGCGAAACTCTTCCCTATGGTAAGGGCGGATACACGGCTGGTATTACCTATCTAACAGAAGGCACAGTTATTTATGTTTATGTTGGTGAAGATGGTATTAACCAATACCAAGGAACAAGAGCATTCAATGGTGGCGGCGCTGCTTATACATTCGTTGGCGACAACAACAACCACGTTGGCGGTCGTGGCGGTGGCGCTACTGACTTCCGTTTAATAGGTGGTAGTTGGGATAACGCCGACGGCTTGAAGGCTAGAATTCTAGTTGCAGGCGGCGGTGGTGGCGCACAGTCCACATGTGGTACAAATGCAACTGCTGGACACGGCGGTGGTATAATTGGCACAACATCTTATAACATGGGATATCAACAGCGTGCGCAAGATGTTGCTCGTACTAGAGCATACTCAACAGGTGGCTCTCAAGATAGTTATGGCATAGGACACAATGTCAACGATAACAGTTCTAACCAAACAAATGGTGCTTTCGGCATGGGTGCAAATTCTAAGAAATGTGCATCTGGCGGAGGTGGCGGCTGGTATGGCGGTGGCTCTGCGTACACCTCTGGTGGCGGTGGAGGCTCCTCTTATGTTACAGGCTATCCTGAATGTGATGATACTTATCGCGACCTTCAGGGCGGATACAACTTCTCCAACGTCAGTATTATTGCTGGTGTCAATGAAGGAAACGGCAAGGCCAAGATTACTTATATGGGCGATAAGGTCAGCGAAGACACCGTTACGCTGAGAATTGTTCCCGAAGATACAGAAGTCGGCGACTTGGGCCAGTTTGATTTGTACATAGATAATACTTTGGTTGGTTCTAGTATTTCTAGCTATATTGGCCAAGTCCCTGCTGGAACGACATGGGAATTGCGTCCCATCTCTATGAAGTGGAACTATTTGTGTGCAGAACGCAACGGACTAAGTGGCACTATGACTCAAAGTGGCACAGTCACATTAAGATGGAAATATAACACTGCTATAAAAGATTGGGGCACCCTATCTGACGGCAACGGTGTTGTTGCAGGCGAAGAAGTTTTGTGGACATTAAACGGCACAACCTTAACATTGTCTCCTGCTAATGGTACAACAGGTATTATCAAAAACTTAGGTTATAGTGAGAATATGCCATGGTCCAGTTATAAGAGCACGTTGAAATCTGTTACCGCAACGGGTAATTTAAAGGCAAGCAATCAATTCTGTAATATGCTATATGGTTCGACAGCTCTGACAACTGTTAACTTAACAGCTATTGATATTTCTCAGGTGCAACATATTGATAAATTCTTCTACGGATGTAGAGCTCTGACAACGTTTAATGGATTTAGCGGCAATGCATATATAAATACCTTTAATATGATGTTTGCAGATTGCTCGTCACTAAAAACTATTAACCTAACAGGTCTAAACGCAATGGACGAAACTACTATGACAAGCATGTTCTCAAGCGTGCCTATCCAACAAATTAGCACGCCCACTTATTGGTTCTTTGGAACAAATTGCGGATTGCAATTTGGTAGTAAGTGGCAACATGCGAAAGCAGGTACAGTTAACACAACTCAATTTATGCAGTTGGTCATGGACCCTGAGTATGCAGGAGTTTGGACTAAGGTAGCTTAATATTTGACAAGGGTTGGTTTTCCAACCCTTGTTTTTTATCCTCAGGAGCAAAAACTAAAAAATCCAACATTTTAGAGAAAAATATTTTTAAATATTTTTGTTTAACCCCCTATTTTTAAGGGGTGCGGGCTATAATAGACATGTACTTCCCAACAAAAACAAGAGAAAAGAAAGGAAATTATTGAAATGGCAAAGACTAAGAAGGGCGTCCAGTACTCCGTTGTTCGTGGTGAGGGCGTCAAGTACAAGAAGAAGACTCCCACCAATGGTATCACTAAGGCAACTGTCTATAACACCACTTACGATGTGGTTGACATTATTGAGCGCGCAGACCTGCCTATTGGCATTCTGGATACCTCTGCATATGAGATGAAGGACCACTATTCTGCAATGACTTCCTGCCTGCCTTCTGAGCAGTTTGATGAAGCGAAGGGTAAGGATATCGCTAAGCGCAAGTGCCTGATTCTGATGAACACCGATAAGATTGCAAATATTGATAAGGCTCTGGCCCATCTGGATGTTCTGCGTACCCGTCTGGAGCGTCAGAAGAAGATTGCCTCTGAACGTGTTGCTCGAGATAAGGCTTATCTGGCCGATGAAGTTGCGGGTAAGCATACCGCTAATAAGTAATTGATTCCATCTACATACAAACAAAAATAATTTTCAATATAGAAAGGAAAATAAAAATTATGAATAAGACTGAACTGATTGCTGCTGTCGCTAAGAAGGCAGACATGACCAAGACCCAGGCTGAGGCTGCTGTTAATGCAACTCTGAACTCTATTGTTGATGCTATGGCTGCTGGTGAGAAGGTCGCTCTGGTTGGCTTCGGTACCTTTGAGGTTGCTGATGTTAAGGAGCGTACTGGTACTATCCAGATGGGTGACCGCAAGGGCGAAACTTATGTGACCCCTGCTCATAAGGCCCCTAAGTTCAAGGCTGGCGCAGCTATGAAGAACGCTGTCAATAAGTAATTTTTGACCAATAAGTAAGAAAGGAACCCCAGACTAGAACAAAGTACTCCAGTCTGGGGTTTTTCTTATGTATTTTAAAACTTGTTTGTTTTTCTTATCGTATGTCCCCTCAAAAACAAATACAAATACATATAATAAGAAAAGAAAACAAGAAATCTTAAATGAACAACCATATAGGAGGTACATAATATGGGGATGAATAAGAAAATGCAGGCTATCATGTTCCAGACTAATAAGTTCCCTGTGGAACAGGGCTCTCATGATGGTCCTAAAAATATCGTTATGGCTATGACTCTGAACAAGAATCTGGAAGCCTATGGTTATACTCTGGATGCCGAATGCCTGAGACTGTTGGCATCTCAGACTGCCTCTGAAATGCGCGCTACCTGGAACGACCTGATGGTATTGGTGCGTAATGCGTCTGGTGATGCTCAGTTTAGAGATGCCAAGCTGTTTTACCCTAATTTCCCTGAGGAAGTTATGTATGCAGATGAGGCTCAGCTGTACCTGAACTCTCTGTTCTATTATATTTTCTCTCAGCACAATGATAAGGTGATGGACGAACTGTCTTTCGCTATCCGCGAGATGTGCACCGAAGAGAAGGAAGAGCGTCTGCCCCTGATGGAAACCTTCCCTAAGGTTAAGGTTATCAATCTGGGCACTGAAAAGGACCTCTTCCGTATGATGAACGCTCGTATCCACGGTTTGGGTATGAGTGAAGCTCAGCTGGAAGAACTGAAGGCATTCTCTATTGCTTATCGTCAGGAATTTGATAAGATGCTGGATAGTGAAGAACCTTTCCAGTCCAAGGAAAATAAGGTGAAGGTCGCTTTTATGCTGCGTGATATGCATAGAAGCTCCGAAATTAAGTTCATGATGAAGGACGCTGTTGACGTTCTGCGTTATGCTGCCATGCTGTCCAAGGAACATGGAGCAAACATGAACAACGTGGAGCTGAGAGAAAAGCGCGGCCAGCCCATTCGCTTTAAGCTGAATAACGCTGAAAAGCGAGAGATTCGTTCTCTGCTGAATGGCTGTAAGCACCTGTACACTGACATTTGGCGTCAGGAAAAGCTGTTTAAGCGACTGATGAAGGGCCTGAATCCTACCGAGGATGTCGGTTGCCCCATTCGTGTCGTAAAGGCTTTCGACAACCTGGCTAACAAGAAGAGACTGAACGAGGATGGAACTCCCATTTACAATTTTGAGCATGAAAAGGTCAAGGCCTTGATTGCTCTGAATACTCGTGATGACGCTTCTCTTCTCGAAAAGCTGGCAGCCAATGACTCTGGCTCTTTCCTGCGCAACTATTGCTCTATTGTTAAGGCAGCCAAGCCCGATATGCGCGACGCAGCAATCGAGGCAGTGCGTCGTTGTGCGACTAGTAGAAGCATTCCTCTGAAGAATATGCTGACTGTGGTCAATACTGTACGCGAAAATCAGAAGAAGGCTGCTGAGTTCGCTCAGGCTCAGGCCCAGATTAGCGTTTTCCGCAATAAGAACGGCAAGCATTTTGTGAAGGCTTTGGAAGAAAAGGACTTTGTCCTGACTGATGCAGAGTATGACAAGATGGCCGAAGCTGTTCGAGCCACTGCCGTTGAGCTGGTACGCGGTTACCAGAAGCTGGGTAATACTTATGTAGACCCCGCTCTGAAAAACGATAAGGCTCCTGGCACTGAAATGCGTGGTGCTTCTGGCGGCTCTATTATGGTGCCTCATAGTGTCATCCCCTTTAATCTGGAAAAGAACCTGTTGGTGTTCGGCGTCAACTGGGGCCAGGTGAAGGGCAGTAACGACACTCATATTGACGTAGACCTGTCTGTGCATGCATACTCCGCAGAGGGTGAGAGTCTGGGTTATTGTTCTTACAGTGACCTGAGAAGCCCTGGTATGTGCCATAGTGGCGACTATGTTAATGTCCCCGTGGGCGGCACCTCTACGGAGGCCATTGCTATTGACATCGCAATGATGAAGCAGCGTGGTGTTGCCTTTATCGTTCCCGAGGTTCATTGCTACTCTATCGACTCCTTCCGCAAGGCAGGTAATGCTCACTTTGTGATGCAGCAGCGAGATGGTGGCATGAAGGATAACATGCCTGTTATCACTCGTTGTGTCGATGGATGGGACAACCCCACCAAGACCAACTTTGGTAAGGTCGGTTTTTGCAAGTGGGACAAGGGTTCTCGAACGCCTGTCATGACTGGTGAAATCTTTGAGCCTGCCGCCAGCGAGTGCAATATCTTGCTGAATAGCGACTCCAGCGCTACTATCCCCTGCATCTGCGATTTGGAGAATGCCCAGTTTCTGTGGCTGGACATGCAGATTGACTCTTATCATAGAGTCGCTCCTTCTGTGACGGAAGACCCCAAGAACATGAGCGCTGTTCTGGCAGAAATGTACAGAGCAAAGCACTCTGTGGTGCCTTCTATGCAGGATTTGTTCCTTACTTATGCAGAAGGCAATGGTACTTTGGTAGACGATATCACACTGGCGGAAACCGTCTTTATCCATGGTACTGTAGACCGTGAGAAGCTGGGTATTGCGGAAACGGCTAACGTTATCACTTCTCTGGACCTGGATGTTATTTCTCAGAATTATTCTGGCAATAACGACCTGTCCGAAGTGGAACCTGAACAGGACAAGCCCTCTGTTGTGGAAATCAAGCGCGAGCATCCCCTGGTTACTCGCCTAAAGGCTCTAAACAGAGCTATCCGCGAGAATCCCTATCCTCTCGGCTAACCATAAATAATACAGGCCAGCCGCAGTCGCGACTGGCTTGTTTTGCTATTTTTCAAGGGAAACAACCCCTTGAGAATACCCCCTCAACTTCTATATTGTAGAGTGAAAAGATATTACTCTATAGAGAGAAGTGGTGAGAGTGCGATATATAATCATAGGGGACATACATAGTTGTTATGACGAGCTGGTGGCCTTGTTATTGAAAGTCAATTTCGATGACAAACAAGACATTATTATATTTCTAGGCGATTATACAGATAGAGGCAAACAGTCTTATGAAGTGTATCGCTTCTTAAAAGCTCTAAAACAAGATATGGGCGATAAATGTATTCTCTTATACGGCAACCATGAAGACTTGATTTTTAATTTTTTTGAGCGGAAAGACCTTAACTGGCTCTTTAATGGTGGGCGAGAAACAGCAAAATCGTTTAAAGAACATAATGTGTCGTTGAATAGATATACAAAATTTTTATCCAACAATACACATCTTTATTACAAGGGAAAACGCTTCCAGGCTTGCCATGCAGGTGTGGAAAATAAGCCCATTGAGGACCAATACGAAGAAGTGTTATTATGGGACAGGTCGGCCGTAGAAAAAGGTTTTTATAAAGGGCCTTTGACAATTGTAGGACATACTCCTGTACCCAAACCAACTTGGATTGGAAAAGTTAATGGGGAAGTCCAACATGTTAAGTTAAAACAAAAAACTTGGTATACTTTGCCCGAAACAGGAATTATTAATATTGATACTGGATGCGGGAAAGGTGGAAGTTTAACAGCATTAATTGTAGATGGAGAATATTTTTGTGTGGTTACGCAAGAAAAATTACCATCTATTGAGGAATGTCTAAAAAAGTAAGAAAGGATGTTGCTGGTGTGTAGTGAACTCATAATTGGAGATTTAATTCTACATCCATATGGACTATTGATTGCTTTCGGAATCATTGTAGGCATGGGCCTTTGTCTCTGGCTTGCCCCTAAACACAATATGAGCAGAGATGTTGTAGTCGACCTCTTGATGTGTATGGTCGCAGGAGGCCTTGTCGGCGCCAAATCGTTAGCAGTTATCGTTAATCTAAAAAATATATTAAACGGAGCTATGACCTTCCTGCAAGCTCTTAGCGTTACTGTCGTGTATGGTGGCATTATTGGTGCACTATTAGCTTGTGCCGTGTACTGTAAAATCAAAAAAGTCGATTTTTGGGGATACTCAGACCTTTGTTTGTCATGCGTCGCAATTACACAAGGCATTGGTAGACTTGGTTGTTTAATGGCAGGATGCTGTTATGGTATTGAGTATTCAGGATTTGGAGCAATCACTTTTACCAATTCGCCATTTGCCCCTAATAATACCCCTTTGTTCCCATCACAGATTGTCTCTAGTTTATTTATGTTGATTTTTGGTATTATTCTTCTCGTGTGGTGCAGCAAACATAAACATAAGCCAGGAGACATTGGAACCACGTACATTTTAGTTTATGGTTTAGCCCGTAGCTTTATTGAAAATTACAGAGGAGACTTGGAAAGAGGTTTCATTCTGGGAATGTCTACATCTCAGTTTATCTCTATTTTCTTTGTAGCTTTGGGTTTTGGCATTAAACTATGGAAATATAGACAAAAAGAACACAGGAAAGAAAATTTATAAGGAGAGTGCACCAAATGGAAAAGGTTATTAAGGGATTGACATCTGAGGAAGTCCTGGAAAGACAAAAGCTGGGTAAAAACGAATTTACCCAAAAGAAAAAGAAAAGTATCTTCGCTACAATTTTTGAACAATTTGCTTCCCCTCTTATTTTGTTGTTGGTTGTAGCCTCTGTTATCTGCTTCTTGACGGGAGAGCCTCTGGACGCTAGTATTATTGCTCTTGTTGTTGTTTTAAACGTAACAATTGGAACAGTACAAGAGGTTAGCGCAGCAAAGTCTGTTGAAAAACTTAAACAAATGAGTGTTGCGACTGCAGTAGTTATTCGCGATGGTAAAGAACAGGAAGTTCCTTCTACGGAATTGGTAGTTGGTGATTATGTCATTTTGGAAGCTGGCCGTATCGTACCTGCCGACTGTAAGCTAGTAGAATGCAGTTCTTTAAAGATTAATGAATCTGCATTAACAGGTGAAAGTGTTGCCGCCGAAAAGGATTGCAGCTTTGTAAGTGATGAGAAAACACCCGTTGGCGATAGAAAAGATTGGGCTTTTATGTCCACCTTGATTGAATATGGTCGAGGTGCCGCTATCGTTGAAAAGATTGGTGACAATACTGAAATTGGTAAGGTCTCCAAGATGCTGAACGATATCGCAGACGAAGAAACACCTCTGCAAAAGAATCTGAATAAACTGAGTATGGTCCTGGGTATTGCAGGTATTATTCTGTGTATCTTAATGTTTATTACTCAGACAACCATGTATCATAATCCTTGGCTGGAAACCCTAATTGTATCTATTGCGTTTGCAGTTGCTGTTATTCCTGAAGGTTTGGCAACTGTCGTTACTATTGTTTTGACAATGGGCATTAAGAAGATGAGTGAAAAGAATGCTATTGTCAAACAAATCCATGCGGTTGAAACTCTGGGTGCGGTTAATGTTATTTGTTCTGATAAGACAGGCACCTTGACGCAAAATCGTATGACCGTAGTTAAGTGGTTCTATAATGGCAAGACAAGAGGCCTGGATGGTGTTTATTTCAATCGTCCTCTGTTTAGGCGTTTGCTGACAGGTTTCTGTTCTTGTAATGATGCGACCTACGATATGCAAAAACAAGTGGGCACAGGCGACCCCACTGAAATCGCATTTATTAAATATGCCAAAGAAAACAACTTTAACCCAGATGATGTAAAGGCAGAATTTGTAAGAATTGACGAAATTCCCTTTGATTCTGACAGAAAAATGATGACCACTCTGCACAAGACGGCAGATGGAACTATTTCTTTTACCAAGGGCGCTATTGATTCTATTATTGTTCGTTGTAATAGAATCCAAGATAAGAAAGGTGTTCGTCCCATTACCAATGAGGACGTCTTCTTGGCAACATCTCAGGCTGAGCAGATGAGCTCCGACGCCCTTCGTGTTTTGGCGCTGGCCTATCGTGAAGGTGATGAGAAGCCTCAGGAAAAAGATATGATTTTCTTGGGTTTGGCTGCAATGATTGACCCTCCCAAGGAAGGCGTTAAGGAGACTATTGCAGAATGTCATTCCGCAGGCATCGATGTTGCTATGATTACAGGTGACCACAAGATTACGGCTTTCGCTATTGCAAGAGAGCTAAACATTGCTCAGAAGGTCGAGCAGTGTATCTCTGGTCAGGAAATTGACGCAATGGATAAGGAAGATTTCCGTAAGAATATTTTGAATTACCGTGTGTTTGCGCGTGTGTCGCCTGAACACAAAGTCCAGATTGTTCAAGCTTTCCAGTCTCACGGAAAGATTTGTAGTATGACAGGTGATGGTGTCAACGATGCTCCCTCTCTGAAGGCAGCCAATATTGGCGTCGCTATGGGCATTGGTGGTACCGAAGTCGCCAAGGACGCAGCCGAAATGATTCTGGTTGATGATAACTTCATCACAATCAAGAATGCTGTTATGGAAGGCAGAAACCTGTTTAACAATATTAAAAAATCTGTCATCTATTTGCTTAGAGCCAACTTTGGCGAAGTAGTGCTAATGGCAACAGCTATTTTCGCTGGTATTGCAGCTCCTCTATCTACAATCCAAATTCTGTGGGTCAACTTAATGAGTGACACAGCCCCCTCTCTTGCTTTGGGTATGGACAAGAGCACCAATGCTGTTATGGAAGAGAAGCCCCGTGATGTTAATAAGGGATTGCTTAATAAGAGCGATTACGCATCTATTGTGCTGCAAGGCTTTATTTGCGGTATGACTGCTTTGTTTGCGTTTATGTTACCTGCGTTGTACCATCACGGACTTGATGGTTGTGTAGAAGCAATCAAAAATAGTCCTGACCTGCTAACAATGTGTAGAACATACGCATTTAGCGTCTTGACCATTAATGAACTATTAATGGCCTATGTTTGCAAGGATGGAAACAGACTGGCATTTACATATAAGGATTGTTGGAACAACAAAGTCTTGAATATTACTGTGGTCGTTTGTTGTTTGATGCAGCTGACTGTATTGACAGTTGCACCTCTGCGAAACATGTTACACTTGGCTCCTTGTAGTATTACTGACATTTTGACCATCTTTGCGATTGCTATAGTGGGCACTATTATTAATGATATACTGACCGTA
>JAEIGA010003409.1_pt1 | contig 24928 bp, 19 predicted proteins | sample 9270691 | NCBI WGS metagenome assembly JAEIGA01 (sample SAMN17057246, study PRJNA624740) | gut metagenome | biome: biome; isolation source: fecal sample | host: Bos grunniens | place: China: Xizang | collected 2019
ATGGACTTCGTCACCGGCAAGACCGAGATTCTCGACGTCATCCAGAAGAATAAGACTGACTTGAGCCATAATAATTAACTCCTGTTATTGCGTTGAAAACTCAGTAGACCAGAGCGACAATACGCGCCCGCTTGACAGCGGTGGCGAGCATTTTCTGATGATCAAGGCAGTTGCCGGTGATACGACGCGGCATGATTTTGCCTTTTTCGGTCTGGAACTTCATCAAGGTTTCAGCATCTTTGAAATCGATGTAACGAACCTTGGCCTCGCAGAAACGACAAACTTTGGGTTTTGCGGCCGCGCGACGACGACCACCCTGTCTCTTTTGACCCTGCATGAGAATCCTTTCAAATAATGGTTTTATTGTTTTGTTATTGTTTTGTTACTATTCTTTGATCAGAACGGAATATCATCTTCCGGCATCGGAGCCGCCCCGTTGGCCGGGTTACCGTAATTGCCCTGCGGCATCGGAGGCGCAGACTGACGGTAACTGTCCTGCGGCATGGGGAATCCGCCCTGATTGTTCTGCTGATAATTGCCGCCGGCGGAATAACCGTTGCCGTTGTCCATGGCAGGATAACCGGCATTGTCATTGCTGCCGTCTTCACGGCTGCGGCGGTTCATAAACTGAACATTTTCTGCGACCACAGTAAGTTTGGTGCGGCGTCCGCCGCCATTGCGGTCCTCCCAGGAATCGAGTTTCAAACGGCCCTCGACCATGACCTGGGAACCTTTGGAAAGATACTGACGGCAGTTCTGTGCAGCTTTGCCCCAGACAGAAACATCAACGAAACAGGATTCTTCCTGCTCCTGACCATTGCTGCCCATAAAACGACGGTTTACCGCCAGTCCGAGTGTGCAGACACTCTGACCGCTGGGCAGACCACGGAAATCAGGGTCCCGGGTAAGATTGCCCAGAAGAAATACTTTATTCAGAGAAGCCATCTTGTCTTTCCTTAAATGTTGCAGAATTTAAACAGTTTCAACAATCAGTCCAAATTGATCGGCTCATCGGAGACGCCTTCGGGGCGGTCGTAGATGAGGATCATGTTACGCAGAACCTGGGCATCAAGTTTGTAACGTTCTTTGATTGCGACGATCTTGTCCTCATCAACGGAGAAGATGAAGTCGAAATAAAGTCCGGCACGACGTTTGTCGATTTCGTAGGTGAACTGCTTACGGCCCATGGGGACGGTCTTTTCCAGTTCGCCGCCGAGCGACTTGATAAGTTCTTCAAAACCACGGCAGAATGCCGCACCCTCGTCATCCGTCTTACGGATGTCCAGAATGAATACAGCTTCGTACTTTTTCAAAATATACCTCTTTGTCTTTACTTTGAAAGTTTCAATTTTCTTGCTTAGTTTCTATCGGCGAATTTTCTTTCTCTGCGCTGCGGGCGGCATTGAATTTATTCATTGCCGTCGATATCCCGGCGATCATCGCAGTGCGGACTGCTTCGACTGCCAGAGCCAACGCTTCCTGAAAGCGGACGCTTTCCTCTCCCTCGAATCCGGTCAACACATAATCGACTGTCTTGCCCGGTTCCGGTCTTCCGATCCCGATCCTCATCCGCAGAAATCCGGCACTGCCCAACTCTGCGATGATCGACTTCAGCCCGTTGTGGCCTCCGTCGGAACCGCCCCGCCGCATTCTGATGCGGCCGACCGGCAGATCCAGATCATCCGATATGACCAGAATCTCCTCCGGCTGGATACCCAACCGTCGGCTCAAAGTTTTCACTGCGCTGCCGCTGCAATTCATGTAGGTCAGCGGCATCTGGAAAACCAGATTCCTGCCTCTGAAACGTCCGGAATAGATCCGGCTTTCAGCAGTATGACCGCTTTCGAAAGAGCCTTGCGGCATCGTTTTGAGCAACTGCTCCACGGCCATAAATCCGGCGTTGTGGCGGGTTTTCTCATATTCAGCACCGGGGTTTCCCAGACCGACGATAAGTTTTATACCGCTTTCGTTACGCAACGCCATGAGAGAAAATTTCCTGATTCGCCCCCGAACCGGATCAACCGGACCGGAGATAAAAAACTGACTTTATTTCACTCTTACGCCAAAACGAAATCCACGTGATAGACGTAGTCTTTCAGGTGGTTGTACTGGACTTCCTGCACCTTGACAGCGATCTCTTTGCCTTCGATGGCGATGACATACTGATCAAGTTTGCGGGCAGCTGCAACCTGCCACTCTTCGGTTTTGATGGAGACAGCCGTAGCGGCTCCGCCTTTACCGTAAATGACGGCCGGAGTGAAACCGGACTTGCGGAGACGGCGAGATGCATTGTCGCCGAACTCGCTCCGCGGCTGGGCCGCGATCACATTTTCTGCTTTGCTCATGGATACCCTTTCGTTGTTTATTTTGGGATTGCTTATTATAAATTATCAATGTTCGAGATAAAAGAGCGACGAAACCGATTTGCCGTCGTGGATGCGCTTGATCGCTTCACCGAGCAGCGGAGCGACGCTGACGACTTTGATACGGCCGTTCATATCGTCGATATTGGGAACCGCATCGGTGGTGATGAGCTGTTCGATCTCCGGAGTGGCGATCAGCTTATCCTGACCGATCTTGCTCAACAGGCAATGGGAAACTGCGGCATAAACCTTGGCGGCACCGTGTTCTTTAAGGATACGGGCGGCGGCGCAGAGGGTGCCGGCGGTACTGGTCATATCGTCGGTAATGACGCAGACCCGGTCTTTAACGTCACCGACCAGGTGGCTGGAAGCGACCGTGGTGGCGTTGATGCGGCGTTTGGTGACCACAGCGAATCCGGCACCGAGCATATCGCCGTAATACATCGCCATCTTGGTGCTGCCGGAGTCCGGAGCGACCACGACACCGTTGTCACCGAGCAGGCTCTTGAGGTAAGGAACGAGCACCGGACGGGCATAAAGATGGTCGACCGGGATATCAAAGAAGCCCTGAATCTGCTGGGCGTGAAGATCCATCGTCAAAATCCGGTCGGCACCGGCGCAGGTGAGAAGATTCGCCACCAGTTTGGCGGTGATGGGAACACGGGGCTTGTCCTTGCGATCCTGACGGGCATAGCCGAAGTAGGGCAGAACGGCGGTGATACGGGCGGCACTGGCACGACGGGCAGCGTCGATCATGATCAGCAGTTCCATAAGATTGTCGTTGCTCGGCGTACAGGTCGGCTGGATGAGAAAGGCATCGGAACGACGCACCGTTTCATCGAACTGGACGAAAATTTCGCTGTCGGGGAAATGGGTGATGTGGACCTTGCCAAGATTGATACCGATATAATCCGCAATTTGCTGCGAAAGTTCGGGATGTGCACTTCCTGAATAGACACTGATGTGTTTTGCTTCGCTCAACTCCGCCATTTTACCCAGACCTCAATACTGTTCTCTATCTTTTTTTACTTTTCCGAGAACCCCTGGGCAAACAACGCAGCTGGCATTTTTCAGCCGGCATTTGCGCTGGAAACCTCATGGGTTGACGGACATTCACCGTCTTGAAACTGTCCTCCCCGGACGGTTCAAGGTTTCAAGTCATCACTTGACAATCATTTAATATAGCACACCTTATGCACTTTGTCAAATTATTTATTGCATAAGGCGGATAAAGACTTGCTTTTCACCATTTCTGTGCTATTTTATTTCCGTATATGAACTTGAATCAAACAGGAGTATTTCATATCATGGATCTCAAATTCTGTCCGCCGGTTTACAAAACCGATGCACCGGAGCTCTTTTTCGTATCGATCATTCCGAACTTCCTCGGAGAAGAGGAGTACATCGCCAACCTGATAACCCAGCGCTACAACCACGCCGGGATCACCCGGTTTGCCATGAGCTATCCGATGCATCCGCAGGGCATGGATGTTTATGACAAGATCCGTCAGCAGGCGGCGTCCTTCCGGCGCGTGAAGTCGCTGCTCAAAGATGCTCCGTTCAAACTCGGTATCCTCATCCAATCCTCCATCGGCCACGGCGGCTACTGGAACCTCGCCCCGGAATGCGGTATTGACGGCGTCAAATCTCTCGCCGGAAACGGAACCGAATCGATCCGCTTCTGCCCCTATGAACCCAATTTCCTTGACTATATATATAATGCAGTAAAGATGGTCGCCGTCGAAGGCCCGGACTTCTTTATGGGCGACGACGATATGCGCATGGGGGAAAACTGCTACTGCCCCTACCACCTCTCCCGGCTCGAAGAGAAAACCGGACGCCGCTTCACCCGCGAAGAACTGGTCGAATATCTCGAAAATGTCAAACCTTTCGACCCCATCGCCCAGGCGTTTGAAGATGTCAACATCGAAGGCATGGACGAACTCTGCAAAGCCATCCGCCGCGCCTGCGATGAAATCAATCCCGAAATCAACGGCGCCGTCTGCATCTGCGGTCCGCGCTTCGACTATGTCCCCAGCCAGCTCAAATATATCGGCGGCCCGCAGCCCTTCCTCCGGATCAGCAACGCCAACTACATGGAAAGCAACGCCAAGGATCAGGCCCGTGTCGATCGCGGAACCTCCTGGCAGACGGTCAACTTCCGTAAATTGGGTGTGCCTTTGCTCGATGAATCCGACACCTGCCCGCACAACCGCTTCAGCAAAAGCGCCCGGACGATGAATCTCCATATCGTCAGCGGCATCCTTCACGGAACTGACGGCGGTAAACTCTGGCTCGACCAGAGCAGCTGCCCGCTTCCGGAAGAGTCCAACTTCTACGAAAATGTCATCGCCGCCAATCAGGGACTTTACCGTGAACTCCACCGCCTGATGCGCTCCTTTACCCCGGAAGGCACGCTCACGCTGATACCGCCCTTTGAAAGCGAACCATACCCCCATAAAGGCATGGGATTCCATTACAAGAGCGACTGGGGTGTTTACGCTTTCGGCCGCATGGGTATCCCGGTCCACTACACCGGCATGGATGGCAAAGGCATCATCCTCGTCGCCGGTGAACAGGTGATCTACTACACCGACGAACAGATCCGCAAGATCCTTTCCGGTCCATGTCTGATCGACGGTGTCGCCGCCAGCATCCTTACTGCCAGAGGCTACAGCGAACTGCTCGGTGTCAAAGCAGAATGTTCCGTTTTGGGAACGATCAAGACCGGCAGCGTTCAGGAGCAGCTGCTCTCCGCCGGAAAACGCCAAAATGCTTTCAAAGCCAACCACGAAGCAAGTCTGCTTGAACCCAAAGTCGGCATGACCTACTCCGCCCGGGACAACACCTCCAAACTGGAAATGCTTCCGGGTGCCGAATCGTTGAGCAAAGTTACCATGACCGCCTACAAAGGCGCAAAATCCGAATACATCATGCCCGGTACAGTATACTTTGAAAACGCCCTCGGCGGTAAAGTTGTCACCATGAGCATGGATGTGATGGCGTGGCCCTACATGATGGTGCTCAATCCCGGCCGTAAAAAATTCTATCTGTCGATCCTGGAAAAACTCGGCGGCATCCCCGCCTGGATCAACACCGCCCAGGATTGCAAACTCATTTACGGTAAACTCGCCGACGGAGCGATCCTCTGTACTGCGATCAACTACGGATATGACCCGATGCCGCTGGAATTGACTTTCAAAGCCAAAGTCAGCGAGATCCGTGAAGTCCAGGGTGACGGAAGTTACAGAACCCTCAACTTTACTCAGGACAAAGACCAGCTCAAGATCGAACGCACCCTCGAAGCGGCGCAGATCTCGATCATGGTGATAAAATAAAATTCAGCGTTTCCCGGACCGATGAGGTTGCGGGAAAACGCATTTGTATCGTGGTATGATTTTTCATGCCACAAAAAGTAAAACTTTTAATTTCGAGGAAGCATCATGGATTTATTCATCCAAAGCAAAATATCCGCCGGGATCATCTGCGTCGAAAGCGACGCTCCCCTTACCAATCCATCCATTGTGGACAATTCGGGCAAAAGTGTTTCGCAACTGCTCTACACCCAAAACAAAGACGGCCGCATCGTGACCGTTTTTGATGCTTCGGCGCTGGAGTGCTGGTCGCCGGAACACCCGGTGCTTTACACCCTGAAGTGTCAGGAAATTTCACAGCGGTTCGGTTACTGCGAAATTTCCACGGTGGACAACCGCTCCGTCATGCTCAACGGCATTCCCTGTTTCCTGCGCGGCTACATCCGGGGCATCGTTGCCCACGAACACCCCAACATGACCGGTAAATCGCTCAAAGAAGCGGCGGTCAAAAACATCCGTCAGGCCAAAAAATACGGCTTCAACCTGGTGCGTTTCCACAGCCGCATCCCCGCTCCTGAATTTGTCGAAGCCGCCGACGAAGAGGGTCTGCTCATCCATATGGAGATCGGCTTTGCCTATGAATTTGATGCCGGCGGCAACAAAAAGAATCTCGCCATGAGCAATGAACAATGGGAAGAGACCATCATCCGTTACCGCAACCATCCTTCCGTGGCGATCTTCTGCATCGGCAACGAAATGCACAAGGCCGGTCACTATCCGCAGGTGCATAAACTTTATGAACAGGGGAAATCGCTCGCTCCGTCCAAACTGATCATGGACAACTCCGGCTGGGGAGAATTTGACCGCCCGAGTGCGGATATTTTTTCCCAGCACATCGCCTACTATTTCCCGTTCAAACACCATCAGGATATGTTCAATACCGACAACTGCTGGCGTATGAATGGTTCCACTTACGATGAAAAACTGGAAGCGACCGCCCAAACTGAAAATGTTTCAGCATCCATCCGCCGGGAAGCAATTCCGCTCCGTCCGGTGCTCGCCCACGAAGCGCTGCACTACATCGACATCCCCGACTACGAAGCGCTCAACCGGAAATTTGACGATTTCTGTGCGGCGGTCGGCAACGATTACCTCGAAGCCAACGAAATCGAAAAACCCCGCTATCTGACCGAACTGCCCAAGTTGATCGAACGCAAAAATCTTACTTCCAAACTGCCGGATTATATTCAAGGTTCCCGCCAGTTCAAAAAGATGGGCATCAAGACCTATCTGGAACGGCTCCGGCTCTCCGGACTGTGCGGATTTGAGATGCTCCAATTCGCCGACTGCCTCAAATATGAAAACAAAAACGGTATCGTCGACTTCTTTGATGATGACAAATATTTTGACGTCGACTGGATGAAAAGCTTCAACAGTGATGCGGCGCTGCTGGCGGACTTCGGAAACGAAGTATTTTTCCACGATGATCCTATCATGATGCAGCTTTATATTTCCAACTTTCTGGAAAATCCCCGGCGCTGCGGCAAAGTGAGCGTTTCCGTCAACGGAAAAATGCTCTGGGAGGGCAACCATATCGCTCTGGCAGGAAATCTGCAGAAAATTGCCGGTATCGAATTGAAATTCGCCCCCGTTGCCCAACCGGAAAAAGTCCGGATCGATGCGACCTTTGACGACGGCGATGTGCATCTGGAAAACTCCTGGAACATCTGGCTCTATCCTCATGCTGCCGTCGGAACTCAAGCCGAACTCGAACTGAATGATGCCGATGCGGAGAAATTTTTCACCGCCCCCGCCGGTTCAAAAGCGAACAACACCTTTATCACCGATCGCCTGACCGACCGGGTACTCGAAAAACTTGCCGCCGGTAAGAATGTGCTTTTGCTTTATCACCGGGACAAGCCGGGCAATCAATATTATCTGCCCGGTGCGCTGGAACGCTTCAAACCCTGCATCTGGGATCGCGGCAGCAATCTGGGCGGCTTCGTGAATCATCCGGAACTGTGCCGTGCTCTGGCAACCGAACGCTATTTTGATCTGAATATGCAGCCGCTTCTGGAGGGTGCATACAAGGTCAATCTGGATAAGTTCCCCCTCCCCGCAGTCGAACACATCAACGGCATCGACAAGCCGGTGCGCGACCGGATGAAAGGTCTGCTCCACGGAGTAAAAGATTTTATCGCAGATGATACCTTGCGGAACTTCTCGCATTGTTTCTCGCTCAAAATCGCTGACGGCGGAGTTTTGACCGTATGCACTCTGGGTAATGTCAACTGGCAATCGACTCCTGTGACCGACAATTTCTTTGCGGCATTGCTCAATGCAATTGACACTATCTCCCCGGAAAAATCCTGCACCGGGAACGAACTTGCTGAATATCTGGCAAATGCCACCGCCGCCGGAATTTGCAAGGAAGATGTGATGAACCACTTCTGGGAAATCGACAACAAACCGGTCGAAGACACCCTCTTCTGGGAAGAGACCGGCATCGATTTACGGAAGAGAAAATTACGGAAGAAAAACAAATAATGTTCCTCTCCACGCGCGCCAGAAAATCCACCCGCCGCCTCGGTATCCGGGGCGAAAATGCGGCGGCAAAAGCCGCTGTCGCCGATGGCATGACCATTCTGGCGCGCAACTTCAAATGCAAAGCCGGAGAGTTGGATATCGTCGCTCTTGACGGAAATGAGATCGTATTCATCGAAGTCAAGAGCCGCCGTTATCACCGGAATTTTGCACCCTTTCTCAACTTGTCCATGCACCAGCGCCGCCGCAACCGCAATGCGGCAAAACTGTATTTGAAACTGATCAATTCTCCGCCGCTTGCCGGACGTTTTGATCTTACCGAAGCGGTCTACCGCAACGGTATTCTGATCTCCCTGCGCCGTACCGAAAATTATCTGCTCCCGCTTCAGCCGGGAAAAAAGGCGTGATCCCGGACACTTTACAGTTGAAAAAATCTTCTCCGGGATGTATTTTAAGCAGACGTATAGACAATTAAAAAACATCAAATGGAGTAAAATCATGGCAACTGACCTTGGATTCAGCAATATTTTTCCGGATGCCTTCTGGCTTCACAACAATGCGGCGATGCCCAGTTATGAGCAGGATCGCCGAATCCACTTCCGCCGGGAGTTTGAATTGACTGCCGTCCCGGAAAAAGCCATCATCCATCTCACCGCCGACGCCCGCTACACCTTGTATGTCAACGGTCAATGGGTCGCTCACGGTCCGGCGCGCGGAGTTCAGGAACAATGGCCCTACGACGAACTGGATATTGCAAAATTCCTCGTCCCGGGCAAAAATGTCATCGCCGCATTGGTCTACCATTACGGCTGCTCCAACTACACCTATATCTATGCCGGTATCCACGGCTTTCTGCTCTCCGGAAATATCAACGGCGTCAATGTCGGCACCGATCAGCAATGGCTGCTCCGGGAAGCCCCCGGTTACACCCGGCAGGTCGGACGCTGTGCTTCCCAGTATGCGTTTCTGGAACACTTTGACTGCCGCACCGGCGAATCCGACTGGATGATGCCGGACTACCAGTGCAACGAGAATTGGGTCCATCCCAAAGAAGATGCGCTCCGGATGCCCGGCGCCGCCCCCTGGACCGATTTCATCAAGCGCGATTTCCCCATGCCGTCAATGGAGATCCTCACTCCGACTTTGCGGGAACAGGGAAAACTTGTTTCCGGAGCCAACTGGCAGGAAACCAGACATCTGCGGGAGTATCTCAACGAAGATCAATTAATCTGGGATGGTTCAGACAATGGAGCCAAGGTCTTTGACTTCGGCGGCGAAGTGGTCGGACACCTCATTTTTGAAATCGAATCCCCCGAAGATGGTGCGGTGGTGGATTTCTGCTGTTTCGAAGCCTTTGATCAAAATGGGCACCCCTGGATAAGCCGCGCCGGGACCACCTACGGCGGACGGCTCAAACTTAAAAAAGGTTCCAACCGTCACGAATTGACCCTGCCCTGGGGTCTGCGGGCGGTCATGACTCTCGACCGAACCTGCGGCAAACTGAAAATCGCTCCGGTGATCCGGGAAACCGTTTACCCGATGGATATTCAGGGAAAATTCCATTGCAGCAATGAACGCCTCAACGATATCTGGAAGATCTGTCTCAACACCCAGCGCCATTGTATGTATGATGCCTACCTCGACGGCCCGTGGCGGGAATTCGCCCAATGGTGGGGCGATGCGCTGGTTCAGGCGGTGAATACTTTTGCGCTTTCGACCGATGACCGCCTGCTGATCCGTGGTCACGAGATCGTTGCCGCCCGTACCCTGCCCAACGGATTGACTTACGGAGTGGCTCCGGCGATGAGTCCGGCGGCGGTGCTGCCGGATTATTCGGCGATCTTTCTGATTTCGCTCTACTCGCACTACTATCAGACCGGCAGTACGGAACTCTACACCAAACACCGGGATACTGCGTACAACATCATCAAATTCTTTGTCCGTGAAAGCGCCGACGGCTTGATGCCGGTGGACAAACGCTACTGGTACTTCGTCGACTGGTGCAAAGACCTGGACAAAGAGGAAACCTACAATCTTTTGGCAGTTTACGGCATGGACAAGATCGCCGAATTGGCCAATCTTACCGGAGACAAAGAGGTTGCCGCCGTTTGCAAAGAGTGCGCCGAACGGATCGTCGCCGCACTTAAACTGGAAAATCCCGCTCCCCATGCCGCTGCAATGGCGATTATCAGCGGACGCTTTGAACAGTTCCATGAAAAATGGAAAAATGAGATCATCCTGCCGCTGCTCGCCTCCGACCGCCGGGTCCCCCGGCGCCCGAGCTGTTACTTCATGTATTACATCTTTGAAGCCGCCAAAATCCTCGGATGCGATGCCGAAGTCATCGATGCCATCACCCGCTGGTGGGGAGAAATGCTGGATATGGGCCTGACCAACACTCCGGAACATTGGCCGGAAAACTTCACCCCCGGCAACAGCCGCTGCCATGCCTGGAGCGCTCATCCGATGGTGTTTTTCCGGGATATCATCTGCGGAGTCCGCCAGAGCGAAGTCAATTGGAAAAAGGTCACATTCAAACCGCTGGGCGTCCCCGGCGAAAAAGTTTGCGGCACCTTCCCCACCCCGCACGGCAATATCGAAGTGGTCATCGACCGCCGCGAAAACTGTCACAGCGACAGCATCGTTTTACCGGAGGGGATCACTCAAGCGTAAGCGTAAATTCACCGTTACTGTCGCAGTTTCCGTTGACGATCTGCCACGAAATCCCATCGGGCAGCGGGAACAATGCGGCAAGTTTCACCCGGCAATGCCATGGAGAGGTCAACCGTCCGCAAATGGCATTGCCGTTGATTTTTATATCGGCGATTTCCACGCCGCCGCCGGAGTAATGGAGGTCATCGGCGACAAAAAACGGTTTGCGCATTTCCGGCATCCGGATAAATTTCAAAACTTTGGAACCGTGAGGCGGAACCTTGGAAACGGTAAGAGTATCGCCGGGAGAGAATATCCCGAGCAGTTCCATATCAGAAACATTGTAAACCGCAACCGGTTCGGTGAATGATCCCGGATAACGTAAATCGGCAGTTTCATCGGTGATATTGAGTACCGAAATGATTTCCCACGCTTCCAGACCCGAAAACGCAGGAACGATTTTTGTGCGGTAAAACTGCGGCATTGGAACGGTATAAAAGTCCAGAGCTTCAGCCGGTTCTCCGCACAGCGGAACCACCTTGCGCAAAAGCGCCAGGCGTTCGTCGGAAAGATCCGGCAGACGTTCACCGATTTCAGCGATACCGCCGCAAAGGAACTGATTCAGCACAAAGGTTTCCGCTTCAGTATCGCTCAAGAATCCCTGGGAAAGATTGGCATAATTTTCCGCAAAACCATGCGGCGTGAAATCGGCACTTTCCGGGAGAGCGTTGTCGTTGAGCCGCATGATGGAGGCATCCGGATCGCCCATACGGAAACAACTCATCCAACTGCGCATCACACACTCCCGGATCCTGATCCAGGGTTCATCGCCGGGTTTGTGCCATTTGCCGTAGGTATCTCTGCCGGTACGGGTGACATCGGCAAGCCCGACGGTTCCGCCCTCGTGTCCACCGCACAGATTCAGACAACACTCATCGCCGAGGGTGCTGCGGAGCAGTTCGATACCGCGGCGGTAGAGTTGGAGCAAAGTTATCGTCCGGTCATACGGACACGCCGCCGGATCGAGAAAAAGACAGCGGGTAAAGTCGATTTTGAAGTAACGATATCCCCACGATTTGATCGTCAGCAGGAATGATTTTATATATTCCTGCACCTCCGGATGAGAGGAGTCAAAGATGAAAAAGCGGATCTTTCCGATCTGCATGGTGAGCCGGTTACCGTCAGCATCCCGGAGCATCCACGTTTCGGGAAAGCGGGATACGATATTCTGTCCGCAGAGAAACGGAGTTATCCAGATACCCGGGATCATCCCGGCGGCTTTGATCTTGTCCGCCGCCAGCTTCATCCCGGAGGGCCACTTGTCATTGGCGCTCCAATCGCCGTAATCTTTTTGCCAGCCGTCATCCAGCTGATAGACATCCAGCGGTATCTGGCGGGAAACGATGGAATCAAGTTCCTCATCGAGCTGCATTTCGGTCATCGTCGGCCCGTAATAGTGCCAGTTGGCACCGACCGCATAGCGGGGGAACTTCCACTTGCCGTCAAGACCGTAATTTGCCCGGATCATAGCGGCATACTGTTGAAGAAGTTCCGCCGGATCATCTCCAAAAATGAAGACCATTTTCTGGGAAACGACCGTTGCCGCCTCCGGACGGTATGCCGGATGATATTCAGCGATACAACGCACCCCGGCGACCGAAATATCAAAGCGGCCGAGATGGATATCCGTATCCAGAAATCCGCCCAGCAGCGAATTTTTCCCATCGCTCAAAATAAATGCCGGATCTGCGGCGACCGGAGCATCTGCCTCCGGAATATTTTCCGTACCGGGCACCTCGCCCTTCTGCCGCTTCTGGATATGAAGCGACAGCTCCGGCAGCGCTTTCCAGTTACCGGCAAAAAACTCTCTGCCGATGGAAAAAAGTTCGATTTCATTGCGGCACTCCTCCGAAGCCAATTTTTTTTGGCAGATCATCAATGCCGGAGCGACTTCGAGGATATCCAGCTGATTCGCCAGATGCTGCCGTAATGAATCTATCATTTTACCGCTTTCCTTTTTCAGAAATTGATCTTTTCCACTTTGCCGGATTTGATGGACTCGTTGCCGGTGATACCGATAAGAGCGCTCAAGGCTCCGGCACGGGAACCAGCCTGCTGACCGAGCGGGTCATTGCCGCCGGCCCCGAGCAGCAGATCGTACAGACGGTTGTCACCGCCGCCGTGGGGAGTGGCTTCTTCCACAAAGGGAAGCTCTTTCATGGAGATGTTTTTGCGGTTGGTGCCTTTGAAAATGCGGATGTAGTCCTCTTCACCCATATTGTCCGGACGGGCGCCGCGGTTGTAGGTGCCGACTTCGACCCGGCCGTCGGTTCCGTTGAAAACGATCTTGTATCCGGCCACCGGAGCATAGGAGGTTTCCTGATAGTTGACCACCGTGCCGCTCTTGTATTTGATCATCAGATTCATGGTATCGTAGATGTCAATCTTGGGATTGAAGCAGCACTGATCGCGGAAATAACCGTCTTCATGTTCGGCCTTGAAATAAAGTTCGTTGAAAATTTCACCGTCGCTGCCGGGGTTGAGGTCGCCGTCTTCAAGAGTGGATTCCAGCACCGCCCAGCATTTTTTTGCATGGGGACAACCGGTACAGCGGTCGCCGCGGAAATCATTGGAAGCACCGAATTGTTCCAGAGAACCGATGGCATAAACCGATTCCGGTTCGTCATCGAGGAACCAGTTGAGCAGGTCGAAATGGTGGGTGGCTTTGTGCACCAAAAGACCACCGGATTTGCTGATGTCGGCGTGCCAGCGGTGAAAATACTGCTGACCGTGATAACGGTCGATCATCCATTCGGCATTGACGCTGGTGATCTTGCCGATCGGATTGGCTTTCATAACCTCTTTGATGGCGGCAGAATAGGGTGCAAAACGCATATTGAATGCCACCGTCACCTCTTTGCCGTATTTGAGTTCGGCGGCGCGGATGCGTTCGATACCTTCGCGATTCATCGCCATCGGTTTTTCGGTGATGATCTCCAGTCCGGCGGCGAAGCCCATTTCGATCACGTCCGGGTGAGCATAATCCGGTACGCAGACGATCAAAATTTCCGGTTTGGTCTCTTTGACCATCAGATCGAAGTCGGTGTACTGCGGGATATTGGATTTGAGCAGCGTGTTGAATCCGGTCATCCGGGAATAGTTGGTGTCATAAAGAGCGACCATTTCAGAATAATCTTTGACCCGGCCGAGAATGGCACGACCGAAACAGAGCGCACGGACTCCGGCGCCGGCGATGGCAATACGTTTTTTCATAATTTCTCCAAAATTTATATTGATGTTTTGTTTTGTAATATGCTTCACTATAATATAACATCGCCACCGGAGACATTCCACCGCTGAACTGACAAAAAAAGTGTACTATTTTGTCAAAATCGTGCGTAATTTAAGCAGATCACAAAAATGGCATCCATCTTCAAGTCGCCGATTTGCGGAATCGGGCCAAGGAATAGATAAACAACACTCCGCCAATGATCAGCAACGCCAGAAATTGTTTCCAGACCACACTCAATCCGGCACCGCGAAAAAGTATCGCCTGACTCAATTTGACAAAATGGGTCGTCGGCGCCGCCAGCATTATCCGCTGTACCAGTTGCGGCATACTTTCCTGCGGTGTGGTGCTTCCGGAAAGCATCTGCAACGGCATATAAACCAGGATCAGCAGCATTCCCAGCTGCGGCATATTCCGGGCGATACACGCCAGAAAGATCCCCAGCGAAGTCACCGCAAACAAATGCAATGCCGCCCCGGCAAGAAAAAGTCCGACCGAACCTTGCAGCGGCACATCCAGCACCCCGTGGATCATCAGCAGCAATGAAAGTGCCGATGCCGCCAACACCACCAGAAGCATCGACCAGACCTTGGAGATGATGATCTCAAATGGTGTCACCGGCAGTACCAGCAGATGTTCCAGCGTACCGCGTTCGCGTTCGCGTATCAGCGCCGCTCCGGTGAGGATGATCGCCAGCATGGTGATGTTGTTCACCAGCTGCATCACCGCTCCGAACCACCCCTGAGTCAGATTCTGATTGAAGCAATTGCGTATGACCACTTTTGCCGGAGCCGATGCACCGGGATCATGATCGCTCCGGACAAAATCGTCGATCTCTTTCATGGCGATCTTTTGAATATATCCGCTCCCGGTGAAAGCCTGCGACATCCGGGTGGCATCCACATTGAGTTGAAGTTCCGGTTTCCTGCCGGCGATGACATCTTTCTGAAACTTTGGAGGTATCACCAGCACAAAAGTATAGACGCCTTCATCCATCGCCGGGTCGATCTCCGGACGGCTGATCGATGCCGGAGCAATGAACATCGGAGGAAAAAACGCATCCCGGATCCGCTTGGACAGTTGGGAATTGTCTTCATCCACAACGGCGATCGCCGCATTGGTCAGAGAATCCGGCGCCGCCTGACTTGCCGTGTATACTCCAACGGTGAATGAGTAAATGATAAGTGCGATCAGAAGATGATCCCGGAACAATCCGCGCAGCTCTTTGATGCCGAGGTAAAAGATGTTTTTCAAAGTGTACATCGCTACGAATCCTGTTTTTTCAACAGCATGATACCCAAAATGCTGACAATGGGAACTGTGAGGGCCAGCGCCAGTACTTCTCCGCTCAGATCACTGAAATCCAACGCTTTATTGAATATCCCCCGGCTGATGAGCAGCATGTGGGTCGTCGGATAGATCTCTCCGATGATCCGGGCGATACCGCTCTGGGTCGACACCGGATTTATCATGCCGCACATCTGCACCGACGGCAGAATCGTACCCAGCATGGTAAGAAAAATGACTGCGATCTGACTGCGGGTAACCGACGATGCCAACAATCCCATGGAGGTGGAAATAAAACAGTAGAGAAACAATGCCAGAAGCAAAGTCGGCATACTTCCTTTTACCGGCACATCAAAGATCGAAACCGCCATCGTCAGCATCAATAATGCACTGCCGCTGGCAAAAAGCAGATAAGGTATCTGCTTGCCGAGCATGAATTCGGCACGGCTCAACGGAGTGACATAAAGATTGATTATAGAACCGTTTTCTTTTTCCCGGACGACCGCCAGCGCCGCCAGGATCGCCGGGATCATCAGCAAAAGGATCGGGATAACCGCCGGAACCATCGCCGGCAGACTGCGAACATCGGGATTGTAACGGTAACGCACCTGCATTTCAGCTTTTCCGGATTGAAAATTTTTGCCGTGCCGGCGCAAACAGTCTCTCACCCATTCATTGTGGATGGCGTTGATATAGCCGTTTATCGTTTCCGCCCGGATCGGCATGGAACCATCCACATAAAATGCCACTTCGGGGGAGCGTCCGGCGGCGACATCTCTGCCGAATCCCGGCGGAATATCCAGCACCAGACTGACTTCACCGCTCCGCAATCTCCGGTCGATATCCTGATAGTTGCGTATCGGCGGTTTCTCATTGAAATATCTCGACCCGGCAAGGGATAAAATATAATTGCAGCTGGTCTGGGAGCGGTCGTTGTCCAACACGGCGAAATTGAGTTCTTCCACATCCATATTGATGCCGAATCCCATAACCAGCATCAGGATCAACGCTCCGAAAAGTGCCAGCGTCGCCCGGATCGGGTCGCGCATCAATTCGAGCGATTCCCGGCGGCAGCAGCACATCATCCGGGAAATGCTGAATTTTGAATTGAGCCAGCGGCGAAAACGGTTGGATCCGCCCGTTTCTTTCGCCGCATTTTCACGGTTTTTTGAAACGGCTTCAGCGATAGCATCGCCATCCGGTGCCGTATCCCCTCCGGCATTTTCAAGTAATTTGATAAAGGCGCTTTCCAGCGAATCAGCATAAGCGGCGGAAATCAGATTTGCCGGAGTATCGCAGGCAAGCGATTTTCCGGCATGCATCAGCGAGATCCGGTCGCAGCGGGCGGCCTCATTCATAAAATGGGTGGTGACAAAGATGGTCACTTTATCACGGCGGGAAAGCTCGATTATCAATTCCCAGAAGAGATCCCGGGCAACCGGATCGACTCCGGAAGTCGGTTCATCCAGAATCAATATTTTCGGCGAATGGATCACCGCCGCCGCCAGCGACAAACGCTGTTTTATTCCCAGCGGCAAAGAATCCGGCAGAGTATCGGCACAGGAATTGAGCTGAAATTTGTCCAGCATCTTCTGCACCCGGGAAGCGACCTCTTTTTCCCGGACCCGGCACAACCGGGCATAGAGTGCAAGATTCTGTTTCACGGTCAATTCGTTGTAAAGCGAAAATGACTGAGTCATGTATCCGAGATCGAGGCGGGTCTCCATGGAATCGGCATCCGCCGGTTTGCCGAAAAGTTCAGCGTGTCCGCTGCTGGCGGCAAGCAATCCGGTGAGCATCCGCATAGTGGTGGTCTTGCCGCAGCCGTTGGAGCCGAGAAAACCGAAAATCTCCCCCCGGCGGATCTCAAAACTGACATGGTCGACAGCAACAAAAGAATCAAACCGTTTGGTCAATCCTTCGGCTTTGATGGCGATCGGGGTGTCGGGAACTTCCACAAACGGCGGGACGATCAGCTCCTGATGCCCGGAGCGTTTTTCTTTGGGAAGCAGTTGGATAAAAGCGGCATCAAGATCCGCCTTGCCGGTGCGTTTCAGAAATTCCGCCGGAGTCCCGGTCGCCAGTATCTTGCCGTCATTGACTGCAACCAGAGTGTCAAACCGCTGCGCTTCGTCCATATATGCCGTAGCGACGATTATCCCCATCTGCGGCATAACTTGCCGGATGGCATCGACCAGATCCCAGAATTGCCGCCTTGCCAGCGGATCGACTCCGGTGGTCGGTTCATCCAGCACCAGAAGATCCGGATCGTGAATAAGCGCACTGCACAGCCCCAGTTTCTGCTTCATCCCCCCGGAAAGTTTCCCCGCCGGACGGTCAAGAAACGGATACAATCCGGTGCTTTCGGTCAAAATATCGATGCGCTTGCGCCGTTCGGCGGCGCTGTGTCCGAAAAGCGAAGCGAAAAATTGCAGATTTTCTTCCACGGTCAAAGTGAAGTAGAGATTTTTTCCCAATCCCTGCGGCATATAAGCGATCCGGGGACAGATGCGGTCACGGTGCTTTTTGTCTGCCATATCGCCGCCGAGTACGATGACTTTTCCCTGCTGGACCGCCCGGGCACCGGTGATCAGCGAAAGCAAAGAGGATTTACCGACTCCGTCCGGACCGATCATACCGGTAAGTCTGCCGGGGACAATGTCCAGCGAAACATTGTCCAGCGCCGGGATCCTGCCGTAATGCAAGGAGACATTACGCAATGAAACAAAGTCGTTTGCAATGGGTGAAATCATCGTTTTTCAGCGGATTTTTCCGGAGTTGCTTTGAGAAAATCCGGCCATTCGGCGTGGGGATCGATCTTGACATAAGCGACCCCCGGTAAGCCGGTTTTCACATATTCGATATATTTTTTCAACAATTCCGGATCGATTTTTGCCTTGACCCGGAACATGAGTTTCTGGCGTTCGATCTGAGTTTCGACCGTCTTGGGAGTGAATTGCGCCACATCCGCGACAAAGGTTATTCTGGCAGGGATCGCCACCTTGGGCAGAGCATCGAGGATGATCCGGGAATCAGCTCCGATGGCAACTTTACCGGCGATGCTTTCCGGCAGAAAAAAGGTCATATACACATCCGTCAGATCGACCAGATTGAGCACCCTCCCACCGGCACTGATCACCTCTCCCGCTTCGGCGATGCGGTACTGGATCCTGCCGTCGATGGGAGCGGTGAGGCGGCTGTCATCCAGATCGGCTTTGATCCGGGATATTTCTGCCGCCATCGCCTGAATATTGGCATCGGCCCCGGCGGCATCGGCAATTGCGGAATTGACCTCCGCTTCCGCCTGCTTCACGGAAGCCTGTGCGGCGGCAAGTTCGGCTTCGGCGGTCAGAAAAATGGTTTCATCATTCTCATAAGCCTGCGGACTTATCGCCTGAGTTTGAAGCAGCTGTCTGGCACGGTCGAACCGCTTCCGGGCATTATCGGTATTGCTGGATTTCTGCATAACGACGGCCCGGGCGGCTTCAAGTTCGCCCTTTTTCACTTCGATCCGGGCCTTGGCGCTGGCGGCAGAAGTTATCGCCTGACGGTGTTTGGCTTTGGCGATTTCCAGTTCGGCATTGAGAACGTTGGTCTGCATCCGGGCAAGAAGCTGACCTTTTTTGACCAGTTCCCCGTCTGCCACTAAGATTTTATCGATCCGTTCGGCGATTTTTGAAGCAACATCGACCTCGGTTGCCTCCAGCCGGCCGTTGCCCATAACGATCCCGGGGATGTGCGTACGGGAAGATTTCTGCCAGGTGCGGTATCCGAAGTAACTCAAACCGGCAGCGCAAAGCACTCCCACGATGACAATGATCTTTTTCATAAACTCCTCCAGTAAAAAACTCCTGCCACCAATATATGTCAATGGCATGGAATTTCAACGGAGGGGAACACGTTGTTCAACCGCTTTGATCAGAAAAAATAAAGCGCTCCGCCGTCCCGCTCAGGAACAGCGAAGCGCAAAATTGATCTCGACAAAGATCATCCCTTACGGGAAATATTGAAGTAATTGAAACTGCATCCGATCAGTTCCGGATCGATGAAGTTGAGGTGGACTTCGTGTTTTCCGGCGGAAATATATGCTTTCAATTCGCCCTGGGTGCTCCATTCGTCCCAGGTGTCGCCGATATTATCGCCGCCGTTATCAGCCATCGTGGGCTCAAGGGGCAAAATATCCATCGATTTTCCGTCCACGATCAACTCCGCCGAAAGGCTCCTGGAGGGAGTGGCGATGCGCAAGTCGATGGCGTAATTTCCGGATTCCTCGAACTCCAGCAGATAAACCAGTTCCGCTCCGGCACGGGAACCTCCCAGACGCAGCCGGGAATGAACATAACCGCCGTCATTGTCTCTGGAACGGACCCGGAACGTGTTGCCCTGCTTGACACCGTAGATAAGCTGACCGTCGAATTTGCATCCGGCGGCGGGGATGGTATGATATTTTACCGGAGATTGTTTTTTGAAGCAGCGGGTCTTCATGATCATATTCAAAACCCGTCTGGCGCTGCGTTCAATGATCGCCCGGGGCAGACTGTTGAATCTATTGGCATAGATCGCCGCTTCGTACTCATCTTTGATATACATGGGCATCTTGACATCGTTGCCCGCCCAGAGTTCTCTGGCGAGGGTGGTGGTGGTGACCCAGTCGGTCATCACGATACCTTCGTATTTCCACTCTTCACGGAGCAATCGGGAGAGCAAGTGATGGCTTTCGGCAGTATTGACGCCGTTGAGCAGATTGTAGGAACTCATAATACACCACGGATCGCTTTCGCGTACAGCGATCTCGAAGCCGCGGAGATAGATCTCCCGCAGAGCGCGGTCGGAAACGATACTGTCGCAACGTTTGCGATGATTTTCCCGGCTGTTGACAGCAAAGTGCTTCAACGTGGCACCCATACCTTCGGACTGAACGCCCCGCACGATGGCGGCGGCACTTTTACCGGCGATGAGCGGATCTTCGGAAAAGTATTCAAAGTTTCTGCCGCACAACGGATTGCGGTGGATGTTCAATCCCGGAGCAAGCAGAATATCCAGATTGCTGCCCACCCCCTCAGCCCCCATGATCTTACCCATAGCGGTTTTGAGTTCATCATCCCAGGAACAGGCGATCAAAGTGGCACACGGGAAACAGGTCATCGGAGTCGACCACCGGATACCCGCCGGACCATCCGCCGTCTGCACATTGGGAACTCCGAATTTGAGCAGATTGCCGATACCGCCGGTGGATCGCGGCACAAAGGAGGGCTGTCCGTGGCAGAGTTCCAGCAGTTCCGGCACACTCAACTGGGAGAGAAAATCATCCATTGACGCTTTGCCGTCGGCAACATCTTTGAGCATGATGGGCGGATCAAAGACGACCGGGGGGGGTTCGAACATGGGTTCAGTGATATTTTCCGGTTCCAAAACCAGCTCCATACCGCCGGTAATTTTCTTTGAACCGTCAGCCTGCAGCAAAGATGGCGGAACCGGGCGGAAAATATTTCCGGGAGTTCCGGTGACCCGCTGTTCGGCAAGTTCATATTTTCCGGCGACGACGGTATTGCGAACCGATTGGCCGAGCATAAAAGTGTAAGTTCCGGCTTCCACGACAAAACTGCCGGGGGCGGCCAGCAGACCATCTTCGTCAAAGCGCCAGAGATCGTTGAAAGGGAAACTCAACTCGACCTGCACACTTTTTCCGGGAGCGATCTCCGGAGTTTTGGTGTAGGCGCGCAATTCGATGGCGGGCCGGTTTTTACCGGGGCAGGAAACATAACATTGAACAACTTCCCGGCCCGGACGTTTGCCGGTATTGGCAACGCATCCGCTGACGGTGACAGTTTCGCCGTCGCATTGCAAAGCGGCGCCGGTGATTTCAAAAGTGGTGTAAGACAAACCGTACCCGAAAGGATAAAGCACCTTTTCTTTCATCCCGGGAATGGTTTCAAAATAGCGGTAGCCGACATAGATATCTTCGGAGTAGTTCAAGCGGCGCCGGGAGGTTTGGAATTCAGCAGTTGACGGCCAGTCATCACACGACATTGCAACGGTATCGACCAGTCGTCCGGAGGGATTGACTTCTCCGCAAAGGATGCGGGCGACCGCAAGTCCGCCCTCCATGCCCGGCTGCCAGATGAAAAGCAGCGATTTGAAGTTTTCATATTTGCCGAACCAGCTGAGATCGATCATACCGCCGGAATTGACCACGACCGCAACCTTTTCAAAAGGAGAATCAGCGAGGGCTTCGATCAATTTTTCCTCCGCTTCAGAGAGGCGGAAGTCGCCGGGAACATCGGTACGGTCGCGTCCTTCTCCGGCGTTGCGGGAGATGAAAAGACACGCCGCATCATTTCTGCCGGCGGCGTCGGCGATATCTTCAGCAGAGGGAACAAATCCCAAATCAGCGGAATAACGTGCTTTGAGTTCAGGGTCGATGATTATCCTGCCATCGTTCTCCGCCCGGGAAAGAGCTTCCAGCGGGTTGATGACATAGGCGGTGATAACTTTCGCCGAACCGGTACCGCCGTCACTCATATTGATCTGTCCGGCACCGAAAAGGGCGACCCGGCATCCGGGGAGAAAGGGCAGAAGATCTTCTTTGTTTTCCAAAAGCACCATACCCTCTGCCGCCAACCGGCCGGAGAGAGCCGCATTTTTTGCAAACTGTTCTTTATCCATAGTAAAAGACTCCAAGTTGGATTTGTGTGACACAATATACCGCATAACAGGAAAGAGTTCAAGAAGTATAATTCACAATTTTAATGATGATGCAGAAAAAATCATAAATGGGAATTTTTCCGGAACCGTCCCGGACTCATCCCGTTCCGGCTCCGGAAGGTTCTGGAAAAGTGTTCCACGCTCGGGAAACCACACAATTCAGCGATCTCACTTATCCTGTAATCGGTCTGGCGAAGAAAAATTTCAGCGTGATCAAGCCGTTCATTTGTCAGCAATTCGGAAAAGGTTTTGCCGCAGCTGCTCTTGACCACTTGGCAGGTCCGTACCACTGAAAGAGACAGAAATCCCGCCAGATCAGCGGTGGAGATCCGGCGGTTGAAATTTTTAGCGATAAACCGCAGGATCTTTTCTTTTTGCATAACATGATCGGGTTCGACGGTTTTGTAACGTTCCGCTTCGGCAAGCAGGCCGTCTGCAAAAACCGGAAGCAGACGGCACAATTCCCGGATCCGGTTCCGTTCGGTTTCCGGAACCGGACGTTTCCAGATCCCGGCAAATATCGTCAGTATATGCTGACCGTTCCGGAATACCGGCACCGCAACCTCGATATTACCTGCCCGGCAATGGTTGATCCGGCAGCGCATCCGGTTCCGTTCTGCTTCTGCATTGAATTTGAACATACAATGTCCGACACAATACTGCCGGTTCATCTGACTGCAAACGGAATAGGTATTGCGGTGCGAAGTCCGTTTACGGTGAAACATCATCGTACCATCCGGATTGGCAAGCGCATGGTGGTGATCATGCAAGGTCAATGTGCAGTTGCACAATTTCTCAAATCCCTGCAAAACAGGTTCCAATTCAAACATATTTTACCGCATATATTATTGAAATATCAAATATTCAATAATATACATCATTTTTTCCGACTTTCAAGTTCTTGTATTGATTTTCCGGCTGCGGTATATTATACACCATACGGAATATTTGATTTTTCATTTCACCAAAACAGGAGGATGCCTATGAAAAAAGTTGCTGTAATACGCGGTTGTACCGGTTGCGATACCTGCCGTTATTTATGCAAAGTCGAAGCGATCACGTTTGATTATTCCGGCGCCCATATCGATCCGCAAAAGTGTGTCGGCTGCGGCATCTGCGAAGCAAATTGTGCTTCAAGTGCTATTGTTATGAAAAATATTGAAATTTAATTGAAAAGGAGATGAAAAATGGAATTCAAAATTCTTGAAAACGGCAATCTTATCGAAAGTCCGCGCGAATTGAAAAATATCGGGGAATATGATGTTATCGTTTGCGGCGGCGGTATGGCTGGTTTCGGCGCCGCAATTGCGGCATCCCGCCACGGTGCCAAAGTTTTACTTATCGAACGGGAAACTGCACTCGGCGGTCTGGCTACCGTAGGTCTGGTTCCGATCCCGTTGGACATACCAACCGGCATCAGTTTGGAAATGGTGACCCGGCTGGAAGCTCTGGACGGCTACACCCGGCGTAATTCCAACCCGGAACTGCACAAACTCGTGCTTGACCGCATGGTAAAAGAGGCCCGTATCGAATTGCTGCTGGATACTGCGATCGTTGATGCCGTCGTCGTTGACAATCAAATTCGCGGAGTGGTACTGGAAAGCAAAAGCGGCCGTCAGGTCGTTTGGGGCAAACGTTTCATTGACTGTACCGGTGATGCGGATGTGGCATATTTTGCCGGTTGCGAAATCATGTCCGGCAGAGAGAGTGACGGCAAGCATCAGGCGTGCTCGCTCGACTTCCGTCTGGGCGGCGTCGATTATGACAAATATCTGGAATCTGATCTCAAAGCCTATGATCAGAGTTGGGTGAAACTGATAAAAGCGGCTCATGAGGACGGCAGAATGCCGATCATGTATGAAAACCATCTGAACTGGTCGGTTTTTGTTCCCGGCAGACCGAAAAACTGCGGCAAAGATGAGATCTGTTTCTGCATCTCCCACTCCCGCAACTGCGATCCGCTTTCCAATGTCGATCTCACCAGAATGTATCTGGAAGGCAGAGAACAGGCAGCATTTTTCTCGCGCTTCATCAAGGAAAATGTCCCCGGATTTGAAAATTCATATCTGATCGACACCGCAAATCTGCTCGGTGTCCGGGAAAGCCGCCGCATCGTCGGTGAATATGTTTTGAAGACTCTGGACTTCGCCCGTAAAGCGAAATTTGACGATGCCATCACTTGTACTCATCATCACTTCGATCTGCACAATCCCGATGGAGTCGGCAACATCAAATGGGCAAAAGAGATCATCGACGGCAAAGTCTGTTATGTTTCCTCCACCGGCCATCCCGGATCCTATCCACCGCCCTGCGGAGTGGAAAATATGACCGACGGCTGGGGCAGAACAGGTGCTGACCGGGTGTTTTTGAAAGATTCCGCAGATATACCTTACCGTTCACTGGTTCCGGTAAAAATCGACAATCTGCTGGTGGCAGGACGCTGCCTTTCCTCTGAATTCATGGCACAGGCGGCATCCCGGCTCATTCTCTGCTGCGTGAATATGGGACAAGCGGCAGGAACTGCAGCGGCGCAGTCGCTTAAAGAACAGGTGGTTCCCCGCAAGATCGATATCAAAACCCTTCTGGGTACGCTGGAAGCCGACCGCAAGGCTTGATCTTTGAACTTCAAACGCACAGATCCGGTGGTTCTATACCCTGAATCTGTGCGTTTTTTATTGTAAAAGCGCCGCCTGCAGACTATATTATATTCCCAAACAGAAAATTTTGCCAAAGGTGTTGAATATGAAAAAAATGCTCGTTTTACTCGCCGGTCA
>JAEIGA010003410.1_pt1 | contig 24924 bp, 19 predicted proteins | sample 9270691 | NCBI WGS metagenome assembly JAEIGA01 (sample SAMN17057246, study PRJNA624740) | gut metagenome | biome: biome; isolation source: fecal sample | host: Bos grunniens | place: China: Xizang | collected 2019
AATCAGGTTCACATGGCAGTTCAAAGGCTTCGCCAGAGCCGCTAACTCAGTCGCATCCCGGTCTGTGTCATTGACACCGCCCACCAGGCTATACTCAAAAGAAATTCTTCTGCCGGTCTGCCGGAAATAATAGGCGCAGGCATCCATCAATTCCTGTATGGAATAGCGGTTTGCGATGGGCATTAATTCTCTTCTCTTCTCATCCGTTGTTGCATGCAAAGACAAGGCCAGGGTGATTTGTAGTTTCTCGTCTGCCAGCCGGTACATCTGTGGCACCAGTCCACAGGTTGACACCGTCACATTCCTTTGACTGATATGTAGTCCGTTTTCGTCGGTCAAAAGACGGATAAACTGCAATAAATTATCGTAATTATCCAGGGGTTCTCCCGTCCCCATAACAACCACATTGGAAACCCGTTCCCCTGTGATTCTGGTGATGGCATAGATTTGCTCCAACATCTCTGAAGGACTGAGATTACGCTCCAATCCATCCAGTGTGGAGGCACAGAACTTACACCCCATCCGGCATCCAACCTGGGAAGAAATACACACACTGTTGCCATGTTTGTACTTCATCCAGACACTTTCCACCACATTGCCATCATATAATTCAAATAGGAATTTCTTGGTGCCGTCTATTTTAGACTCCTGCACCTGTATGGGTTGCAAATGCGCAAAATAAAATTCTCTCTCGCACATCTGCCGGAATTCCTTGGACAGATTGGTCATTTCCTCAAAGGACTCTACCAATTTCACATGCATCCACTGATACATCTGTTTCCCGCGAAAAGGCTTTTCATTATGCAATTTTAACTCTTCTATCAGCGCCTCTAGACTGAGGGCCTTAATATCTATTTTTTCCATAAGCCAGCCTTTATTCGTTCCCGTCAGGTCTCCTGAATTTTGCCATAAAGAATCCATCCGATTGGGAGAATCCCGGAAGTAATTGTAAGAATGCTCCCTGCTCATCTACCAATAGTGGATGTAACTCCTCCGGCAATTGGTCCCGTATGGATACGGGTTCTAAATCAAATTCCCGGGCAATCCACCGGGCCATGTCTATATTTTCCTGTTTGCGAATGGTACAGGTACTGTACATTAGTGTACCGCCGGGTTTCACATATTCCACAGAGGCTCTTATAATCTCTCTTTGCAGTTCCGTAAGGCTTTCTAGTCCTTCCGGAGAAAGATGATATTTAATGTCTCTCTTTTTACCTAAAATGCCAAGACCGGAACAGGGTACATCCAATAGCACCACATCTGCCTTGCGGTACAGCCCTTCATCGGACTGTCGGCCATCATAAATCTGGGTGGTCACGTTTTGAAGTCCAATGCGAAGGAGATTTTCCTCTATATATTGAACTTTGTCTTCAGATATATCTCTGGACAAAACCTGTTTCGCCTTCTCTGCGGCAAGCAAGGTTTTTCCACCCGGCGCAGCGCACACGTCCACACAAAAATCTGTAGGGGCAATCCCTGCCATTTCCACTGTCAACGCACTGCTTACATCCTGTACCACAAATTTCCCTTCTGTAAATCCGGGCAACTTGGCAACATCATCCCCATCTTCTATCAGGAATACATAGGGAAGGTAATTGCTTGGAGTTAACTTCCCTCCCTTATCTTCTATTTCCCCACACAATTGCTTTCTTTCGTTCTCAGAAAGCAGGGTGGAAAAACGAAGGGATACGGGATGAATCTCCAAAAGACCCTCCAATATTTTCTCTACCTTCGAAACGGGATATTCCTCCAACCACATGTCCACAATCCATTCCGGCATAGAATATTTCACACTCAAATAAGCCACAGGATTCTTCTCTTTATCCGGCAATATCAGGTCTTCCTTTGCCTTTGCAATCGCCCGCAGGACACCGTTTACATATCCCTTGAGATTTTGAAAATGCCGTTTTCCTGCCAACTTTACTGCTTCATTACACACGGCAGAATCCGGCACTGCATCCATAAACAGAAGCTGATACACACTCATCAGCATCAGACATCTGATAAAAGGTTTCATCTTCACCACAGGAACCTTAGAATACTGATTCAAATAGTATTCCAGTTCTATTCTTCTCTCTATGGTTCCCTCTGTGATGCGTTTGAAAAATGCTTTTTCCTTGGGGTCCAGATAATCATATTTCTCTAATACAGCTCTGACGGCATAATGGGAAAATACCTTTTCCCTTTCCATCATGAGAAGGGTATCTACAATGATTTCGCGTATGTTTTCTGCCACAATAACGCTCCTTGTCTATCAGTCATCGCTTCTTCTGCCAAACAGAAGAAACAATCTCAGTAATTGCAGAATAGAGGATGCCGCCGCTGCCACATAAGTAAATGCAGCTGCAGATAGGACTTTTTTTGTTCCTCTCAGTTCCTCTGTGCCAAGCAAGCCATACTGCTCCATTTTTGCCACAGCACGATTGGAAGCATTGAATTCCACAGGCAAGGTCACCAATTGAAACAGCACTGCCAAAGAGAATGCCCAAATACCGATATGAATCAAGGTCTGATTCCAGGAAAGAAGAATACCAATCAAAATTAACGGAAATCCCAAGGTACTACCCAGATTTGCTACGGGCACAAGGGCTGTTCTCAGTTTGATAAACGCATATCCTTTGGCATGCTGGATGGCATGTCCACATTCATGAGCCGCCACGCCCACTGCCGTCACGGAAGAATTATTATAATTGGAGGCGGACAGACGCACCGTATTGCTTCTGGGATCATAATGGTCTCCGGCGGAAGAATTTAAGCATTCTACTCTCACCTGATATAACCCTTCGCTGTCCAAGATTCTCCGAGCCGCTTCTGCCCCGGTAAGGCCTCTTGCATTTCTCACCTTGGCATATTTATTCATGGTACTGTTGACAATACCACTGGCCAACAGGCAAAGCAGTGTTCCCAACAATACTAGCATGTAGGTAGGATCAAAATAGTAATAATAAGGATAATACATTGATGTAACCTCTTTGATAAATTATTTTTTTCAATCTAGCTAGTCCAATATTTTGCCAAGTTTTTCTCCGGGCACAAGCTTGACACCCAACAGAAAATCTTTGGCGCTCATTCGTTTTTTGCCTTCTAATTGCAACTCGTTCACCTGCAGTAACCCTTTTCCGGTAGCCACCAGGAACGCCTCTTTGTCCACTCTTACGATGGTGCCGGGTGCCTCACCGGTTTCCTCTTCCACGCAAGCAACATTCCAAAGCTTCATTTGTTTGCCCCGACAGTAAGTATAAGCACTGGGCCAGGGAGTCATACCTCTCACCTGCCGTTCAATCTCTGCAGAAGTGCGGTGAAACTCCACTTCCCCCATGGATTTCTTGATGATAGGTGCATAACAACTGTCTGCATCCACCTGTTTCTGGGGTGTAAGGTTACCGCCAGTCAAAAGAGGCAATGCTTCCACGATGGCCTCTCCGCCCAAAATCATCAATTTATCGTGCAGTGTTTCATAATTATCATGGGCTTCGATGGCAATCTCTTTTTTATACAGCATATCCCCGGTGTCCAAACCTGCATCCATTTGCATGATGGTAATACCGGTCTTGTCTTCCCCATCGATAATCACATGTTGAATGGGAGACGCACCTCTGTATTTGGGAAGCAGCGACGCATGAATATTCAAACATCCATATGCCGGAATATCTAACACCTCTTGAGGTAATATCTGCCCAAAAGCAGCCACGATATAAATATCCGCAGGATATTGTTTTAATTCTTCAATGGCTTCCGGATGGCGGATTCTGACAGGCTGCATGACAGGTATCTGATGTGCCAAAGCAGTCACTTTGACAGGGGGCGGTACAAGTTCGCCACTTCTCCCCTTTGGTTTATCCGGTTGTGTCACTACTGCCGTCACCTGATGTCCTGCCTGCAACAGTGCCTCTAAGGATGCTGCGGCAAAATCCGGTGTTCCCATAAAAACAATTTTCATTTACGCTTCCTCGCTGTTTTCCTCTGTCACCACATTCATCAGTTCCCCCTCTACCTTCTCCACGTAAAGGTGGCCATCCAAATGGTCTAATTCATGGCAGATGGCTCTGGCTAAAAGTTCGGTGCCTTCTAATTCAAACTCATGCATGTCCACATCCAAGGCTTTGATTTTGACGTACTCCGGTCTGGTCACCATTCCTGCTTTTCCGGGGACACTTAAACACCCTTCCTGACCGGTCTGCTCCCCCCTGGTCTCAATGATTTCTGGATTGATCAGGATATAGGGTCCCTGAGCTACCTCCTCATCGGTGGTAGCATCGATGACCACGATACGCTTTAGCACACCCACCTGAGGCGCTGCCAAACCCACACCGTTGGCATCATACATGGTGTCCAACATGTCTTCAATCAGTTCCTTGATTCTGGGCGTCATCTCTGCCACAGGTCTGCAAACCTTAGCTAAAACATCATCTCCCATTTCACGAATATTTCTCAGTGCCATATTCTGCCTCCGTTCTAATTTGCCCGCAATGATTACATGGTAATCATAGGATCAAAGTCAAATTGGACTTGTCCCCGGACGGGCTGCATCATCTTTCGTTTTTCTTCTATTTTTTCTTTTGTTTTTATTAGTGTATCATAATCTGCAGATTTTACATAGAAAACAAATCTAAAAATATCGTTAATTTTCGATATTGTTGCTGCCACCGGGCCAATGACCCGCTGTTTGTCTTCCTTTGCCACTTCTGCCAGCGTATCCGCAAGCATCTTCCCATCCTGCTGGATGCCTGCAAAAATCTGAACCGCCAACATATGAGAGGCAGGGGGATATTCTAACATCTCCCTGTATAATATTTCTTCTTCGTAGAAGCCCTCATAGTCCTGAGCTGCAGCAAAAGAAACGGCGTAATGCTCCGGCTGATAGGTTTGAATGACTGCCTCTCCCGGCAACTTACTTCTTCCCGCTCTCCCCACCGCCTGGGTCAGCAATTGGAAGGTTCTCTCTCCTGCTCGATAATCGTTGGCACTAAGGGATAAATCTGCCGCAAGCACACCCACCAGGGTCACTTTCGGGAAATCATGTCCCTTGACGATCATCTGGGTACCAATCAAAACATCCGCTTCCTCATTGGCAAAAGCAGACAAAATCGCCTCATAACTATCCTTTGTCTTGGTGGTATCCGCGTCCATCCGCAATGTACGCACCCCCGGAAACATTTCCTTCAGTTTTTCTTCTATTTGCTGGGTGCCGGCACGAAATCCGCTGATATATTTACTGCCACATTCCGGACAAACCTTCGGTTTTGGTTCAGAATACCCGCAATAATGACAGATCAACCGTCCATTCTTATGTTCCGAAAGGGATACATCGCAGTGAGGACATTTACACACATGGCCGCAAGCTCTGCAGGAAATAAAACCTGCATACCCCCTGCGATTCAAAAACAAAATACATTGTTCTCCCTTGGACAGTCTGTCTGTCAATAATTCCTGTAATTTACGACTAAAGATGGAGCGATTCCCATCCCTTAATTCCTGTCGCAAATCCACCGTATGGACTGTTGGCAACTGTCCTCCAGTCAGTCGCTCCTTTAGGGTGAACAACTGATATTCTCCCCTTTGCGCCTTATGGTAGGCCTCCAAAGATGGCGTCGCACTGCCAAGAATCACACTTGCACCGTGGAGCGCGGCCAATTCTATGGCCACATCCCTGGCATGATATTTGGGTGTACTTTCACTCTTATAACTGCCCTCATGTTCTTCATCCACCACAATCAGTCCAAGATGAGGGAAGGGGGTAAATAAAGCTGACCTGGGGCCAATGATTACATCGATTTCTCCCTGCTTTGCACGTTCACACTGGTCATATTTTTCGCCGGAAGAAAGGGTGGAATTCATGACACTGACACGATCTCCAAAACGTTGATAAAACCGAAGCAGGGTCTGATAGGTAAGGGCAATTTCAGGGATTAATACAATGACCTGTTTCCCTTCCAGCACCACCTTCTGAATCACTTCCATATAGACTTCCGTCTTGCCACTACCTGTAATGCCATGGATCAAATAGGTCCTGGATATTCCCTGTTCCATATTTCCTATGATGGTATCCACAATCCTTTGTTGGTCCGGACTTAGCACCTTCCCGGCATGCTTTTGCTCCATACTTTTCACAGGATTCCTCAGACTGTTTATGGTCTCAATCTGAATCACGCCTGCCTTTTCCAAAGAGGCAATGGTGGCACCGGAAACATTCAGTTTCCCTGTTACCCATTCATAAGGGATTCTTTCCTGCTCCTTCAATTCCGTCAGAAGACGCACCTTGGCAACTTGTTTCTTGCGAGCTGCCTCTCCCAAAACAGACAACAATTCTTCCCGATTCATCTTTCGCAGAATGGTACGATGTTGCAACTGCTTCACGGTATGTTTAGCAGGCAATACGGTTTTTAATGCCTGTATCATGGTACAACCATATTTTTTTTGCAGAATACGGGCCAACAAAATACTATCATCTTCCACTGCCGCATCGGTATCTGCAAGGGAATGTATAGGTTTGGTTTTTTCCGGGTCAAATTTACATTCCGCACCAATGCTAATCACATACCCTTTTCTTAGGGTATTCCCCTTTCCAAAAGGGACATTCACACACATACCAACTTCCACTTTATGAATCAGGGAATCCGGAATGCGGTACTGAAATGTCTTATCCAATTGTTCATGTGAGATATCGATAATGATATCCGCAAACTGTGTTCCCACTTCCTTCTCTCCCGTCCATTTGTGCATCAAATATGGTGCAAACCACCGTCTAAAAGTTCTTGGATGATGATTCTTTCATCCATCGGGTATTTCACCCCTTCTATCTCCTGATAATCCTCATGCCCTTTTCCCGCAAGTACAATCAGGTCTCCCTCTCTGGCGTTTTCAATGACATAGCCGATGGCCTGCCTTCTATCAGGAATTTCCATATATTTTCCATCGGTTTTCTGTATGCCGACTTTGATATCTTCGATAATATCCAAGGGTTTCTCAAATCTGGGATTATCGGAAGTTATGACTGTTAGGTCCGCCAGATTACCGCTCACTTCTCCCATCTCATACCTTCTGGATTTGGCTCTGTTTCCTCCACAGCCAAAGAGACACACTAAGCGTCCGGGCTGATATTCCTTTAAGGTCTCCAGCAGGCTTTGCAAGGACATAGCATTATGGGCATAATCAATTAACAGTGTAAATTTATCAGAAATATCCACTTTTTCGATGCGTCCTTTCACCTTTGCCTTGGCCAAGGAAGAACGCACTTTGTCCTTCGGCACATCAAAGTGACGGCAAATGGCCACGGCGCAGAGGGCATTATACACGCTGAATCTACCGGGCGTGGGGACTGTCACATCCATCTGTGTGAGCCCGTCTACACGGAAGGAAATCCCCAAGGCTCCGGGATCTTTATCTAAGGTCAAATCCTTCGCCTGTAAATCATTGTGATGACCCAAACCATAGGTTTCCAGTTTGCAAGTATGTGCCCGTGTAATCAGTTCCACATTGGAATCATCCCCATTCACAATGCCCACCTTGCACTGTTTGAATAATAGCGCCTTGCATGCCGCATACTCCTCGAAACTGCCGTGCTCATTGGGTCCAATATGATCTGCAGATAAATTGGTAAAAATACCGAAATCAAATACAAATCCCTGAGTTCTATGCTGCATCAGCGCTTGGGAAGATACTTCCATCACCACGGTATCCAATCCTGCCTCCACCATTTCTGCAAAGGTTTGTTGTAACAGATAGGATTCCGGTGTGGTGTTCTTTGCGGGAATATGTTTTTGCCCGATGATGGTTTCAATGGTACCAACCAGTCCCACCTTACGTCCTGCGTTTTCCAGAATGGATTTCACCAAATAGGTGGTGGTGGTTTTGCCTTTTGTTCCGGTGATACCTATCACCTTTAGTTTCTTTGCCGGATGCCCAAACCAGGCCGCAGAGATATGCGCCATGGCATATCTGGTGTCCTCCACCAGCACAACGGTGGCTTCCTTAGGTAACCCTGGGATGGGTCTGGATACCACAAACACTGTAGCCCCCTTTTCCGCCATTGCAGGTGCAAAGTCATGACCGTCAAAATTAGCACCGGGAATACAGAAAAACAGAGCACCGTAAGTGATATCTGCTTGTCTGGAATCCAAAATCAACTGTGGAACATCACAATCTATACTTCCCTGTATGCATTTGTAATCGATTTGTTGCAAGAGTTGTTCCAGTTTCATACTCTTGTTCCCTCCAAAAACATTCTATAAAAGTGTATTAACTACTTGTAGTTCTGCATTACAAATTGTAATTCTTTTTTGCCTTTGTATTCATTGATGCCCAAATGATATGCCACAGCCAGTTGAAATTGGCCCCCTCCCATATACAGGGTGCGGTCACCGGCCGGACCAAATTTTTCCTCCAAATACCGGTCGAAATTATCCAGATTACCAAAATACATCAAGGTACACTGTTTGCCGTCTTCGGTGCGTACCTGGTACTTTCCCACATTGGCATTGGCTCCTAATTTTCTGCCGGACAAAAATGTTACATTCTTTTCCGCAAACAAAGGCTTCGGATTGCCAACGCCGTGTGGCTCCAACAGTTCTAACTGCTCTGCCAAAGAAAAATCCGCATAACCTAAAGGCATAGGAACATCAATCTTCACGTTGGCAATAAAATCTTCCTCCGTCAACCCACACTTTTCATTTAGTTGTCTGCGGAGTTTGGGGATATCTTCCTCTTCCATAGAAAATCCCGCCGCCATAGCATGTCCTCCAAACTTGGTGAATAGGCTTGCTATCTCTGACATCTTGTGGAACATATGATATCCTTCGATGGATCTGGCGGAACCTTTGACCCCCTCTTCTCCCTTGGTCAGCAAGAAGACAGGCCGATAATATTTTTCCTTTAAGCGGGATGCCACAATCCCTGCAAGGCTTTCGTGAATACCGGGGCAAAAAACCACCATCACGTTATCTTTCTCAATTCCATATTTCTGAATATATTCTTCTGCTTCTTCCACCCCTATTTGAGTTAGATTCTTTCTGCTGTCATTGAGTTCCTTCAGTTCTCTGGCTGACTGCATGGCCTCCACATTGGTGCTGCTAAATAGAAGTTCCAGAGAACGATTGGCAGTATCCAATCTGCCTGTGGCATTCAAGCAAGGGCCAATGACAAATCCCAAATGGTAGGTGCTAAGTCTGTCCGCTTCTATCTGATGGATCTGCATCAGTGCACGAAGTCCAAGATTGGCACTTTGCTTCATGCGCTTTAATCCCTCTTTTACAATGATGCGGTTTTCACCACGCAATTCCATCACATCACAGACGGTAGCCAGTGCTGCAAATTCTAATAATTCTTCCATAGCTGCGTCCGGTATCTTTGTTTCCGTCACGCTGTTCATTGCCTGAATAAGTTTGTAGGCTACCAGTCCACCACAAATCTCAGAATAAGGATACCCGCAATCCTGCCGTTTCGGATCCACTACCGCAAGGGCCGGTGGAAGCAACTGTGTCATGGTACCATCCTCTTCCTCCCGGAAGGGCACCTCATGGTGATCCGTTACTACCACGGAAAGACCTAAGCTATTTGCCAATGCTATCTGCTTCGATGCGGCAATGCCGTTATCGCAGGTGACAATCATTCCTATACCATCCTGATGGGCCTGTGTAATCAAACCATCGTTCAACCCATAGCCATCATGTACTCTATGGGGAATGACAGTGTCCACATCCGCCCCTAACAAACGTAATCCTTTGGTCAAAATATAGGAAGCACAAATGCCATCCACATCATAGTCTCCTATGACGCGGATGGCGATATGTTCTGAAATAGCTTGCTTTATGGTCGCTACAGCCTTGTCCATATCCTGTAATAAAAATGGAGAAGGACAGTCCGACAAGTCACCATGCAGAAAAGTTTCTACCTCTTGCAAGGTGGTCACATCTCTATTCCTGATGATGCGTGCCAAAACCGGAGAAATATGAAATTGTTCACTCCATGCGGCAAAATCTGCCTTCTTACCGGCAACTGTCCACTTTTCCATACATTACTCTTCTTCCTTGGGTCTGGGCGGGAATTTCTTGGTCAGCAGGAACCAGAAGGGGCCTGCCAAACAAACAGATGAAAATCCACCGCAGAGAATACCCACCATCAAGGGCAGGGCAAATTCACGGATGCTGGTTACACCGAAAATATAGATACAAACTACCATAATCAAGGTGGTCAAAGAAGTATAGATACTTCTTGTCATCGTCTGTATGATACTTGCATTGACCACATCCTTCAGGTCATCCTTCTTCTTCATTTGCGCAATGTTTTCGCGGATTCTGTCGAAGATCACAATGGTGGCGTTGATGGAGTAACCCACAATGGTTAAAATACATGCCACAAAGGTATTGCCCACAGACACTCTGGTGATGGCATAGAACCCAATCACTACCAATACATCATGCACCAGTGCCAAGACACTACTGAATCCGAAACGGATATCGCTAAAGCGAATCCGGATATAAATCAGCATACACACGATAGCCACCAGCACTGCGATAATGGTATCGGATTTCATCTCCGAACTGATGGTGGAACTGATGGTCTCAGAGGTAATCTTGGACTCCACCAGACCAAATTCATCCAGGAACATCTGATTCAGCGCTTCTCTATCTTCCGCCTCCAAGGTATTGGTCTTAAAGATCACTTCGTTGGAGCCTTGTATGGTCTGAATCTGTACGGCTCCATCCACCACATCCTCAATAAGCGGCAATACATCGCTGTTCACTTCTTCCAGCGTCATAGTTTCTTCAAACGCTACCGTCGTGGCGGTTCCGCCCTTAAATTCCAAACTATAATTCAATCCGTCACCGGAATTCACCTTGTATATGCCGATGGTGATCACTCCTGCCAAAATCACAGCCCCTGCAATACCAAAGAACAGTCCCTTCTTAGAAAGAACATCAAGCACCTTCTTTTCCTTGGTAGCGCCATACCACTTCTTATCTGTAATCCCCATATCATAAAGGGCATATAACAGGTATTTGGTGATGACTACTGCTGTAAACATGGACAACGCTATACCAAGAGCCAAGGTCTGGGCGAAGCCCTTCACGCTACCGGGGCCTAAAACCAATAATACGGCTGCAGCAATCAGAGTGGTAATATTACCATCTATAATGGCTGACAGCGCCTTTTCAAAACCTGTTTTGATGGCTGTTCTGACAGACTCTCCGGCACCGATTTCTTCCCGGATACGTTCGAAGATAATGACATTGGCATCCACTGCCATACCGATGGACAGAATGATACCTGCAATACCGGATAGGGTAAGTGTCATATCGAAGCCATTCAACAACCAAATGGTAGAAGCCACATAGAACAACAGGGCGATACTTGCCGCCACACCGGGAATGCGATAAATCACGCACATGAAAATAATCACCAGTAATAAACCGATGGCACCTGCTATCAGACTGGTGTCAATGGCTTCCACCCCCAGCTGTGCGCCCACCACTTTAGAGTGTAGTTCCTCTAATTCCAACTTCAAACCACCTATTCGGATAGTAGAAGCCAGACGTTCTGCGGTTTCATATGATTCCATAGGAGAAATCTGTGCATTTCCATCGGGAATGGTTTCATTTACGGAAGGGGCGCTGATGATTTCACCATCATAATAAATCGCTAAGGATTCCTGTTTTTTGGATGCACGCTCTGTGGCCTGTGCAAATTTACGGGCACCTTCCTCTGTCATGGTCAGACTAACCGCATGCATGGAATTGCCCATAGAATCCTGCAGGGTACCTGCCTTGGCATCCTTCACGTCCGTGCCCTGCACTAGGATAGAGCCCTCTTCTAAGAGCTGGGGAATGCTTTTTTTCAACACGTAAGCATAGCCATATCCCTCATTGCTTTGCACCATTTCTGCAGTATAGTTCAGTTCTCCTGCATCGTTGGTCTGATTAATAAAATACAGTGCACCGGGTCTGCCCAGCTCCTGTAAAATCTGATTGGCGTCACTGACACCGGGAATTTCGATACAGATACGGTCTTCGCCTTCCTGATAAACAATCGCTTCGGTGCTATAGCCTTCCACACGCTTCTGCAGTTTGGCAATGGTATCACTCATATCGGTGGCATCCGGTTCCTCATCTCCCACCACCTGATAGGTGATGCTGACGCCACCTGCCAGGTCCAGACCCAAATGAATCTCTGACGCACTTCCTGTTCCCTGGGGATCCACTCCCTTGAAATCTATGTATGTGATTCCAATCACAAGAAGCAGAATAATCAACAATCTGAAAATCGGTTTTTTCATAGTCACTCCTCCGGATTACTCTAAGGTGGATTCCCGCATAGCTTCATCCACTTTTAACATAATAGCGCATTCGATACGCTTCTTTTGCAATTCACATCCCACATCATAAGTGGAAGTAATGTTACCGTGGAAATTGTAGGAGTTGGCTGCGCAGCCACCACTACAATAAAACTTGGCAAAACATTTTTTACACTTGTCCTTGGCATAGACATTGCAGCATTTGAACTCATCACGGATGTCATCCCGTTTGATTCCTTCGAACACATTGCCCATCAGGAATTCTTCATTTCCTACAAACTGATGGCAGGGATAGAAATCTCCCCAAGGGGTCACTGCCAGATACTCTGTGCCTGATCCGCATCCGGAGAGACGTTTTGCCACACATGGGCCGCCCTCCAAATCAATCATGAAATGGAAGAAATTGAAAGGTTTGCCATCCTCCCGACGCTTAATCATCGCTGTAGCTAATTTATCATATTCCTGCTTTAGTACAGGGATATCTGCTTCTGTGATAGCGTAATCATCGGTGGGCTGTGCCACTACCGGCTCTACGGAAATCTGTTCAAAGCCCAGATCTGCCAAATGCAACACATCTTCCGCAAAATCCAGATTATGATGGGTAAAGGTACCACGCACATAATAGTTCATCTGGTCTCTGCTCTCCGCTACCTTTTGGAATTTGGGCACAATCATATCATAACTGCCCTGTCCTCCACGGAAAGGACGCATCTTATCATGGACCTCTTTGCGGCCATCGATACTCAATACCACATTGGCCATCTCTTTGTTGGCAAATTCCAGGATATCGTCATTCAAAAGGACGCCATTGGTGGTCAGGGTAAAACGGAACTTCTTATTATGGGGTTCCTCCAGACTGCGTCCGTAGGCCACTAAATCCTTCACCACCTGCCAATTCATCAGGGGTTCTCCACCGAAGAAATCCACCTCCAGATTGATGCGGTTGCCGGAATTAGCCACCAAGAAATCTAACGCCTTTTTGCCCACTTCAAAGCTCATCAGGGCACGTCTCCCATGGTACTCCCCTTCTTCTGCAAAACAATATTTGCAGGCAAGATTACAATCATGAGCAATATGCAGACAAAGGGCCTTTACCACAGTCTGTCTCTGCTTAAAATCAAATACATAATTCTCATAAATATCAGGGGCAAACAAACACCCTTCTGCTTCCAATTCCAAAATCTCATCCACCGCTTCACTGACTTGTTCTTCGTCAAAAGAAGTATTAGGGAGATTCCGTATCATTGTCCGGATGGTGGCAGAATCCTTAATACCCTCTGCAATCAGGGGTTCCAACAGCGGAATCATATCGTAAACACAATCATCTACTACATGCACAGATCCGCTATTCACATCCATCACAATGTTATATCCATTACTTTTGTACTGGTGTATCACAACAAGTTCCTCCAAAATAAGTCTGTATAAAAGTTCAAGCAGCGACTGCATCGCTGCTTGCTCTCGTCTCTAATTCTGAAATATCGGACTATTTCTTTACCTTTTCACAACTCTGGTTTCCAACAGTACAAGAAGTCTTACATGCGGACTGGCAAGATGTCTGGCACTCACCGCATCCACCCTTCTTCATGGATTCCTTCAAATTTCTGGTTGTCAAAGTCTTAATGTGCTTCATATGATATAGCCTCCTTTAGGATTTCATTAATCTTAGTATCATAATTATCTGTATTGTATCACAGATTAGACAAATGTAAAAGAGTTTTTTTCATTTTACAGTACTAATAATTACACAGCTACCTTTTACAAACTTCTTGCTATATAATTATTTACATCCCCATCTTCTATGGTAACTATACCTAACTGTATAAACGCAATCGTAAGCAAACTTAACAGCCTATATACACTTTCTTTTTCGTAAATCTGTTCTTCTAAATTATATACATCCAAGGGAACACTACTCAAATCATCAATATCCATCATAATATCTGTTTCATTGATAAAATCAATAAATTCTTGCGTGGCATGCTCTATTGTGCCAACAGACATTTTATTTAGCTGAATATTCTTATTTTCGTCCAAGGCAATAAACTGTTTTAATTCATTTCCCAAGCCGAACTTAAGAGTATGTGAATGGTCAATAAAATTGCTAATCTCATAACTCTCTAAAGACGGGTAATTTAATAAAAGCTGACCACCAATTCGATTATTATCATTTTCCCATGGATTTGAATAGTAATTGTGCAATTTTATGTATTTATCCTCACTATAACCCTTACTATTTTTTATGTTTGACTTTGGGTCTCTGTCAAAAATAAAAAAAATAGTTGCATCATCAATATTAACAGAAAACTCTTTACTTAATTCTTCATAGAGATCATCTAAATACTTCTCATTATTTATTGAATCTAAATTACTATTTTCAGCATTCAACACAAAAACTCTCGATAATGGATTATGTCCTTTATTTAAGTATTTTGTCTTTCCTCTTCTCTTTTCATGATATTCATAGTGAAAAATTTTAGTAAAGATTCTATCTATCACTGAAAACTCGAAATGCTGTCCTTCCACAATAAAAATAACAGTTCCAATATTTTTATTTTCATTAATAACCATACCTAAACTTCCTCATAATATGGTAAGCCACCAAAAACCCCCGAATTATACATCTTTTCAATATTCTGTGCATTTCTCGGCTGTTCTTCCGAAAAACGTCTAACTTTACTACCATTTGCGCCATCAAAATATACCGCGTATTCTTGATCCGGACGCATAATTGTGTTTTTCAGAATATTTGTAGAATGACTTACCAAAAACAACTGACTATTATTTGAATATTTCATAAAGTACTTAATTAGAAGTTCTTCTAAACGATTATGAAATCCGCTCGAAAACTCATCAATTGCCAACATCCCACCATTATCCATGACCGAAAAGATTACAGGTAGAATTTTCAATGTCAATTGGTTGCCTAACGATTCCATATAAAACGGAATCGGATCATTTAATGAATCTCGTCTAAATAGTATTAATTTTTTGTCTGCTTTAATGCCAAAATGACTACCAACCGCTTCGTCATCGTATTCGATTTTCTGATTAAACCTAAATTTTTCAAAAAAGTCATTAATTCTTTGTGTGCCATTATTCTCCAAATACTCTGCAACACCAACCTCATCGCCTCTGGCACCCATCAAATTATTCAAGTATATATCGCAATATATTGAATTTTTCAAAAAATTCATCCATTTTATCAACACATTATTTCCAGCAAATTTTGTATTAAAATATAAAGAACGCAAAAAACTTCCATCTTTAGGAATCTCATCTTTATATTCTTTTGTGCAGTTCTTTTCATAAACATAAGCTATGTTGTCTTCTCTTTTCAAATAAATAGATTTATTTATCATCAATTCTTCATAGATTTTTTCTGCATCAATATTAACGCTAATTTTATACTCCACTTCATTAGAATCAATATCGAAACAGTATTCTAGCATATAGGTTTTATGCTCACCAAATAAACAAACAGCATTTCGAAGTGTGTTTGCTTCTTTTAAGTCCAAAAAAAGCCATTCTAGTAAGAATCTAATACCTCTAATTACATTTGTTTTTCCGCTGCCATTAGGTCCAACAAACACGGTCCCCTTTAATACCTTAGATTGACTAACGTTCTCTGGACAAATTGTATAACTGGTCTTCTTAAAATCTATCTCAGTGCGCTCCTTAAAAGAATAAAAATTCTCTAATACCAATTTAGTTAACATAAAACACCTCCTTGTTATATCATATATATTATACCCATTTGCTATAAACTTCAATATAAATCGTAATTTTTTTACGTTTTTTTCAAATAAAAAGGACCCCAACACCGCTGTTAAGATCCTTGCTAATCTTTCGTCGATGGGTTCGACTGGTTACTTACTACTTCACAATTCCCGAAAAATTTCTCTCAAATGTTCTTTTAAACTATTGTTAAACCATTTAGCCAAACATTTCTTTCCTGCGGACGATGGGTGCTCCCTTCAAAATTTTCTCAGGATTTCCGGATAGCAACAATTCCATATCCTTCGATGAATAATGCCCTTCCATCACCGCCTTTAACCGTTCCAAAGAAGGGGTCCGATGGGTGGCATTGTGTGTATCTGTAGCTATCAATCCGGCCACACCGGAATCTAAGAAATGCAAGGACAAGCGCCTGATGCGTTCTCCGAATTGACCTATTACGGAGCCATGATTCAACTGCATGGCACAACCGCTGTCTTCCAAGTAATGCGCGAACTCCGGATCTCTTTGCATGAAAACATATCTCTCAGGGTGCGCTAAAATCGGTTTATATCCGTTCTCCAACAGTTCTAATATCCTCTTCTCTACATGAGGAATGTTATCCTCAAAGCGAAACTCCACTAGGACATACTTCGTGTTATTTATGGTCAGAAGTTTGCCCTCGTCCAGCAATCGCACCACATTACGATCCACAAAAATCTCCATGCCCGGATGTAATTCAACAGGAATGTCCTCTTGACGAAGCTGTTCCTGCAAAATAGCCAACTGCTTATGATACTCTTCAATTGTATATTCAAAACAATTCCCATGACTGGATGCAACGATATGCCGAATACCACTCTTGGCAGCAATTCGCGCAATCTCGAGGGATTCCTCCATGGAACAGGAACCATCATCTATATACGGGAGAATGTGGGAATGGATGTCGATCATATGTCATCTCCCTTATGCTTGTGCCTATATCCAATGTAGTATATCACACCTCCCAGCAAGCCTCCCAGTGTGTTATAGAAAAGATCTGATAACTGAAAAGTGCCAAGTCTTAACAATAATTGCATAAACTCTATCCCCACCGAAAAGCAGAACGCAATCTTGCCACTCTTCCATATTATTCTCTCCACTACACCAAACGTCCACATCACCACTGCGGTAAACGGCAACATTAGTATTAAATTCTCAATGCACATCGTTGACAACTGCCGTTGTCCATCCACCGTTTCCCAAATCCACCATCCACCCATAACATTCATCAACGGATTCATCCACAGGTTCCGGTTTAGCAGAGTACGGAACAGAATGAGTGAGGTAAAAAAAGATAAGAAAAACAGTTTACGAAAAAAATTGGAGGTTTTAAAAGTGGTAAACCATGTAACAACCGCTGACTTCCAGCCTTTGCCTGCATCAGACGATTGATAAGCATACAGGTACAAAAACAGAGCGCAAAACGAGAGAACAAGTGCAAAGCCAAAGGGCTGGTAAAGGGCTGTGAGTACGTTCGTGAAAACTTTGTTTAAAATATTAATAATATCACCTCCATATTATATGGTAGTTTTATAGAACCTCTTCATGATCTATTTATATTGTACTATTTGGGGATACTATGGATTGGTTCCCTCTGCTGCTCGATGATCTAAAAACGCCAATATCATCCGAAGATTCATCATTCACCAAAAAATCTCAACCATTATGCATTCATTTTTCAGATATCTTCCGTTTTAATATATTAGCAATATACTCTCGTTCTCTTACCGAAAATACAAATACATAGTAGATAAAAAAACCAACTATACACAAAAATGTAGCTGTAGCAATCAAGCCTATCCATCCAGTCGGATTAATGGCGCGAGTAATAGAATTAAACACAAAAGTCATGACTCCATTACCAATAATGTTTATTAGCAAAACTGGGTAAAAAGTATGCCACTTCATTTTTAAGCAGTGCGCCATATATGGTGGATTCGTAATAATGCTCGTAATGGTTGTAATTACTGTCGTTGTAATTACTATAGAGTAAATTCCCATATTGGTATATCGTATAAGCACAAACATTCCTACCACATTAAGAGTCCCACCAATAAGTGTAATTAGGCATGGAATTCTATTTTTTACTGTTAATGTATAAATATAATAAAGCGGATGTACCGGACCTTCAGATACATATGCAAGAATCGTTACAACTGTGAGAACATAAAGTAAATCTGTATCCTGATTAGGTATCCACAATTGATAGAACAGCCTTCCCAAACAGAAAAAGCCAGCAAAGGTCACTGCCGAAAAAAAACCAGAAATATTAACAGACATTCTAAGTTCTTCATACAATTGTTTTTCATTTCGATCTGAATAGCTTTTTAGCAGTAGTGGCTGAAAAGGTTGGCAAAGCATCGCTTCAAGAGACGAAAAAATGGAAGCAATTGTTTTCGTAATTGCAATTTGTCCCATTTCAAGATTAGTGAGCAAAAGATTTGTAACTAACAAATCTAAACCCGAATTTAAAGTAACCCCAAGACTATTGACCGAGTTCCATATACCATTTCCAACCAGTTTTTTTATTGCACCTGCATCGAAATAGGCTTTCCTTATTTTCAATTCAGGTGTCTTGCTACGGAACATCCAAACAGCAGCCGAAAAGTTAATTGCAGTCACCACTATCATAACAACACCGACATACCATACCTGTGGTGGAAAAAGGTGAAAAATAACTATATAAAGTACAATTTCCACGACATAACCAATCACACGAAAAAACCCAATAACATCCAAGCGATTCTTTATATAGAAACTCGAATTAAAGACTATTTTAATTGTCGTAAAAAAGAAGTTTACAAGTACCAGTAAAAACAACAATTTAACCGATATTATCAATTCTGGAGAGATATTCAAAAAACGTTCCATGAACAGGACAAAGAGCACTCCTGCTCCCAATATACATGATGCTATAATTACATCGCCATAAAATGCAGATGAAACATAGTTATTCGCTTTTTTGAAATCTCTGTTATGATATTCCACTGCAATATAACGTGTCGCATATGAATCAAGCGCTGTCGACACAATCACAGCATAACTAACAAAACTTTTTGACAATGTAACGAAGCCATACGCCTCTGTTCCCAGCATATTTGTAATGAAAGGCGTCAAGAAAAAACTCACCACAAAACTCATCACCGTAGCCATACCCGTTGACATCAGTGTTATTATTAGTCGCTTTCCTTTATTCACTCCTTCCTATCCTCCGTTGTCTATCACGTGTTCGATTAATAATTGATAACCTTTCGAGGCCACCAATTCTATAAATTACAAGCAACATCATCCAAGTTAAATGTGATCCAAGCCAAACCTCGAATGCCATTTCAACAAAAACCGCCATCAAAAATATATCACTCATTTTCTTTAACTTACTATTTTGTATTTCATTATTTTGCTTAGCAATTAATAAAAGCATTAATATAACTATTCCAAAAAGGAGAATTCCCCCCTGCCACAAACATTGCAGCCATTCGTTATGTGCATGCATGTAGGAAAGACTTCCCAATATTTTCCTGGTTTCATCTGCTGACAAAATACCCGTACCAAAAACAGGCTTTTCTAAGAAGCTAGAAAATGCTATAGCCCACGCATTCGTTCTATTGCTAAATGTCAAATCCTTATTAAACAAGCTTTGAATAATAGGCCCCAAAAATCTTGTCATCCCAAATATCATCATTCCATTTATAATAAAATTTAACGCAACAATCCAATAGCTATTAATTTGCCTATTTCTATTATTTCCGGCTTTAAATGAAACACTATAGAAAGCACCTACTGCTCCCAAAACGCAGGCAACTGTTGCCGTACTGCTCGCCACAAGAAGCTGTGCTGTAATCGCAACCGCTATACTAATGTATGTAAGCAGTTTATTCTTACTTGTAGGATTCAAATGCCATTTCAATACAGTTAGCAGTTCCAAAAGTAAATACCAAAAGGCATGACTATTCTTGTATCCAAAAATCCAATAGGGTGACGATGATATTGTTCCCCACTCATTCCACAAGGTTTCTACTTGATATACCCCTTGGGGAAAAAGTATTAAGCTTATAAAATTAATCATTGAGAAAACAAACACCAGCAGCCACATGACGTTTATTGTATCGTAATCATCTTTTTCAATTTCAATGTCTGTCACCATAACAAACAGCATTATTTTTACATTTGAAACGAGTGTGTGAATATTACCGCCCCCTTGAAGAAATGTACTCAAAAGAATGGAAGCAAAATATAACATCGTAACAGCAGAAAAAAAAGACAACTTCTTCTTATTATTAAAGATAAAAACGATTGAATATGCAGCCAGAATATTTTCCAAATAATTAATTCCTCGAAAGAAAAAGTAATCGGGCCAAAATATAACAATTGCATATAAAAAGAAAAGTAAGATAGACTTTTTTACTTTCATTTACACTTTTCCTCCCAAACTCAAACCAGCCCCATCCACAAGCATTACTTCGTCATCATCTTATACAAAAGTGGGGCGTATTTTAATATCAGTATTCCCTTGCGCCTTTGAGGCATAATATTGTTCCAGATATCAGCAATCCGAAATTCTCGAATTTCCTTACAAAGTTTTCTATACTCTTCCGGATATGATTTACTTGCTTTTTTATTATCCATCTGTCGAATCAAAAAATAGCAACTACTCAACAGTTGATACCTCGCATCCGGCTCAAACTCCGGCTTTTTTTCGCAAACAGTTAGATATATTTTCTTTGCAAAATAATATACATCAAACCATCTTTCATCAAATGGTTTTGTGGTTGCAGAATTTTCTCTTGTCCAATAGCAATAATATTGTTCTTGCAGTACCAACGCAGTATTTACGGCAAGAAGCGTTTCGAACAAGTAAAACTTATCTTCATTTGAAGTTCTTCCCACTTCAAACTGGATATTCTCTACTATCGATCGTTTCACCAACTTTGTGCACATACTAATTCCTATTTTTTGTTCTCGTAAAAACAAAGTCAATGCTTCATCCCCCGTTATCACATGTAATTCTTGGGGCGGTTCAACTTCATGAATTTCCGACTTATTTACAATTTTTTGGTACTGAAACGATATGATATCCACTTTTGTCTTTTGTGTTATCTGATTCAAATCCTCTAATGTATTGGGAAGTATGGTATCATCCGCATCCATGAAAAGGACATACTCACCCCTACATAATTCTATTCCTGCGTTTCTAGCAACCGAAACACCATGATTAGATTGTTCTAACAGTTTAAATCTATCATCCTGTTCACAGAATTTTTCACATATTGCAACCGAGCCATCAGAAGACCCATCATTGATCATAATCACTTCCCATTGCGAAAAGGTCTGTTTAATAATAGATTCCAAACAATCTGATACATACTTTTCGACATTATAAACCGGAATTACTATACTAATCATATTTTCCTCTTCTAATGCGGTCGTTTTCCGTCTACTTTGTAACCGCTATCGTGTGTTTTTTCTTAAGTTTTCTAATATATTTTATCGTGCCTGTCGAATACAAAAATCGCTTTATTTTTTCTATTGCGTAGTCTTTCATAGTAATTGGTGCAATCAGGTTAATCGTTTTATCAATAGGCATCGAAGCCGCCAAATGATAAAAATCATCTCTCTTTTTATGTGCTTTTGCACTATTTCTAACCATTATTCCATTATATTCAACAAGTTTCTCTATATTTTCCTGCGAGAGAATGTCAACTTTCGGCATTATGTCCCGAAGCATCTTTTCCCCTTTATCAGAATGAGTAAACACCGAAGAATATCCCTTATTATCGTCTGTTTTCCCCGTCAGATTTGTATACTCATAGCAATCGAAAATCGTAATATCGCTCGGACGTTCTAACCCTTTAAATGCACAATCAGCACAGGATGGTCTCGAAGCCAACTCACTAACAAATGCTTTCATATATGGATCAACACGTCCTGATCCATAATATGATTTTCCATTTGCGAAATCAATTTTCATTGTTGTAGTGTGATATCCGTATGTTTTGTGCTTAAAACGTGCTCCTACCATTTTGCTGTCATATTTTTCTTCCATAAAATGAACATAGTTTCGCCACAGTCCAGGCGAAGGGACACCTCGACATACAAAATCTACACATAGCAAGTTTTCTGGTTTTTTCCCCAAATATTTAAGAAGTCCGGCGATTTGACAGGGCGTTCCTGAAAACATCACATAGATTCCATCTTGTAATTCCTTTTTAATTACTTGAAATGTATTTCCAAGCGTGGATTGCACAAACTTTGAACCTCTCATTTCTCGTAAATACACACTTGTTTTAGCTTTCTTGCAGATAACATTCATCGCCTCATCATAGCCAGCTCCATACACTACACCGCCATTATGTAGCACATGTTCGGCTAGTGCAGTGAACGCCCCCCCGGATGTACTTTCAAAAAGCACATTTTTATCCTTATTTCTTAAAATATAACCTTTCGTATTTTCCTGTTCACTTCCAATTCTATTGATAATAGGGCAAACCGCATTACACAATCCACAGTCTACACACTTTTGTTGATCTATTACAGGATACAGAAATCCCTCTTTGTCTTCCATCATTGTAATCGCTTTTTTAGAACAGATATTATAGCAGGCTGTGCAACCACAACAATCCTTTTTCTCCTTAATAGTAATCACTTGCCCTCATCTCCTTTATTTCAAGTTATTTAACACTCTTAAATAGTAATCTTGAAAAATCCTTGCAACATCTTTCTCATCAAAGCCTGCCTGCCTCAATTCTTCACAGCGAGAATATCTTTTAAATCCACGAAAATTTTGAATTTCCCGAACCCATGTTGATTTGTCCTCCGTGAGGGGTAAATATTTTACGCAATCGGTAACGCCAACTTCTTTCGTTATCGTATCTGCAAGAACTATGGGCAATCCAGAGGCTTGCGCCTCAACGGTAGCCACTGGCAATCCCTCACACAATGACGGCATAACAAAAACATCCATCGCCTGATACATTTTATGCATTTCATCTGTTGTACCCATAAATAGGACGCAATCTTCCAAGTTCATGGCTTTAACCTTATTTTGAATTGCGGTATACAATTCACCATCTCCAAAAAGAATAAGAACTGCGTGTTTACACTTATTATGGAGAACATCGAACATTTCTACCAGAAATTCATGGTTCTTTTGTATATTGAATCTTCCAGCATGTCCGATTACGAATTTGCCTGTCACACCTAATTTTTTTCTTGTTTCTTCTCGTGCCGATGCACTGTATGCAAATTTTTCGAGCGCAATTCCATTAGGAATAAATCTATATTTGTGTTTTTTTACAATCCTTCTAGGAAATGAAAATTGGGCTGCCAATGAAGAACACGCCCAAAATGTATCGACAAAAAAAGGCATCAATGGTTTATATATGTAAGACATCGCAATTGTAGTTTTATTCCGGTAAACTGCACTGCCTGCATTATGGCTATGAAATGTTACATGTTTGACTCCTGCAAGTTTTGCGATAAAAACCATATTCATATCCGAAGATGGCCCGCCATTCAAATGAAGCACCTGAATATTATTATCCTTGAATACTCTATATAATCTATACCAACGTTTTAATACTCTTAGTAGTTTACTCCTTACCTCGTCGGCACTGGCCATCATTTTTCGGGAGCCCATTTTAACAACAGTCTCTTCCTTGTCCTCATGCCGATTATGTAAAACGAGATAATCAAAGTTTAACCTGTCTCGATCTATATTCTTTTGAATATTGATCATCATTGATGTAATGCCGCCAAACCCTAAAGGGGCAGTTACCAAAATATGTTTTTTCTCTTCACTATTCATTGTTTTCCCTTTCATAGAACAGTATTCAAATATTCCTCTGCCTTTATCTGTAGATTTCCTAACTTGCGATAGACATTCTCGTAATCAATAAGTTCTTGAATTGTAGAAATATCCCCATTAAACCGTCTATTACTGATTCCTAAATTATCGCAAAGTGATTCTATTCTTGAGTTTTTAGAAGCAGCACTTGTATCTGCATATCTATTAAAAACCATAAACTTCTTTTCGTGAATGATTGAAAAACAAGTTCCGTGGAAAGAATCAGTGCACACATACTCTGCGCCCCTTAATAAATTTAAAAACTTATCTGGTGCAACATCATATGGCGCATAGTCACCAAAATTCTCGTCATCTTCTATGTACTGATCCATATGGCGCAACGCAACAATCTTTAATCCTGTTAAACTTGCCAACTTTTGTACTTGTTTTCTATATTCAGGATTCGCTCCCAAAAAATAAGCAAAGATATACTGTTCATCCATTTCTTTTTGGAATGGAATCATTTTTTCCCATTCTTTCCTATTAAAATTAAAAACCGGATCTATGATCACCGGAACTTCTAAACCTGTCAGTTCTTTTACAATTTCACTACCGCGATTTTCTCGCATACTAACATAGTCTAGCCGTTTTAGGAATTCCGCTGTTCGTTTTTTCTGATACCACGGAATCTGACTTACACCAAAGCTTGATGCATAAGAAATCTTTTTTATATCTTTTGGAACAAACATCAAATTATAAAAATTTGTAGGTAATCCCGCCGGTGACCATAGCTGATCACTTCCTGTTATAACTGCATTATATCGTTTACTACCATCGCACAAAGCCTTATATCCACAAAATTCTGGGGATAATTTCGCAAACGCTTTATCCTTGAATTGACTAAATGCCTGCATTCGGATTGCGTCATTTTTTGCAAACTCCGGGTGCTTTTTTATCCCCCTTTTTTTTAAATAAGCTTCATATTTGTCGTTCAACAGAATACCATTCAACAGTCGCGGAACAAATTTTATTTTTTCTGCAATGGTAAGTTTTTTCTTATACCTTATCAGTTCATATTCAATTCCACGCGATT
>JAEIGA010003411.1_pt1 | contig 24923 bp, 16 predicted proteins | sample 9270691 | NCBI WGS metagenome assembly JAEIGA01 (sample SAMN17057246, study PRJNA624740) | gut metagenome | biome: biome; isolation source: fecal sample | host: Bos grunniens | place: China: Xizang | collected 2019
TCCGCCGCGACAAGTTATTGGCCATCGGCATCAACATCCCGGGACGCGTGAATCCCGAGACCGGCTACAGTTACTCCTACTTCTTCTTTGGCGAAAAACCCCTCTCGGCCCTGCTCGAAGAGCGACTGGGCTACCGCGTCTACATCGAAAACGACTCGCGCGCCATGGCCTACGGCGAATATGTCTACGGCGCGGGCAACAACGAACAAAACATGCTCTTCCTCAACCTGAGTTGGGGATTCGGTCTGGGCATGATCATCGACGGAAAACTCCACTACGGAAAATCCGGATTCTCAGGCGAATACGGCCACTTCCCCTTCTTCAACAACGAGATCATCTGTTCGTGTGGCAAGCGCGGATGCCTCGAAACCGAGGTCTCGGGATGGGCCGCCTACCGCGAATTCACCGAGAAACTTCGCCAAGGAAACATCTCGATGCTCTCGAAGCAGTACGAAAACGGCGAAGCGATCACTATCAACGACATCCTCGATGCCGTGGCCAAGGAGGACATGCTGGCCATCGAGGTGATGGAGAAGGTGGGCGCCTCGCTCGGAAGGGCCATCGCCGGGCTGATCAACCTCTTCAACCCCGAGGTAATCGTATTGGGAGGAACTCTCTATGAGGCAGAGGATTACCTACTCCTGCCGATCAAAAATGCAATCAAGAAATATGCGCTGAATTTCGTCTCGAAAGACACCTCGGTGAAGGTGTCGCGCCTGGGCGAGTCAGCCGGCCTGGTCGGCATCGCAGCCATCACGCGCAACCGCACCTTGGGCCTCTAACCCTGCAAAAATAAACAAAAAAATAACGATATGGAACAAACTCAAACTAAAAAATCGCCCCTGTGGTGGGTGCCCTCCGCCTACTTCGCGATGGGTCTTCCGTTGATCTTGATCAACCTCGTGGCTCCGCTGATGTTCAACGACTTCGGCATCTCGGATGCCCAGGTGGCCTTCTGGACCTCGCTGCTGATTCTGCCCTGGTCGCTGAAGCCCTTCTGGAGCCCGCTGATGGAGATGTACAAGACCAAGAAATTCTTCGTCGTAACGACCCAGCTCGTGTCGGGTATCTCGCTCGCCCTGATCGCCATGGCCCTGCCCCTGCCCAACTTTTTTCCCTATGTGGTGGCCATCATGACCGTCTTGGCCTTTAGTGGCGCCACGCACGACATCGCCCTCGACGGAGTCTACATCACCGAACTCGACAAGACCCAGCAGGCGCAGTATGTGGGTTGGCAGGGTGCCTTCTACAACCTTGCCAAGGTAACGGCCATGGGCGCCCTGGTCTACCTGGCCGGCATCCTGGAGAGCCGCATCGGTGTCCTCTCGGCCTGGGTAATCATCATGGTGCTGTGCGGGGCGATGCTGACCCTCTTAGGACTCTACCACTGGCGCGTTCTCCCTACGGGAGGGGCTGCCGCCAAAGAGCATGGCTCGTTCGGAGAGACCATGCGCGAGACCTGGGCCGTGATCACCCTCTTCTTCCAGAAAAAATACATCTGGATCTACATCGCCTGGATCATCTTCTACCGCTTTACCGAAGGTCTGGTCATCAAGATCGTCCCCCTCTTCCTCAAGGCCGATACGGCCGTGCAGGGCTTGGGGCTCACGAAAGATGAGATCGGCCTCTACTACGGCACCTTCGGCGTGGTGGCCTTCATCGTGGGTTCGATCCTGGGTGGCTATTTCATCTCGTGGCGCGGACTCAAGAAGGCGATCTTCCCCCTCTGCTGCATCTTCAATATCCCCTTCGTGGTCTACGCCCTGTTGGCCCTCTACCAGCCCGAGAGCGCTTGGCTCGTCTGCGGTGCCATCGTCTTCGAATACTTCAGCTACGGCTTCGGTTTTGTGGGTCTAACCCTCTTTATCATGCAGCAGGTAGCCCCGGGCAAACACCAGATGGCCCACTACGCCTTCGGTTCGGCCCTGGCCAATCTCGGCGTGATGCTTCCGGGCATGATCTCGGGTGTGATCAGCGACGCTCTGGGCTACGAGAAGTTCTTCGTATGGGCCTTGGCAAGCGCGATCCCCGCCTTCATCCTGACCTGGATACTCCCCTTCACCTACCCCGATCCACAGGAGAGCAAACTGTAAAAAAGCGACCTAAAACGACCACAGAACCCTAAAATAGAAAACTTTCGAAATTTTTTTATTATCCGACAAAACTATTTTATACACCATAACAAATTGAAGATCAGAGGGTTTATGGATAAAAACCGGATTTTAGGCTTCTTAAAATAATTTAGAAGGTTGCTAAAGTGGATAATTTTATTTAAATTTGCACAATAAGAAACCAATTACACCCAATATCATGAAAAAGCTATCTTTTTTGACAATTCTCATGGCCTGCATCGGTTTATGCTGCAGTTGCAACACGGAGCAGACCCCCGAGTACGTCTTCCCGCAGAGCAAGACCACGCCTACGGCCACGATCACCCCGATCGAGAAGGGTACGGACTTCATCACCATCCTCGTCAAGTCGACCTACGCCACCGAGTGTGCCTGGCTGTATGCCGAGGGTGAGAGCCTGAGCAAGAGCCAGGATCAGATCTTTGCCGAGGGTACCAAGATCACCGGCGAAGAGCAGGAGATCAAGATTGAGAACCTGACCCCCGAGACGGCCTACACCTTTATCGCCGCCGCCAAGGACGAGCGCCACGGTTCGGTTTGCGCTCCCGTTACGATCATCACGGCAAGCGATGCCCCCGAGTCGAACTACCCGAAGCGTATGACCTTCGAGCCCTTCGAGCGCACCTTCGACGATGGTGGCATTGCCAAGGGCTACATCGCCATTGCCGACCTGAAGGCCAACAAGAATTTGCGCTTTGTCCCCACGCTGCTGGATCCGGCCATGACCCCCACCTCGGCCTTCGAGCACTTCTCGACCCTGGGCATGGGTACCCCCTACGCCCTGACCAATGGAGGTTTCTTCTGGGACGGCAAGTCGCTCAGCCTCTGCATCACGGACGGCGAAGTGAAGTCGATTGCCACGGAGTTGGCCTACCCCACCGTCAACGGGGAGCAGATCATCGCCTATCCCGTGCGTGCCGCCCTGGGTCAGATGCCCGACGGCTCGTTCGAGGCCACCTGGGTCTACTGCATCAACCGTCAACCCTACTCGTTCCCCTCGCCGCTGGATAACGACGAGCAGACCGAGACCTATATGCCCGCAGCCCCCACGCCCGAGGAGTACGACGGCGTACTTTGGGAGCCCCAACAGGCGATCGGCGGCGGCCCGATGCTGGTCTACCGTGGCGAGAATGTAGCCATGAAGTACTACTATCGCGAGATCATGCACACGGGCGGCACGAGCGGCCAGACGCGCCAGCCCCGCACGGCCGTAGGTGCCTCGCACGATGGCAAGGTGATGCTTTTGGTCTGCGACGGTCGCGGTAACAACGGCTCGGACGGTCTGACCTTGAGTGAGATGGCCGACATCTTCGTGGAGAAGGGAATGTACTACGCCATCAACCTCGATGGAGGTGGTTCATCGGCCATCGTAGACTACGACGGCGAGCTCAGCAACAACCCCAGCGACGGTTCGGAGCGTGCCGTACCCACCGTGGTTGTCCTCTCCGAGGTCGAGTAGCCCCACAACCCCCCGAAATCGAAAACCTTTCCTGCCCGATTGGACTCCAATAGGTAGGAAAGGTTACGGCATAAGATAGGTTTTTTGACAGCGAGGCCCGCTTTGAATGGGAAACCATCGCGAAAAGCGAACCCCGTCAAGCAAAGACCACAGAAGTTGGAGCAAACAAAAACAACAAATAAAAACATGAAGAAATTTCAATTTTTACAGATGGCAGTAGTCATGGCACTGCTCTTCACCTTAGGCAGCTGCACGAAGGCCGTTCAGGCCGAACAGGGCAAGCGTGTCTACATGTGGGTGGATTGCGAGGCCAACTTCGCCCGAATGAGTTCGGCCGACTCGATTGCCCTCTACACCGAGAAGATGAAGTCGATCGGTGTGACGGACATCGTGGTGGACGTGAAGTCGATCATGGGTGAGACGCTCTACGCCAGCAAGTACGCCCCCTACATGGGAGAGTTCGAGGGTACGGTGCGCCCCTTGGAGTACGACATGATGCGCCACTTTATTGACGAGGGCCACAAGCACGGCATGCGTGTACACGGCTCACTGAACATCTTCGCCGGCGGCCACAACTTCTTCAACCGCGGCATCATCTACAACGAGCACCCCGAGTGGCAGTCGATCGTCTACCGTCCGGATGGTTCGTTGGTGCCCATCAGCGAGATCAAGACCAACTACAACGGCATGCTCAACCCCTCGAACCCCGAGGTGCGCGAGTACCAGAAGAATATCTTGGTAGAGTTCGTGGAGCGCTACCCCGATGCCGATGGTATCATCTTCGACCGCCTGCGCTACGACAACATCACCTCCGACTTTTCGGAGCTCTCGCGCCAGCAGTTCGAGGCTTGGAGCGGCTTGACGCTCGAGAAGTACCCCGAGGATATCATGACCTGGTCGGACGAGAAGAATTGGAAGCCCGCAAAATACTTCAAGGAGTGGGTCGAGTGGCGTGCCACAATCATTAAGTCGTTCGTCGAGGAGGCTCACGCCGCCATCCAGGCTGCCAACCCCAACATCCTGATCGGAGACTACACGGGTGCGTGGTACCCCACCTACTATCAGCTGGGTGTCAACTGGGCCAGCACGCAGTACAACCCCGCAGAGCGTTATCCCGATTGGGCTTCGGAGAACTACTATAAGACCGGTTACGCCGATCTGTTGGACATCTACATGACGGGCCTCTACTACACGCTCGTGACGAAGGACGAGGTGGATGCCGCCCAGGGTCGCCCCATCGTAGGTGAGCGCGGTGAGGCTGGCATGGATCCCAACGACCTGACCTACTGCTACTCGGTAGAGGGTGGTGCCGAATTGGCGGAGGCTCTCACCTGCGGAGTGGTTCCCGTGGTAGGTTCGCTCTATGTGGATCAGTATAAGCAAGATGCCGAGCAGTTTGCCAAGGCCGTACGCCAAGTGATGAAGAGCTGCGAAGGCGGTCTGATGATCTTCGACCTGGTTCACATCGTGGATCGCGATTGGTGGGCCCTGTTGGAGGAGAACATGAAGATCGAGGAATAGAAAACAATAAACTTAAAACTCAATAGCTATGAAACATTTATCCCAAACAAGAGGGGGGGGGTTGCTTAAGTCAATGCTTGGCATCCTCTGCGCTCTCTTCGTGGTGCTGAGCCCGGCTACGGCATGGGCACAAGCGACCCTAAAGGGAAAGGTGGTCGATGAGGAGGGTCTCCCGGTCATCGGTGCCACCGTTCTTGTGGTTGGTACCCAAAACGGTACCTCGACCGATGTGGACGGTAACTTCGCCCTTCAAAATGTGAAGTCGGGCGACCAGGTACAGTTCTCGTTCATCGGTATGCAGACCGAGACCGTAACGGTAAGCTCGGCCGCCACCTTCCTGAACGTCGTCCTGAAGAACGATGCCGAGAAGATTGACGAAGTGGTGGTTGTAGGTTATGGTGTACAGAAGAAGGCCTCGGTAACGGCTGCCATCTCGCAGATCTCGGGTGAAGAGATCGAGAAGGCCCCCGTGGGCGACGTGACGAACATGCTGGCCGGTCGTGTGGCCGGTGTAACGGCAGTGCAGACCTCGGGTCAGCCCGGTGCCGATGGTTCGTCGATCATGGTGCGCGGTCAGTCGGTACTCTACATCGTGGATGGCGTACAGCGCGACATCAACCAGATCAACCCCGAGGATATCGAGTCGATCTCGGTACTGAAGGATGCCTCGGCAGCCGCTGTGTATGGTTTGGATGGTAACACGGTTATCATCGTAACGACGAAGCGCGGACAAAAGGGCGAGTCGACGATCTCGTACAAGGGTTCGTTCGGTGTGAGCTCGAATGCCAACCCCATGCAGTTGCTCGATGGTCCGGGCTACGCCTACTGGTACAACAAGGCCCTGGAGCTCGACGGCAAGACCCCGATCTTTACGGCCGACATCGTCCAGAAGATGCTCAACGAGCAGGATGGCTGGGGCAACACGAATTGGTACGACAAGGTCTTCGGCGTGGGTACCACCATGTCGCACACCATCTCGGCCAACGGAGGTAACGACCGCATGAACTACTTCACCTCGATCGGTATGTACGATCAGAAGGGTAACGTAGACAACTTCAACTTCCGTCGCTACACGGCCCGTGCCAACCTGACGGCCAAGATCGCCAAGAGCCTCACCCTGGAGGTGGGTATCGCAGGCCGTATCCAGGAGCATGACCAGCCCACCTACTCGGCCGATCCCTCGGCTTGGAACAACGTGGCACAGCAGGCCATGCGCGTTCACCCCTATGTACCCGAGAAGGTGGTTATCGACGGTGTGGAGTACCACACGGCCACCCCGACCGCCTCGGCTACGGTGAACCCCGTAGCGGCCTACACAAGCTCGGGTAAGTACAAGAGCACCTCGACCTACATCCAGCCCAACATCTCGTTGCGTTGGGATGTACCTTGGGTAAAGGGCCTCTCGGCCAAGTTCTTCGCCTCGTACGATATGACCTTCCAGCACACGAAGGCCTTCTCGACCCCCTACGAAATGGCTTTAGCCAACTTCTCCTACGATGAGAATGGTTACATCAACAAGATGAACTATACGGTGAGCCAAACCTACTCGGGTCTGGGCGACGTAAACAACCTGCAGGAGGCATCGTACTACACCTACTACGGCGTAACGCAGACCTCGCTCTCGTATGACAACAAGTTCGGCAAGCACCGCATCGCCGCATTGGCTCTTTTGGAGACGCGCGACAACAAGACGAACAACCACTACGGCCGCATGTACGACCTCTTGTTCGAGAACCTTCCGGAGCTCAATTTCGGTGACCAGAGCAATGACAAGCGTGCCGTAGGTGGTACGAGCAACCGCACGCGCCAGGTGGGCTTCGTGGCTCGTCTGAACTACGACTACGACGACCGTATCTATGTCGAGCTCTCGGGTCGCTACGACGGTACCTACCTCTTCTCGGGTATGAATGGTTCGCGCTGGGGCTTCTTCCCCGCCGGTTCGGCCGGTTGGCGCATCTCGGAGGAGAAGTGGTTCAACGCTTCGTGGGTGGATAACCTGAAGATTCGCGGAGGTATCGGTTTGACGGGTACCTCGGCTGTCAGCGCCTACCAGTACCTCAGCACGATGACCGTTTCGGATGGCAATGCCGTAGTGATCGGTGGTCAGGGCGCACAGAGCCTCTACACCTCGACGGTGGCCAACCCCGACATCACCTGGGAGAAGAACCTGAACTACAACATCGGTGTGGATGCCACCTTCTGGAACGGTTTGCTGGGCATCGAGGCCGACGTCTTCTATACCTATAAGTATGATATGCTCTCGAGCGCATCGGGTTCGTATCCTCCCTCGGTGGGTGGCTACTACCCCGCATTCGACAACCAGAACAAGCAGGATGTACGCGGTTTCGACTTCACCCTCTCGCACTACAACCGCAAGGGTGACTTCAACTACAACATCAAGTTCATGGGTTCGTATGCCAAGCGCCGCTGGCTCTACTACTCGGGCGATGCCGACAACGCTCCGGACTACCTGAAGCTCACGGGCAAGGACGTAGGTTCGGTGGTAGGTTTCATCTCCGAGGGTCTGTTCCAGAGCGAGGAGGAGATTCTGAACTCGCCTACGATGATCGGTAAGCCGGTGCGTGTGGGTGATATTAAGTACACCGACCGCAACGGTGACGGCAAGATCTCCTACGAGCAGGACCGCGGCTATGTAGGTACCTCGGTCTACCCGAAATTCACGGCCGGTTTGAGCTTCGGCCTGGAGTGGAAGGGTCTGGACTTCAACTTCCTGTTGCAGGGTGCCGTTGGTTCGACCATCGCCCTCACGGGTGTATACGATGGTGGTATCATGGATAACACCTCGATGACCAAGCCCTTCTACCACGACGGTAACTCGCCTCTGTACCTGGTGGAGAATTCGTGGACTCCCGAGAACACCGGAGCCTACTTCCCGCGTCTGTCGCTCGAGTCGAGTTCGAACAACGCCCACTCGTCGACCCACTGGTATCGTCCGGGTGACTACCTGCGTCTGAAGACCGCTCAGTTGGGTTACACGCTGCCTCAGAAGTGGATGTCGAAGGCCGGCATCAAGAAGCTGCGTATCTACATCGAGGGCTCGAACCTCCTCACGCTGAGCCATGTGACCAAGTACAACATCGACCCCGAGCTGCCGAGTGTAAACAACGGTTACTACCCGCAGCAGCGCGTGATTTCGGTCGGCTTGAACATTACGCTCTAATCCGAAAACTATGAAAAGTATGAAAACGAGAATTTTAACCCTGTTTATGTCGTTCTTGGCTCTCGGATTGATGAGTTGTAACGACTTCCTCGACCTCACGCCGACGGACCGCGTTTCGGACAAATCGGCTTGGGAGTCGCAGGCTTCGACAGATTTGTATATCAACAACTTCTACGAGTACCTGGCACTCTACGGCCAATTTGGCGAGGCACAGTTCCAGGGCAACCTCACGGAGGGTCTGACCGACACCTTCAAGTACGGCAGCCCGATCCAGGGCAACCGTGCCGGTGACTGCAACTACATGGTCTTCACCCCCGAGACGATGTCGAGCTCGGGTACGCTCCTCAGCTGCTGGGGCCCGACCTACGAGCGCGTGCGCCGCGTCAACGAGTTCCTGGACGCCATGGCGAAGTACTCGAACTACTCGGCCGATGTGAATGCCCTCTACGAGGCTCAGGCTCGCTTCTTCCGCGCCTACCTCTACTTCCAGCTGGCCAAGCGCCACGGAGGTCAGATCATCATCTTCAACTCGCTGGCCGAAACGGTGAAGAATACGCCGCTGACCTCGGCCGAGAACACCTGGCAGTACCTCTACGATGAGTTGATGTTTGCCGCCCAGAACCTTCCCGAGAAGTGGAACGAACAAAATTCGGGCCGCGTAACGAAGGGTGCCGCCTATGCCCTGCTTTCGCGTGTGATGCTCTACGCCGAGCGTTGGGCCGATGCCAAGGCCGCCGGTGAGGAGGTACTCAAGTTGGGCTATACGCTGGCCGACACCTATGCCGCAGGCTTTGCCGGTGGCAACTCGGAGTCGATCCTGGAGTTCAACTACCTGGTAACGGGCCCCAACCACTATTGGGATCGCTACATGTGTATGTACCACGAGTACACCACGGCCGGTGGTGCTTCGCCCACGCAGGAGATGGTCGAGAGCTACGAGGATAAGGATGGTAACCCGGTGGATTGGTCGAAGTGGCACACCGCCGACGGCACCACGACGACGCCTCCCTACGCCCAGCTCGAGCCCCGCTTCGCCGCCACGATTCTCCACAACGGAGCCACCTGGCAGGAGCAGACCCTGGAGTGCTGCGTGGATGGCACCTATGGTACCTATGTGGACTATGGCCAGGAGCCCTATCCCTATGGTAAGACCGTGACGGGCTACTACATGCGCAAGTTCCGCCAGGAGTCGAACACCAACCTCACGAGCACGGCTTCGACCACGCCTTGGGTGGAGCTTCGTCTGGCCGAGGTGCTCCTCAACCTGGCCGAGGCCGAGATGCGCCTCGAGAACTACGGTGCCGCCATGGGCTACATCGCCCAGGTGCGTGGCCGCGTGGATCTGCCGACCGACCTCTCGCTCACGGGCGAGGATTGCTTCGCCGCCCTGCGCCACGAGCGTAAGATCGAGCTCGCCTACGAGGGCCACCTGTGGTGGGATATGCGTCGTTGGGGTCTTGCCGAAGAGGCCTACACGGGCTACCGCGTACACGGTTTGAAGATCACGAAGGAGGGTTCGGGCTTCCGCTACACCTATGTGGATTGCGACGGTGAGGATCGTGAGTACCTGAGCCGCATGAACCGTCTGCCGATTCCCGACGAAGAGTTACTCAACAACAGCACCATCGAGCAGTTCCCCGAGTGGAATTTCTAATGAATTACGACTATGAAAAAGAGTATATTTTGGATCTTTACGGCCGCCCTCCTCTCGCTGACGGCGTGCCACCAGCCCGAAGAGTTGATCCCGGCCCAGGCCAACAAGGGTATCAACAACCTGACGGTCTACCCCACTTGGGAGGGCTACCACACGGCCGACCAGTCGGGTTTCCCCAGCGAGATCGACTATGTGAAGCGCATCATTACCATCCAGGTTCCCTACACGCTGCCCGTGGAGTCGGACAACGTGCAGAAGCTGGAGGACTATAAGAATGTATGGGCTCTGTTCAACCTGGACGACAATGCCACCTTGGAGCCCAAGCTCATCACCATGGATCTCACGCAGACCTACACGGTGACCCTCACCGACCAAAAGAAGGAGCAGAGCGTATGGACCATCAAGGCAAAGCTGGCCAAGAGCAAGGCTTGCGACATCGAGAGCTTCTCGATCCCCTCGCTGGGTCTTTCGGCCGTAATCGACAAGAGCGGTGCCACGGCTTCGTTGATCTACTTCAACGAGTTGCAGAACACCTTTGCCGACTACACCCTCTCGCCCCACGCCCGCATCGTTCCCGACCCCGCCACCACGGCCTTCTGGTGCTCGCCCGAGAAGCCCAAGAAGTTCACGGTGATCGCCCAGGACGGCGTAACGAAGCGCGACTGGATCCTGCAGCAGACCGAGCCCGCTCGCGTAGAGGAGGGTATCCGTCCCGGCAGCGGCAAGTTGCTCTGGACCGCCAAGCTCTCGAGCCTGGGTGTCCCCGTACTCGACATGACGACCGGTATTGCCGCCACGGATCAGAACCTGATCATCCACACGCGTGGTGAAAATCCCATTGTGGTGGATGCCAAGACGGGTAACCCCGTGGGTACGGTAGAGCTCGGTTCGATCAAGGGTGCCAGCTCGTCCTACTACATGACCTCAGACCACAAGGGTCACCTGATGGTGAACAACCGTGTGCCCGATGATGGTAACATCCTGCGTATCTATCGTATGCGCGACCTGAACTCGACGCCCGAGCTCTTCATCGAGTTCCCCACGACGGATGTCTATGGCGACCACATCTCGGTATGGGGCGACCTCTACGGGGATGCCACCATCCAGGCTGCCTATTGCGGTTGGACTTCGACGGGTAGCACCTCGACGATCACCTGGGTGGTAAAGAACGGCGAGGTAGTGAGCCAGCAGCCCACCTGGTGCCAAATTTCGGGTGTAGGTGGCTGGACCAACGGTGATGCCATCCGCCTGGGCACGGAGGCCAACTCCGACTTCCTGGCATCGGGTTATTCGATGAACCAGCTGACCTGGGTAGACGGAAACACGAACGCTGCCAAGAATTATATTCACGGTGCACTTTCGGGCAACGAGGGTCTGAAGGCGATCGATGCTGTCAACTTCAACGGTGTGAACTATGTGGCAGCCACCATGGAGAGCTTCTTCACCTGGGGTGTAGCCGGCGATATGTGGATCTTCGAGGCGAAGTATCCCGAGACCTTCACCGGTTCGCTCGAGCAGGATACGGCCAACGGTATCATGGCCTACCCCGACATCACGATCTTCAACCTTAACAACGACGACGGCAACGAAAACAGCGGTTGCTACGGCTTCTATGGTGGTCGTGCCAACGACGGTGTGAACAGTAATGCGGTTCAGGATGTGAAGCTGCATGTCTCCTCGGACGGTTACTTCATGTACGGCTACTTCATGTTCTGCAACGGTTATGTGGGTTGCGTACAGTTTGACTGTATTGCCCAATAATCCGCAGGCGATAAAACCTACAGCCCTTTGATCGGGGCTGTAGGTACAAAAAAATACAAACAATAAAAACCAAGAGAGATGAAAAAACTTCTATTCGCTATGGGCCTGGTCGCCACGATGGCCGCCTGCTCTGAAGACAAGACTTCGGTGTATGAGTATCCGGCACGCCCCGATGTGGAGCCGCAGCCCGCAGTTACCCTCACCCCGGGTGAGGCTACGCACAACTCACTGGAGTTCACCCTCACCCCGGCCAATGCCGAGGAGTGCTCATTCTACTGCATCGAGACCGAGGACGACGACAAGCAGCTCTCGGCCGGCGAGGTAATCGCGTTGGGTCAGGCCGTAAATGCTACCGAAAGCGGCACCTACAAGGCCGGGGAGCTCTACGATGAAACCTCGTACAACATCTATGCTGCGGTGCGCAAAGGTGACAAATCCTCGATGACGGCCATCAAGATGGAGACGAAGAAGGCTCCCGTAACTCCGGCCCCCCCGACGGGTCCCGAGACCAACCCGATGTATATTTGGGTGGATGCCGCAGCCAACTTCCCCGACTTTGCCAACGACCAGGAGAAGATCCGTCGTGACTTGACCCTGGCCAAGGAGACCGGATTCACGGATATCGTAGTGGATGTACGCCCCACGAACGGCGATGTGCTATTCCAGACCTCGCACTGCGATCAGGTGGCTTGGCTTGGTGCTTGGACCTCGAATGGATACAACAAGATCACCCGCACGGCTGAGTGGGACTACCTGGGTGCCTTCATCGAGATCGGCCACGAGCTGGGTCTGCGCATCCACGCCGGCTTCAACACGATGGTAGGTGGTAACACCTCGTCGCTCGGTTCGCAGGGTATCTTGGTACGCGATAGCTCGAAGAAGGAGTGGGCCACGGTACTCAACACCTCGAACGGCTTTGTCAATACGCTCGACTCGGATGAGACGACCTTCTTCTTCAACCCCCACCACCCCGAGGTGCAGGAGTACATCTGCAACCTGCTGAAGGATTTGGCCGCCTACGAGGAGCTGGATGGTATCATCCTCGACCGCGGTCGTTACGATTCGTTTATGAGCGACTGCTCGGAGCTGACCCTCGAGGCCTTCGAGGAGTATGTGGATGAGTCGGTGGATTTCAACGCCGATGTGCTGCCCGCCGGCTTCACGGGTACGATCGATGCCGATATGCCCTACCAGCACAAGCACCTGAAGAAGTGGATCGAGTTCCGCGCCAAGACCATCCACGATCTGATGACCCTGGCCAAGGAGGCTGTACGCAGCGTGAACCCCACCGTGAAGTTCGGTGTCTATGTGGGTGGCTGGTACTCGACCTACTACGATTGCGGTGTAAACTGGGCAGGTCCCGACTACAACACCGCCGCCGACTTCCCGCGTTGGGCTACGGCCGACTATAAGAATTATGGTTATGCCGATCTGATGGACCACATGCTCATCGGCGCCTATGCCTCGCCCGGTGGTGTTTACGGTAGCTCGGAGTGGACCATGCAGGGCTTCTGCTCGCTGGCCATGACGCGCATCCAGGGCGCTTGCCCGCTCGTATGCGGAGGTCCCGATGTAGGCAACTGGGATGCTAACGACAAGTACACCGACGAGCAGGAGTATGAGGCGATCACCAACTCGGTGAAGGCCTGCTACGATGCTTGCGACGGCTACTTCCTCTTCGACATGATTCACCTGAAGAAGGCCGACACCTGGAGCTATGCCAAGGCCGGTATCGACGAGGTGAAGGCAGGTTTGTAATTCACCGATCAAAACACGATCCGTATTAAAAGTTGGAAAAGATGGCTGCTGCTCCTGGTAGCAGCAGCCACTACCCTCCCCTCAATGGCCCAATCGGAATTCGGAGCCTACTACGACTGCCGCTTTGCCGCCCATCAAAAGGAGGGCATGCCCACGGGAGCCCTTGTTTGGCTCGGCGACAGCCTCACCGAGCAGGCCTGGTGGAGCTTCTTGACGAAAGAGAAAGATATCGTGAATCGCGGCATCGGCGGAGATATTACGCGAGGTATGTTGGCACGTCTGGACGAGATTCTGGCCTTTTCGCCCCGCAAGATCTTCCTGATGGGAGGCGTGAACGACCTCTCGGGCAATCGCCCCGTGGAGGAGATTGTCAGCAATGTCCGCCAAATGCTTGAGATGGTGAAACGAGAAGTACCCTCCTGCGAGGTCTACCTGCAAAGCGTTATCGTTCCCAACAACGAGGTGCTGGCCTACGACTACATCAAGAACAAGCAGGAGAAGATCCGCTCGCTGAACAAGCACTACAAGGCGCTCTGCGACGAGGGCCTGGCTACCTGGGTCAATATCGCTCCGCTCTTGGAGAATGAGCAGGGCGAACTGAAGGAGGAGTACACGAAGGATGGCATACACCTCCACCCCGAGGCCTATGTGATTTGGGTCAACCACCTCAAGGAGATGAAATACCTGCGCAAGTAACCCTTGCCTGAAAAAAAGCCTTCGGACTCCCTAAAAAAGAATATCGAACCCAAGGATAGGGAATAACAAATCGAGAGATGAAACGAGTTGCAGCGATCGACTTTCTGCGTGCCCTGGCCATTCTCGGCATGGTGATCTCGGGACAGATGCTCTGGCATAAAGAGCTTCCGGCCTTTATGTTCCACGCCCAGCTTCCGCCCCCCACCTTCGCCTTCAACCCCGCGGTGCCGGGCATCACCTGGGTCGATTTGGTCTTCCCCTTCTTCCTCTTCTCGATGGGTGCCGCCATGCCCCTGGCCCTGCGTCGTCGCGAAGAGCAGGGGGCCCGCTGGTGGGAGGTCACCAAGAGTGCCCTGCACCGCTTCGTGTGGCTCGCCTCATTCGCCATCATCCTGGGTAATACCCGCATGGGGCGCTTGACGGAGCTCGCTCCGTGGGCCGCGGCACTGATGACCCTCGTGGTTTGGGGGCTCTTCTTTGCGATGTTCGTCCGCGTGCCAAATTGGGAACATAAGAGAAACTCGATCCTCAACTGGGCGGGATTCGTAGCCCTGATCGCGCTGACCCTGCTCTACAAACCCTGGTTCGGGGTCGAGGTATCGCTCCACCAGAGCGACATCATCATCCTGATCCTCGCCTCGATGGCTCTCTTCGGCACCCTCCTTTGGTGGGTTACGCGCAACTCGCCGGTGATGCGTATCGTAGTGATCGGAGGCTTCGCCCTGCTGAAGTTGGCCTCCTCGGTCGAGGGGTCGTGGTGCGAATGGCTTTGGCAACAGACTCCCGCGGAGTGGCTCTTCCGCTTCGAATTCCTGAAATACCTCTGCTTGGTCCTCTCGGGTACGATTGCCGGCGATGTAATCCGCCGGGCGTTGAAATCGGGAGAACTCTCCCCACAAGGAGAAAGCAATCGCCGCCAATCGCTCCTGACGGTGGGCTTGGTGGTGATGATGGCGGCCTTGATCGGCACACAACTTTGGGGTCTCTTCGTTCGTGAAGTGGGGCAAACGGTACTTCTCACCGCGCTCTTCTGTAGCCTGGCCTACGGCCTGATGCATTGGCTGAAGACACCCGAACAACCCCTGCTGAAATCGCTCCTGCACATCGCCACGGTGCTCCTTATCGTGGGACTTGTGGCCGAACCCCTGGAGGGGGGAATCAAGAAGGATCACGCCACGATCAGCTACTTCTTCGTTACGGGGGGCATGGCCTGCGCCGTGCTGATCTTCGCTCTGGCCCTCGAGCTCCGCTTCGGCATTCGATTCAAGGCTCTGGAGGCCTGTGGGGCCAACCCGATGTTTGCCTACACCGCCTCGGGCTACCTGATCACCCCCATCGCGGTGCTCACCTCGCTCTCGACGGCTATTGCCTGGTTTTCGGGTCTCACCCCCTGGTGCGCCTTCTACCGCGGTGTGCTCTTTGCCCTGCTGGTGGTTGCCGTCACCTACCCGCTCACGCGCAAAAACTATTATTGGAAATCCTAACGGGTCACTCGAGAAGGCCTTCTGAAGGGCTCTTCTTCGATGGATTCGGACAAAAAAATTGAAACTATGAAGATTACCGGAACATTTCTGGATGAAATCAGCCACGACATTCCGCACCAGAATTGGGGCGAAAAGGAGTGGGATGCCGATTTCCAACATATGCGTTCGATTGGCATCGACACGGTGATTATGATCCGTTCGGGCTACCGCAAATTCATCACCTACCCCTCGAAATACCTCATTGGCAAGGGTTGCTACCGTCCCTCGACCGACCTGCTGGATCTCTTTCTGCGCCTGGCCGACAAGCACGGCATGAAGTTCTACTTCGGCCTCTACGACTCGGGCCACTATTGGGATACGGGCGACATGTCAAAGGAGACCGAGTACAACAAATTCGTCATCGACGAGGTATGGGAGCAGTACGGACAACACCACCCCTCGTTCGGGGGTTGGTACCTCAGTGGTGAGATCTCGCGCCGCACAAAGGGGGTCATCGAGGCCTTCCGCGAACAGGGCGAGCACTGCAAAGCCGTCTCGGGCGGTCTGCCTACGCTGATCTCCCCCTGGATCGACGGCAAAAAGGCGGTGATGGCGGCTTCGACCACCCTCTCGAAGGAGGATGCCGTCTCGGTGGCCGACCATGAACGAGAGTGGGACGAGATCTTCGCCGGAATTCACGGTGCGGTAGATGCCGTAGCCTTCCAGGACGGCCACATCGACTACGACGAGTTGGATGCCTTCTTCGAGGTGAACAAACGCCTGGCGGATCGCTACGGCCTGGAGTGTTGGACCAATGCCGAGACCTTCGACCGCGACATGCCGATCAAGTTCCTGCCCATCAAGTTCGAGAAACTGCGCATGAAACTCGAGGCGGCAGCTCGTGCCGGCTACGACAAGGCGATCACCTTTGAGTTCTCGCACTTCCTCTCGCCGCAGTCCTCCTACACCTCGGCCCACCACCTCTTCGACCGCTACCGCGAATATTTCCTGGGCGAAAAGAGGTAACCCCGAGAGGCTAACGGTGTCTGAATTTTAGAAGAACTTTTAAAACGAAAAGATATATGGAGATGTTACAGATTGATGCACTGATCAAACAATACCACGACGAGCTCCACGAGCGCGTCCTTCCCTTCTGGCTCGAACATTCGCAGGACAAGGAGTTCGGAGGCTACTTCACCTGCCTGGATCGCGATGGTTCGGTCTTCGACACCGACAAATTCATGTGGCTCCAAGGCCGCGAGGTGTGGCTCTTCTCGATGCTCTGCAACAAAGAGGGGGTACGCCCCGAGTGGTTGGAGTGCGCCCGCCAGGGTGCCGAGTTCATGCTCAAGCATGGCCACGACGGCGACTACAACTGGTATTTCTCGCTCACGCGCGAGGGTGAGCCGCTGGTAGATCCCTACAACATCTTCTCCTACACCTTTGCCGCCATGGCCTTTGCCCAGCTGCACAAGGCCACGGGCGAGGAGCGCTATGCCGAGGCTACGCGCCGCACCTTCGCCCACATCATGGAGCGTTGGGACAACCCCAAAGCACAGTGGAACAAGGCCCATGCCGGCACGCGCGACATCCGCGCCCTGGCCCCCTCGATGATCCTCTGCAACCTGCTCCTGGAGATCGAGCACCTGATCGAACCCGAGGTGGTGGAGCAGTCGATCGACAAGGCCCTGGGCGATGTGATGAACAAATTCTACCGCCCCGAGTTGGGCTTGATGCTCGAGCACATGAATGCCGACGGCACGCTGAGCGATACCTTCGATGGGCGCCTGATCAACCCGGGCCATACGCTCGAGACCATGTGGTTTGTCATGGATCTGGCTCGTCGCCGCGGGGATGAGAAGCTCATCGAGCAGGCCATTGAGATCGGTCTGAAGACTCTCGACTTCGGTTGGGACAAAGAGCACGGCGGTATCTTCTACTTCATGGATCGCAAGGGCTGCCCCCCGCAGCAGTTGGAGTGGGATCAGAAACTCTGGTGGGTACACATCGAGTCGACGATCGCCATGCTGGAGGGCTACCTGCTGACCGGCGACGAGCGTTGCAAGGCGTGGTTTGAGAAGCTACACGACTACACCTGGTCGCACTTCCGCGATGCCGAATACCCCGAATGGTACGGCTACCTGAACCGTCGAGGCGAGGTGCTGCTCACGCTCAAGGGTGGTAAGTGGAAGGGGTGCTTCCATGTGCCGCGCGGCCTCTACAAGTGCGAGTGCCTGCTCAAGGAGTTGAAACAAAAGATGGAGCGATAGCCATGAAACGCCTTCTACTATTAAGCCTTGCCCTGGTGTGGTGCCTCATACTGCAGGCCGCAGAGGTGCGCACCCTGAGGGGTAGCGTAACCTGCGCCGGGAAGGGGCTGGCCGAGGTGATTGTCACCGATGGCGAGAGTTTCACGCAGACCGACTCGAAGGGGCGTTTCGAGCTCGCATCGGCCGACGGCCACACGCTGATCTACCTCACCATCCCCTCGGGCTATGAGGTGGAGGCACAATCGAGTGTTCCCCAATTTTGGCAGAAGATTTCGGAAGAGAAAGCCTCCTACGACTTTGAACTCAAGAAGAGGCAGGAGGACGACACCCGCCACGGCTTTATCGCCATAGCCGATCCGCAGATCTGGCACCAAAAGGAGTTCCCGGCACTGAGAAGTGCCATGGAGGATATCCGCGAGACGGTCGCCGGCTATGAGGTACCATTCCACGGCCTCTGCTGCGGCGACGTGATCTCCTACGACCACACCTTCTATCCGGCCTACAACGAGATTGTCGCCACCTCGGGCATCGACTTTTTCAGTACCCCGGGCAACCACGATATGACCCTTTATAGTCGTTCGCACGAAACCTCGGTGCGCCTTTGGGAGGAGACCTTCGGCCCCACCTACTACTCCTTTAATGTAGGCAAGGTGCACTATGTGATTCTGAACGACAACTTCTACATCGGGCGCGACTACTTCTACATCGGCTACCTCGACGAACGACAGCTGGCCTGGTTGGAGCGCGATTTGAGCTATGTGGAGGAGGGTTCGACGGTCATCGTCACCCTGCATATTCCGACCACCTGCGAGGAGAGCGACCGCAAACAGTTCCAGTACCGTAACATCGCCAACGTGATGACCAATGCCCACCATCTCCACCGGATGTTGGCCCCTTACCAGGCCCACATCATCTCGGGGCACACCCACACGACCTACAACCAAATCATCACCGAAAGCCTCTACGAGCATGTGATGCCCGCCTTGAGTGGCGCCTGGTGGCAGGGCCCCCTCTGCACCGACGGCACCCCGCGTGGCTACGGAGTCTTTGAGGTCGACGGCGACAAGGTATCCTGGTACTACAAATCGACCGACTACACCCCGGATTACCAGATGGTGCTCTACGCCGGCGAGAAGTACCCCCAATTCAAGGGTCAGGTGGTGGCCAACATTTGGGCCAGCGACCCCTCGTGGTGCGTGGAGGCCTCGTTCGACGGAGGCAAGGCCCTCGAGATGGAGCGTTTCGAGTGTTATGACCCCGCAGCCCAGGAGATGTATAAATCGACCGAAGGATTCGACCACTCCTACATCTACCCCTCGCCGGCCGACCACTTCTACCGCATCGCCCTCCCCGAAGGGGCACGAAAGGTGACAGTCACGGCCAAGGATCGGTTCGGCAAATGCTACACGCAAACCCTTACTATCGAGAAATAAGATGAAACAACTTGTAAGATACACCGCAGCTTTATGGGCTGCGGTCCTTTTAACCGCCTGTGGAGCGGAGCAGTATGATGTGATTGTAATCGGTGGCGGCGTGAGCGGCACCACGGCCGGCATCCGCTCGGCTCGCCTGGGAGCCAAGACCCTCATCGTGGAGGAGGGGCCCTGGTTGGGCGGTATGCTCACTTCGGCCGGCGTAAGTGCCACGGACGGCAACTACCGCCTGCGCGGTGGCATGTGGGGCGAACTTCGCGACTCTTTGGAGGCGCACTACGGAGGCCCCGAGGCCCTCAAGACGGGCTGGGTGAGCAACCTGCTCTTCGAGCCCCACATCGGAGCCCGCATCTTCCGCTCCATGGCCGAAAACGAGGAGCAACTGACCGTAAAGTTTGAGACCTCGGCGACGGAGATTCTCCGCACGGAACAGGGGTGGCAGGTCACGCTGCACTCGGCCGAGGGGAGCAAGCGCGTCGGCGGCAAGGTGCTGATCGACTGCACGGAGTTAGGCGATGTGGCCGCCGCCCAGGGGGTGAAGTATGACCTGGGCATGGAGAGCCGTTCGGTGACGGGTGAGGAGGTGGCCCCCGAAGAGGCCAACGACATCATTCAAGACCTCACGATGGTGATGGTGCTGAAGGATTACGGCCGCGATGTAACCATCGAGCGTCCGGCCGACTACGACTCCACCCTCTTTGCCTGCGCCTGCGACAACCCCATCTGCCGCACCCCGAAAGAGGCGAACCGTCTGTGGTCGAAAAAGATGATGATGACCTACGGCAAACTTCCGAACGGCAAATACATGATCAACTGGCCGATCGAAGGCAACGACTTCTATGTCAATATGATCGAGATGTCGAGCGAAGAGCGCCAGGAGGCTGTTCGTAAAGCCAAGGCTCACACCCTGAATTTCCTCTACTTCATCCAGCATGAGTTGGGGTTGAATACCCTGGGGTTGGCCGACGACGAATTCCCGACCGAGGATCGGATGCCGCTGATGCCCTACCACCGCGAGTCGCGTCGCATCGAGGGTGAGGTACGCTTCCAACTCAACCAGGTGACCCACCCCTACGACTACACGCTCTATCGCACCGCAATCGGTGTGGGCGACTACCCCGTGGATCAGCACCATACCCGCTATACGGGCTGGGAGGCCCTCCCGAACCTCTATTTCCACTCGGTGCCCTCCTATGGTGTTCCGATGGGAGTCATGCTGCCCAAGGAGGTCGATGGGCTGATCGTGGCCGAGAAGTCGATCTCGGTGAGCAACCTCGTCAATGGCTCCACGCGCCTGCAACCCGTGGTACTGCAAATCGGTGAGGCTGCCGGTATCCTCGCGGCCTTGGCCTCGAAGCAGGGGATCGAGCCCCGCGAGGTGGCAGTGCGCGATGTTCAGCGCGAAGTACTCAACGGGGGAGGCTACCTGCTCCCGTTCCTCGATCTTCCCGCAACGGATCCCCATTTCAAAGCGATGCAACGCATCGGCGTTACGGGCATCATCGAGGGGGTTGGCATGACCGTCGGCTGGGAGAACCAGAGTTGGTTCCGTGCCGAGGAGACGATCTCGCTCGGCGAGTTGATGGTGGGGCTCCAACCCTTCCTCCAGAGTGATGAGGCCGAAGCGATCGTCGAGCTGACCAATACAAAGCTCGCCACGCTGAACGACCTGCAACCGAAAATCGGAGCGGTGTCGGCCGAAGCCTGGGAGACCCTCGGTCTGGGCAACTACAACCCCGAACGCCCCCTCACGCGCCTGGAGTGCGCCGTGGTGATCGACGACCGCCTGAAGCCCTTTGATGTAGCAGTAGACTTAAACGGAAATCTGAAATAATGAAACGACTCTTTCTTATGATGGCACTCTGCCCGCTGCTGGGCAGCTGCGCCGGGGAGAAGACCACTCCCGTGGCTGAATCACCCGCCCGTGTGGTGGGACGCACCCTGACCCTCAACGACGGCTCCATTCAATTCGACTGGAGCGGGGTCTACCTCGAAATCCGCTTCGAGGGCTCCTACCTGGCCCTGGAGCTCAGCGACACCAAGCGCAACTACTTCAACCTTTGGGTCGATGGCCAAGAGCAGCCCAAGTTCACCTCCGAGGGCGACCACACCCTCGTGGAGCTCTTCAACGACCCCACGAATCGTGGCAAGCACCTGGTGCGCATTCAGAAGGCCACCGAAGCCGAGCAGGGACGCTGCACACTCCACACCCTCACAACCGATGGACGACTGCTCCCGACCGAAGGGTTGAAACTTCCCCGCCACATCGAGTTCTACGGCGACTCGCTCACCTGCGGCTACGGCACCGAGAGCCTGCAGGGCAGCGACCCCTTCCTGCCCGAGACCGAGAACTGCCGCTACACCTACGCCGCGCTGACCGCCACCCACTTCGGAGCGGACTACAGCCTTATCTCGCACTCGGGACGCGGTCTGGTACGCAATTACGGCGACTCGTTGCAGCTCTCCGATCCCACGCTCACGATGAGTGCACGTGCCTTCCGTCTCTTTGACGAAGATCCTGCATCGGCCTGGGACTTCGCGCAAAGCCCCTATCGCCCCGATGCTCTGGTTATTACATTGGGCACCAACGACTTCAGCACCCTGCCCAACCCCACCGAGGAGCAATTCGCAGAGGGCTACCGTGCGCTGATCGAGCAGCTGCGCTCGGCCTGGGGCGAGGAGCTTCCCGTGCTCTGCGTCACCCACTCGCCCATCGCCGCCAAAATCGTCCGCGAGATGGTGAAGACGATTCCCCACACGGCCATGGCCGACATCTCGTGGGGTGTCTACAACCGCACCACCGACCTCGGAGCCTCGGAGCACCCGAACCGCTACGGCCACGAGAAGATGGCTCGAATCGTCATCGAGGAGTTCCAAAAACTCACCGGCTGGGAGTAGGAGCGCAAAAGGGAGAGCCACAAGACCATCCCAAAATACGAGGAGCGAGGATTTCTAATCGAAATCCTCGCTCCTCGTACTATTTTTGCGACACGCGCCGCCTATCGGCTATTGTATTGTTCCAGGGCCTTCTCCAAGAGGAACAAGGCACGCTCGAGCTTCTCCTTCTTGAGCACATAGGCAATACGCACCTCGTTGCGACCCTTGGTAGTATCGGCATAGAAACCCGAAGCGGGGGCCATCATCACCGTCTCTCCCTCGTACTCGAAGTCGGTAAGACACCAGGCACAGAACTTGTCGCAGTCGTCGATCGGTAGCCTCGCCACCGTATAGAAGGCCCCCGTAGGGGTCGGCGTATAGACCCCGGGGATCTTGTTAAGCCCCTCGACCAGGCAGTCACGACGCTCGATATACTCCTCATAGACCGCCTTGAAGTAGCTCTCGGGGGCATCAATCGAAGCCTCGGCCACGATCTGTCCGATCAGCGGGGGCGAGAGTCTGGCCTGGCAGAACTTCATCACCGCCTGGCGCACGGTCTTATTTTTAGTCACAAGGGCTCCGATGCGGATACCGCACTCCGAGAAGCGTTTCGAGACCGAATCAATCAGAATCACATGCTCCTCCATGCCCTTCAGGTGGGCGGCCGAGACATAGGGGGTATCCGTATAGATAAACTCACGATAGACCTCGTCGGCAATCAGGAAGAGGTCGTATTTGAGGGCCAAGGCACGGATCTGCTCCATCTCCTCGGGGGTGTAGAGGTAGCCCGTGGGGTTGTTCGGATTGCAGATCATGATGGCACGCGTGCGCTCCGAGATGAGTTTCTCAAACTCCTCGACGGGGGGCAGGGCGAAACCCGTCTCAATCGAAGAGCTCACCGTGCGGATCGTGGCACCCACCAGACAGGCAAAGGTCATGTAGTTGGCATAGGTAGGCTCGGGAACGATCACCTCCTCGCCACGGTTCAGCGTGGCCATAAAGGCGAACATCACCGCCTCGGAACCTCCGGCCGTGATCAAGATCTCGTCGGGCGAGTAGTCGATCTGAAACCGCTTATAGTAGTCGGAGAACTTCTTGCGAAGGGATAAAAATCCGTCGCTGGGGCTATATTCCAGGATCTTACGGTCTATCTTGTGGATGGCCTCGATACCCACCTCGGGCGAGGGGAGGTCGGGCTGACCGATATTCAGGTGATAGACCTTCGTACCACGCGCTTTGGCGGCATCGGCCAAAGGTACGAGCTTGCGGATCGGAGATACGGGCATCTTGACGGCCCTGTCGGCGATTTTCGGCATAATGGAAGAGTTTTAAGGTGTATTTCGGGACGGGGAGAGCCCCCGCACACTATTCGAGATCAAGTGTCGGGCGAAATTTCACGACCCGCTTGGAGGCAATCTTGACCACCGCCCCCGTGCGCGGATTGCGTCCCGTGCGCTCGGGACGCTGACTCACCGAGAAGGTGCCCAAGCCGGCAAACGAGATCTTATCCCCCTCCATCCGGGTTTGAATCGTGGCATTCACGACGGCATCGACCGCCCGTTTGGCTGCCACCTTGCTGATACCGGCCTCTAAAGCGACCGCTTCGATCAATTGCGCCTTGTTCATAAATTCTCCTCTTTTTCCAACGTGTTAGTACAAAGGTAAGAAAATAATTCAAAAATCGAAATTCGAAATTCAAAATAATTTGCCTCAGAGAAAAAAAATCCCCGAAAGGGTTGTCGTTGATGCACAAGCCTTTCGGGGAATTGATCGCAAAGGAGTGGGTTCTCTGCAAATTACGAGTTAAGCCACTGGTGGAGCAGGGCGATGGCCAAATACTTCTGCTCGTCGGGCAGGGTGAGGATGCGGGCGCGGTGGCTGCCGGCGGGATCGACAAAGTAGCGCATCTGCTCCTTTCCCGATGCGGCCCATCCGGCCCCGGGAGCCGTCCAAGGATCATCCTCGCCATAGATCAGGAGCATCTTCGGATCGTTGTTTTTCAAATACTTGCGCATCTTTTTATAGAGCGTCTTATCGAACTTCACGCGGCGCAACTCCTCGGGGACAAAGATCTTGCGCAGGTAATCCTTCGCCGACTTCAACTCGATCAAGCCCTTGAAGGGGGTGAGGTCGTAGGGATAGTAACCGAGCTCCTTGGCCGCCTGCACGAAGAACGAGGCATTGGCCGTGCCGATGGAGAAGTAGTCGGGGTCGACCGCCTTGATCAGGAAGTCGGCCAGCACCTCATCCGAGGCGGTCAGGGCGGGCTGAACGGCCGGATCGGTTCCCCACTGCCAGAGCGAGAAGGAGTACTCCAAGACACAGTAGTCGAAGACCTCGCGCAGAGGGATGCGGAACGAGAGGTTGTGATCCGTGCAGTACTTCTCAAAGAGGGGCATCAGCCGATCCTTGCGGCGCAGGAGCTCCTTCTGGAACTCCTCCACCACGGCCCGCTTCTCGGGGGTAGAGACCTCTCGGAGGAAGGGGTTGAAACGCTTATCCTCGCGCGAGGTGCAGACGGGCCCCACATAGGGGACATAGATATCGACATCACCCGGGTAGAAGGTGGCATAGAGCATCGTCGTGGTGCCGCCCTTGCTGATGCCCGAGGCGATCCACTTCGAGGGGTAAAGTTGCGCGAAGAGAGTCTTGATGGCGTGGAGGTCGTGGGCCGAATTTTCGGCCGTGAGGTGGTCCCAATCGGGGTTCTCGGGCATCGAA
>JAEIGA010003412.1_pt1 | contig 24915 bp, 20 predicted proteins | sample 9270691 | NCBI WGS metagenome assembly JAEIGA01 (sample SAMN17057246, study PRJNA624740) | gut metagenome | biome: biome; isolation source: fecal sample | host: Bos grunniens | place: China: Xizang | collected 2019
ATTTTGATAGTATCCCGTCTTATTCTTAAGCCCATTAACTCCTCAATTTCTGCTTTTGAAACATTGAATGGTGGTAGTGGATTGGCGGATCTTACTTACAGAATTACAGTAAACCGAGAAGATGAAATTGGTACAATGTGTAATGAAGTAAACGGCTTTATCCAAACACAGCAGAACATTATGCAGGACGTAAAAATGTCTAGCAAAGCAATCACCGATATTACAGAAAATCTTGCTTGTTCCGCAGAGGAAGCTGCAAGTTCCACCCAACAGATTTCTGCAAACATTTCTAATGTAAACCAGCAGGTCATCAAGCAGAATCAAGCCTTACAAGAGGTGCAGGTGATTTTACAGGACAGCGTAACAGGAGTCCAAAACTTAGATAATCTGATTGGAAATCAATCTGCTGGAATTGTAGAATCTTCAGCTGCTATTGAGCAAATGGTAGGAAATATTACTGCTGTATCAAATTCTGTGAATAGAATGGCTGAGGAATTCCAGCAACTTATTGGAATTACGGAAAGTGGAAGGCAACGACAGGATGATGTGGCTCGTCAAATCAATAATATGGCGGAGCAATCCCAGCACTTGGCTGAAGCAAATAATGTCATTTCTCAGATTGCAAGCCAAACCAACCTGTTGGCCATGAACGCTGCTATTGAGGCTGCCCACGCTGGTGAAGCTGGAAAGGGATTTTCTGTAGTTGCTGATGAAATTCGTAAATTAGCTGAAAATTCAGCTGCTCAGTCAAAGGCTATCAAGCAGGAATTGAGCAATATTAGCAATATTATTCAAGAAGTTGTTCATACTTCTGAAATCTCTGTTCAGGAATTTGGACAAATTAGTAATAAGGTTTCAAGTACGGAACGACTTGTAGAAGAAATTGACAATGCCATGATGGAACAGCAAACTTCTTCTAAGCAGGTTCTTACTTCTTTGCGTGAAATTAATGATTCCAGTATGCAGGTTCAAGTAACTTCAAAGAAAATGGCAGAAAACATTGTTCGGCTGGAAAATTCATCTACGAATTTGGACTTTATTGCTTCTACTGTTGCCAATAGTATGGCGGAGATGGATAACGGCATACGGGAGATCGGACGTGCTGCTCAGACTGTATCTGATGAGGTGATTCGTGCTCGGGATTCAGTTGGCGTTATGGAAGAAATCTTGAATAAGTTTAAACTGTACTAAAATATTGTAGCAATATTGTCTTTGTGTAAAGGGCTTAAAAAGAGACAGGGCATCGAAAATTACTTTCGGTGCCCTGTTTTTTATTTTTTTATGACAAAATAAAAAGATTCTATCTGATTAATTTAGCGTGATTTTATTATCTTGGGAAGGAAGATGATTCCCAATACAAACACCACCAGAGCTGCTGCCCAAGCTGCGATTGGGTTCAATACAAATCCTCCTCCAATTTGGACTTCATCGCCACCACTGTGGCAAACAGCATGGCGGAAATGGAAAATGGTATACGGGAGATTGGCGGGCCGCCCAGACCGTCTCCGACGAGGTTATCAATGCCAGGGATTTCGTGAATGTGATGGATGGCATCCTGGAGAAATTCAAGCTGGAGGAGTTTACCCGCCGCAAGTCCTACGACACCCTGGCTCATTCCATCCTGTCGCTGGAGGATACGGTGCAGGTGCTGCGGGATGGTGAGGAGCTGTCCATCGTTTCCCGGCTGCTGCAGCCAGGGGATGTGGTGGTGCTGCGGTGCGGTTCGGTGGTTCCTGCTGACGGCAGGGTGATTGCTGGCGAGGGGATGATAAATCAATCCTCCATGACGGGGGAGAGCCTGCCGGTGCGGAAGATGGCCGGAGATGCCCTCTACGCCTCCACCCTGGTGGAGGAGGGGGAGCTGCAGCTAGAGGTGACTGCCGCAGGTCAGGAGACTAGGGCCAGCCGCATTGTTGCCATGATTGACGACTCCCAGTCCTTGAAGGCAACGGCCCAGGTGCGGGCTGAGCGGGTGGCTGATTCCTTGGTGCGGTACAATTTCCTGTTGACCGCCGCCACCTATTTCATCACCAGGGACATCACCAAGGCCATGTCCACCCTGCTGGTGGACTATTCCTGCGCCATCAGGCTTTCCGCTCCCATCTGCGTGCTGGCGGCCATGCGTGATTGTGCACGCCAGGGCATTATCGTGAAGGGCGGCAAGTATTTGGAGGAGTTGCGTCGGGCCGATGTCTTTGTCTTTGACAAGACGGGTACCCTGACGGAATCCCAGCCCAAGGTGGCCGCCGTCATTCCCTTTGGTGGACGCAAGGAAGCGGAGGTGCTGAAGCTGGCCGCCTGTCTGGAGGAGCACTATCCCCACTCCCTGGCCCGTGCCGTGGTTCAGGAGGCCGCCGACCGTGGCATAGACCATCGGGAGGAGCATAGCCAGGTGGAATACGTGGTGGCCCATGGAATTGCCTCCACGCTGGACGGCGTGAAGCTGCGGATTGGCAGCGAGCACTTCATCTTTGAGGACGAGGGGATTCCACGGCCCAAGCGGATGAAGGCGGCGGTAGTCCAGGCGGCGGAGCGGGGAGACTCGCTGCTGTATTTTTCCGAGGGAGATGAGTTGGCCGCCGTCATCGCCATCCACGACACCATCCGTCAGGAGGCGGTGGATGCCATAAGGGAGCTGAAGGCCATGGGTGTGCAGGAGGTGGTGATGCTTACGGGAGACGGCGAGCGGACAGCCAGGGCCATTGCAGGTCAGGCGGGCATCACCTCCTTTGTGGCTCAAGCCCTGCCGGACACCAAGGTGGACTACATCCACACCCTTCGGCAGAAGGGACACGTTGTGGCCATGATTGGAGACGGCATCAATGATGCACCAGCCTTGGCGGAGGCCAGCGTGGGAATTGCCATGGGCAGGGCATCCTCGGTGGCGGGGGAGACGGCGGACATCATGCTGCCGGACAACGGACTCCATGCCCTGCCCCAGCTGCGTCGCATCGGGCATCATCTTGAGCAGCGGATTGGACGCAACAACACCTTGATTGTAGCCATCAATTCCCTGCTGATGGCAGGAGGGCTTGCAGGAATTGTTCCTGCCACCGTAGCTGCCATGCTCCACAACAGCTCCACTGTAGCCATCAGCATGGCATCCATGAGGCCCATGGTGCGGCTGGAGGGGCAGCCATGAATGTAACCAGCTTTTTCTCCGGGCGGATCCGCTTGCGGGGAGAAATTTTCCGGGACGCGGAGATTGCCTGGGCTTTGCGGCAGGCGGTGGAGTGGCATCCGGCAGTTCAGGAGATTCAGCACAACCTGCGGACTGGTAGTGTGCTCATCTGTTACGATGAGAAGCTGTTGCCCATGGCACGGATCGAGGCTCTTTCTGCCCAGCTGCTGGAGCTGCGTGACCTGTGCCTCCACTATGCACCCAGGAAGAAGCCGGTGATTCTGGAAAGGATTGCCGGTATTTCCAGGAGCTTTGCCGAATCCTAGACTTGGTTTTAAAATGAAAAGGCCGCTTGCCTTGAGTTTCCTCAAGACAGGCGGCCTCTTTTTTAGCGTGCTTTCATGATTTTAGGAAGGAAGATGATTCCCAATACAAACACAACCATGGCTGCTGCCCAAGCTGCAATTGGGTTCAATACAAATCCTCCTACCACAAATCCAATGAAGGTACAAACTGCCACAAAGAGGGCATAGGGAATCTGTGTGGCAACGTGCTCCAAGTGGGGGCAACTAGCACCAGTGGAAGACAGGATTGTGGTATCGGAAATGGGAGAAGCATGGTCTCCAAAAACGGCACCACCAATAACTGCTGCCATAGAAATCATTGCAGCATTAACAAGTCCTGCAGGATCCATTCCCAAACCTGTTGCCAAACCTGTTACAATAGGCATTCCAATAGGAATCATAATTCCAAAGGTTCCCCAGCTGGTTCCAGTTGCAAAGGAAATGATAGCAGACAGTACAAAGAGAATACAGGGCAACAACTGAATGGGGAAGCCCCCTTCGCTTACCAGCTGTGACAGATAAATACCCAATCCCAGACCACCATCAGCACGAGGAGACTTGATGATGGTTCCGATAGACCAAGCCATAGTCAAGATAATCAAGGCAGGCAACATGGACTGAATACCATTACGCAATGCCTCTCCAGCTTCTTTCAAATTCAGCAAGCGACGAGCCAAGTAATAGATATAAGTGGCGGTGAGGGTAAACATAACAGCATACCACAGAGCCATGGAGGAGTCGGTATCGTTGAAGGCATCTCCCAGTGTCATGGATGCCATAGCCTGTCCCATAGTAGTGATGGTTTCACCGTCAATGGCACCAAGCCAAGTAACAATGGGGAAGAAGGCAACTGCTGTTACAATCAACAAAATGATGGGGAACAACATGTCGATGGGCTTTGCCTTGCGTATCTCTGCTTCTTCCATGGTTCCCGCAGCAGGACCGTATTTTTCTTCGTTGAAAAGGATTCCCTTGGTAGCCAAGTCTTCAGAGGCCTTCATGGGACCAAAGTCACGCTTCAGGAAGATGATGGTCAAAACCATAATCAATGCCAACAATGCGTACAGGTTGTAAGGAATTGCCTTAATGAAGAATTCAAATTCAGTCATGCCTAGCTGCTCAAATCCTTGGGAATCACGAACGATGGACATAACAGTAACAACCCAGCTAGAAATAGGAGCAATGATACAAACAGGAGCTGCAGTGGAGTCCAGAATGTAGGACAATTTTGCACGGGAAACACCAGTTTTGTCACAAATAGGACGCATAACAGTTCCCACAGACATGGAGTTAAAGTAGTCATCGATAAAAATCAAGATACCAAAGATAAAGGTCATGAACTGAGAACTTGTTCCAGTTTTGAGCTTGGAAGAAGCCCAGATACCAAAGGCCCTAGCTGCACCAGTTTTTGTGAGCAAGCCAACCAAACCTCCCAACAAAGCACAGAAAAGGAAGATACGAATATTCCATCCATCTGCCAAAGAGTTGGCTACCAAATCAGTAAGCGTCATCAACGCTGTTCCGGGATTACCACCAGCAACAATCAGTGCTCCTGACAAAATCCCCAAAAAGAGGGATACAATTACGTCCTTTGTGATGAATGCTAAGACGATGGTCAGGAGAGGTGGGATAATTCCCCATAATCCAAAATGTTCCATTTACAAAACCTCTCGATTCTCGATAAAAGTGACTCATTCTACCATATAATTCTATTTCTGCTCAATATTAAGTTGTGATAGAAATGTATATTGTAAGCTCATTTGCTTTGTGGTAGTATTTTGATATGGAACGACCTAAAATTTGTCTTTGCCTTACTGGAAAGACCCTTGCCGAAGATATGGAAATATTGGAAACCTATCGAAACTGGATTGATATGGTGGAATTGCGAGTGGATTATCTTGACCGGGATGAGCGTATGCATATTCGCAAGTTTCCCCAAATGGCAGGTATTCCTTGTATTCTTACTATTCGCCGGAGAATCGATGGTGGATTGTATGTAGAAGGTGAAGCTTCTCGAACCATGCTTTTTGCCCGCGGATTAGCCTTTGCAGATCAGGACGTACGAAAGAATTTTGCTTATGTAGATTTGGAAGAAGATTTTTACGTGCCAAGTTTGCAGGATGCTGCTCTTGCTTTTGGAACAAAAATTATTCGTAGTGCCCATGAAATGAATGGACCAATTGATGATATTCCTGGCCGATTGGCAAAAATGCGTATCACCGGCTTTGAGATTCCAAAGATTGCTTGTATGCCAAGAAATTTAACTGATGTAACACGGATGTTTCAGCAAGCTGCCACTTTGGAGCCTGGTCAGCAAATACTTTGTGCTATGGGCCCCTTGGGACTTCCCTCTCGGATTTTGGCAGATAAGATAAATTCGTATCTTACCTTTGTTTCTCCACCTTCTGCCGAAAAGCTTAAATCTATTGGCCATATTGATCCCCTCACCATGAACAAGATCTACGATTTCCGTGCCATAGATAAAAATACTGATATTTATGGAATTATCGGGTATCCGTTGGAGGCTACGGAAAGTCCTACTATCCACAACGGTGGATACCGTAATCACGGAATGAATGCCTGTTATATTCCTATTCGCTGTGAAACGGTGGATGAAGCTATGAATTTTGCAAAGATAACAGGAATAAAGGGACTTTCTGTTACGGTACCCCACAAAGAAAGTATCCTTCCTCATTTGGTGGAAAAATCTCCAGAAGTACAAAAAATTGGAGCTTGCAATACGATTGTTCGGACTGAACGTGGGTGGCATGGCTATAATACGGATGCAGAAGGTGTGATGCTTGCCTTGCAAGACTTTCTTGATACCGATAATTTGAGCCATAGTAAAGTTGCGATTATTGGAGCTGGTGGGGCGGCACGTGCGGTAGCTTATGCAGTGCGTCAGTTGGGAGCAAAGGCCTGTATCTTCAATAGAACTGTGTCCCGTGCCAAGGTGATTGCCGATGCCTTTGGTTTTCAGTGGGCTACCTTGGGACCAGAATCTTTATCCTTGTTTGTAAAGTATTCTGACATCATTATTCAGACTACATCAAAGGGGATGGGGGCAACATTGCCTGCCACGGAAGAAAATGATCCTTTGTATTTTTACGATTTTAACGGAAATGAGGCTGTATATGACATTGTATATCATCCAGAAATCACCCCCGTTATGCATCGTGCAGCCGCTGCAGGGTGCAAGGTTTCCAATGGCTATTCAATGTTGCAATATCAGGCATATCGTCAGTTTAAATATTTTACAGGAGTGGATTACTAATGGCTGAATTATCTCAGGCTGAACAGAAGAAGTTGGTTGGTGCCTATGCAGTGGACAAGTTGCTAGAAGAAGGATTGATTTTTTCTGGCATGAAGATTGGATTAGGGACTGGGTCTACAGCCATGCCCGCCGTGGAGCGACTGGCTCACCACTTGCACTCTGGTACCATAAGGGATATTAAGGCAGTAGCCACCAGTTTTCAGACTACTATTGCCTGCGAACAGCTGGGAATCCCAGTGTATTCCATGAACGCAGCTGTTATTGGTGGGCAGCTTGATTTGGCCATTGATGGTGCCGACGAAATCAGTCCCGAAAATCACCTTATCAAGGGTGGTGGAGCTGCCCTGCTGTTGGAAAAGATTGTGGCCTACAATGCAAAGCAATTTGTGGTGGTGGCAGATGCTTCCAAGGATGTGCCTCATCTTGGTACTGGTTTTGCCCTGCCTGTGGAGATTATTGCAGAAGCTCGCAGTGCCTTGGTGCGTCAACTGGAAGGGCTTGGTGCTCAGTGTAGTGTGCGTGAAGGTGTTCGCAAGGCTGGTCCCGTGGTGACAGACAACGGCAACTTGATTCTTGATTTGTTGTGGAAAGCACCTGTAGATGCAGCTGCTTTGGAAGATACTATTAAGAGTTTGGTGGGGGTTGTGGAAGTGGGCTTTTTTACCAAAAATAAGCCACGGTGTTACATCGCCCACAAGGATGGAAGCGTTACTGTTCGATGAGGCACTCTTCCTGACTTTCTGTTGAGTAGTCAGTGGGCTGGGGCATCTGATTTTCATCTGTTGCTGGAGCAGTCACCAAGTGGACTGGCTCTTGGCTTCCAGAAAAGAAGATGTCGTAGTCCTTGTATCCCATGGCAGTAATCATGCCTGAGATAACTTCTTGGGCTCGCTTTTCTACTTCCTTCATAAAACCATATTCTACCAGTAGTTGTTCTGCATCTGTCTTTCGCTGCTGAACCTCTTCCATTACCTTGGAGTTGTTAATGCGGCAAAAGGAGCTGGACTTTTCGTCAAAGGTTTCCAACTTGATGATTTCGTGACTAGTGATGGTGGCTTTGGGAAGTTGCACGCGGATAGTGGCTTGGGTATGATCTACTTCAAATTGACAATCCTCCAGATGCTGGATGCCTCCTTCGATCTTTCCTATATATTTGTAGATACCGTGACTTTTGAACAATCCGCCAACCTTGCTTTTTTTCAGCATTACCACATCGGTGTAAATGGTAGAAAGGACTCCCAGACGTGAGCATCCTACCATTTGACGGAATACCACAGCATCTAGTTGTCGTCTCTCTTCTTTGCCTGCCACAAAGGTTCCCACTGCGGAAGATGCTTGTTTCAAAGAATTCTTGAGGATAAAATAGGCTAGGATTCCGCAAATGAGGGGAACGAGGGAACTTACTATGGTAGCAATAGCTCCCCACATTCCTGTGGGTTTGCGGGGAATCAGTAAGATAACTGCTGGAATCAGAAGGGCAGGAATCATTACCAGAATAATTTTACCCTTGGTACTGCGAAAAAAATTGATGACCTTGCTCATAATCACTCCTTGTTCAGTATTTTTATTTCAAAAGTCGGTTCAAAAGCTGATCTCGTTGCCGCCAGTTTTTGCTTACCTTTACCTGTAAATCTAAGTCAACACGATAAGGGAAAATTTTTCGTAAGGCCTTAATGGATTCCACTCGAATGGTTTTTATCATGGAAGCTCCCTTGCCGATAACCATTCCCTTTTGGCTTTCCCGCTCCACACAGAGAAAGGCCCGAACCCATAACTCCTTGCCGTTTTTACGCCATTCCATATCTGCAATTTCCACGTAAATGGCGTGAGGAAGCTCGTCGTGAAGGCGATTGATGGCTTGTTCTCGTACAATTTCTGCAATGCGAAAGTCTACCTCTTGGTCGGTGTAGTATTCTTCTGGGTACAGTTGGTCTGCCTCGGGAGCTAGGTCGTAGAGAGCTTGGAGCACCTGGTTGATGTTGGTATCCTGCTGGGCGGAAATATCTACCACACGGCTTGATTCCAGATTGGGAAAGGTGGTGGCTAAAAAGGTTCGAATCAGGGCAACCTTTGAGTCTGCTGCATCAATTTTGTTGATGGCCACCACTGTCTTGTTCAGGTAGGGAGCAATGAGTGCGGCGGTAAGCTCTTCCTCTTTGCCAGGAGCTCGGGTGGAGTCGATAATGTAGAGGATAACATCAGCACTGTCTAGTTGTTCTGCGGCAATGCCCTTGAGCTTAAGGTTCAGTTTTTTCTCTGAGTCGTGGTAGCCAGGTGTGTCCACAAATACCAGCTGACCCAAGGAGGTGTTTACAATGCCACGGACTGCGTTGCGTGTAGTTTGAGGAATGGGAGACACGATGGAAACCTTTTCTCCACTGGCAGTGTTCAAAAAGGTGGATTTACCAGCGGAAGGTCGGCCTACAATGGCTACCACCGCCGTCTTAGAACCGATAGGTTGGATTTCGTCTTGTTCTGGGGTTGAAATAAAGTCACTCACGGGATGCAGTATAGCATTGTAGCGGTAAATGTAAAAGGGGGGACGGGAATGGCGGGAGAACCCACCGTCGCCTTACGCTTCACTGGCGTTCAGAGGGCGGCGTTGGCAGGTGCCCCTCCCGCCATTCCCTCCCACTCTTTCATCCATCGGCTATACTGCTGAATAGATGGGGCTGGTGCTAGAGGGAGTGATTGAGTGGTTCTGTTAATTTTTCGTAGGGGCGGGGGCCTGGTATGCCTGATTGAGTTGCGGAACCTCCTTTAAGTACATCGAAGGTAGTGAATTTATCCTTATATTTATTGAAATAATTATAGCTAGCCACGTTAAGCCAAAAGAGGGTGGAAGGGGGAGATAAAGGCTCATCTTGTAGTAAATCCCTGTCATTATAATTTCCAGTAAGCAAAGCTCCGCGCCCTTCTGTGCCAATTTGTTCTATTAATTTTTTTACAAAAAGAGCTCCCGCTGCAGCGAAGTTGTCTTCAAAATTCTGCAAACTAGAAAACTTATTACTACTAATTTCAACTATTGTATCTGATAAGCTTTGTCCGCTATGAATCCGTGAAAGCAAAGTATCAAGTCCTTCTGCAAGATCTTGAGCTTCTAAAGAATTGCTTCCATGAGCAAGATAACTTAAGTACAGAACAGCAAGGTAACCAGTTTTATATGTGGCGGTTATTTCATCACTCGTAAGAGAATATTTGTTACTTGATAATTTTTCTTGTATCTCATTTAGAGCTGTATTTTGATTTATTCCATAGCCGTTCTCATGGCGAATAGTATCTATTGCACCACAAACAGCTTCTGCGGTGCCTTCTATAAACCATGAAGGGAATTTATCTGTTGTTTGATGACTTAGATTGTGTTCAAGTCCTGTAAAACCACGAGTTAAGGTTTCGCACATAAAAGCATGCATCATTTCATGTGCAACGGTAACTTCTAGTTCTTGCCTCCAAAAGTCCTGTAGTTTATTTTCTTCCCACTGAAAATTAGAATAATTGACGATTAGAGTGTATCGAATATCCATGGTTTTGTAAGGACTTTCGTTTCCATACATATATCCCATCTCAAAAATTGCCTTGGCTGTACTAGACTCATTGGTATTCAATGCCAAGCCCATACCAATGACTTGGTCTTTTAAATGTATAAAAGTTTTGGGAAATCTGTTTAATAACGCATTTGTTGCTTGGGGAACAATTTCATCCCGTAGAATTTTCATGAGATGAAAGACATAATTTAAATTCGTGTGTCCATATAGTGCATTTTTCAGGTTTGTCTCCGTAATTTCTAGGTTTTTATAGTATTTATAATCCTCTAAGGCTATACTTCTTGGAGACTCAGGGGCATTAGAATTATTTCCTTCTTCAGTGTCTTCACTGTGAGATGGGGGATTTGAGGGGGAAACTGTGTCAGGAACATTATCTTGTTCCAGATTTTCACCGTGAGATGGGGGATTTGAGGGGGAGACTGTGTCAGGAAGATTGTCTTGTTCCAGATTTCCACCGTGAGATGTGGGATTTGATAGAGTTGGTTCTGGATTTTTAAGCTCGGATTGGTGCTCACAAGCGAGAAAAATACAGATAATGAACAACAGGCAGGTGGGGATAATCCTTGTAAAAATAATATTCTCTTTCACGGGATGCAGTATAGCATTGTAGCGGTAAATGTAAAAGGGGGACGGGAATGGCGGGAGAACCCACCGTCGCCTTACGCTTCACTGGCGTTCAGAGGGCGGCGTCGGCAGGTGCCCCTCCCGCCATTCCCTCCCACTCTTTCGTTCATCGGCTATACTGCTGAATAGATGGGGTTGGTTCTGTTACGTAAAATGCTTCAATATGTTATACTTTTTGATATGAAAGAGAAAATTTTTTGTTCTAGGACTTTTTTCCTAATAGTTGTTTGTCTTGTTGTTGTGTTACCTGTTGTAGCCCAAGTGTCTGGGGCTGGTGCCTTAGCTTATCCTGAATCTTATTTTAGTTTTAGGGATGCCATGCTGAATGGCCGTGGAAAGACTGCTCCTGAGTTTGAATCTCAGTATGCTACCGTAGTTGCAGAAGTGGAAGCTACCAAGTCTGGTTGGGAACGTGATGTGCTACTTGCTGGTTGTGATTATGTTTTGGGGAGAGCCTATCGGTATTTAGGAGATACAAAAAAGGCAATCATGTATTTTGATAAAGCCATAGAGATTTGTAAAGAGGTACTGAAAAAACATGAGGTGGCAGAAGCCTATGTGGTTTATGCGGATGCTATTTCCCAGAATTGTTCCATTAAACCCAAAACCTATGCCATGACCCAGGGGGCAAAGATTAAAACCTTGGCAAAAAAGGCGTTAGAGTTAGATCCTAGCTATGGAGCTGCAAAATATTTGGAGAATTCCCAAAATATTTTTCCTCCTGCCCCTTTTAATGATTTGAAGGAAGGAATGAAAAATCTTGATATATTGTTGGATACCAATCAATTTCGCATGGACGAATACGATGTATACAGCGCCTTATCTGCCAGAGCGTATGGTTACTTGCAGCAGGGGAAGAAGGAAGATGCCTTGTACTGGTACCAGAAAGCTTTGGAGTTGTATCCAGACAATGTGGCAGTGTTAGAGATCATTCCTACTATTAAATAGCATTAGTTTTTACAAGACGGATGGGCGTTTTTATGATAGAATAAAACTATGATGAATCATGAAAATTTACCTCATGTGTATGTGCCTGTAACAGGGATTGAGTATCCAGAACAACCTGACCAACCAATTTTGTTTCCCAAAAAATTGCGAGAAGTAGTGATAGATGAACACTATCCATATCTGGATAAATCTTTTTTTGCTCGGCTCCGTCATGTGGCTATTTACCTTGGCATTTTCGTGTTGGTGTTTCCCGTTCAAAAGGTTCGTTATGGCCTAAAGATTGAAGGGCGGGAAAATATCAGAAAAAATAAAAAGCTTTTTGCCAATGGTGCACTTACTGTATGTAATCACGTGTACCGCTGGGATTTTTTAGCTTGCTTACAGGCTGTTCGGTGGAGAAGGATGTGGTTTCCCGCCCGCCCAGACAATTTGGAAGGTAGTGATGCTGGCTTAATTCGTGGTGCAGGTGGAATTCCTATTCCCACTGGACTTGCTGCTAGTCGTAAGTTTAACGAAGCCTTTGATCAGCTCCACGCAAAGAAAAAGTGGATTCACCTTTTTCCAGAATCTTGTCGGTGGGATTATTATCAGCCTATTCGCCCTTTTAAAAAAGGTGCTTTTTCTATGGCTGTTCGCTATCAGATACCTGTGCTCCCCCTTGTTATTTCCTTCCGGGAAGCAACTGGAATCCGTAAATTGCTGGGAACAAAGCATCCCCTTATTACCATTCACATTGGAACACCGCTTCTTCCTGATGCAAGTCTTTCTCGCAAGGAGGCTATCTGTTGGCTCCGGGATGAGGGCCACAAGCAGATGTGTACTATGGCTGGGATTAAAACTAATGGGTGGCCCTCAGCAGGGGATTGAGTTCTTTTGAGAATTTATTTTTCCAAGGGTTCCATGCCATCTAATACCCACTGAGCAAAGTCTTCCCATGTCCACAGAGGGTGATTTGCTTCAATCACCCTTGTTTTGTGGGTTTGAATCTGAATAAAGTTCATTCCTGTGGCTCTTGCTCCAGCACCATCGGTATCATCTCGGTCTCCCACCATGAGGCAGTTTTCAGGTTTCACCGCTAGATTTTTTGCAATTTCTAAAAATGGACGAGGAGCTGGCTTTTGACTACCAAAATCTTCTGCAGAGTAAACTCCACTAATGGTTGCTAGGGTATCGTCAGAAAAATCCAAAGCACGAATTCGCTGTAGTACTCGTGGATAGTCAGAAAATACTACAATTTTTATTCCCTTTTCGTGGAGTTTGGCAAAGACTTGTGGTAGTAGAGGCCGCTGAGAATAATATCGCTTTAGCAAAAAGCACATAGTTCCCATGTATCGATTTGAATACCAATTTAGTGCATCTTCTGGATTGAACCGACAGTAGAGACTCATCTGCTTCCCGTACTCAATCTTGTAGGCTTGGGAAGAACCAAAATCACAGCCTTTAAAGCCCCTCCGAATTTGACGATCTGCTTTAATAAGAAAAAAGTCTAGGGGAAGGGCTTTTACCAAGCGAAATGGTAACCCTCTAAAATTATAGAGGGTTCCGTCCAAGTCAAAAATAACTGCTTTGATGTCCGAAAACATTATTTTTTTATCAGCTCCTTAAACATTGCATGACGTTTTTCGTCTTGCATCAGCAAATTCATCTTGAACTGGCCATCTCTTGCACCTTGCTCAATGCTCCGAGCCTTAAATGTTTCAAATGACTCGGGTTGCAGGATAAAGGTAGAAGGATCTTTTACACGGAAGGATTCCCGCTTTGCCTCATACTCACAGTTAATGGCTTTGAGTTTTTTATCCACAACTACAGAGAAGTCCTCGGCCTGAGTTTGGTCAATGGACTGGTCTGTAAATTCAAAGTACCAGCGATAGTTGGAGTTTTCTACATCGGCAAAACCTACAAAGAAACGGGTGACAATGCCTGTTTCTTTTTCAGCTTCATGCACCGCTTCAATAAATTGCCGTTCGTGGAGTTTTTCTCCAGTAAGGGAGATAATGCCGTTTACCTTCTGGATAAACTGGATGGTGGGAATTGTCCCATAAAAACCAGTTACTTCTACTAAGTCGTTCATATTGTAGCGATACAATCCTGCAAAGGTGGTAACGTAAATGCAGTACCGCTTTCCAACTTCTAGTTCATGTAACTGAAGGAATTGTGGATTGGGATTGTCCAAATCTTCTGCACGAGTAAACTCAAAGTAGTGCATGTGGGGGAAGAGTACCGTATCATCGGCTCCATTCATCACAAGACCAGCTCGGCATTCAGAAGCAAAATAACCAAATTCCTGGTGATTCATTTCTTTGGGGAAGGAATCCTTGAACTTTTCCAAGTATACTTTTGTGTTACCACAACGCCAAGTTGTCAAAACTTGAATATTAGGCCAGTAATGCTTTGGCAATACAGTGCCGTATTTTTCCTTTAAGGCTCGCAATTCTGCTGCACGTGCAGGATTTGGGGAAAAATCTGCTGCAATAATCTTTCTGATTTCTGGCTCAATCTTAATAGTTTCGCTGAGGGTTCCATTTTCAATGTCTTTTACGTATTCATCAAAGAATTCGTTTACATTATTTTGCATTTCTACGATGGTAGAAGGATTTGCAGTTACCAGCAAATGTACGTCTCGTTCAATGCCAGTTCGCATGATGGTGTAATAACGGGCCTTGTAGTCACTAATAGCATAGACTTCGTTATTTTCTGCATATAATCCCTTGATAAATTCTGGGCAGTCACGGCGAGTTACTCCAGATACAGAACCGTAGACGGTACCATCGGGAGCGGAACCTTCGATGGCTTTTCCTACAATAGATGTACAGACATTTTCAAAAACCTTAGGACGATGCATTTGAAAGGAGTGGAGCCACAACTTGGTCATCTTGCTATACACATTGTCGTAGTATTCGTTAGTAATGGGAATCCATTTTGGCTCCTTTGTGGTACCACTGGTGGTGGCATACATCATGGGTTTGCCAGGAAACAGGATGTTTTCCTCGCCATTTTTGTGTCGTTCAATGAATGGACGCAGGTCTTCATAATCAGTGGCAGGAACATGCTCTTGCCATCGTTTAAATAATTCTTGGGAATTTGGGGCAGCCAAGATTTCTGAAAAATGATGGGACTTTCCCCATTCGCTGTCTTTTGCATAATCAAGGATTCGACGTAGAGTTTGTTCTTGTTCCCGAGCTGCATTTTTAGAAGCCTTATCTAATTTGCGTTTTTGAATGTTACCGACTAGTCCAAGGGCGAGTTTAATCTTTAATGAACCTTTTAATTTTGCCATATTTCCTCCAAAATGTGGATATTGATTTTATTTTCCGATTTTAAATGACTTTTATTTTAATGACAAGAATATTTGCACTTTCTGTTATAAAAAATTATAATTTATTATAGAGAGGATATGTCAAAATAGAGAAAATCCGCCATAAAAAGGTGCTGATATGGAGGGAAAATTTCTTGCCGTTGACATAATTCTACTAAAGTTTTATAATTCAATAACTTTTTATAGAAAGGAGTGCCCTGTTATGGTTAAAGTAGGTATTAACGGTTTCGGTCGTATTGGACGGATGGTTTTCCGTGCCGCTGTAGAAAACTTTGCAAGTGATATTGAGATTGTAGGTATTAACGATCTTTTGGATCCTGATTACCTGGCTTATATGCTTAAGTACGATTCAGTTCATGGCCAGTTCACTGGTGATGTTCAGGTTGAAGGAAGTACTTTGGTTGTAAACGGAAAGAAAATTCGTCTTACTGCTGAAAGAGATCCTGCTAACTTGAAGTGGAATGAAGTTGCAGCTGACGTTGTTGTTGAATCTACAGGTCTTTTCTTGGAAGACGAAAAGGCTCGCAAGCACATCACTGCTGGTGCAAAGAAAGTTATCATGTCTGCACCTTCCAAGGATGATACACCTATGTTCGTATATGGTGTAAACCACACTACCTACGCTGGTCAGGACATCATCTCCAATGCTTCCTGCACCACCAACTGTTTGGCTCCTATCTCCAAGGTTTTGAACGATACCTTCGGAATCAAGCGCGGTTTGATGACAACTATCCATGCTGCAACTGCTACCCAGAAGACTGTAGACGGTCCTTCTATGAAGGACTGGCGTGGTGGACGCGGAATCTTGGAAAACATGATTCCTTCTTCCACAGGTGCTGCTAAGGCTGTAGGAAAGGTTCTCCCTGCATTGAACGGAAAGTTGACAGGTATGTCTGTTCGTGTTCCTACTTCTGACGTTTCTTTTGTTGACTTGACTGTAGAGTTGAACAAGGAATGCAAGTACGAAGACATTTGTGCTGCAATGAAGAAGGCTGCTGAAGGCGAGTTGAAGGGAATCCTTGGTTACACAGAAGATGCTGTTGTTTCCACAGACTTCCGCCACGATCCTCGTACTTCTATCTTTGATGCCAAGGCTGGTATCCAGTTGGATGGAACCTTTGTTAAGGTTTGTTCTTGGTACGACAACGAATGGGGTTATTCCAACAAGGTATTGGAAATGGCTCGTGTTATCTCAAAGTAAGATAGCAAGGTAAAGATCCCATAGAAACCGGTCTTAGTAGTAAGGCCGGTTTTTTTATTTTTAGGAATTGATGAGATTGTTTTGAGGCAGTGACTACTACTGGCTTTTGGCTTGTACCACAAAGCAGGCACTTTGATAATTCCAGTTCACTGGGGCAGAGACAGCCTGTAGTAAAAACCTAGTGATTTCTGCCAGTTCTTGTTGGGAAAGCTGCTGGGATAAGTGACTGCCGTAGGCTGAAGCAGAAGGACTAAGCCACCGAAGGATTTCCTCTTGGGTCAAGCTGCGTTGCTCTGATAGCTGCTGGTTTTGGAAGGCAACTTCAAAATCGGCAGAAAGGCTGGTGGCTATCGTCTGTTGGTTCCAGCTGAACAAGGGATTTTCTATATTGTTAAAAAAAGCTTCTTCTGCGACAGCCATTTTTTTTACCAGCGGAGATTCTAAGTGCTGCTGCAACAGGGCGGAAAGTCGCTGCCCCTGGGAAGGAATCTTTTGGTGAAGAATCAATTTCCAGCCGGGAGCCAGCTGATTTTGATTGACAGCTTGCTTTAGACTGTGGCAAAAATTGTTGATAGAAGTCTCCGTGGAAAGAATATCCCGAAGATAGAGTCTGTCAAAGGGGAGTTCCTCCCACTGAGTTCCTTGTTCACCAGCGGGAATGATAAAGCTGCCTGGTTGGAGTTGATTTGGAACAATTTCTGTTACAAGAGCCAGTTGAGGACGGAGCAATTCTTCCAAGGTGTTGCTGTATTGCTGAAGAATCTTCATACCAGCGGTACTGGAGCACACTCCTGCCACCAAACCTTCAGGGCTTTGACGCATACATTCCCAAATCAGCAGTCCATCGTCAATGTTCCAGATAAAGTGACGACTGTGGCGGGCAGGGGATGCTTTGCGTAGGATGGTTTTTCGTATTTCTTGCAGTACCTGGGATTTGTTGCTCATTGCTCGCCGCCGCCATTCTGCTTCGCCCCGAGAAAGAGCCTGTTTGTGGGCTTTGTTCTCTGGACTGTAGGTGAGATTGCCGCCGTCCTTTGTGGGACTGACCTTAAAATGTTCCGTCTGCCACCATAGATTTTCAAGATTCTGCTGCTCTTGATTGCTGTGGTTTCCTGGCTTTCCTTTTAGCAGGGCTTCTTCCTCTAGCAAGGCGGCAATCTGAGCTTCTCGTCGGGCCAATACCTCTTGACGAATGGAATTTTCATAGCCTTGGGAGCTGGGATTGTAAAAAACTCTGCCGTTCAAAGCGTCAGGAAGGTATGGCTGAGCCACCCAGTGGTCAGTGTAGGCGTGGGGATACAGATAGCCTGCTCCGTGGCCAAAGCCTTTGGCATCACGGTTGCCATCTTTTAGATGATTGGGAACCTCTGCGTTTTCCTTTTCCACGGCGGCCAATGCGTCAAAAAAAGCTAGGGAGCTGTTGGATTTTGGTGCAGTTGCAAGATATAAGGCAGCGTGGGCCAGATGATAGCGGCCTTCTGGCAAACCCACTCGGTCAAAGGCAGCGGCACAGCTTTCCACCACGGACATGGCCATGGGGTCTGCTAGGCCTGTATCCTCGCAGGCGGAAATAAGCATACGGCGGAAAATAAAGCCTGGGTCTTCTCCTGCTGTTACCATGCGGGCAAGCCAGTACAAAGCTGCATCTGGGTCACGTCCTCGCAGGCTCTTGATAAAAGCACTGATAACATCGTAATGGTAGTCTCCATCCCTGTCATACAGCACCACCTTTTTTTGAATGCTTTCCTCCGCTGCATCTTTGGTGATGTAAATCTCTGTACCTTCAGCGGGAATTGGTGGATTTGATTCTGGACTCCACTGTTCTGGGGTAGTTTCTACTGCCAGTTCCAGGGCGTTCAAAAGGCTACGGGCATCGCCATTGGCCGTGTCTACCAAATGCTCCAAGGCTCCAGCTTCAAAAATCACCTTCCAGCGACCGTACCCTCGCTCCCTGTCTTGGAGGGCGGCAGTGGCTGCCTGAAAAAGATGCTTGTTTTCTAAGGGTAATAGCTGGAACACACGGCTACGGCTTACCAACGCCTTGTTTACCTCAAAAAAGGGATTTTCTGTGGTGGCTCCCACTAAAATAATGGTGCCATTTTCTACCCAGGGCAAAAGGGCATCCTGCTGGGAACGGTTCCAACGATGAACCTCATCCACAAAGAGGATGGTGCGGCGGCTATAAAGCTTATAATGCTCTTCTGCTTGGGAAATGGCTTCTCGAATGTTTTGAACACCAGTTAAAACGGCATTTAAGGTGATAAAATTACTTTTTGTGTGGTTTGCAATAACCCGTGCCAGCGTGGTTTTTCCTGTGCCAGGTGGACCGTAAAAAATCACGGAAGTAAGCTGGTCTGCGGCAATGGCTCGCCGAAGTAGTCGCCCCTTGCCTACAATATGTTCCTGCCCGATGTATTCATCAAGGGTGCGGGGACGCATACGGGCGGCAAGAGGCTCCTTTGTTGGTTGTCTATGTTCAAACAAGTCCATGACAACTGTTTTCAGACTATTCTCGGTTCCAGTTATCTCGGCGACTGTAGTAGTAGCCCCACAAGCCATTTATCTTTGCGTAGGTAGAATTTGGTTGAATAGTACTGGTATAAAGTGCTGCATCCTCAGCAGTAGTTCCTGTGGCAAGGACAGCAAATGCATTATAAGCATTTATAGTTGCGTTCCAGTTGCCGGGAGGGTTGTGGCTTTCTCCTGTTAGTTTACCAGATTCATCGAGTGGTAATTTTTTTAATCCCTTGCTGGTTCCTGCGTAAATTGCGTCGTTGTCTACAGCAGAATAGGTGAGGGCGTAGATAGTTCCCAAGTTAGCAACAGAACCTAGGTTATTGGTCCCCGTTACTGTTCCGCTATTTGCAGTGTAGGTTCCTTTGTCAGTTTTGACTATGACATCTGAAGCTACATCTGTTGTTTGAGTTATAGTAGACCCGGTGAGCTTGAAATAGCTTTTTTCTGTAGCACCACTTGCAGTTCCATGTATGTATACTGTATCAAGTCCGTTGCTAAAGATTGTTGTAATGGCGGAAAGGGTTTCTGAGATGTCCACTTTTTCCCAATTAGTTTCATTATAAATGTATAAATCTTTGTTCTTGTTCAATGCATAAAGATTTGTCGCATCTGCTGCTAGCTTGATAATAGTACCTTCTGGTCCATTTATCTTGCTCCAGCCTCGAATATCCTTTACATTTTTAGAATAAATATTTCCATCGCTGGCATAAAGTGTGTCGCCGCTTTTTACTATGGAGTTAACGCTTCCTGTAATAACGGCCTCCTCCAGCTTTGTTTCCTGATCAATTTGGTCAAAAATGGTGAGTCCATTTTTACAGGCAGCTAATAGCAGTATTATAAGTAAAGCAGAAATGTTGTATCTGATTTTCATTTACGTTCTCCTTTTTAGAAATGGTATCTGGCAGTCACACCAATATCCATAATCACTCCGAAGTAGGATGAATCTTTTGTCCACTGGGGCATCATGTTCCATCCTATATTTGCACCAAAGGACCAGTCGGGGGAGTGACGGTAAAAAACTCCAAATTCAGGTTTGATAATAAGCCCAAAATATGAGTCATCAAGGTAATTTTCAAAGGCTCCACCAATTCCTACAGTAATGGGGAATTCAAACTTATGGAAGGTAAATTGATACATTGCCTTTATCATCAAAGGAATGCAGGTAAAGATATTTTTTCCAAGGGTAGTCATGTAGGCAAAGCTTGCATCACCACCGATAGCAAAGTTACTATTTAAAAAACGCATATATCCTAGGGTTCCAGAACCTCCAACTTTTAGTGGTTGTGTTGCTGGGTGAAGTGGAATGTCTACCAGAAGGCCAATTTTAATGAACTGGTCTCCTTTTTGGTTCATCTTGTAGATAAATTGCTCATCTTCGAGATATGCATCACTGGAAGAAATCGATTCATTTTCTTGTGGAATGTTTGTCTCTTCTTCTGGCACTGCTTCTTCCGCTACTGGTGGAGGCTCATCTGCTATCTCTTGTTGTTGAATTTCCTCTTGTGGAGTTATGGTATTTTCTTCTGCCTCTTGGGCAAAGCCAATTCCTAAGCTAATAAGCAATAGGAAAATTAGGATGGAAAGACGCTTCATAAAACCTCGCCTAGAAAAAAAAATGATAATCCGATATAGTCTGACTATACTGTATTTTAGTATTTAGGGGAAGTATTCCGAAAAATACGATGGATTATGCCCAACAAACAAAGAAAAAATATCTTTGTTACACAGCTTTTGGAGGATAGGTGAATGTCTGCTGAAATTATTGATGGATTTTCTATTGCACAACAGGTTCGCAAGCAGGCTGCAGATGAGGCTGCTAAATTGACTGGGAAGGGAATAACTCCCTGCTTGGCAGTGGTATTGGTGGGGGAAAATCCTGCCAGTGTATCCTATGTTACCGCCAAGGAAAAGGCTTTGGAGGAGGCTGGCATGAAGGGCAAGGATATTCGCCTGCCTCAGGACACCTCAGAACTTGCCTTGCTACAACTGATTCAGGAGTTGAATGAAGATACCACAGTTCACGGAATTTTAGTGCAGCTTCCCTTGCCCAAGCATATTGATGAGGACAAGGTGATTATGGCCATTAAGCCAGAAAAGGATGTAGATGGTTTTCATCCTGTAAACGTGGGAAACATGATGATTGGTCGTAAATCCTACTTGCCTTGTACTCCCCACGGTGTACTGGTGTTGCTGAAGACCATGGGAATTGCCACCGCTGGAAAACATGCCGTAATCGTAGGCCGCTCAAATATTGTAGGAAAGCCCCTTTCTGTGCTGTTGACCCGCAAGGAATACAATGCCACCGTAACGGTTTGTCATACTGGCACCAAGGACTTGGCCTCATTTACCCGTCAGGCAGATATTTTGATTGCTGCAGCTGGTTCTCCCGCTATGATCAAGTCTGATATGGTGAAAGAAGGTGCGGTGGTAATTGACGTTGGTGTGAACCGCATTCCAGACGCCACCAAAAAAAGCGGATTCCGATTGTGTGGTGATGTGGATTTTGATGCAGTAAAGGAAATTGCTTCATATATAACACCTGTTCCTCGTGGTGTAGGACCCATGACCATCGCCATGCTCATGATGAACACGGTAGAAGCAGCTAAAGTAGCAATGGAAGAAAATAACTGATGATTGACATTCAAAGCCAACGGGACACTCGTGATGTGCCATTGCAAAAGGTGGGAATAAAGGGCTTGGAGTATCCTGTTCGGGTGCTAGACAAGGCAAAAAAAACTCAGGGAACCAGCGGGGTGGTGGATTTGTTTGTGAATCTGCCCCAGCATTTCAAGGGAACCCACATGAGCCGCTTTATCGAGATTTTTCACAAATATCACACCGACCTTTCCATGAAGCAGTTTTTAGCTTTGCTTCAGGAGATACGGGAACGGCTAGAGGCGGAGCGAGCTTTTGGCACCATCAGTTTTCCCTTCTTTATGGAAAAAAAGGCTCCCGTTTCTGGTCAGCCAGGAATGATGGCCTACCGTTGTACCTACGAAGGTACTGTCTCTGCCCAAGGCGAAAATCACTTTTTTGTGTCGGTGGAAGTGCCTGTTACTACCTTGTGTCCCTGTTCCAAGGCTATTAGCCAATACGGAGCCCACAATCAGCGGGGAAAGGTGGTGGTAAAGCTAGAAAGCAAGGGTTTTTTCTGGATTGAAGATGTGATTGCCGTGGTGGAAGAAGCCGCTTCTTCTGGATTGTATTCCGTGCTGAAGCGTGCCGACGAAAAATTCGTGACGGAGCGTGCCTACGAGAATCCCCGCTTTGTGGAGGATGTGGTGCGAGAAGTGTACCTTGGACTGCAAAATTTTCGTGGTGGTGATGGTGCTTTGGATGAGGGTGACGCCAAGGGGGGGGATTGCTGCTTCCGCTGGTTCAGTGTAGAGGCAGAAAACTTTGAAAGCATTCACAATCACAATGCCTATGCTTATGCGGAGTTTCAGGAGTAGATTGAACTTTGTAGGTGACAGATGATGATTTACCTGCTTTGAAGTAGTTGATGAATAGTTTCCTCTGGTAGACAAGTATACTTTGCAATCATCTCAGCAGAAAAACCATCTTGCAGCAAATTCCGAGCCGTCTCTAGCTTGGTTTGGTAGGCTCCACGTTCCAGCCCGATGGAAATACCTTCTTCCCTGCCAGTGTGTAAACCTTCTTCATAACCATCACGGCGACACTCCATCATGCGGGATGTGTAGGTAAGATACATGTTTCTCTCCTCCTTTTCTTGCTTCATACGAGCAATGGATTCATCCAGCTCCTTGGTGAAGGCTGTTTGTGCAACTTTATCTTTGATATAATCATAAAATAAGCGTAAATCTAGGTCAAGGTTGCTGAGGTCTTTGGCGGTGGTGTTGAGAAATATCTTTTCAGTACCATCTTCTAGGGGGATTGGTTCACCATAATTGATACAATAGTTCTGGAAGGTATAAAAAGGTTTGCCTTTGTGGAAAGGGTCAAAAGTACAGATAAAAATAACGTAGTTTTGTTTTAGGTCGCTGTACTGGGAACCTTTTGGTGTAGTGTCGATGTCGGCTGCAGCTTGGTAGTAGCGGGCCCTGCGGGGAAGATCTCTGTGATTGGAAGCTTGCATCTCCACGTTTATTACTTTGTTCTCGTCCTTGAGATACACGTCCATGATGATGCCTTTTGCATTTGGGTCAATCTGGATGGCGTGGTGGCTGGTGAGGAATTTAATCTTGCCCACTTTAACCTTCAAAATCATTTCCAGCAAGGTGCGACAGAGTTTTTTGTTTCGCATGACTCGGGTAAAGATAAAGTCATCAGTAATATCTAGGTCTTCCCATGGTTTGAATTTTGTGGTGGTTTGGTTCTCCATGCAATCTCCGTGAAAAATTTTACATAAATATTATAGACTTGGAGGTGAAAAAAACTGCGTTTTTTGCGGGAGAGAGCTTTATTTTTTTTAGTTTTCCAAGAAGGAGGCTCTACGTTGGACCCTCTAGAACCAGCCCCAACGCAGTAGCCAAAATGTGGCATTACTGGTTGATAAGAGGGGGCTACTGCTACGAAATTGTTACCTACTGGGTATGATTTCCCCCTGTTGTAAGTTTTTTAGCGTCTCCAGGGAAAGCCCTGTTGCTTTTGCTATATTATCTAAGGATAAGTGCATGGCAAGAAGATTTTGAGCTGTTTCGATAGCTTTTTGTTCCGCTCCTTGGGTAATACCTTGTTCAATACCCTGCTGAATTCCAACTTGCAGGCCAGCTTCACGCCCTTCTGTAAAGCCTTCCTCGTAACCATCATATCGTGCATCTGCCATTTTTACTGCCCAAGTCATGTAGTGCCTCCTTTCCAGTGAGTTGTTTTTTAATGTAGTGATGCTAGCTGAGATTGTTTGTGTCAGGTCTGATTCCACCACTCCATCCTGTAAATAATGATAGAGTGCTTGAAGTTTCTGGTCAAGGTTGCTGAGGTCTTTGGCGGTGGTGTTCAAGAATATGCGAAGGGAGCCGTCTTTTAGCTTGAGTTTAGGCTCTTCATCACAAGTGTACCGGAAGGTGTAGCGGGGAAGTTTTCTGTTGAAAGGATCGAAAGTGCAGATAAAGATGAGGATATTGTCTGGCAAATTGCGATATTTGGCTCCAGTGGGAGTGGTGCTGACGTCTGCGACGCTCTGGTAGTAACGACTCCGTTTGGGAAGTTCCTTCTTGTGGCCAGTTTGCATTTCCACCGTAATGATACGGTTTTCATCTCGCAAAAATACGTCCATAATGATTCTCATAGAATCTGGGTCGGTTTTGTGTTCATCCTGGGCGGAAAGGTAGCTGATTTTCCCAATCCGCACTCCAAGAATGAGCTCCACCACTTGCCGACAAATATCTTCGTCATGCATCACACGAGAAAAGACAAAGTCATCGGTAAAGGTGAGACTTTCCCACTTTTTCTGTAGTTCGACTTCTGTGAGCATTTTTTCCTCCAAGTTTTTTCTTTACATATATATTATTCGCTTTAAACTTGCAAAATTTGTCTTTTTTGCGGGAGAAAGCTTCATTTTTTCTGTAAAATTTTTCCAAGATGGAGCCTTTTTGTAAGGGTTGGGAAGGAAGAACCACAGGTCTTTGCTTATGGATAACGCCACTCACCTTTGGTCAGGGGCGATGACCTGTACAGGAAAGGGGCGATGACGCGTACAGGAAAGGGGTGATGACCTGTACAGGAAAGGGGTGATGACGCGTACAGGAAAGGGGTGATGACCTGTACAGGAAAGGGGTGATGACCTGTACGGGAAAGGGGCAGTGACCTGTAAAGACAGTCGGACGTAAAATCTGGGAAGAATCTTACAGAGTGTAAGAGCTGAATCTTACTGTGTGTAAGATAGTAATCTTACCTTGTGTAAGAAGGCAATCTTACACAGTGTAAGATTGGACTCTTACCATGTGTAAGCAAGAAAAAATCTTACACACTGTGGCAATAAAAAACGAAAATCTACCACCAGAGCCTTGACAATTCTTACAAAGTGGACAAAAATAAAATAATCATCTAAGTTGCTTCTGCGTCG
>JAEIGA010003413.1_pt1 | contig 24911 bp, 17 predicted proteins | sample 9270691 | NCBI WGS metagenome assembly JAEIGA01 (sample SAMN17057246, study PRJNA624740) | gut metagenome | biome: biome; isolation source: fecal sample | host: Bos grunniens | place: China: Xizang | collected 2019
AACGCATACGCACAAAGACCGCTATACAAGGCAGATACTCTGACTATCAAAGTCTTCGGTGACGTGATGATGCACAAGGCCCAGATTGACGCAGCACACAAAGGCTTTGATAAATATTTCACATATATCGCCGACGAGATCCGTAGTGCAGACCTTGCAATCGCGAATATGGAGTTCACTCTTGCAGGCGAGCCATACACCGGATATCCCGGATTTTCTGCACCGGACACGTTTGCGGAATATCTGGCCCGATGCGGATTCGACATTTTCCTATGCGCCAACAATCACATCTACGACAAAGGCAGCAAAGGAGCAGCCAGAACCTTGGATCTATACAGTCAATTGAAGGATAGATTTGGAATTCAGCACACAGGACTGGCTGAAAATCAAGAGGAAAGGGAGAAGCAGAATCCGCTGATTGTCATCAGAAAGGGCATAAGACTGGCCCTGACAAACATGACTTACGGCACAAATCTCGGAGCCACAGACCATTGGCCGAAGGTCTTGTACCAAAACGACAAAAACACCGTTGCAGAGGCTGTACGCAAGGGTGCCACAGGGAGCGACATCAATATTGTGCTACCACACTGGGGAACAGAATACGAACTGTTACATTCTGACAGTCAAGAAAATACAGCAGAATGGCTGGTGAATCTTGGTGCTGACATGATTATCGGAAGCCATCCACATGTGGCGCAAGACAAGGATGAGATAAACGGGGTGGAAGTTGCCTATTCACTTGGAAATATGGTATCCAACATGAGTGCAGCAAACACTCAGCTGGGACTGATGGCAACCATCAGGATTGCAAGGGAACCGAACGGTGACATCACCCTTCTTCCATTGGAGCTGACACATCTCTGGTGTTCACGTCCAGGAGGGCTGACAGATTCATATACCGTGATCCCAATAGAAGAATTCATAGGAAAAAGCCATCTCTGGCTCAATGATTGGGATTACCGGAAGATGGTTGCAACATACGAAAGAGTAAGAAACACACACAATAATGAATATTAGAAAGATTATCAGACTTGAAGCAATCGACCCGATAGAGATATACGGGGCTGCAAACAGAAACCTTGAATCACTGTGCAGTTATTTTCCCGAGCTGAAAGTAATTGCCAGAGGCGATGAAATCATCCTGGAAGGTAAGGACGCAGATGCTGAAAGATTCGAGAAGAAACTGTTTCAGCTGATTGAAAGACGCCAGCATAAGATGAATATCACGCCGTACGATGTGGAGGATCTTTTCGAAGGCGAATCTTCACCAGACAGATACAAGCTTTGCAGCAACGCAGTCATTGTATATGGCAACGACGGTAAGCCGATCAAGGCCCGTAACAGGACACAGGAAGAGATGGTGACAGCCTATTTTGAGAACGATCTGATCTGGGCGCTAGGTCCGGCAGGAACAGGCAAGACCTACATTGCTATTGCACTGGCAGTCAGAGCATTGAAGAACAGGGAAATCAAAAGGATCATCCTCACCAGACCTGCTGTCGAAGCTGGAGAAAGACTAGGTTTTCTACCTGGAGACCTGAAAGAGAAACTTGATCCATACCTCCAGCCTCTTTATGATGCTCTCGGAGATATGATTCCAGCCAAAAGGCTCCAGGAATTCATGGCAGAAGGCACAATCCAGATAGCACCGCTCGCATATATGAGAGGACGAACATTGGACAGAGCCTGCGTGATTCTTGACGAGGCACAGAACACCAATCTAAGTCAGCTGAAGATGTTCCTTACACGTATGGGTTGCGACGCAAAATTCATTGTAACTGGAGATGCTTCTCAGGTGGACCTTCCAAATAAAAAAGACTCAGGACTGATGCGTGGAGTGGAGCTGACAAAGAACATAAAGGGCATCAAGACAATAACCTTCAAAAACGAGGATATCGTAAGACACCCATTGGTTGCCAAGATCGTCAAGGCATTCGAAAAGGGAGAACAAAAAGGGGAACAGGCTTAGCCTGCTCCCCTATATTATATAAGGTATAGCTGAAATCTTACTGAGCTACGCCAGTCTTTACAACCTCGTTATACTTGTTGTATCCAGCCTCATACTCACCACCCTTAGATACGAAGCGGTAGTAGATATTCTTAAGGTACTCAGCGATGCTCACCTTAAGGTTGTTGTCAGCTGAAACTGCATAAGCCTTCTCAAATGGCTCGAGTGCATTCATGAGCGCTGCTTCAAACTGCTCTACAAGAGCCATATACTTCTTGTCGTCGAACTCGAGGTTAGCCTTCTCCTGGATCTCGATAGCGTAGTTGTAGAACATAACACCCTTACCGATGTGACCGAACTCGTAAGCTGCATTCACACCCTCACAAGCATCATAAGCCTGAACAGCTTTTGCAAGATACTCAGCTGCCTTTGCCTCATCATCCTTAGTAGCCTGACGAAGCTCGTTGTAGATATTACCCTCTACATAGTAAAGTGATGCATTGGTAGGCTCGTTCTGCTTAGCCATTGCAATGAGCTCGAAAAGTCTTTCAGGGTTCTCGTTGTTCTCGAGATAGTAGTTGATAAGACCGATAAGGATGCTCTGGCTCTGTGGGAACATAGTGAAGCCCTTCTCGAGAGTCTCTACAGTCATAGCCTTGTCACCTTCCTTTGTGTAAATGTCTGCAAGCTTTGAGAAAACCTCACCATCCTCGTGGTAGTAAGGAACCTCAAGACACTGGAGGAAGAAAGTCTTTGCTCTAGGATAATCCTGAGCCATCCATGCTGTGAAACCTGCGTTATAAACTGCAGTTGTATCGATTCTGCAGAGCGGCTCAGTAGCAGCAGCCTTTGCAGCCTTCTCAAACAATACGCTTGCTCCAGCAAGGTTACCGAACTGATAGCTGTTGAATGCATCGCTGATATACTTTCTTGCGATATCATCAAGACCTGCTGTCACATCCTTAACCTTTGCCATCTTAGCGTCCACCTTGCTTGCCTCGTAGTAGGCAACACGTGCATTCTCCAATGGATCCTCATAAATAGGTGCAGTCACCTCGATGATCTCAAGAACACCAGAAGCATTGAAATAGTAGTTGCAAGTTGCATAAACTTCCTTAGTGAAAGGTGCGCCGGCAACCTGAGTCTGCTCTACAGAAAGCGGCTGCTGACCAGCCATGAGCATCTGAAGTTCCTGCTTGGAAGCACCAATCCAACCAATACCTGCAGGGTTAGTATAAGCATTCACATAAGCCTCAGCAAGCTTAAGCCAAGTTGCTGGCTTGATATTCTTCTTAGGATCCTGTGATGCTGCCTCTGCAGACTCAACAGCCTTCTTGATGGCTGCTGGAGACTTAACCTGTGCATCAGCCACCTGCAATGAGAGAACCAATGCCAATGCGATTAAAATTCTTTTCATAATTTGTATGTGTATTAAGTTAATATTATTCCTGCGTAGGCTCCTGTGCCTGATCCTGTGTAGGCTCAGCTGCAACCTCCGGAGTCTCCTCCTCGCTCTTGTTGACAACTGAAACTGCAGCAATAGAGTCGCCCTCCTTGATATTGATCAGACGCACACCCTGGGTTGCACGGCCTGCCTGCTTGATGCCAGCCACAGCCATTCTGATTGTAAGGCCAGAACGGTTGATGATCATAAGGTCATTCTCATCGGTCACGTTCTTGATTGCAACGAGTGAACCGGTCTTCTCTGTGATGTTGAGAGTCTTGACACCCTTACCACCTCTGTTTGTCTTGCGGTACTCCTCAAAGTCAGTACGTTTTCCGTATCCGTTCTCACTGACAACGAGAATTGTGTGGTCTGTTGCATCATCCGCATTAGGATCGTGAGTAATCATACCGATTACCTCGTCATCCTCATCGATGTTGATACCGCGAACACCTGAAGCTGTACGTCCGAGCGCTCTTGCATCAGTCTCATCGAAGCGGCAGCAGCGTCCCTTGCGTCCTGCAAGAAGAATCTCGCTCTGACCGTTTGTCATCACTGCGTCGAGAAGTTCATCTCCATCACGTACAGTGATTGCAATCACACCATTTGTACGAGGACGAGAGTAAGCTTCGAGAGCTGTCTTCTTGATGATACCCTTCTTCGTTCCGAGGACGATGTAGTTATTGTTCACATATTCCTCATCCTTGAGATTCTTGACATTGAGATATGTCTTGATCTTGTCATCCGGCTCGATGTTGATCACATTCTGAATAGCACGGCCCTTTGATGCACGCGATCCCTCTGGAATCTCATAAACCTTGAGCCAGTAGCACTTACCGTTCTGAGTGAAGAGAAGCATTGTGCTGTGCATGTTGGCAACATAGATATGCTCGATGAAGTCCTCATCACGGGTTGCACTACCCTTCATTCCGACACCACCTCTGTTCTGGAGACGATACTCTGTGAGAGATGTTCTTTTGATATATCCGAGATGTGAAATTGTGATCACCACATCCTCATCCGCATAGAAGTCCTCCGGATTGAATTCCTCAGCTGAAAGAGCGATCTCAGTACGTCTTTCATCACCGTACTTTTCCTTCATCTCCATAGTCTCATCCTTGATGATACCCATCTGGAGAGCCTCGTCTGCAAGGACATTCTGACAGTATGTGATGAATTTCATGAGTTCGTCGTATTCGCTCTGGAGTTTCTCTCTCTCAAGGCCAGTGAGCTGACGCAGACGCATTTCCACGATTGCAGTTGCCTGAACCTCAGAGAATCCGAATGTAGCCATGAGTTCGTTCTTAGCCTCGTCGACACTCTTTGAAGCGCGGATGATGTTGATGATCTGATCAATCACATCAAGCGCCTTCAGGAGTCCCTCGAGAATGTGTGCTCTCTTCTGAGCCTTCTCAAGATCGAACTTGGTTCTGCGCAGGATCACCTCATGTCTGTGCTTTACGAAATATTTGATGAGCTGCTTGAGGTTGAGCGTGCGTGGACGGCCATTCACAAGAGCCACATTGTTCACAGAGAAGCTTGACTGAAGCGGAGTATACTTGAAGAGAGTGTTGAGAACGACATTCGAGTTAGCATCCTTCTTAAGACGGATAACGATGCGGACACCCTTCATAGTGGTCTCATCGTTGATATATGAAATACCCTCGATCTTCTTGTTCTCGACAAGCTCTGCGATCTTCTCGATCATCTCACGCTTGTTGACCATGTACGGAATCTCAGTCACAACGATGGTCTCACGTCCTGAATCACTCACCTCAATGTCAGTCTTTGAACGAATCACGATACGGCCACGACCGGTCTCGAATGCATCCTTGATACCCTGACGTCCCTGGATGATACCTCCTGTCGGGAAGTCCGGACCTTTGACATAGTGCATGAGCTCCTCAACTGTGATTTCAGGGTTATCGATATATGCGCAGATGGCATCACAGCACTCTGAAAGGTTATGTGGGGCCATATTTGTCGCCATACCGACCGCAATACCTGACGATCCGTTCAGGAGAAGAAGCGGAACCTTTGTCGGAAGCACTGTCGGCTCCTGGAGGGAGTCGTCGAAGTTGTTCTGAAAATCAACTGTATCCTTGTCAAGGTCAGCAAGTACCTCATCAGAAAGCTTTGAAAGCTTAGCCTCGGTGTATCGCATGGCAGCAACTGGGTCACCGTCCATTGAACCGAAGTTACCCTGTCCGAAGACAAGCGGATATCTCAAGCTCCAGTCCTGAGCCATTCTGGCCATTGCATCATATACACTGGAATCACCATGCGGATGGAACTTACCGAGGACCTCACCGACGATACGGGCAGACTTCTTAGTCTGGCTCGAATACACAAGGCCAAGCTCCTTCATTCCATACAGCACTCTTCTATGAACAGGCTTGAAACCGTCCCTCACATCCGGAAGCGCTCTGGACACGATCACAGACATGGAGTAGTCGATATAGGCACTCCTCATCTGCTGGTCGATATTCACCTGCTCAATTCTACCTGTAGTTACTTCGTTTTCCATATATAAAATTTACATTTACTACTTATGATATATCTTGGCAAAGTTACGAAAATTTTAGTAATTTTGTGCAACCAATCTCACTAAATTTCACATAGAAAACATGGAAATCACAATATCTGACCAACTGCACTCAGTCATCAACTATTCCCGCGAGGAAGCCATGAGGACAGGAAGCTACGGAATAGCTCCCGACCACCTCATCCTTGGCCTTCTCAGGCACAAGGAAAATTCAGCCGTAGACACCTTGCGTGGTCTTGGAATTGACGTGGAGGAATTAAAGCAGTTCATTGATAGCCATATATTTACAAATGAACACATCCCATATTCGGAGATTGACAACATCACTTTCTCCAGGGGCGTTCAGAACGTTTTGAGCTTCACTATTCTTGAAGCGACAAAACTCAGGAACAGACAAGCGGGCGTAGAGCACCTGCTGCTCGCACTTTGCCGTGCGGGAGACTCTTATGGCGTGACTTATCTGAGAGATCTCGGGGTGGACTATGGCATGATTTACCGCTATATGGAAAAGAATTCCATGATCGAAAAAGGTCCCGAAGAGCCTCAGCAGGAAGAAGAAGCTCCGCATATCCGCATAAGGGCAGTCCGCGAAGAGCCTAAGGAGGAAGAGGAAGAGCAGAAGACATCTTCCTTGGATGAGTTCGGATACGACATCACAAAAGCTGCACGCGAAGGCCGACTCGACCCTCTTGTGGGAAGAGAAGACGAAATACAGAGAGTAATCCAGATTCTCGGTAGAAGAAGAAAAAACAACCCGATGCTCGTTGGAGATCCCGGAGTGGGAAAATCTGCAATCGTCGAGGGCATCGCCATCAAGATCATCAATGGTGACATTCCACCGGTATTAGCCAATAAGAGATTGATATCCTTGGACTTAGGCTCAATCGTTGCCGGAACAAAATATCGTGGTGACTTTGAAAAGAGACTCAAGTCGATCATCAATGAAGTGGCAGCGAATCCTGATGTGATCCTATTTATCGACGAGTTCCACACTATCGTCGGAGCCGGAGGTGCGTCAGGCAGTCTCGATGCCGCTAACATGCTGAAGCCGGCACTCGCCCGCGGCGAGATCCAGTGCATCGGAGCAACCACCATGGACGAGTTCAGCAAGATCGTGGAAAAGGACGGAGCCCTTGACAGAAGGTTTCAGAAAATTGTGGTCGAACACACGGACATTCCGCACACGATATCAATTCTCGGAAAGCTTAAGGCAAACTATGAGAAGCATCACAATGTGATATATACGGATGATGCAATCGAGGCATGTGTTCGCATGTCGGAGAGATATGTTACTGACCGCTGTCTTCCAGACAAGGCAATCGACGCAATGGATGAGGCAGGAAGTATGGTCAGACTTCAGAATCCCCAAAAGACAGGTACCGTGACTGCGGAAGACGTGGCTGAGGTGATATCAAAGATGACAGGAATCCCTTCCGGAAGAGTAGCGGAGGGAGAGAGTGCGAGACTTGTGAAGATGAGGGAAAAGATAAGCAGACGAATCATCGGACAGGACGATGCAATTGACAAGGTTGTCAAGGCAATCCAGAGAAACAGAGCCGGCATCAAGGATCCTGGCAAACCCATAGGCACGTTCATCTTCTTCGGTCCTACCGGAGTAGGAAAGACCCAGCTTGCAAAGTCGCTTGCCGAGTATCTATTTGATTCAGAAGACAATATGATACGCCTTGACATGAGTGAATATATGGAAAAATTCAATGTCTCAAGGCTCATCGGAGCGCCTCCGGGATACGTCGGCTTTGAAGAAGGTGGTCAGCTCAGCGAGAGGGTTCGCCGCAAGCCGTATTGCGTGGTTCTTCTTGACGAAATCGAGAAGGCACACCCTGATGTATTCAACCTCCTGCTTCAGGTGATGGACGAAGGAAGACTGACCGACAGCAACGGAAGGACTGTAAGTTTCAGGAACACCATCCTTATCATGACTTCAAATGTGGGAAGCCGAGAGCTGGATGAATATGGAACAGGAGTGGGCTTCAATACTGCCGGCAGGAACATCCAGTCCAACCGCAAGGCTGTCCTCGAAAAAGCCGTCAGGAAAGCATTCCCACCTGAATTCATAAACCGTCTGGATGAACAGGTATTCTTCAATCCATTGACTAAGGAAGATATTGCAAAGATCATCGACATCGAACTGAAAGGGCTCAAGAGCAGAGTGCGTGATGCCGGATTTGACCTTACTGTCACTGCTGCAGCAAAACGTTTTGTTGCAGATGCGGGATATGATCCAAGCTATGGAGCAAGACCTCTCAAGAGAGCTGTTCAGAAATATATCGAAGACCCTGTGTCTGAGCATATCATCACAGACAGGATGTTCGGTGGTGGAAACGCGAACAGGAAACTCCGTGTCGGTCTGTCAAAAGACAAGGAAGGTACTCTGGTCGAGTGGGTTTAAGCGATATTCATATCCATAAGTTCAAGTCCCATTTCGTTGATCATGTCAACGAGGTTAGAATAAGATTCAGAAGAAATCATTGAGCTAAGACGTGCGAGAGTGTTTTCAGTATTCATAACCTTATATTTTAGATGTTCTGTATCATTTTGTTGATGCAAAATTAAGCAGCCAATGTGCCAATATACGGCACAAGATAAAAATTATGTATAAACTTGTTATTTTTGACCTTGACGGAACACTTCTGAACACAATCGAGGACCTGGCCACCAGCGTGAATCATTCATTGAAATCCTGCGGCTGCCGTACTATTGAGGTGGATGAATGCCGAAAACTTGTCGGTCACGGTGTAAGGAACCTTCTTCGTGATGCTCTGCCACAGGGAATGAAGACAGATGATATGTTGAAAAGGATGTCTGACCATTTCTTTTCATATTATAATGATCATATCTCTGATTTCACAAAACCATACCCCGGTATTCCTGAGGTCCTGAGAGAACTTACATCCAAGGGCATCAGACTGGCAGTTGCCTCAAATAAATTTCAGGCTGGAACGGAAGAACTTGTGGAAAAATTCTTCGGAGATATTAACTTTGCCAAAGTTCTTGGACAAAGAGAGGGATTCCCGATCAAGCCAGACGCAGGAGTCGTATTCGAGATTATGGATGAAATTCCGGGAATAAAGCCCGAGGAAGTCCTGTACTGCGGAGATTCAGATGTCGATATCCAGACAGGAAACAATGCCGGCGTAAAGACAATTGCCGTCACATGGGGATTCCGCACAGCTGATCAGCTCAAGGTACACAACCCTTGGAGAATGATTGATAACACGTCCGAAATATGCGATATCGTATTCGGCAACAAATAAGTAATTATGGAAAACACTGAAAGATACACTGATAAGCTGGCCAAGTACGTGCTTCTGGCAGCAGGAATCGGAATTATTGGAGCCATATGCTGGTACTTCAGCAACGTGTTGATATACATCCTGCTTGCAGTGGTGGTATCACTTATAGCTCAGCCTATCATGTCACTTTTGCGTAAAGTGAAGGTAAAAGGCCGCAAGGCACCGGACTGGATTCTTGCAATGCTGACAATCATCATGCTGATTGCGATCTTCTTTTCTGTAATCACATTGATCGTGCCTATTGTAACCAGCATTATCAAAGGCATGTCATTGGAGAGTATTGAGACAGCTGCAAGGCATATCTCTGGTCCTCTTGCTGACCTGAACACAAATCTGCGCACTGCTTTTCCCGGACTTGGTTCAGATTTCCGCATTGAAATAGCTGCCATTCAGGAGCTCAAGAAGTTCTTTGATCCAAGTATATTTTCATCTATGCTTGGCTCAGCCGCATCCATCATAAGCAGCCTCGGTATCGGAATTTTCTCTGTTGTATTCATCAGTTTCTTCTTCATAAAGGATGACGGGCAATTTACAGCAATAGTAAGGGCATTGGTTCCTGACAGACACGAAGAGGAGGCAGCCAAAGCAATTTCTGACATCAGCTACCTGCTGTCAAGATATTTCATCGGAGTCATGATAGAAATCATGGGAGTTGCACTTATCAACTTCCTTGGTCTGCTGCTTATTGCAAGGCTTGGCTTCAATGCGGCAATCGGTATCGCCTTCATGACAGGCATCCTCAATGTAATGCCTTATGTCGGCCCTCTGTTGGGAGGTATAATGGGAACTGCACTGGGCCTGGTGATCAAATACAGCAGTGCAGTACCTGTCGGTCTGGACGTGAATTTCATAGCATTCACCTTGATTCTTATAGCAATATTCAGTTTCACGCAGCTGATTGACAACATCCTATATCAGCCAGTCATATATTCGACAAGCATCAAGGCAAAGCCGCTGGAGATCTTCATTGTGCTGCTTATTGCAGGTACACTGGCCGGTCCTCTTGGTATGATTGTCGCTATTCCAAGCTATACTGCGGTGAGAGTCGTTGCATATAGATTCTTCAGACACTACAAGGCTATCAGCAGGCTGATACCATCAGAAGATCTGATTACAGAAGATAAAAGGAAGTAATATGACAAGAAAAACATTCATTACCATATTGGCCATCATCTTCATGGCCGCAAATGCTGCAGCTCAGGATTTCCTTTCCCCCGCCGGCACATACCTATATGCCCAAAGGGACACCTGCGATCTTTTCATGGATATATATTATCCTTCTGCAGGGAGCGAAACACATATTGACGGCAAGGAAAAGCCTACAGTAATCTTCATGTTCGGCGGTGGCTTCATCACTGGTGAAAGAGATAACGAATCATATAACAAATGGTTCAGACAACTGACAGACAATGGATACGGAGTAATCTCCATCGACTATCGCCTCGGCCTCAAGGGATCAAACAAGGTGGGTGTGGCCCAAGCCAATCTTCTGGACAAGGCAATCCATATGGCTGTAGAAGACCTTTTCAGTGCCACAAACTTCATCATCGACAATGCAGAAGAATTGAAGATCAACCCTAAGAACCTGGTAATCAGCGGATCTTCAGCCGGCGCGATATCAGTAATACAGGCAGAATATGAGATTGCAAACCAGACCAAATGGGCGAAATCACTCCCAACAGACTTCAATTATGCCGGCGTGATGTCATTTGCAGGAGCTATTTTTTCACGTGAAGGAAAAGTCGATTTCAAGACAAGACCTTGCCCTGTAATGATGCTGCATGGTACAGCTGACGCAATTGTGCCATACACTCAGATTGCAGTGCTCAATCTCGGATTCTTTGGAGGTGGAAAGCTTGTTGAAAGATTCAAGAAACATGATCTCAACTACAACATGTACCATTTCATTGACTATGGACACGAAATAGCAGGCTCCATGGACACGACCCTTGACCTTCAGATCAAGTTCCTGGAAAACAACGTAATGCAGGGAAAGAAGAGAATTGTGGAGTCATGGATATCTGATCCGGACGTCTTCAAGGGCTCAGCTTTGAAGTCAAGGAAGGATATCTACGGAAACTAACGCAGATCCGTCACTATCCATTTCTTCGGAAATTCAGTCGGAGGTCGAAAGGCTTCCGGCTTTTTTGTTGGAATTTCCTTAATGGACTTGACAGTGATATCCAGTTTCGTTCCATCAGGCATATCAAGAACGATCTTGTCTCCGTCCACTTTATATGACACGCCTGACTCGTCCAGATTCATCAGTAGCAGGATGGGATTCGCAAGGAAGCCGGCATCATTGGAGTCAGCAGACTCTATGACGACTTCCTCAGCAGCCTCGTCGATCAGCCACGTGGTCGATCCGTCACAATAGATCTGCATGCCATTGCCCTGCATGTGATAGGAATCACCTTGAACCGCCACCTGACCATCGCCCATCACCTTATGGCCGGCCATAGTGGTCGAATACTCATAGACGATGCTGACACACTGCTCAGATGCCTTATTGCGGAAAATATCAAAAACTGATGGCTGAACCTGAACGGCAGCCATCAGAATGGTCATGCATATGGAAAATATTGTCATATACGTTCTTTAATCCTTGACAAATGCTGAAAGCACCTCATCAAGCTCAAGAATATTACTGATAAGGACCTGGCGAGGTTTTGATCCTTCCTGAGGGCCGACGATTCCAGCAGCCTCAAGCTGATCCATCACTCTACCTGCTCTTGCATATCCCATACCAAGTCTGCGCTGGAGATCCGAAGTGGATCCTTTCTGCGTATTCACCACCATACGTGCAGCATCCTCAAACATAGGATCAATATTCTGCATATCGATTGTGCCACCACCGGCCTCACCATCCTGAGACTCAGGAACTGGAAGATAATAAGGAGTATTGTAGCTCTTCTTCCAACCAGTCTGGTCGCCGATGAACTTGGTGATCTTATTGATTTCAGACATGCTCACAAGTGCACACTGGATTCGCTCCATCTTCACACCGGCATAGTAGAGCATATCACCCTTACCGATCAGATTCTCTGCACCTGTCGAGTCAAGAATTGTTCTTGAATCCGTTCCAGAAAGCACGCGGAAGGCGATTCGAGTCGGGAAGTTAGCCTTGATCAGACCTGTAATCACATTCACGGACGGACGCTGAGTCGCGATAATCACATGAATACCAGCAGCCCTACCCTTCTGTGCCAGACGGACGATCGATGCTTCAATATTCTTTGCGGCCTTCTTTGCTTCCTGACCTGCTCCGCCTGCCATGATCAGGTCGGCGTACTCATCAATCACTACCACAAGGTACGGCAGATATTTATGTCCTTCTGTAGGCAAAAGATATCTGTCCTTATATTTCTCGTTATAGAGCTTGAAATCATTGACTCCGGCTGACGCAAGAAGGTTATATCTTTCATCCATTTCGATACAGAGGGAGTTCAGTATCTGCTCTGCCTGCTTTGGATTCTTGACAATTGCATTCTTCCGCTCATCCTCCTCACTCACGGCATTTGGAAGAACTGCAAGATAGTGCTTCAGAAGTGAGTTATACGATGTGAACTCAACCATCTTAGGGTCAATGAATACAAACTTAAGCTCAGACGGATGCTTTGCATACAACAAAGATGAAATGATAACATTCAATCCCACCGACTTACCCTGTTTTGTTGCACCGGCCACAAGAAGGTGTGGAGCATCAGTGAGGTCGAAGGTCTTGACCTCCTGAGTGATTGTATATCCGATTGCAATCGGAAGTTCAGCCTTGCTCGAACGGAAAGACTCATCATTAAGCATAGACTTCAAAGGCACAATTGAAGGTATGCTGTTAGGAACCTCGATACCGACACTGTCCGGCAAGGTCACAACACGCACACCAGAAGCGCCCAATGACATGGCAATCTCACGATGCAGGCTCTCGATAGCCGCAACGCGTACTCCAGGAGCGGGAACGACCTTATAAAGTGTGACAGTAGGTCCTACTACAGCTGTAACTTTTTCTACCTCAATCTTATAATTCTGAAGAGTGGAGGTGATGCGTGCATTATTGATGGCAAGTTCCTGCTGGCTTACCTTGTGCTGTCCATCTGCATAATCCTTCAAGAGATCCAAGGACGGAAATTCAAATTTCTCCAACTCTTCCCTATTATCGATACGAGGAAGTTCCTCTGTTATCTCCTCCGCAAAATGCTCTCCCTCAATAACTTCAAGTTCCGGGAGTGAAGTTCCCTCCTCTTCATTACCATCTTCATCACCACCCTCATCCTCTGGAGTCGGGTCAGGATCTTCGGGAACGGGTACCGGATCAACTTCTTCATCTACCTCATCATCAGCCTCTGGTTCTTCTGGGGTTTCTGGTTCTTCTGGGGTTTCTGGTTCTACAATCTTCGGTTCCTTTCGCTTGCCAAGTTCTGCAAACCACGCAGCAAACCTGCCACTGGCAGCCAAGAGCCATGCAACCACCAAGGCCAGAAGAATCAAGGCAGACACAAATGCTCCCATGATGTTCTCCATCCAAAGAATCACTGCATGTCCTGCATCACCACCGAGGCCTCCGCCAAACATGATGTCATTGCTCACTGCCATCGAACTGTACGCAAGAATCAAAGAAGCCAGGAAAGTGCCGCTGACAGAAAGGAATGTGAGACGAAGCAGACCAATGCTCCTATCCCAGCAGAACAATCTGTAAGCGCAGGCAAACAGCAGAAAGATCATAGCAAAAGAGCCTAGTCCAAAGCAGTCGCTTACCAGAAATGCAGCCCACTTATATCCTGCCTTACCTGCCCAATTGGCCACTTCCACACCTTTATCCATCATCTCAGGATGACTCATCAGACTCTGGTCAGTGCTCCATGTGAAAAGATATGAGAGCACTGAAACGAAGGTGAACATGGCAAAGACCATTACAGCTATTCCCGAATACTTCAAGATATTGGACTTTTTCTCCGGGGCCATATCCGTAAAGAATGAGAAGCTCCAACGCTTCTCATTCTTCGTAACTTTCTTTCTATTACCTGCAGCCATATTATTTATGCTGTTTCCTGTTTTTCTGATTATTCTTCTGTTTGTGGTTCTTCTGCCAGCCCTGTGCATTCGGCTGTCTGTTGGAATTGTCGTGCTGAACCTTGCCTATCTGCAATCCTTCCGGCACCTTGATCCTGTAATCAGACAACTTTTCTATATCCTGAAAAATTGTTTCATCAGACACCGTATCCTTATTCCAGATAAGATACTGCTGCTTCATATATCCGGCAAGAACTCGTATCATTCCTATCTTCTGCTCTTCATCCTCCTGCTGAGCCACAAGATCAATCATATTTTCGATATTACGGCCATAATGAGAAGCTCTGATAGGCTTTTTCTGAATCGGCACAGGCTCAGGACGCTGGTTCAAGCTCTCTCTTTCCGGCATCGGATATGGCGAATCCACATCAAGATCGAAGTCTGCAATGATAAAAAGGTGGTCCCAGAGCTTCTGTTCATAGTTATCCTGAAGATGTACAGCCGGATTAAGAATCTCCATCACCTTGATGATGGCTCTCGCCTGTTCGTTTCTCTTCTGCCTATCTTCAATAGTCTTGAGATAGTCCACCATCTTCTGAACATTTCTGCCGTACTCCGGAATATGGAGCATCACTCTTTCAGTATTGTACAGAAGCTTGCATGTATCGTTATTTTCCATTGTAATATCTTTTATAATGCCTTTCAGCCTTAATCCGCAAAATTACACAAAATAGGTGTAAGTATCAAATAACATCATATATTCTCTTTTAATTAACAGTGAAGACTCGTATATTTGCCCATCAAATCAAATTCTTCCTATGACAATAAACTCATGCAGCACAGTACAGACTGGCAGAAATAATATGATTCAAGTTCTGAGAGCCTTATCAATCATATCAGTAGTCATGATTCATACTACACCTCTAGGAACCTGCCAAGCCGTCTGCAGGCCAGTCATAAACTTCTCTGTAGCTACCTTTCTTTTCCTTTCCGGCTACTTGACTAAAACAGAAAATGACAATTGGGGCAATTTCTGCAAAAAAAGAATTATCAGAGTTCTCATACCATATGTTATATGGACTGTACTCTACACATTACCAGCAATTATATCTGGCAAGGAAAGCATATTACAGATTGCAAAAAATCTCATCACAGCAAGAGCTGCAGCAACCTTATACTACATTTTTGTCTACATACAATTTGTTTTACTCACACCTTTTTTAGCAAGATTAGCTAAATCCAGATATCGTAACTTAGGATGGTGGGTTGCACCGATCTCCATGATCATATTCAAGTACACCTTTTGGTTAACGGATTTGAACAGCAACTCAATCATATCACTTTTTTGGGGTGACGCCTGTCTGGGATGGTTTACTTATTATTATCTGGGATTGATTCTAGGAAACAAAATACTTAAGCCTCAATTCTCTCTTAAAAAATTAACACTCCTATATGTCGCTGCACTCATTCTGGAAACTGCTGAAGGATACGCACTACTTAGAATTGGTGAAGTAGATTGCGGAACTCAACTAAAACTGACTTCACTGATAACAAGCAGCATATTTCTTCTGTTAGTATATACGATACTCAATAAGCCGGAAATCAACATAAAGAACAAAGTATTACGCTCCATAGGCGACCTATCATTCGGCATTTACCTCTGCCATATCATGATAATGTTACTTCTGGAAAGATATGCATTTTACAAAGTTCTTCCTTTTCCATTGACATCAGTTTTAGTAGTACTGTTGAGTTGGGGATTCTGCTATATTACAAACAGACTTTGTGGCAAGAAACTAAGCCGCTGGCTCGGTATACAATAGTTCTTATTGTATTTCCACAATATCCCCAGCAAGGACATACCACAAATATGCCTCAACTTTGTCGTATCCCATTCTACGCCATATATCAGCATATTTCCTCAACTGTCCGACATACCTCTCGTCATGTTCTCCGAACTTGTAATCAATGATGACTACCTTGCCATCCCGCAAAACGACCCTGTCAGGACGATACACCTTACCATCTGAATTTATAAGCGAGGTCTCATTCAGCACCTCACCGTCATGATACCATCCTCTTTCGTCGACCTCAGCCAGTTTTGAAGCCAGCATGTTTTCTGCAACTTCAGCTTCCTGCTCTGTGAGATCTCCAGCCAGGACAGACATGCGGACGGATTCATGAAGATCTTCGGCTGTAGTTATTCTTGACAGAATATCATGAAGAACGACACCCTTCAACCTGTTTGACATGGTGCCGTCGCCGGAGAAAAACTCCAGTGATTCAGCAGAAAACTTCAATCGTCCCCTCTCCTTGACATCCACAAGCATATCTTCATCCATCGGGTTCAGTGGAATGGAAGGTAGTGCGTCCCCTCCAATGATCCTAAAAGATGAGGCACTTGACTCAGAGGACTTTCTATGCTCGGCAAAATCGGCCACTTCTCCCACGTCAAAACGTTCAACTCCCTGATCATCAACGGATCTCACAACACTAAACGGAGGAAGAAGTTCATCATTACCTGGTATTTCTCCTGTCAGACACGAGGATGATGCAAACCAATACAGCATCTGAGAAAAGTCAGCGAACTGGGTGTGATCCCCCGATTCCAAAGCCTTGAGACACTTGGCTGAAGGAGTTTTTGCAATAAGGTGCATACCAAGTCCGGCCCTTGTCATGGCAACATATATGGTATTGATATTATCAACCTTCTGCATGAAGCTCTCCTTGGCATAGTCCTCAGAAAAAAGAGTATGTTCCGATGCCTTGGACAATGTCACATCATATATACCTTCTGCCAGCCCTGACAAAGAAGTGCCTCCAAGAGACGGATAACACCAGCTTTCACTCGCCTTGAACAGATTTATATTTTCAACAAACGGGATAATCACATAAGGAAAATCAAGACCTTTGGACTTATGGATGGTCATGACCCTCACACTCTCCCCGGAAGAAGGTGACGAGATGGAAGGATTCTTCTCTTCCCAATACTTAAGGAAACCTCGCAGACTATTGCCATTGGCCGAAACATAGTCCTGAAGATGGTCCATAAAAGACTGTATATGAAGAACTTCCCCTTTCCAGATACCATCGACATCATATTTCTTGATACTTCTGAACAAGGTTTCCACCATATCCACCAGACACGAGCAGCCATCCGGCAATGTCACATCAATAGTATTCGCAAGATATCCGCTCACTGTATCCTGAGGATTATCGATATATGACATCAAAGACACCAAACGCCTTACAGTCATTGAATTCTTGACTTTCAAGGAATCGTCCGTAACAACTGATATTCCGTTATCAATCAGGAATGTAGCCACACTTTCTCCGATGGCATTGCTACGAACAAGCACAGCAATTTCAGACAGCAAGGCACCACGTCCGCGAGCTTCGTCCACGGCCTCCAGAACCTTCTCCAGCTCCGACTTGGAATCACAGAAAGTCAAGGTTACACTACCTTGTGCGCTTGACTTGCGTCCAACCTTCTGCTTGACATCTGAATATATCTTTGACATGGAACCATCCTTGGATGACCCGCTCATAAGATCCAGGATTCCAGCTGCAGACTTAAAGAAACAATTATTGAAATTCACGACATTCTCCAGACTGCGGTAGTTTGTATCTAAAACCTCTTCATCATGGTTTGGAAACTTTGACGGAACCGTCACATCAAGCAGCTTCCAATCCGAACCACGCCATCTGTAGATACTCTGCTTCACATCACCGACAATAAGGTTATCCCTATCATTGGAATCACTCTCAAAAAGCAACGGGTAGAAGTTATCCCACTGCACAGATGATGTATCCTGAAATTCATCCAGCAGGAAATGTTCATATCTCACACCCAGCTTCTCATACACAAACGGCGCATCTGAGCCATCTATTATATTTCTCAGAATGGTATTTGAGTCATCGATACAAAGAACATTCTTTTCCTTCATTATTTCCTTGAACGCCCGGTTCAATTCACCTGCGACGCCAAGTCCATAAAGCTGTTCATCAAGAATCAAGGCTGTATTATAAACCTTGAACTCATGATCGAAAAGAGCACAGAAATCCTGGAGTGGAGACTCAATAAACGGCTGGACAAGAGGCAGCAGTTTATCTGATTTAGACTTCGCAAACCATTGCTCAGGACACAGAGCCTTCGCGACAAATGTTTCCTTCAGCGGCTCCACCCTATCAGATTCCTGAAGTCCAGCATACACTCTTAGCCCATTAAGGAAGCCCCTGTTAGTATCCTTCAGCTGAACTCCCTGCTGCTCGGTCAATTCAATGATATTCTTTGCAGATGCAACAACCTTCTCCCGGAACAGTGCCACAATCCTGCGACACTCATTCCTGATCTTCAGCAACTTTTCCTTTGAATATTCATCATCCTCTGAAATCTTATATTTTTCCAGCACCTCCTGTCGCTGAACCGACTTAAGACGTCTTGCCATATCCAGAAGATTGGCATCCATACTATATCTTCCACCCTGCTCAATCTGCTCGAGCACATTCTCGGTCAACCATGACAGGAGGCCCACATTTTCTTCCGTCAGGGAATCCAACACCCTGTCCACACTCTCCGCAACAAGAGAGTCCTTATCCAGCTCCACCTGGTAGGATGCAAACTGGCCTATCTCTCGGGAGAACGCCTTGAGCGTCTGCTGAAAGAATCGGTCGATTGTGCTGACAGCGAATGCGCTATAATCATGCAGCATATCACTGAGCACAGTTCTCGCTTTCTTCTGCAATTCAGCTCCCGACGCTATCCTTGCCGGCACGAAGAAATCGTAGTAATCCGACTTGACAGGATCAGTTGCCAGAATATGAAGTTCCTTCAGAATCCTGCCCTTCATCTCATCTGTAGCCTTATTGGTAAAAGTCACTGCCAGAATATGCCTGTACGCATAGCGGTCCTGACTCTCGAGAAGCAGGGAGATATATTTTCTTGCCAAGGAATATGTCTTTCCCGAGCCGGCCGAAGCCTTCATTATTTTCAAATTCCTTGTCATCTTCCACAAATCATCTTAAAGTCACAAAATGAGCAAACCTTTTCATCCTCGGTGCGACGGAAAGGCACCTCCAGATCATATATCTCCTCCAGCAATTTCTCCAGATGCTCCATCATCACATCATAGAACTTGCGACATAGCTTATACGTCTCAGGCTTATTCTTAAACAGATTAGCTGTAGAATATACAGAGTTGGCTATTCCTGAACCCTCTACGCGAGGGTCATCCTGAAGGAGCATATCATATATAAAGAACTGTAGAGCGATCTTAGGCCTCTCCTTGCATGAAGGATCGAATATCATTCCTGCTATATCTATAGCATTATCATCATTGATATTCTCATCATTCTCAAGGACTTTTCCAGTCTTGTAGTCCACAACACGAATCTCACCGGCCTTCACGCTGTCCAGCCTGTCGATGTATCCCTTGAACTTCTGCCCGAAGACAGTCCTCGTCACTCTGTTCTCCAGTCCATGCATAATAAAATGAGGAACGTCGTTTTCCCTAAGCACTTCAAGATCACAACTCAAGGTCTTCTTGACATATTTGACAATGACATCAGCCACGACAAGATTACGGCCACTGATCTCCAGAACATTCATCTCATTCATTATAAGAGCCTTCACCTTCGCCCTGATATCGCCTTCACGCAAGAGCCACGATTTGATATAATCTCTGGTTACGAACCTGAGAGGCGCATCTTTCAATCCATTATCAGGCATCTTCGGATCAAAGAAGAAATCCACAGACATAGCCTCCTCTCCCGTATACAAAGAGCGCATGGTTTCATGGAAGATGGTACCAAACATTCCGTAATCCAGAGACTCAGCAACTTCCTCCTCTGCCCTCAAGCCTTTCACAGTCGAATAATAGAACTTAGCAGGACATGAAAGATAATTCTGCAGGGTGGTCGCGGACAAGGCTGTCTCCTTGACAGTCCGCACATCTTCCTCAGTCTTCACAATCTCAGGCAACTGAGCAGTCTTCATGCTGTCATATTTTACGACATACCTTTTGACCGGCACCCCGAAATGATACTCCAACTGCTTGATATATCTGCTTTCCTCACCGGACTTGAGACCTTCCGTACGTGAATCCACCAGCATCCACACATTCTCCGCTCGCGAAATCATGCGATAGAAATAATAAGCCCAGACAGCATCCTGATATTCATATGTAGGCATTCCAAAGCCTTTACGCAGCTCCGGTGGCACAAAAGACGAGCTGACATTTCTGCGTGGGAATGTGCCTTCATTAGCCGACATGATCACAAGATCCTTGAAGTCCAATGCTCTCATTTCCAGCGGGCCCATGACCTGCAATCCCTTCAGCGGCTCACCCTTGAACGGCACTGAAACTGATGCCAGAAGCTGATTCAGAAGTCTGCAATACGTGACAGGCAAAACCTCCAGTCCTATCTCCTGCAGCACATTGACACATCTATGGTATTCACGCGCGTACTCAAGTTCCAATGCCAATGCTGTATCATCTGACACCTTCGATGCAAGCAGCTTCAAGACATCCTTCTGATATTCCGCAAAAGAATGTATCTGCTGCAACGACGCTAATTTTGAATCTGTCACCACAGGTCTGAAAATAGCGGCAAGCAAAGGAATCTGTGAAAAATCATCCTCTGAAATATAATGTCTCGCCTCAGCCCTGATCTGAGCAACCCTTTCCAAAGTCTGCTCATCAGCAATCTTCCGGAACACCTCACTCGAGAACACATCCCAGACATGCTTATGATAGAACCAGCACTTTCCTTTCTTATGTATCACATTAAGCTGAGCAGATGAAATATCTGACATCAATGCATACAACAGGCTTCCGGCCATAGGAAGTCCCATCGTGACATTGATATCCTTTAATGGCTCCGGGATCGAGTTAAGAACGGGACGAAGAAGATTTTCATCAGGAAGCACCACAGCACAGTCTGATCCTATACGGGAAAAATCTCCGGAATATCGCCTGGCTGCGATTTCGCCAAGGATATCAGGCAGACGCTTAGCCTGTCCGATCATGGAGGAAACGCTTACGACATTGACCTGAGGAACCTTCACCCCATCTGGATCCCACTGAGCCGCCTGAGGAAACTCCAGGACATTGTCTGCCATAAAGAATGACGACCTGTTCTGCGGGTCACGTATCATATCTCCAGACCAATCCCAACAGAACTGAGCCCTGCCGGCATCACGAAGTTTTCTCAGGAGCATCTTTTCCGACTCACTCAAAGCATTGAGTCCCACAAAGACAAAATCAGAATCAGCCTTGAAGACATCATCAAAGACATCTTCGACAGACTCCGACTTCAGTCTGTCTGAAAGATCCCTATACACCATTCCTTCGTACGCCATTCCCTTAGCTCTGAGAGCCTCACGAAACGATTGGTAGAGAGGATATAAGATGTTCCATATCTGGAGGAAGCGCCCCTTGACATCCGGATTATCGGTATCAAGATTCACAGTAAGACGCCCCGACTTATCATTAAAATGGCTGATAAAGCCTTCTATTGCGGCCTTCTGGGTGGGAGTCAGATACTCAAAAGTATCCTGAAGCGACTTGTAATCAGATATATTTGTAAACAGCTGCGACGGATCGACAAGATATTTGTCCACATCGTTGAAATCCGCCAGAATGACATCGCCCCAGAAAACGAACTCATCCAGGGACTCTGCCTTAGGATTCAGGGCTTTATAACATTCATACAGTTCAAGCAGAAGCCTGACGCGGTCAGACGCAAAAAGTCCGGCAACCTTATAGAATAAATCATTGATAGTCAGCATCTGAGGAGCGATAATCGGAGTATTCCCTTTCACCGCGTCACAAAGACACTTGCTAAAAAACACCATGGAACGCCTATTCGGAAAGACAAAACACCTGCGGCTTATATCTCCCATGGAATAGTAATGGTCTGCAACCTGTTTCAGAAAAGAATTCATAACGTTCAATAATTTATTTCCTGTGCAAAGTTACAGCCCATATTTGCCAAACTGAGGCACAAATTCAATTAATCTTCATCTAAATTAAATTCAGACGCAAACTGCTCAGCGATATCGTCAGGGACATCAAAGCTGAGATTGCTCCAAAGATCCTCCATCTGACGACGGTCCTTCTTAGTCGGACGTCCTGCACCCCTGTCTCTTTTAAGAAAGAAGGTCTCCACAGGCGCGCGCAGCTTATCGAGTTCTTCCTGAGGAGTCAGATTTTCGGCATAACGTGGGACCAGCTTTGCTCCCTGACGCTTATCAATCAGCTCCAGTACCTTATATGTGTACATCACCGCTCCCTTACGGGCCGTGATCATATCACCGACCTTCACTCCCTTGGAAGGCTTGATATCAGAACCATTGACGCGAACCTTACCTCCTTTGCAGGCATCTGTAGCATCTGTCCTGGTCTTATACACCCTGATAGACCAAAGATATTTATCTATACGGAGTTCGTCCATGATTGTTACTTAGCTGAAAAAGTTAAGCGGACTTGCACCTACCGGACCTGCAGGCTCATCGTCATCATCATCGAATGCGCCATCCTCCAGACCTTCATAATCCTCACCTTCAAGGAATGCCTCAGTATCAGGGTCAATGTAGTCGTCCACATATTCAGCAGGACGGGTAACCGCCTCAAGAAGAACAGTAGAGCGGTCACGAGGAACAAGATAGAAGTCTTCCATATCTGCAGGTATAAGTATGCACTCACCCTTCACAAGCTCATAATTATCCATACATGGCTCGCCACCCTCCTTGACAGAAGGCACCTGAACAGATGCAGCACCTTCTATACACATATATACTATATAGCTCTCAAACTGCTCAGTATAGATGTGCAGCGCATCCTTCAGATTAAGTTTGGTGACATTGAACTGAGGAACCTCGACCAAAGTCTCCACGACATCCGACTCTTGTGCATGATGGTGGTGGTCATCATGGCAGTGGCAGTCATCCTCACAATTGCAGGACTTGCATGGATCATGTGAAGCCTCATCACCCCAGAGTAGTCCTTTCCTGTAAAGGCCCGAATTGAAAGCGCTATAATCAATTACATCGATAGCCTCTTCCAAATGCAGTGGACGGGCAGTTTGAGGATCGAACTCCCTGCCCCAGTCATAGAGACGGAAGGTCATATCAGAGGATTCCTGAATCTCAGCAATCAGGATTCCTCCATCGGCAGCGTGTACAACTCCTGGCTTTATATAAATACAATCGCCCTTCTTCGGATAGACAACATTCAACACCTCCTCGACAGTACCATTCTTGCATCTGTCATAGAATTCCTGAGCTGTCACATCACGATTGAAGCCCATATAGATCTTTGCTCCAGGCTTGGCATCAAGAATATACCACAATTCCGCTTTTCCAAGAAAGTCATATCTTTCCGCAGCGACCTCATCATCAGGATGCACCTGTACGGAAAGTCTGTCCTCAATGTTGAGAAACTTTATAAGAACCGGAAACTGACGTCCATAGTAGTTATGGACATTTTCTCCGACAATCCTCTCCATATATGTTTCCATCAGCTCGCTGATCGTGTTTCCTGCAAGCCATCCATTGCTGACAACCGAATCAACGATTCCCATATCAGCGATTTCCCAACTTTCTCCGATCTTCACATCAGCACCAAGAACAGTCTCATTGCCATCTTCGTCACACTCCACAAAATGCTTTCCGAGCTCATTTACCAAAGCATTACCACCCCATGGTCTTGGTGAAGCCACAGGAACAAACTTGAAAGGATATAGTTTCTTCTCCATCTTACTTATACATTATATATAGAAAGACAAAGATACTGAAAATATCAGTTAACGCACAAGAAAGGTCTTGTAATTTGGTATAGATATTGACATTCCTGGGGCACCTGCAGAAGCAGGAAAACAGAAGTATAAATTTAAAAATAGGAGAATAAGATATGGTACCGGCAAGAAAATTCAACGGGCTCAGCAGTCTGCCTGATATCTTCAACGATTTCTTCGATAACGGAGGAATAGACAGAATCAGTACAAAGGCCCCTGCTATCAACGTGATTGAAGATGAAGACAGATATAAAATCGAGGTTGCAACTCCAGGAATGACAAAGGACGATTTCAAGATTCATGTAAACAAAGACGGAAATCTCGTCATTGAAATGGAGAAGAAGAAGGAGAACGAAGAGAAGAAAGAGAAAAAGTATATAAGGAAGGAATTCGCATATACCAGATTTCATCAGACTCTGATTCTTCCAGAAAATGCAGAAAAGGACAAGATTGAAGCAAAGGTTGAAAACGGCGTTCTTAAAGTATGCATCCCTAAAATGCAAAATGAGGTCGCAGAACCTGAAAAAAGAGTTATTGAAGTCAAATAATTGAACAAAGTGCTCAACATATTGGTTTTCATTGGTTTTGGTTTTATTGAGCATCAGATGGCGGTAATTCCCGACGGGGCCGCCATCACTTTTTTGCACTTTTTTTTGAAAATTTTATCGAAAAAATTTGCAGGTTTCAAAAAAATGCGTACCTTTGCATCCGCGTTCAAGAAAAACGCATAAGTCTGAACAAATGGTGCGGTAGTTCAGCTGGTTAGAATACCGGCCTGTCACGCCGGGGGTCGCGGGTTCGAGTCCCGTCCGCACCGCAACAGGGAGCATAGCTCAGTTGGTTTAGAGCATCTGCCTT
>JAEIGA010003414.1_pt1 | contig 24903 bp, 19 predicted proteins | sample 9270691 | NCBI WGS metagenome assembly JAEIGA01 (sample SAMN17057246, study PRJNA624740) | gut metagenome | biome: biome; isolation source: fecal sample | host: Bos grunniens | place: China: Xizang | collected 2019
AAACTGCGTAGCACCTTTCGGCTATAGCTTACATCATTTGGGAAGGCGTGTAGGTATGCGATAAAAAAGATATGCTAAAAAGTTCAACCCGACACGCCCAAGCGGCGTAAGAGCAGAGGGATATTACGACAGATTTGCCTTTGCATACGGATATTAACTTTTTTCATTATTATCCCTCCTTTTAGTTTTATTGTAATTACAGTATAGCACACTTTGACACATTTGTCAATATTCGTGACATTGTTTCGGATGCTTTAGTGTATTTTTGTGAATGTTGTACAAATTCAATGCCGACTTACCAAAGCTTCTGTCCGTTCATTGTCATGCGCGGATATATTGTCGAAAGAAAAGAAGGCCTACGCACACATAAAATTCTCCAAAAGTCTTGACATTGTATTTAAAATATATTAAAATAAATATATATACCCTGTATTATGTGGGTAATTACACTATGCAAGGAACAGATTATGCTTAAAAGTATGACGGCTTTCGGGCGGGAACGCAGAAACGTCGGGGGCAAGGATATCACGGTCGAGATAAAATCTGTAAATAACAGATATCTTGATTGCCAGGTAAAGCTTCCGCACGTCTATTCTCCTCTGGAGCAAAGAATCAAACAGTATATACAGAGTAAAGGAATATCAAGAGGAAAGGTGGACATCGGAATCTTCGTTGAATTCGAGGAGGCGACTGATACCGAGATCCTTGTTAATACCGAGTATGCCGCAAAGTATATCTCGGCGCTGAAAAGCCTCAAAGAGCAGTTTGCTCTTGCGGGCGAGATAAGCGTTATGGAGGTCGCGCGCGACAGAGAGGTCTTTTCCATCAAGAAGCCCGATGGAGATATTGAGGCAGAGTGGCTTGATCTTCAGGTCGTGCTTGGCGCGGCAGCTGATAAATTTATTTCGGCAAGAGCCGGTGAGGGCGCAAGAATAGAGGAAGACCTCAAGGGCAAGGTCGAGAATATCAGAGGGACAGTCTCAAGGATAGAGGCTCTTTCAGACGAGGATATCGGCGGCTACAGAAAAAGACTTGAGGAAAAGCTCAAGGCGGTGCTGGCGGACAACAATATAACCGTTGATGAGAACAGGATATTGACCGAGTGTGCCATATACGCCGACCGCGCGGCTATCGACGAGGAGATAGTAAGACTTAAATCTCATTTCTGCGCGTTCTACGGATATCTTGAGAGCCATGAGCCCGTGGGAAGAAGCCTGGATTTTCTTATCCAGGAGATGAACAGAGAGATAAACACGATAGGCTCGAAATGCTCCAACTCCGACATCGCGCATCTCGTGGTCGAGGCAAAGACCGAGATGGAAAAGATAAGAGAGCAGATACAGAATATAGAATAGTCCGAGCAAGAGGTATCACGGTATGAAATTTATAAACATAGGATACGGAAATATGGTCGCGGTAGACAGGATAGTGACGCTCACAAGCCCCGATTCCGCACCAATTAAGAGAATAATTCAGGACGCAAAGGATACGGGAAGAGTTATAGACGTCAGCTGTGGAAGAAAGACCAGAGCCGTCATCATAACCGACTCCGACCACGTTATACTTTCCGCACTTCAGGCGGAGACCATCGCAAACAGACTTGAGGACGACTCGGATATATCCGACGAGGACGATGAGGCCTGACTAAACGAAACACGCTTTAATTAAATTATTGCGCCGAGGGCGCATAGGAGGAAAATATGCTTTATCCAACAATAGGAGAACTTACCAAGGGAGAATTTAACAGATACGAGCTTTCTTTGGCGACCGCGAGATGTGCAAGAATAGTCACCAGCGAGTACGTCAAGCAGAGAGAAGAGGCTGAGAAGGCACAGACGGGTAACAAGGATACCGACAAGCCTATCAATACTCTCATCAACAAGGAGCTTCGTGACGAGAAAGCGGTCAGAACTGCGATAAAGAGACTCCACGAGGGAGAATACGTTATCGTAAGACGCCCCGAGGGCTACGTTCCCGAGAATCTTGAGGCAGAGGAAAAGATAGAGGAGCCTATCGACTTCAAGAAGATGTTTGCGGATGACGACGCGGACGACGAAAACGGAAATATCTGATATGTATGATAACTGCGGCGCGGCTCATTTACGTGAGCGGCGCCTATGCGATCTTATGGATATGTTTTGAGGGACTTGTGCCCCAAGATGCTGAAAAGAAAGGGGGGATAAAGATGGCAGGGAGTAGGACTGCTTCTTTTGAATACGCGTCGGTATATCTGCTTGATAGCCCGTACTGTATAGACAGCACGTACGATTATTTTATCCCTCTTGAGCTTCGAGAGGAAGTCTATGAGGGCGGATTTGTCACGGTTCCATTTGGCAGAGGTAATCGCAAGCAGATGGGAGTCGTTTGGAAGCTGCACCACTGCCCCTCTTATGTTGACGTGAAGCCCATAGATTCGGTCTGCTCCGACAGGCTTCCTCTTGACGAGGAGACTATGGCGCTTTGCGATTTTATGAAGGAGCAATTTCTGTGCACGGTGGGAGAGGCGGTAAGATGCGTTTTGCCCTCGTCGGTGCTCGGGAAAATGTCGGAGTATTATTGTCCCGTGCCGTCGGTGACGCCAAACGCGTCCTCGGGCTTTTCCGCGTCGGATCTGTTCGTGTACGATTATCTCGTGGCGAGCGGCGGAAGGACGCTTGACGCTATAAAGGCAAAATTCGGAGCGGCTGCCGCCGAGGACGCGCTTGCAAAGCTTGTCTCGCGCGGGCTTGTGGCAAAGGAGCTTACGACTGGCAAGACAATGTCAGACTCGGTCAAAAAATATTATTCTCTGTGTATAGAAAAGCATAAGTGCCGCGATATACTCGACGGAAACGGATCTATAAAGCTTCGCTCTCCCGCGCACAAGGAAATACTTAGGGCCTTGATGACGGGAGACGTGAGCATTGATGAGGAGACCCTCGCAGAAACGTGCGGAGTAAAGCCCGCGCAGATAAAGGCATTGTGCGAAAAGGGGCTTGTGGCTCTTGAGACGCGGCGCGTGTGGAGGGACGGATATCTTGAATCCTCTGACGATAGCGAACCTGTAGAGTACAAGCTAAATGACGAGCAGGAGTCGGCGCGTTTGCAGATAAAAGCGCAGATAGATGCCGACGTAGCGAGCGCGGCTTTGATTTTCGGTGTAACGGGAAGCGGCAAGACGGGAGTTATAATGGGCGCTATCGACGCGGCTCTCGCTCGCGGCAAGGGTGCTATAATGCTCCTGCCCGAGATAGCCCTTACGCCACAGACCTTAAGGATATTCAACAGGCGCTACGGCGACAGGATAGCACTTATACATTCGGGGCTCTCAGCAGGTGAAAGGTACGATTCCTATATGAAGATACGCTCGGGTGAGGCTGACCTCGTGGTAGGAACAAGGTCGGCGGTGTTTGCGCCTGTCAAGAACCTTGGACTTATTGTGATAGACGAGGAGCACGAGACCACCTACAAGTCCGACACCTCTCCGAAATATCACGCGAGAGATATAGCACGCTTCAGATGCGCGCATAACAAAGCGGTCATGCTTTTGTCGTCGGCAACGCCCTCGATAGAGAGCTATACAAAGGCTATGGAGGGCAAATATAAGCTCATAAAGCTTGCTGAAAGATTCGGTGGAGCAGAGCTTCCCGAGGTCAAGATATACGATATGAGGAGCGAGGCGAGAGAGGGCAATATATCGCCCGTCGGCAGACTGCTTAAGGAGGAGCTTAGGAGCACGACCGACAAGGGTGAGCAGGCGATACTGTTTTTGAACAGACGCGGGTATAATACCTCGGTAAGCTGTCGCAGCTGCGGAGAGGTCGTGCTGTGTCCGAGATGCTCTATATCCCTCAATTACCATACCAAAAAAGGCTCGTATGACGAAGGATTTTTGTTCTGTCATTGGTGCGGATACAAAAGAGATCTTCCTCGCGTCTGTCCGTCCTGCTCGTCGGAGCATCTTGTAAAGATAGGATTTGGCACGCAGAGGATAGAGCAGGAGATAAGTGAGCTCTTACCCGATAAGAAAGTGCTCAGAATGGACGCGGACAGCACCTCTACCAAGAATTCTCACGAGGAGTTGCTCTCCAAGTTCAAGGGCAGAGAGGCGGACGTTTTGCTCGGCACACAGATGGTTACAAAGGGGCATGATTTCCCCGACGTTACGCTTGTGGGCGTTCTGCTTGCGGATATGTCTATGTATATGGACGATTACCACGCAAACGAGCGCACCTTCTCCATGCTCACGCAGGTAATAGGTCGCGCGGGACGCTCAAAGAAAAAGGGCGTTGCCGTGATACAGACCAACAACCCCGACAATGACACCATCAGACTTGCCTGCAAGCAGGATTACGAGGCGTTCTACGCATCCGAGATAAGACTGCGCAAGCTACTCACCTTCCCGCCGTATTGCGATATCGCGCTCGTCAACGTGACCTGCTCCGATGAAAAGCAGACGCTTATGGGAGCACATCGCTTGCGAGAGGAGATAAATAAGCTTGGCGGCAGTGAATTTCAGGACGTTGAGATGATAGTCTACGGGCCGTTTGAGGCTCCCATCTACAAGGTCGAGGGCAAATATAGAATGAGAATAGTCATAAAGTGCCGCCTGAATCGCCGCAGTCGAGAGTTCTTCTCAAGGCTGCTCTCGGATTTTGGACGAAACAACAAGGGCCGCGCGGCTATTTCTATAAACTTCAATCCGTCGGGACTTTGAGCCTGATATACAAGAGAAAAGGATAAAAATTATGGCAAAGCTTAAGATAGTAAAGATTGGCGACGACACACTGAGAACAGTTTGCCGTCCCGTTGAAAAAATAACCCCCAGAGTGCTTCAGCTTCTCGATGATATGACAGAGACTATGAGAGCCGCAGACGGTGTCGGTCTTGCCGCGCCGCAGGTGGGAATTCTCCGCAGAATAGTCGTTATCGAGGTCGAGGAGGGCAACGTGCTTGAGCTCATCAACCCCAAGATTATCGCATTTTCCGGCGAAAATGAGGGTCTTGAGGGCTGTCTCTCGCTCCCTGGCCAGTGGGGACTTGTCAAGCGTCCTATGCACGTGACGGTGCGCGCGCTCAACAGATACGGCGAGACCGTGGAATACACGGGCTCCGACCTTTTGGCGCGTTGCTTCTGCCACGAGCTTGACCACCTTGACGGCAAGCTGTACCCTGACGTAGCGCACCGTATGCTCACGGCGGAGGAGATAGAGGAGCTCCGCGGCTGATAAGCAATCGGAAAATGGAGCGTTGGCGTGAAATTTATTTTGCTATAATAGGCAAATAAAATTTTTTACACGAGAATTTTGTGCAGTAAAATTCATACAAAAGATTTGTGCCGCCGCAAGCGGAGGAATGGTGATTTATATGAGAATATTATTTATGGGAACGCCCGATTTCGCTCTGCCGACCCTGAAGGCGCTCTGTGAAAAGGGACACGATATAGTAGGGGTGGTCACTAAGATAGATATGCCGCGAGGACGCGGACATCATCTGATGCCCACACCCATTAAGGTCTACGCTGTAGAGCACGGTATACCCGTATATCAGCCCACCACTCTCAAGGGTGAGGAGTTCGCGGCGTGTCTGTCCGAGCTCGCCCCTGAGCTAATAGTGGTAGTGGCTTTTGGAAAGATATTGCCGACCAACGTGCTTGAATACCCAAAATACGGCTGCGTAAACGTGCACGGCTCGCTTTTGCCCGAATACCGTGGTGCCGCTCCTATGCAGAGGGCTATCATTGACGGCAAGACCGTCACGGGTATTACCACAATGCTTATGGCAGATGGAATAGATACGGGAGATATGCTGCTCAAGGCAGAGGTGGAGATAGGCGAGAATGATAATTTCGAGGATATCCACGACCGATTGGCAGAGTGTGGGGCAAATTTGCTTATAGAAACGGTAGATAAGCTTGAGGCGGGTGAGATAGTGCCCGAAGCGCAGGACGAGAGCCTTGCAACTCACGCGGCAAAAATAGAAAAGAGCGATTGCCTTCTTGATTTTTCACGCTCGGCAAAGTGTCTGCACGACCTGATAAGAGGACTTTCTCCTATTCCTCTGGCGTTTACTCATACTCCCGACGGAAAGCTGCTCAAAATAGTCGAGAGCAGAGTGATTGACAGAGAAAAGACTTTGAAGGTGTTGCCGGGAACAGTGATTTCTGTCGGGGAGGATATTCACGTAGCGTGCGGACAGGGAATACTGTCCTTTACCTGCGTCGTCCCCGAAGGAAAGGGAAGAATGTCGGCGGCGGATTTTGTCCGCGGACGAAAGATATCCGAGGGTGACCTTTTGGCGTGATTAAAAATCTTGACAAAAATTTACCTTGATTTGTTTTGTGCAATTACGCGAAAAATAATAAAAATGATTTTTCGCAGGCGGCAAGGGAGGGCTTTCCTTGCCGACAAAAAGGAGATATATGTTTTTTGGATTTTTCTGGGGAGACTGGACGCTTATTATACTGTTGCCCGCGATGATATTTGCGCTTATCGCACAGGCAAGAGTGCAGTCCACATTCAATAAATACTCACGCATATCAACGGCGCGGGGCATAAGCGGAGCCGAAGCGGCAAGACGCATACTTGACCGAAACGGGCTATCACACGTAGAGGTCGAGCGCGTCAAAGGTCATCTTAGCGATCACTACGACCCGAGGACTCAGGTCATTCGTCTTTCCGAGGCGACGTACGACAGCACGGGCATAGGGGCGCTCGGAGTTGCCGCACACGAGGCGGGACACGCCGTCCAGCACGCGACGGGATATCTTCCGCTTAAGATAAGAAACGCAATAGTTCCCGTGACTCAATTCGGCTCGCGCTTATCTATGCCGTTATTTCTCATCGGACTTTTGCTGGTGGGATTTTCCGCAGTAGATGCCGCGATAGGAGAATTTTTTATGTTCGCGGGAATAGTATTGTTCTCGCTTAGCACGCTTTTTCAGCTTATCACTCTGCCTACCGAGTTCAATGCGTCGGCAAGGGCGCTTTCTTCGCTTGAGGAGAGCGAGATACTTGTCGGTGATGAGATAGCGGGCGCGAAAAAGGTATTGTCTGCCGCGGCTATGACCTACGTTGCGGCGCTTGCTACCTCGCTTGCGTACCTGTTGAGGTTTATACTGATAGCCGCAGGTGCTTCGGGAAGAAGATAAGATAAATTTGACGGTAAGGAGGGATAGGACAGATGAGTCAGGATCCAAGAAAAATAGCTGCAAAGGTCTTGCTCCGCGCAACCGAGAACTCGACTTATTCAAATATCGCGCTTGACAATATCCTTGACAGATATGAGCTGTCCGACTCCGACCGAGGGCTGCTCACCGCCATAGTTATGGGAGTTACGGAGCGAAGACTTACGCTTGACCGTATAATAGACAGTCTCGCGGCAAGGGCAGACAGGATAGACGATGAGACGAGAATTCTTTTGCGAATAGGCATCTATCAGATAGTCTATCTTGACCGCATACCCGATCACGCGGCGGTCAACGAGACGGTGAATTTGGCACCAAGGCGCAGTAGGGGCTTTGTTAACGCAATATTGCGCTCGCTTTTGCGTCTGCGTGACGGAGAGGGGCTTGATAGATTGTTTCCCGACAAAGAAAGCTCGCCTGTAGAGTATCTGTCGGAATATTATTCGTTTCCGACGGACATCTGCGAGAAATTCATACAAATATACGGATATAAGCGCGCAGAAAGCATGTTTGAGGTTTTCAATTCCGCTCCAAAGCTTACGCTTCGGATAAATACGCTCAAAATAAGCCGAGACGAGTACGCAAAGCTGCTTGTGGAGAGAGATATAAGCTTTTCTCTGTCGGAGAGACTTGGCGATGCTATTTTGCTCTGGGATACGAGCTTTGCAAAGCTTCCGGGATTTGATGAGGGCTATTTTTTCGTTCAGGACGAGGCGTCACAGATGTGTGTTGAAGCTCTCGGCGCCGAGAGCGGAGAGCTTGTGATAGACTGTTGCTCGTGCCCGGGATCAAAGTCGTTTGGAAGCGCTATAAGAATGAAAAACTGTGGCGAGGTGCGCTGCTTTGACCTGCATCAAAGCAAGCTCGGACTTATAGATAGCGGGGCACGCAGGCTTGGTATAGATATTATCAGCGCGGCTGTGAGGGACGGACGTCAGCCCGACGACAGCCTTTTCGCCAGGGCCGACAGAGTGCTTTGCGACGTGCCCTGCTCGGGGCTCGGAGTTATCGCCAAAAAGCCCGAGATAAGATATAAAAGGCTTGAGGACATCACAAGACTTCCCGAGATACAGTACGATATATTGGAAAAGTCCTCGCAGTACGTGCGCCACGGCGGAGTGCTCGTGTACTCTACCTGCACCGTATTGCCCGAGGAAAATCAAGTCAACGTGGAAAGATTTTTAGCGGAGCACACGGATTTTGAGCCTCTTGATTTTCAGGTAGGCGGCAGAGAAAGCCGCGAAGGAATGCTGTCGCTTTCTCCTGATACGGACGGTACGGACGGATTTTTTATTTCCAAGATGATACGAAAACAGTAAAGAACAGGGTATTTACATATGAATAATATTCTATCATATACGCCAGAGGAGCTTAAAGAGCTTGTACGGGCACTCGGAGAGCCTGCGTACAGAGCCGAGCAGATATTTACCCAGCTACACAAGGGAATAACTCTCGGGGAAATGACCAACGTGGGCAAGCAGACCAAGCAGAAGATATCGGCGGCGGTGGATTGCTCACTGCCTACCGTCAGAAAAAAGCTTGTATCAAGGCTTGACGGCACGGTAAAATATCTCTTTGAGCTGTCGGACTCAAACTGTATAGAGTCTGTCGTAATGAAATACGAGCACGGATATACTATATGTATCTCGTCGCAGGTCGGTTGCCGAATGGGCTGCAAGTTTTGTGCGTCAACTCTGGCGGGCAGAGTGCGCGACCTTGAGGCAGGCGAGATGCTCGGACAGATAATAGGCGCGCAAAGAGACCTTGGCATACGCATCTCAAACGTGGTCATGATGGGGATTGGGGAGCCGCTTGACAATTATGATAATGTTATTAAGTTTTTAAAGCTGGTCAATCTTGAGGGCGGCGTCAATATAGGGTACAGACACATATCTCTCTCTACCTGTGGCGTAGTGCCGAAGATTTATGAGCTGGCAAAGCTTGACCTCCCCATTACCTTGTCGATATCGCTTCACGCGCCAGACGACGAAACACGCTCGGCGATAATGCCCGTAAATAATTCCTGGGGAGTGTCAGATCTGCTTGACGCGTGCCGTGAGTATTACAAGACTACTGGGAGAAGAATGTCGTTTGAATATACACTCATTTCGGGCAAAAACGACTCGCCTGAGTCTGCGGCGCATCTTGCAAGCGTGCTCAACGCAAAGCTCCGCAGTCGCACAGAGACTATGCCTATACACGTCAATCTGATACCTGTAAACGAGGTGACCGAGAGCGGATTTCAAAGCTCCGGCAGAGAGGCGGTCAGAAAATTTGCCGCCGAGCTTGAAAAGCGCGGCATCAGAGCAACCATACGGCGCACGCTGGGTTCTGACATAAACGCGTCCTGCGGACAGCTCAGACGGGAATCGGCAGACGCGCGGGAATAACAAAATTATAAAAAATTAACCTTTTTCACGCAAGCTTTACATAATTAACGGATAGGAGGCTTTTGCGTGAAAAACAAGGAAAATAAAGACAGAAAAGGGCTCAAAAGGCTTTTATTTGGGGCTATATGCTCTGTTTTAGTATTCGTCTTTGGGGCGGCGCTTGTGTTCTCGTATTACTTTTTGCCAATACAGAGCGAGACGCTGACCGTTACCGTGCCGAATTTTGTAGGTAAAGACGAGGTCGAGGCAAGGGTGGACGTTCCATTCGTAATAATCAAGGAATGGGTGTATTCCGATGACACTCCGCGAGGACAGGTCATCTCACAAGAGCCCTTTGGAAGTGCGAGAAGAAAAATAGACGCCGACGGAGGCGTCTGTCCTATAACTCTCACTATAAGCCTTGGTCAAAAGACAAACAAAGTGCCCGACGTCGTGGGACTGCCGTATATGTCGGCGGCAACGGCACTGCGCGAAATAGGCGCAAGGGTGCGCACGGTCTACGTGTACGATAGCGATAGCGAGAGCGAGATAGTGCTTGACTGCTCACCCCCGACAAGATCACCTATTAAGGCAGGCGAGCAGGTAACGCTTTTTGTGAGCAAAAGCCGCGTGAGCGGCTCTGTCAAGGTCCCCGACCTTACGGGAATGCAACGCGAGGATGCGTGCGCGGATATTATGTCGCTCGGTCTTTGCGTAGGTGAGATAGAGAGTCAATATTCGACCACTCTGCCCGAGGGCGCGGTCATAAGTCAAAGCCTTATGCCCGACATCTACGTGGAGCACGGCACGTATATTGACCTTGTGGTAAGTCTGGGCAGTCAGGAGAGCGAGACGCAGACCCAAAAACAAGAAAAGGAAAAGAAAAAGCGAAAGGGAATCTTCGGATTTTTCGGTCAGAAAGAGTCCGACAAGCCGTACGGAAAAATAAATGAATGAGATTTTGACAGGGATAGTTACACAGTGCGTCGGCGGCCTTTACACCGTCAGGATAACGGGAGAGGCCTCGGCGCGAGAGATAGCCTGCCGAGCAAGAGGTGCGTTCAGGCATAATAATCTGTCTCCGCTCGTGGGAGACACCGTGCGTGTTGACGTGTCGGCGGGCGAGGAGAATGCAGTGCTCGCTGAGATGTGCGACAGAAGGAACTCGCTTATCCGCCCTCCGATAGCCAACCTTGACTGTGTTTTTATAGCAATGGCGGCGGCAAAACCCACGCCTATGCCCGATATGACGGACAAACTGACGGCTATACTTGAGCACAACGATATAGAGCCCATTATCGTGATAGAAAAATGTGAGCTTGACCGCGAGAGCGCACAGAGGCTCAAAGAGGTCTATTCCAAGGCGGGATACCGCGTGTTCGTGCTTTCCTGCGCTACGGGTGAGGGAATAGAGGAGATACGAAAGTTTATAGACGCGCATCTCATCTCCAAGATAGCCGCCATGGCGGGAGCATCTGGAGTTGGAAAATCTACTTTGCTCAATAAGCTTTTTCCGTCACTTGAGCTAAGCACGGGAGGAGTTAGCCGAAAGACCGATAGAGGAAGACACACCACGCGCGCCGTCACGCTCTATCCTATCGGGAACGGCTCTTATTTTGCCGACACCCCCGGCTTTTCAATGCTGGATTTTGAAAGATTTGACTTTTTTGAGCTTGACGACCTGCCCCTTGCTTTCCCCGAGATAAATGAGAGGATAGGACAGTGCCGATATACCAAATGCACGCACTTAAAAGAGGACGGTTGTGCTATCGTAGAGGCGGTCAGGAGCGGGGAGATAGCAAAGAGTCGACACGACAGCTACGTCTCTCTTTTCGAGATACTTAAAAATAAGCACAAATGGGATAAGTAAAATATTCGGAGAAAAGTGTTGTTATGAAAGCCTTTATATTCAGTGGCGGCGAGGTTTTTGCCGACCTAATAGCTGAGCAGGTGCAGGAGGGTGACCTTGTTGTATGCGCCGACTCGGGATATAAGAACGCGCAAGCTATGGGAGCGCACGTAAACATACTCCTCGGAGACTTTGATTCTATCGGTGATATACCCTCGGATATAGACGAGCTTTTGCGAGTGCCTGCCGAGAAAGACGTGACGGATACTCAGCTTGCCGTGGATGTGGCTTTGCAGAGAGGAGCGGATGAGATAGTTATAGTCGGAAGCACCTCGGGCAGAGCAGACCACACGCTCTCGATTTTGGCTATACTTGAAGGCCTCTGGGCAAAAAGGATACCTGCGTACGTGGTCAACGGGCACAACAGAATAAGATTCATCAAGGACAGCGGACATATACTTGTTCGCAGTCAGTATAAGTATTTTTCGATAGTTGCGCTTGACGCCAAGGTCAAAAAGGTGAGCATCGAGGGTGGGAAATATCCGCTCAAATCACGCGACCTTGACCGTGGATTTCAGTTCGCGATATCCAACGAGATAGAAAAAAACTGCGCGCTCATAACCGTTAAAAAGGGCGCGGTTTACATAATAGAGTCGCGTGACGCGTGACTGTTATGACCGCGGGGCGAATTTTCGCATATAATGACAGTAAATCTATTGAAAGGAGAGCTGCCGTGATATGAAAATAGTCTTGCTTCGCTCGCCGGGCATACTTTCGCCTATCCTCAGAAAGATATTCGGCATTAAGAAAGAAAAAAAGAAAAGGTAATTGTTCGCCTTGACCGCGAGAGCGGAATGGAGATAAAAATGTCAGAAAACAGTAAATTTTTTCCCGTGACGCGCGAGGAGATGCTCCTTCGCGGCTGGGACGCGCCCGATTTTGTCTACGTGGACGGAGATGCTTACGTCGACCACCCATCGTTTGGCGCGGCGATAATATGCAGAGTGCTCGAGAGCCGTGGGTTCAGAGTGGCGTATCTCGCACAACCTGATTATAAGAGCTGTGAGGATTTCAAGAGATTCGGTCGCCCAAGACTTGGATTTCTCGTCAGCGCAGGTAACATAGACTCAATGGTCGCGCACTATACCGCCGCCAAGAAAAGACGTACATACGATTACTATTCACCCGGCGGTAAAATGGGTAAGCGCCCCGACAGAGCCGTGATAGTTTATTCAAACAGAATAAGAGAGGCTTACGGCGACGTTCCGATAATCCTTGGCGGCCTTGAGGCGTCCTTGCGCCGCTTCGCGCATTACGACTATTGGGACAACAAGGTGCGCCGCTCGGTGCTTGTGGATAGCAGGGCGGATATATTGACGTACGGTATGGGAGAAAAGATACTCGTGCGTATTGCCGAGCTGCTTGACCGCGGAGTGCCCGTCAAAAAAATAAGAGATGTACGCGGCACGGTGTATATGTGTCGTCCCGATGACAAGGTAAACTACCCCGTCGCCGCGACCTTCGACTACAATGAGCTTAAGAGTGACAAAAGAAAATACGCCGAGGCTTTCGGCGTACAGTATAAAAATCAAGACTCAATAAACGGCAAGGCTATCTGCGAGCTTTACGACGGAAAGATGCTCGTACAGAACCCCCCTATGCCTCCGCTTGAGCGAGAGGAGCTTGACGCTGTTTATGCGCTTCCTTACGCGCGGGCATACCATCCGTCCTATGATGCGGAGGGGGGTGTCCCCGCTATCGAGGAGGTTAAGTTTTCCATAACTCACAATCGCGGTTGCTTTGGAGCTTGCAACTTCTGTGCCTTGGCGTTCCACCAAGGAAGGACGGTGCGCTCGAGGAGCGAGCAGAGCGTTCTTCGCGAGGCGGAGATAATTGCGAGTATGCCCGATTTCAAGGGTTATATTCACGACGTTGGAGGACCCACGGCAAACTTCCGCTATCCTTCCTGCGAAAAGCAGCTAAAGGACGGTGTTTGTCCGACACGCAAGTGTCTTGCGCCCACGCCCTGTAAAAATCTCAAGGTCGACCACACGGAATACACTCATCTTATAGGGGAGATAGAGAAGATGCCCCGTGTCAAAAAGGTGTTTATACGCTCTGGAATTCGATTTGATTATCTTATGCTTGACAAGAGCGATGCCTTTTTCCGCAAGCTGGTTGCCGACAACGTGTCGGGACAGCTCAAGGTAGCTCCCGAGCATTGTTCGTCGGGAGTGCTCAGATGTATGGGCAAGCCTGATTTTGAGGTATATCAGTCATTCAGAAAAAAGTTTTTTGATATAACCCGACAGATAGGCAAGGAGCAATATCTTGTGCCGTATCTTATGTCGAGCCACCCCGGCTCTACCTTGCAGGACGCCGTAGAGCTCGCTCTGTGCCTCAAGCGTGACAAATACGCACCCGAGCAGGTGCAGGACTACTATCCCACACCGGGAACTGCGTCAACAGTTATGTATTACACGGGCATAAATCCCCTTGATATGAAGCCTGTTTACGTGGTTACGGATTATCACGAAAAGCGGCTACAGAGGGCGCTTTTGCAATATAACAGACCCGAGAACGCAGACCTTGTCAGAAAAGCGTTGACGCGAGCTGGCAGAGAGGACCTCATAGGCTTTGGCGAGGGTTGTCTCGTCCGTCCCGCCAGAACTGAGAGAAGCGGCGACCGCAGCAAAAACAAACCTGACGCAGAGCGCGGAGGCACGAGGGGAAAGACTCAAAGGGCAAGGAGCAAGGACAGACCCAAGGGAGTCCAAAAGGCGCCCAAGGGCAAGCCCACGAAAACTGCGTCAAAGGCTCGGACAAGTGAAAAGACGGACAAGACTACTCGGAGGCGCAATAAATGTCAGAAATAGGCAATATAATAATTACCGAGATAACGGGAGTGGGAATAATCCCGTCTCCGCGCGGCAGAGATCTTCAGATACGGAACAGACGTCAGTTCGCACTCTCTTTTTGCTTTGACGACGGTCAGGTAACCTATACTGTGGACGGTCGCGAGTACGTATCAAACAAGCAAACGGCGATAATTCTGCCCGAGTGCGCGTCGTACCGCTTGCACGGAGACGAGACGGGAGATTTTCCAACAATCAACTTCCACGCCACCGAAGCCTTTAAGGCTAAAACCCCAATAGTTTATCATTTACAAAACACAAGCGGATATGCCATTGATTTCAAGCGTATGCTGACTCTGTGGAACACGGGTGGAGCTCAAGCTGAGATGAAGAGTGTTTTTTATTCTATCATATCTAAAATATCAGAGGAGGAAAACCCCCGTCACAAGGCGCTAAGTGCATCTATGGAATATCTCGGGGGAAATATCTTTGATCCCAAGCTCAGCGTTGAAGAACTTTCAAGGCAAGCAAACATGAGCGACGTGTATTTCAGAAAAATGTTCAAAAAGGAGTACGGAGTATCGCCAAAGCAGTATATACTCGAACTTCGTATAAGATATGCCAAGCAGCTGCTTGAGGAGAATTCCGTCACGGTGGCCGCTGTGGCGGAGAGCTGCGGATTTGCGAGCGTGTATCATTTCTGCCGTACCTTTAAGCAGATAACGGGTGTCACACCTACGGAATACGCTTTGGGAAGATCATAACAAAAAAGGGGCTGCTTCATTTAGCGCAGAACAAAAGCCACTTTTATGAGCCTAGACAAAAAACAACTTAAAAATATAGTTTTTGTCTTTCAAATGTCGAAATCCGCCGATTTTTTCGGCGGATTTCCTCATTTTATTTGGCTTTTTTAGTCGTGTTTTGGCTTTCTGGCGTACCCTTGTACGCCTACGAGAACCAAACCACGCCTTCTGCATATAAATGACTCAGCCCCTTTTTTGTTTTATGAGAAAACACACTCTACCTTTGAAATGTGCTCCACTGTGATACAAGCATACGGAGTTCCGTCTTCGTAGTAGACCGAAAGCGTGCCTATAATCTCGGCGGGATTGACGAGGTTTCCGCTGACTACGGGAAAGGAGAGACTTCCCGTAGGATCGTAGAGTTCGATTATCCACGTTTGATATCCGTTTGAGTCAAGGCCCACAAGGTATTTGTATCCGCTTGCCTCTGCGACGTGTCCGAAAATGCGTATCTTTTGCTCAAAATACTGACTTTCCGACTGTTGCTCAATATACTTTTCTATAAAGCTGTTAAGCTCCGAGGCATTCATGAAAAGCGCGTCTATGTCGTACTGCCGTTCCGCTGTGTCGGCTGTCTCGAAATCGGTGATGTGTATGTAGCCGTCGCCGGTAAAATTTCCAACAAATGTCGTGTCTGCGCCTATGTTCGGATATTTGCCGTCGTCGGTGCGTATCTCGTACAAGGCGTTACAGCACCCCGTGGGGTCGAGCCCGAGCATAATGTGTCGGTCTACGCGGTTTTTATCAAAGTTGTATACTACTGAGCTTATTGCGTTGACCGCAATAGTCTTGCCTTGATAGTCCTGCGGATTTGTCATAAAGGAGAGCAAGGTCTCGTAAGGATTGTTGATTATTGTGAAATCCGAATCCACTCCGCTTAGGTCTATTCCCGACGAGGATTCACTATCACACGACACAAGCGCGCACAAGAGCAGTGCCGCCGTCAGCATCATAATTATTGTTTTTTTCATATAGAGCACCCCCTTACGCCTTACCTTTGAGCCAACCAACAAGTGAGAAGGCTGCAAAGACGAGAATATCTGCCACAACTATAGTGGAGCCTATCGGGGTATTGAGCATAAGTGACACCAGCACGCCGACAAGAGCACAGAATACCGAGATGACCGCAGAGCAGATCGTTACACTTCTAAAGGTCTTGAAAACTCTCATGGCTGAAAGCGCGGGGAATATGATGAGCGCGGATATGAGCAGAGCTCCGACCATGTTCATGGCTATTACGATAATAACGCCCGTGATGATGGAAATAAGTGTGTTATAAAGCTCGGTCCTGATGCCCGTGGCTGAGGAAAAGCTCTCGTCGAAGGTTATCGCGAATATCTTGTTGTAGAAGAATATGAACACAAAGAGAACTACAAGTGCAAGGCACGCGCATATTATAACGTCGTCTCTGGCTATGCCGAGAATGCCCGAGCCAAATAGCGCCGAGCACGCGTCTCCGCTTATGCTCCCGCTTTTTCCTGGAAAAAGGTTGAGCAGAAGATATCCGAAGGCAAGAGAGCCCGCCGAAACCATAGCGATCGCCGCGTCTCCCTGAATCTTGGTGCTTGAGCGTATTTTAAGCAAAAGCACTGCCGCGACTATGGTCAACGGGAGTGATACGTACATAGGCGTCATAAGTCCTAATGCGGTGGCTATCGCGCCTGCGCCAAAGGTCACGTGCGACAGGCCGTCTCCTATCATGGAGAAACGCTTGAGCACCAAACTTACACCAAGCAGTGCGGCACAGAGGGATATCAGAAGAAGCGCTGCTGTTGCGTATCTTACCGTGGGGTAAGCGGAAAAATAAGCTAATACCTTATCAAGCATTTTTCTCGCCTCCCTTCAAGAAGGATCTGCCTGCGTCGCTCTTGAGGTAATCCTCAACCTTCCCAAAGAAACGTGGAGTGCGCGCGAGATGCAGGACGTGAGAGGCGTATTGAACCGCCGCGCCTATATCGTGAGATACCATTATGACCGTGACGCCGTCGCGGTTGAGCTCGGATATTACGGAATAAAGGTCCTTTGTGACATGAGGGTCTAGTCCCGTGACGGGCTCGTCAAGGAGCAAAAGCTTTGATGAAGCACATAGCGCGCGCGCCAGCAAAACTCTTTGTTGCTGTCCGCCCGAAAGCTCTCTGTAGCAACGCGAGGACAACTCACTTATACCCAGAAGCGCCATAGCCTTTTTTGCCTCTGCTTTGTGCTTTTTTGAATAAAAGGGGAAAAGACCGCACTTGTTGAGTCTACCCGATAGCACGACCTCATATACCGATGCGGGGAAGTCCTTTTGTGCTGCAGTCTGTTGAGGCAGGTAGCCTATCTCGTTCTTTTTAAGGCCGTCTCCGTAGACAAGACTTCCGCACGCGGGGGTCTTTAGCTTAAGCAGCGCCTTCATCAAGGTGCTCTTTCCGCTTCCGTTCTCGCCCACGATGCAGAGATAGTTCCCTTTTTCTACACAAAAGGTTAATTTTTCAACAACTTGTTTATTTTCGTACCCTAACGAAACGTCTTTGCAAGATATAAGAGACATTATTTTAGCGCCTCCTTTAATACCTCAAGATTTTGTTTCATTATTTCGATGTAGTCTGCGCCCGCCTCAATATCGGCTCTTTTTATGGATTGCATGGAGTTGAGTGATAATATCTTGCAACCCGTCTGGTCTGCTATGGACTCTGCGAGAGTCTTGTCATCGCCCTCAATAGTCAGAATATAGGCGAGGTTGTTGCTTTTTACACTATTTATGAGCTGCACCTGTGTCTCGAAGCTCGCGTTTACCTCGGTAGAGCAGCCGCTGAAGGCGGCACGGTACGGAATCAGGTAGTCGTGCATAAGATATACGAAGGGGAAACGATCCGCAAAAACCAAGAGCTTTTTGCTTGCCGTAGCGACTACCGCAGAGAACTCTGCGTCGAGCTCGTCGAGCCTTTTTGTGTATTCCGCCGCGTTTTCAGAATAAATATCCGCGCCATCGAAATCCTTTTGTGAAAAGGCTTTCTGAATTTCAGAGACTATGATTTTTGCGTTTTTTACAGACGTCCAGATGTGCTCGTCTCCGCTATGCTCATGGCCGTCACCATTGTGTTCGTGCTCGTGGTCGTGGTCATGCTCAAGCCAGTCGTTTTCCAGCTCCGCGTGAATAGCAGTAACGTAATCCATAAGGCAAAGAGTCAAAAGCTCCTTGTTTCCGGAGGCTTCTACGGCATCGGGCACCCATTTTTCGTCAGATGAGCCGCCTACGTATATGAAAACGTCTGCATTTGCGAGCGCGTCCAAGGTTGCACTGGTTGCGGTGTAGTTGTGCAGGTCGGCGCCGCTATCCTGAAGAATGGTTACGGTCACGCGGTCTCCGCCGACCTCTCTTGCGAACTCAAACGGCGCAAAGGTCGTGCAAACCACGCGGAGCTCGCCGTCTCCTTCGCTGTAAAGGGCGACGGGCGAACAGGAAACGAGTGCTGCACAGGGTAAAAGCAATGCAATGAACACCGCAAATATATAAATCCTCTTCATTTTATTATTTATATATAACATTTTCGATTCCTTTCGGGAATTTTTTTGCCTTTAGTTAATATTATAATGCGAAATTTTTAATTAAAAAGCGCGGTTGTGTGAATATAGTGTAAATTGAAAAAATGAGCCCGCGCAAACGACACGGCGAGCAAAATCTGCAAAACTAAAAAATTACAATTTATGGAAATAGAGTAAATTTTAAGGGGATTATGCATATATTGGCAGGATTGAGAGGCTAAATACTTTGAAAAAACTATTGAAATTTTGGAATTTTAGTGCTATAATGTATGACAAGGAAGAGGATGTTATAAAATGCTCCGCGTTCAGACGCGGTTTTGCCTGATTCGCGCGAAAAATGATGAAAAAAAGAGTGAAAATGCTTCAAAATACGCTTAACCCCCTAAAAAACCAGTATTTTAACGGCGCACGAGAGGATTTTTTGCAAAAAACCATCATTTTTATATATATAGGCTTATGCGTCGGACATCAATTTACATCCGCTCCTAAGGTCATACAAACCAAATTGTTAATAAATTGTAAATTGACACCCCTCTTTATTGACAATATTTGCTTGTTGTGCTATAATCCTCATAGGAATCTCTCAAAGGGATATCTATGCCTATAGAGTCAAAAGCTTCTTTGGAGAAACCTTGAAATGAATATCTGTTGGACTTCGTTTCCCCGATCGGGCCCGGTCGGGAGACGAAAAACAACTGATTATATATAGTCGAAGAATTGAGATTCGATGCCTACGGTTTGCGTAGGGTCGCCTGTTCGCACTAAATGAATGGGAGAACCCGCGTGCCTGTTTATGCAGATTCTCGGGGGTTCTGGTTGAGATTTTTCGGCTATAGGCTTATGGATTTGCCTAAAATCCAAATTTGAAAAACATTTTTTTGGAGGAAAAAATGAAAAGAACATTTGTTAAGGTGCTCTCATTTGTGATAGCGCTTGCAATGATTGCTGGTACATGTGTTACTCTTGCGTATGCAGAAGACGTAGAGCCGACTTGTCCCGGCAAAGACAAAAGACATACTTTGGCTAATACTAATAGCTACGAAGTAGTGAAAGAGTACGCCCCTGTATGCGACAAGGATGGTTACACTTCCTATCAGTGTAATGTTTGTAAAATTATCTTTGTTGATAGCTATGTAAAAGCTGATGTTACCACCGCTCACGAGTGGAGCGAGGTGGTTGACGCTGTTGCGCCTGAGTGCGGAGTTCCCGGCACCAAGGCATATCAGCAGTGTGCTGTATGTAAGGACTACCTTATTGAAGGTGTAAGATACACCGAGTCTGCCGGTGAGGCTGCTATGGTCGTTCCTGCTCTTGAGCACAAATATGAAGTTGTCAGTTCCACTGGTGACTGCCTTACCGAAGGCGTTATCACCAAGGAGTGCGAACACTGTGGAGACGTTATAACCGAAGAGGTTGAAGGCAAGGGCGAGGGTCACAAGTGGGTGCTCGTATCCATTGACGACGAGCCCTCTGTTGGCGACGGCAACGTTCTTGTTCCCGGTTCTGCTACTTACGAGTGCTCTGTTTGCGGAGAGACTGAAACATTCCCTGTAAACTGTGAGCACGACTATGCACCTGCGGACTGTGTAACTCCTGCAACCTGTAAGGTTTGCGGATTCACCACAGGATCTGCTCTCGGTCATACCGAGGTCATCGACGAGGCTGTTGCTCCCACATGTACTGAGACCGGTCTTACCGAGGGTAAGCACTGTGACGTTTGCGGCGAGACTATCGTTGCTCAGGAAGATGTTGATCCTGCTCTTTGCGTTGGCGCAACCAAGGTTGAGTTCGGCGCGGTTGTAGGTAATTGTACTACTAATGCTGTTACCGCGGGACTGAAGTGTTCTGTGTGTGATCACGTATACGTCGAGCCTGTTGCAGGTGATGTCGTTCATGATCTTGATAAAGTTATAACTCCCGCTACTTGTACTCTCGCTTCCATTACCGCGATCAGCTGCAAGCTTTGCGACTATGAGGACTATGAGTTCGGCGAGGGTAAGCTTGGCCATACCGTTGGTTATACCTACGAGCAGGCACTTGAGAAGAATCTTGTGACCGCTTATACCCCTGCTTCTTGCGAGGCTGACGGAAGCTACACCTACAAGTGTGAGCGTTACGATGCTTGCGGCGAAACCTTCACTTATCCTATTGCTGCTACCGAGCACGATATCAAAGAGGTTTCTGTTCCTGCAACCTGTGTTCAGTATGCTTATACTTATTCTTACTGTGCTAATACTAACTGTAATCACGCTTCTGTAGGCAAGGTTACCGTTGATGGCGTTGATTACGATCTTAGAGTCAACGGAGCAAACGTTAATTATGTTGGCGACATCGCTGTAGATGCAGAAGGTGGCAAGGACGGCGGCGCGGAAGGCAACCACACCAACCTCGCTGTAGATTCTTATATCAACGCTCCTACTTGTACAACCACAGGTAACGGTATCGTTTATTGCTCCGATTGCGGATACCGCAGCGTAGTTATCGAGCTTCCCGCGAAGGGACACTCTTGGGATACAACTCAGGGTGAGCTTTACGATGACAGAGCTACAGCAACATGGGATGCAAATCCTGTTGTAACCGCACCCACTTGTACCGACCACGGTTACACAACTTACGGTTGTGCTGACTGTGATGCAACCATCAAGAATCTCAAAGCAGGCGACGACATAGGCGAACTCGGACACAACCCCACCGTTGAGCTTGAGGCTGTAGCACCCAATTGTACCGAAACAGGTCTTACTCAGGGCTGGCAGTGCTCTCGCACTGATTGCGGCGTGGTCGTCACTCCTCAGCAGACAATACCTGAAAATGGACACAACATGGTATATTCAAATACCGTTGCTCCTACGTGTGACGGCACTGAGGGATATGACGTTTGGGTTTGCGACAGAACCGACTGCAACGTTCCCGGCTACTCCGAGAATAGAAACAAGGTTAGCTATGAGTGGAATGCAACGGAGTCTTATGAATCTGTTGAAGCTGCTAACAAGATCCATGCACTTAATATTTCTACAGAAGTTGAACTGTTTGAGGGCGACTGTGTAAACGGCGCTATGTATACATACACCTGTGATGATTGCGGCAGAGACGTTCTCATTCAGAAGCCCGCATCGCACAATTGGGGTGCTTGGGAAGATCAGGTTGATCCCGACTGCGTAAACAAGGGAACCGAGACAGGCAGAACTTGCTTGGATTGCGGAGCAACAGAGGGCTATGCTGAAATTCCTGAAAACGGACATGACTATGAGCCCGAGAAAGACGCTGATAACCACTGGGAAGAGTGTACTGTTTGCGGTGACAAGATCAACGTAACAGCTCACACTTGGACTCCCAAGAAAGATAATACCAACCACTGGAACGAGTGCGCTTGCGGTCAGGTTAAGGACGTAACCGCTCATACCTACACTGTAGAGATCATTCTCGATGAAACTTGTACCGCTATCGGTACCGACAGACATTCTTGTGAATGTGGTTACTATTATGATACCGACCGTGCAGCACTTGGTCACACCTATATAGCAACCGGCGTTGTTGGCGTTCTTGGTTGTGAGCAGGATCAGTTCGTTGAGTACCAGTGCGAGACCTGTAAGATCATTTACCTTGATGAGTATCTCCCTGCAACCGGACATGACGTAGAAACTCTTGATCGCGTTGAGCCTGATTGCGATAGCGAAGGTTATGAGGCAGGTTACTACTGCGCAAACTGCGACCGCTACTCGTTGACCAACGAAAACGGTTCTTATACCTATGAAGAAAGAGCAGGCGTTCTTGAAGCAACCGGCGTACACAAGAATGAAAATGGCGTAATTGTAGATTCTTGCGTAGATACCAACACCGACCGTCACTGCGACGGATGTGGCCAGGATATTGATAAGTCACACGGCGAGGATAAGGAAGTTACATACGCTCCCACTTGCATCAACATCGGTTACACCACTCGCGTTTGTCTCACTTGCGGAGTTGAGCTTGCTGAGCCCACAGACGTTCAGGCTCCTCTTGGTGCAGCAGGTCACGATTGGAGCGAATGGACCAAGGTTGAAGGAGTTATCTGTACTGTAGACGGTGCAGAGATCAGAGAGTGTGAGGTCTGCGGCGAAACCGAAACAAGAGCAGTTGAGCACACCACAGAAGAGAATCTCTTTGAGTACTCAGATCTTGAGCACTGGAACGTTTGCGACATCTGCGGAACTGAAATTGCCAACACCAGAGAAGATCACGATTGGAGTCTTGATAGAATCGAGGCTGAGCCTCAGCCCGGCACAAATGGCATATACCATTATGTTTGCGAATGTGGCAAGACCAAGACCGAAAATCCTGAGTTTGCAGGAATCAAGGTATCCTTCGACTATGACAGCGGCATTAAGAACGGTGCTTCCGTTGTAAACGGCGGTCTCGTAGTTCTTAACGTTTACCTTGAGGGTACCGAGGCTAAGGTTGAAAACATCCAGATAGTGTTCAACTACGATGCTGACAGACTTACCTATGTAAGCCAGAGTTGGAACCTCTTTGAGACTCCTTTTGCAACCTGCGAAAACGGTCTTGGAACCATCCTTCTTGATGGTAAGGAAGGCGATACATCTGAGTACAGCGCAGTTACTATTGACGGTAAGGTTTGCGTTGGTCAGATTGTATTCAGAGTTGATGATTACGATGATGTCCTCGCTCCTGATGCTGACGAAGATACAACAACCACGCCCATCACGGCTGTAAGTGTAAACGCTCTTACTCCCGAGGATCCAGAGGCTGAGGGTGCTGATGGATATAGCGATGTTATCACTGCAACCTTTGAGAGCAGCTCTCTCGACATTGTTGTTGCAAAGCTTGGTGCTATTTCTACCAATGATAAGTTTGTAGGCGTAAACGACCTTAGCGCAATTAAGGAATTCGTTTACAATAATGCCGAAATAGAGAATGTGGAAGATGCAGAGTATGATGCAAGAGCAGACATCAACAAAGATGGCTTTGTAGATGGCCTTGACTACATCGAGCTTGCACAGTATCTCGGCGGCGTATACACTTATGCTGAATTCGTTGCTATCGGCGTTAGATAATTATCACTGATACGAGGTAAAAATATGCAAAACAAACGCAGTTTATTTGTATGTTTGCTTGTTATATTGACACTCTGCGCGACGCTTGCCGTCAGCGCAGAGGGTTCCTCGCTAGAAATCATAGTGGGGGTTGATGATTCAACCCCCGCCGTAGTTTACGAGGGCGAGACCTTTGTAGTCAATGTTGAAATTGCAAACAATACAACAGGAATAAGCGTTTTACAGTTTGCGCTTGATTATGATGCGGAAAATCTTGAATACGTGTCATTCGCAAACGGTGACGTGTTTGAAGAAATTGTAGTGCAAAAGAGAAGTGATGGCCAGCTTGTTTGCATGTACATGGGAACTGACTCTGATGTTGAAAATGGCACTGTCGTTTCCTATACTTTTAAGGCTAAAAAAACCATCGACCCCAGTTCTTCGTTCAAGATCGAATCTGATGGCATTGGCGGTATGATAGGCAATGCCGATGGTTCCGGCAATGTAGTAGTAGGTGGTGCAGTAACCGACGATGCTGATAAGCATCTGCCTGTTCACGGAAATCCGCCTGTCGATGAAGATGGCAATATTACTGTTCATACTCACGTTTACACCAAAACAGAGTATCCCGCAACCTGTGAAAACCATCGATACGACCGTTATCAGTGCGATTGCGGATATTACTATGATGATGTCTATGAGGACACCGCAACAGGTCACGATTACGGCGACTGGGTATCCAACGGTGACGATACTCATACAAAGACTTGTCCCAACGCAAACTGCGAGACACCTTCCGTAACCGAAGATTGCGCAGGTGGCACAGCAACTTGTGAGGGTAAGGCTACATGTACTGCTTGTGAAGAAGAGTACGGTGACGTTCTCGGACACAACTACGGTGCATGGGTATCGAACGGTGACGACACTCATACAAAGACTTGTCCCAACGCAAATTGCGAGACACCTTCCGTAACCGAAAACTGCGCTGGTGGTACCGCTACTTGTGAGGGTAAGGCTACATGTACCGCTTGTGAAGAAGAGTACGGTGACGTTCTCGGACACAACTACGGTGCATGGGTATCCAACGGTGACAACACCCATACAAAGACTTGTCCCAACGCAAATTGCGAGACACCTTCCGCAACCGAAGATTGCGCAGGTGGCACAGCAACTTGCGAGGGTAAGGCTACATGTACCGCTTGTGAAGAAGAGTACGGTGACGTTCTCGGACACAACTACGGTGCATGGGTATCAAACGGTGACAACACCCATACAAAGACTTGTCCCAACGCAAATTGCGAGACACC